>Ga0222714_10005982_pt1 | contig 11440 bp, 9 predicted proteins | sample C33_3DmetaG_FD_165048 | JGI IMG/M metagenome (GOLD analysis project Ga0222714, IMG submission 165048) | Estuarine water microbial communities from San Francisco Bay, California, United States - C33_3D | ecosystem: Environmental > Aquatic > Marine > Unclassified | place: USA: California... | reverse complement strand
CCGCTGAACTGCGAGGCCGCAGAAGTGACGCTATCGACTTCAAGGCCCGCCATCGTCAGGGTCTCGACGAGTTCGGCAGTCGACATGCCGGGATCGACAAACTCACGTAACCAGCTTTCGCTAAAAATCATGTTGGACTCACATACTTTTGACAGCGCCGCCGATTCATTCCTTGAGTGTGGATCACACCAGAGGCGCTAACGACTAATTAAACTGCTGCAGGAAACGAAGATCATTCTCGAAATAGGTGCGTAAATCCCCTACTCCGTAGCGCAGCATTGCAAGGCGCTCGACGCCCATGCCGAAGGCAAAACCGTTGTGGGTTTCCGGATCGATATTCGACATCTCGAGAACACGCGGATGCACCATGCCGCAGCCCATGACTTCTAGCCAACCTGTGTTTCCACAGATCCGACAGCCTTTGCCAGCGCAGCTCACACACCCCATATCTACCTCAGCAGATGGCTCGGTGAAGGGGAAGTAAGAGGGTCTGAAGCGGACAGGCAAATCTGCTTCGAAATAAGCTTGGAGAAATTCGATCACAGTGCCTTTCAGATCTGCGAAGCTAACCTCTCTATCGATGAGCAATCCTTCAACCTGATGAAACATCGGTGTGTGGGTGAGGTCTGAATCGCAGCGATAGACTCGCCCCGGGCAAATCATTTTGAAGGGTGGCGCTCCGCCCTCCATTACTCGCACCTGAACCGGCGAGGTATGCGTGCGCAAGACAGTCGCCGGATCAATGTAAAAGGTATCATGCATCGCGCGCGCAGGATGGTGTGCAGGGATGTTTAGCGCTTCGAAATTATGGTAATCGTCTTCGATCTCAGGGCCCTCGGCAACCTCGTAACCGCTGCCCGCAAAGATAGCTGCAATGCGTTCAATCGTTTGCGTAATTGGGTGGAGACCACCTTGAGTTTGGCGACGACCCGGCAGCGACACATCGATAGTTTCCGCCGCTAGCTGCGCATTGAGACTCTGTTCTATGAGGATAGATTTTCGCGCGGTAAGCGCCGCGTCGATTTCGCGTTTGACGACATTAATTCGCTCACCCGCGGCGGGACGTTCTTCAGCGGGAAGTTGCCCTAGCGCTTTCAATTGCGCAGTGACCGCGCCTTTTTTGCCGATATAGTGGACACGCATAGAGTCCAATGACTTTTCGTCGCTGGAATTCTGAATCGCTTCTAGTGCCTCAGTTAAGAGGCTATCGGGAGTTGCCATCGTACAGCCCTTGTCGAATAGGATCTCGACTCTAAGGTGAAACTCTTCGCGGCGCGCATTCCCTAAAGAAAGGCGCCGCTTGGAGGGTCAGCTCACAATTAGGCTGCTAGGCTAGCTTTAGCCTGATTGAGAATCGCATTGAATGCAGGCTTGTCATGCACGGCGAGGTCAGCCAGCACGCGGCGGTCGACTTCGATGCTTGCTTTCTTCAGACCAGCAATTAGCTGGCTGTAAGTCATGCCGTTGGCACGTGCCTGAGCATTAATACGCGTGATCCAAAGTGCACGAAAAACACGCTTTTTGACACGACGGTCACGGTAGGCGTATTGGCCTGCTTTAGTAACTGCCTGAACAGCAACACGATAGATACGGCTGCGGGCACCATAGTAACCTTTAGCCTGCTTTAAAACTTTCTTGTGACGACGATTAGCGACGACGCCGCGTTTAACTCGAGCCATGGGAGATCTCCTTTACCCTTTGATTAGATTTCGCGAAGCATGCGTTTTACCGCAGGCATGTCTGACGCATGAACGGCACTCGTGCCGCGCAGCTGACGCTTTCGCTTTGTCGTCATCTTGGTAAGGATGTGACTCTTATAGGCGCTTTTGCGCTTGTAACCGGAGGCGGTCTTTTTAAACCGCTTCGCAGCACCACTGTGGGTTTTTAACTTTCCAGCCATTGTCTAACTCCGCATTTGCTCCCAAAGGTCGTTGCCTTGGGGCTAAAAGTAATGATACCTGCAGAAATGAAAAGGCCAGCTCCCGGGAAACCGAGCGATGCTCGACGCCACTGGATACTGACCCTCAGATTATTACTGCGGGCGCTTTTTGACCGGCGCTAAGACCATTACGATCTGCCGGCCTTCCATCTTGGGCTCCTGCTCCACGGTACCAAATTCCTCCAAATCCTTACGGATTCGGTTCACGAGTTCCATGCCAAGATGTTGATGAGCCATTTCCCGGCCGCGGAATCGTAACGATACCTTGGCCTTGTCCCCATCTTCTAAGAAACGTGTCAGGTTGCGTAGTTTTACCTGATAGTCCCCTACTTCCGTCCCTGGTCTAAACTTAATCTCCTTTACCTGAGTGCGGCGCTGCTTCTTTTTACTCGCAGCTTTCTGCTTCTTAAGTTCGAAGATATGCTTGCCGTAGTCCATAAGCTTACAGACTACCGGTTCTGCATCTGGTGCGATTAACACGAGATCGTGCTTTATCGCCGCGGCAGCTTCTCTTGCCTCCGCAATCGACACGATGCCCAATTGCTCTCCCTCGACTCCTACTAGGCGAACCTGCTCGGCTTCGATGTGCTCATTAATTATGGGCTTTTTTGAACTGCTCCTCATGGCTTGCGCGAACGCTCATCCCTCGTGTCAATTAATCTGGATAGAAAATCAAAATAACTAACTGATTTTACTAAATAAAATATCTCTTTAACGCCTGTGGCCGCCTAGATCGAAGCCTGCGTGCGGCCGAAAAGGGCGACATCATCGCTCAAATGGGAACAAAAGTCATCTACTGTCATCACGCCGAGGTCTTCGCCGCTGCGCGTTCTCACCGCGACAGAGCCGGACTCAACCTCCTTGTCGCCTATGACTAATAAGTACGGGACCTTTTGCATCGCGTGCTCACGAATCTTGAAGCCCACTTTCTCATTTCGCAAATCCGTACTCACCCTGAATCCTTGAGCAGAAAGCTTGGCTTCGACTTCGCGAACGTAGCCTGCCTGTTTGTCGGTGATATTCATAATCACAGCTTGCTCAGGGGCTAACCATGTCGGCATTGCTCCGGCGTAATGCTCGATCAGAACCCCGATAAAACGCTCGAAGGAGCCGAGGATTGCACGGTGCAGCATCACGGGCTCTTTACGGCTGCTGTCTTCAGCAACATAGCTTGCGCCGAGACGGCCTGGCGTATTGAAATCGACTTGAATCGTGCCGCACTGCAGAATCCGCCCCATACAATCCTTGAGCGAGCATTCGATCTTGGGGCCGTAGAACGCGCCCTCACCCGGCACCAATTCCCATGGCAATCCAGTGGCATTGAGCGCATCTTTTAAAGATTGCTCCGACTGATCCCAGATCTCATCCGAACCGACGCGCTTCTCAGGGCGGGTAGACAAGCGCAGGATGACTTCATCAAAACCAAAATCTCTATAGACAGAGAAGAGTAAGTCCATGAATTTTGCGACTTCGCTCTGAATCTGCTCCTCTGTGCAGAAAATATGACCGTCGTCTTGCACAAAGGCTCTTACGCGCATCAGCCCGTGCATACTGCCCGAGGGCTCGTAGCGATGACACGACCCGAACTCTGCAAGCCGCATTGGCAGATCGCGATAACTCTTTAGACCCTGATTGAACACCTGGATATGGCAGGGACAGTTCATCGGCTTGATAGCATACATCCGGCTTTCAGATTCGACGCTAAACATTTCATCTGAAAATTTAGCAGCATGCCCCGAACGCTCCCACAGACTGTAATCAACGAGCTGCGGAGTATTGATTTCGAGATACCCATTGTCGTTCTGCACCTTGCGCATGTATTGCTGCACAGCTTGGTAGACACCCCATCCTTTTGGATGCCAGAACACCATGCCCGGCGCTTCTTCTTGGAAATGGAAGAGGTTAAGTTGCTTGCCGAGCTTGCGGTGATCGCGCTTCTCTGCTTCCTCGATACGCTGCAGATACTGCTTCAGGTCTTTGGGTGTTGCCCAAGCAGTGCCATATACCCGCTGCAACATCGCATTATTCGAGTCTCCACGCCAATAGGCGCCAGCGACCGATGTTAATTTGAATGCCTTGAATTTGCTGGTGTTGGGAACATGAGGACCACGACAGAGATCGATAAAATCGCCCTGCCTGTAGAAGGACAGATCTTCGTCACCCGGAATACTCTCGATGATTTCGACCTTATATTCTTCACCCATCTCCCTGAACATCGTGATTGCGTCGCGACGGCTCATCACCGAGCGATGAACATCGAGCCCCTCCTTTACGATCTCGCCCATCATGTTTTCGATGGCCTCGAGATCCTCTGGGGTGAAAGCACGCTCGAAAGCGAAATCGTAGAAGAACCCGTCCTCAATAACAGGACCGATTGTTACCTGAGCGGAGGGAAATAAACGCTGAACGGCTTGCGCCATGAGATGAGCGCAGCTGTGACGGATAACCTCGAGACCTTCGCTGTCGCGTTCGGTAATGATCGCGACTTCGGCATCGCGCTCGACCAGTGTCGAGAGGTCTACTAATTGGCCGTTGATGCGACCCGCAAGCGCGGCCTTGGCCAATCCCGCGCCGATTGATTCTGCAATTTGTGCAACGCTTAACGCTGCGTCGTATTGACGCTTGCTGCCGTCAGGCAGAGTAACTTCGAGCATGGGATTCACTTTAAAAGCATGGATTTAATGACACGCCTTAACGGTATATTCGGTGCTAACACCTTACCAAAACGCTTGAACATTTACTTGAAAGCTGTCTGTAGGATGGTAGGCACGACCAGATTCGAACTGGTGACCTCTACCATGTCAAGGTAGCGCTCTAACCAACTGAGCTACGCGCCTGTGTCACCCTACAGAGGGATCGCAGATTATACGGAAAGCCATCCTGTTATGTCGATTCTTTTCTGAAATTTCATCGGCAAGGTTTTCCGCTGCACCCGAGCGCAAGCGCAGCTTACGCAATCAGCTTCTGCCTTAATTCCGCGATGCGGTCGCGCGTCTGCGCAGCCTCTTCGAAGGAGAGATTTTTTGCATGCTCATACATCTGCGCTTCGAGGACTGTAATTTCCTTTGCAATCGCTTTGGGATCACCGAAGTCTAGTTGCGCATAGGCTCCCGACTTCTCAGAAACGCCCCTGCCTTTCGTTCGTTCGCGCGTTGCTGGATTCGCGTACGCGCCTTCCATGACATCCAATATGCGCTTACTCACGCTCATGGGGGTGATGTTATGCTCTTCGTTAAAGGCGATCTGAACTTCGCGCCGCCTATTTGACTCGTCCATCGCCCGCTGCATGGAGCCAGTTACCTTATCGGCATAAAGTATGGCTTTGCCGTTTAGATTGCGCGCAGCACGCCCTATTGTCTGGATAAGCGAGCGATCGGAACGAAGGAAGCCTTCTTTGTCGGCATCGAGGATGGCAACAAGCGCGACCTCCGGAATATCCAGTCCTTCCCGCAAGAGATTAATCCCTATGAGCACATCGAATTTACCGAGCCGCAGATCGCGGAGAATTTCTGAGCGCTCAACGGTATCGATATCAGAGTGCAGGTAGCGCACGCGGACGCCGTGTTCAGCGAGATAGTCAGTGAGATCTTCGGCCATCCTCTTGGTAAGCACGGTCACGAGGACTCGCTCACCGCCGGCCGTCACACGGGTCACTTCCGAGAGCAAATCATCGACCTGCGTGGTTGCGGGCCGCACATCGAGAATCGGGTCGAGCAGACCGGTTGGTCGCACAACCTGCTCGACGCGCGCGCCTTCATGCGCTTCTTCGTAGTTACCCGGCGTTGCTGAAACGAAAATAATCTGTGGTGTGAGATTCTCCCATTCCTCGAATCTAAGCGGCCGGTTGTCGAGCGCAGAGGGAAGCCGGAAACCGTACTCGACCAGCGTTTCTTTACGTGACCTATCGCCTTTAAACATCGCACCGAGCTGCGGAATCGAAACGTGGGATTCGTCGGACACGATAATTGCGTTATCGGGCAGGTAGTCGTAGAGCGTCGGCGGCGGCGCACCTGCTGGTCTCCCAGACAAATACCTCGAATAGTTTTCGATGCCATTGCAGTAGCCGAGTTCTTGAATCATTTCGAGATCGAACTTGGTTCTTTGCTCAAGGCGCTGCGCTTCGACTAAGCGATTATTGGCATGCAGAAAATCCAACCGCTCTTTGAGTTCGACTTTGATGCTATCCAGCGCATTTAACAGCGTATCGCGCGGCGTGACATAGTGCGATTTCGGAAACACCGTTAGCCGTGGCACTTCCTTAACCACGGCCCCAGTGAGTGGATCGAAATAGGAAAGCTTTTCTATTTCGTCATCGAACAGCTGTATCCTAATCGCGTTCCTTTCAGACTCTGCGGGATAAATATCGATCACATCACCACGCACACGATAGGTAGCGCGTTTTAATTCCATGTCATTGCGAGTGTACTGCAACTCTGCAAGGCGCTTGAGCAGAGTCCGCTGATCAATCTTGTCACCCCGATCGAGGTGTACAACCATCCTCAAATACGCAGCAGGATCACCAAGGCCGTAAATCGCCGAAACAGTCGCAACAACAATTACGTCAGAGCGCTCCATGAGCGCCTTTGTCGCGGAGAGACGCATTTGTTCAATGTGATCATTTATCGAAGAATCTTTCTCAATAAACAAATCAGACGCAGGAACATAGGCCTCAGGCTGGTAATAGTCGTAGTACGACACGAAGTATTCGACTGCATTCTTGGGAAAAAATTCTTTAAATTCACCATAGAGCTGCGCAGCCAGCGTTTTGTTAGGCGCCATCACAAGCGCCGGTCGCTGCGACCGCTCTATCACGTTGGCGATCGTGAAGGTTTTCCCAGAACCGGTGACACCCAGAAGCGTTTGTGCGCGTAAGCCATCCTCTAACCCATCTAGCAGCCCTTCGATAGCCTGAGGCTGATGTCCGGCGGGTTTGAAGTTCGAATGTATTTCAAATTTTTCGCTCATGAGTTGGGAGCAATCCTTTTGCTTTATTTCCGACTTTAGCAACACTAAAACGGGACGATGCGACGTGAGTTGGCAGTCGACCGCGTGAACAGAGGGGCTAGCCTACACTAGAATTACATCAACTGCTTAGTGAGTGTTGACCCTCAAGGCATTTCTCATTACTATACGCGCGGTTCGAAGGTAAACGATCGCGTTTACCGAGAATTTTGCCCAATAGCTCAATGGTAGAGTAGGTGACTGTTAATCACTTGGTTCGTGGTTCGAGTCCACGTTGGGCAGCCAATTTGTGAAATTAGGCCCTTCGGTGCATGCCGCAGGGTCTATCACAACACCTCCCTAGAAGACTTTAGTTCCTACTCTGACTCTACCAACCCAACCGAAATCCAACCCATTGGTTTAAGCCGCTTGATAAGGCGATTTCTAGCAACACGCACACTTGCCTGTTTAGCATTATGTACAGTTACGCTATAGTCTATGCCTGTCGGCTAGCAGTACCGCGCGCCGTGCTAATTGATCGCGCAGCGCTAACTCGTAAGGTTGCAATCGCAATGCCGACTGGTATCACACAGTGGTTATCCAGCTGTTCATTTGTTTAAAAGGAGTTACACATGGGCAAAAATATTGCCTTACTAAGTATTTACGTCATCACATTATTCGCGTCAGTGATAACGAGCGCTCAAAGCAATCCCGTGGTTGTAATGGAGACCAACAAAGGCTCTATCAAAATCGAAGTTTGGGAGGATAAAGCGCCGATATCTGCGGCAAATTTTTTGCGCTATGTCGACGAGAGTTATTACGACGGGCTCATTTTTCACCGTGTGATTCCCGGCTTCATGGCGCAGGGCGGCGGCTTCAGTGAAGATATGGTACAGAAGTCAACGTTCGAATCTATAAAGAACGAAGCGAGCGCGGCTCTGCCAAATAAGCGTGGAACGCTTGCCATGGCACGAACCAACGTCGTCGACAGCGCGACAAGCCAGTTTTTTATCAACCTTGTCGACAACGACTTTTTAAACCACACAGACAACACGCCCAGAGGCTTCGGTTATGCTGTCTTCGCTGAGGTAATTGAGGGCATGGAGATTGTGGACTCTATGGCGACGGTTGAAACCACGAATAAGCGCGGCCACCAGAACGTGCCAGTAGAGCCGATAGTGATGACTCGCGTCACGCGTCAGAAATAAAAGACACTTGAAACTTCGATGTAGGCAGTTTTCAGCCCGCATCGAAGCTATTTCTTTTTACTACTACGAGTCGAAAAAAGCGGGGTAACGCTCGCGCCAGTGGTCGGTTTTTCCTCTTGTACTGCCAAAGGTTCTGCAGCGATTTCAACACCCTTCCCCTTCGAATCCGAACCTGCGTCTGGCTCGAATCCCGCAACCGCTGCAAGCAGTACACGGCGAATCTCCTCGCTATCGGCTGTATCACACGCACGAGCAAGATTATCTATAAGAGGCTTGAGCTCCTGCCAACTAAGGGTTTCCTCCTCAGCGCGCATGATCTTGGGATGATCCGTGCCTCTGACTGATTCACCGATCAACAGCTCTTCATAAAGCTTTTCGCCGGGCCTCAGCCCAGTATATTCAATCGCTATGTCGCCTCTGTATGAATTTTCATCGCGCACATCGTAACCCATCAAGTGCACCATCTTCTTTGCCAAATCAACAATACGAATCGGTTCATGCATGTCGAGAACAAACACATCACCGCCCGTCGCCATGGAGCCCGCTTGAATAACAAGCTGCGCAGCTTCTTGGACCGTCATAAAGTAGCGCGTAACCTCTGGATGCGTGACAGTAACCGGCCCGCCCATACTAATTTGGCGCCTGAACAGAGGGACAACCGAACCGGAGGATCCGAGCACGTTACCGAACCGAACCATGCTGAATCGCGTTTCACCCCCGCGCTGCGCAAGTGCCTGCAGTACTTGCTCCGCAAAGCGCTTGGTGGCACCCATGTAATTCGTTGGCCTGACCGCTTTGTCCGTCGAGATAAAAACGAAATCTTTAACGCCCTGCTCCTGCGCAGCCTGAGCCGTCGCGAGGGTACCGAAAATATTATTGCGCACACCCTCAACGACGTTATTCTCAACCATCGGCACCTGCTTGTAAGCGGCTACATGGTAGACAGTGTCGATCTCGAAGCGCTTAATCACATCTCGGATAAAACTCTCGTTTCCCACCGAGCCCAGAGTAGCCTGAAGTTCCACTGCGACCGCGGCATCACCTGACTCCAAGCGCTGATGTTCCATTTTCGCGAGTAATTCTTGTTCGAGCTCATAGAGACCAAACTCGAACGAATCGAGCAGCACGAGCCTCGATGGCCCAATGGCGACAATTTGCCGACACAACTCTGAACCGATAGACCCTGCCGCCCCGGTCACGAGCACGCAGCGAGACTTGATGCAGGCGTCGAGCAGCTGTGGGTCAGGAGGAACGGTGTCGCGCCCGAGGAGGTCTTCGATGTCGATATCCCGTATTTCATCAACACCCACCTTCCCTGACACCATATCGAAGAGATCCGGCACGGTTTTGACATGAACGGGGAGATGTTCCAGCTTGTTTAGGATTTCTTTTCGTTCCGCATGGGACGCCGAAGGAATGGCAAGTAGTATTTGTCTAACAGAAAACGCTTCAACCAATTCATATAAAGAATTAGGCCCGTAGACTCTGACCCCGTGAACGGTGCTACCGAGCAATTTATGCCCGTCGTCTACGAACGCTACGGGCAAGTATTGATCCCCACTCTGGAGCGCTGCAAGTAGCTGCATTCCCGAACTACCCGCACCGTAGATAATCACGGGCTCCTTGGGTCGAAAATTCTGTATCAAACTAATGATGACCAATTTGCCGAGCAGCCTCGACCCTCCCATCATAAGCAGAGCAAGCATCCAAAATATTGGCAATATCGCTACTCGCGCCTCGCCCTGGGCGGAAGAAAGACTATAGGCCACAGCCAGAATAAAGGTAGCAATCGTGACGCACTGGGCGATCAGAAGACTCGACTGCAGCCCCATATAAAGCACTAGAATTCGATAGAGGCCGACGCGGATGAAAGCAAGCAGACTAAGGAGCAGAGCAACGGCCAGGAAGACAAGTGTTTTTTGTTCCTGTTGGAAAAATGCCGCGCCAGATAAACCATAGGAGAAAACAAGTGATGCACCGAGCAATACAGCATCCCAACATCCAGTGATCGCGCGTTTTATTGGCCTCGAAATTGGAATCGAATAGACCTGCATTTTGCGTCCTTTATTTATTTTACCGTTTCGGCGCCGCCCGCGTTATCGATACCAGCACCTAATAAATAGCTCGCAGCAAATAGCGGCAAAAGCCCAATAGTTGCAAATAGTACACCGTAATGCGGCAGAATGCCCGCAAGCCAAGCGAGCGGGAACAGCCAGAGCACATCGATAATAACGAGCATCCAAACAACTCGCGAGTGGCTTTGCAGGCGCCGAGAAAGGATTTGATAGGCGTGTTGCGAGTGGCCTTCATACCACTTCTCGCCTCGAGCAACCCTGTTTACTAGTGTTACCGCTGTATCAGCTATAAACACGCCCAACAGAAGCAGCCAAGACCAGACCGATATTTTCTCTGATGACAAGGACTCTAAGGCCAGTAGTCCAATAGCGAACCCAATGAAACCGCTGCCGGCGTCACCCATAAAAATACTCGCCGGAGACCAATTCCAGAGTAGAAACCCCGCCCCTGAGGCGGCTAGAACTGCAGCAAGAATAATCACCACGTTGAATTCCCCAGCCTCGACCAGAAGCGCATCGCCAGGCGCAGTCCCTGTGCTCAAAAGCAACACGCAGCCAACCGAGGTAAACACAAGCTGCGCCCCCGCGATGCCATCGATACCATCCATAAAGTTGGTAAGATTCAAAAGCCATACCAAGGAAACTACCGCCAATAACGTTAAGAGCAGGGGCTGCGAAAGGGTAAACCAACCGAAATCAACGGAGCCAACTCCGATGGCGCGAACGGCGACAGCACTCAATAGAAACTGAATAGGCAACCTGACGCGTGAGGTAAGCTGCCAAAGATCATCACCAAACCCTAAAAACACAATGAGCAGACAGGCGACATAGGCTGCCAGGGACCCTGAAACGTGGCCATTCATAGCAAGCCAAGAGACGCAGAGGAAATACGGCGCGGCAAGCGCCGCGCCGCCGCCGAGTGGCTTGGGGTGCGTATGAGCGCTGCGAGCAACCGGGAGGTCAACCAGCCCCAATAAAGGCGCAAGTTTGATAACTCCCGCAACCAGAACAGCGACAAGCGCGAAACTAGCTAGCGATAAAATAGACAACAACATCGAGCAGGCGATCCCTCTGCTAATTCACTCTAGCGATGCACTTAACCAGCATCGGTTTCACGACGCTTACCGGCTCGTTGAACTTTATCCGATCCGTTAAGGCGGTTTAGCACCCTTCCATCATAGGTTTCGCTACGAGAACAAGATGGCGATTCTTTTCTACTGTTGCAAGACCTATCCCTTTGACCTCGGCGAGCTCCTCAATCGTGACGAAGTCACCGT
>Ga0222714_10005980_pt1 | contig 11441 bp, 10 predicted proteins | sample C33_3DmetaG_FD_165048 | JGI IMG/M metagenome (GOLD analysis project Ga0222714, IMG submission 165048) | Estuarine water microbial communities from San Francisco Bay, California, United States - C33_3D | ecosystem: Environmental > Aquatic > Marine > Unclassified | place: USA: California... | reverse complement strand
ACGGCTTTCGCGGTGAGTTCGGCCGCGATATTGCCGCCGGCACCGCCGCGGTTGTCGATGACCACGCCCTGGCCGAGTTTTTCGCGCATCGCCGGTTCCATCGCCCGGGCGATGATGTCGGCTGCGCTGCCCGGCGGAAAGGGAATCAGCATGCGCACCGGGCGGTTGGGAAAATTCTGGCCGATTGCAGTGCTGACGCACAGGCAGCCGACCAGCAAAGTCACGATGTAACGCATATGAGACCTCTTTCAATATCGGGAAAAATTTTGTTGGCGCAGCGTAGCACGCATGTCGTCGGAACACCGGCGTAAACTGGAGTTGCGCCGGCCGCATCGGCCGCGCCTTTCATCGGGGGTGACCATGAAGAACATGATGCGCGTGCTGGCGGGCCTGCTTTCGGTCTGTATGGCCGCAACTGCATTCGCCCAGGCGAGCGGTGCTGGAGAAGTGCAATCGAAAAACATTCCGATCAAGGTCACCGAGGTCGCGCCGGGACTGTACTTCCAGTACCACCACCAGGAATCCAACAACGCCTGGCTGGTGACCGACGACGGCGTGCTGGTAATCGATGCGCGCCAGCATCCGCAGCGCGCCGAGGAATTGGTGGCGGCGATCCGCAAGACCACCGACAAGCCGATCCGCTGGCTGGTTAACACGCACGCCCACGGCGACCACTATTTCGGCAACTCGGTGTTCAAGCGCGAGGGCGCGACCATCATCGCCCATCGCGACACCGCGGGCATGATGAAACACCACTTCTCGCTGGAGATGAAACGCCGCCAGGGTTATTTCAAGCAGCGCCAGTATGATCCCGCCGCGGTGAAACTGGTGTCGCCCGATGTCACCTTCGATTCGACACTGACGCTGAATCTCGGTGGACGCACCGTCGAGCTGATCTATCTCGGCGCGGGACAGAATCCCGGCGACACTTTCGTGCGCTTTCCCAAGGAGCGGGTGCTGTTCGCCGGCGGGCCGTTTTCGAAGCAGAGCTGGCCCAACCCGTCGTTCACGCCGTCGATGACGAACTGGGTGGAAATCCTGAAGAAAATCGCGGCGATGGATGTCGATGTCTATCTCGGCGGCCACGGCGACATCGGTGCGAAGCAGGATGTACTCGACGAAGCGCAGATGCTCGAAGATTTCGACAAGGGTATGCGCGAAGCGGTTGCCAAAGGCATGACCAGGGAAGAGATCTACAAGGCCGAGCCGTTCGCGAAATACAAGGACATCCGCAATTACTACCGGATGAACCTGTTCATCAACAGCTACCACCATTTCCTGACCACGGGCCGCGCACAGAACACCTATCCGTGATGGCCGGTCCGCGATCCATGTCCAACTCATCGACGGGGAGATCATCATGAAAAACTACACTCTGGCTGCGTCGGCATTGCTGGTTACCTGCACGGCTGCGGCTTACGCGCAGCAGCAGAAAGTTACGCCGCCGATTGCCAACTACTGGATGAGCATAGACACCGCCTCCGGACTGCCGATGGGCGGCATGGGGGGAGGTGGCAGCGGGCCGTCGATGATGGACATCGGCCGCATGATGCTGGGCGGTGGCATGGACGGCGGCCCCAACCGCTCGATGCGGCTGGAACTGGGATCGCAGCGCGGCGCCGACGGCAATCCGGCGGCGGCGCACCACAATCCGGCGGAACTGAAAATGGGCGCCACGCTGCCGCTGGAAACGCCGCAGCAGCCACGCCCCGAACCGCGCGAAGACGGCAGGCCGGAAAATTTCGAGAAGCCGCGCGGCCGGCTGCTGCTGTTCTGGGGATGCGGCGAACAGGCCGGCCCCGGCCAGCCCTACGTGATCGATTTCGCCAAGATCGCGCAGGGCGAGATGCCGCAGGGACTGTTCGGACGGCGCATCAATCTACAGCGCGGACCGGCGCCGGGGCGCAACCGTACCTACGGCGACTGGCCGAATTCCCGCGACAGCACGCGGGTTCCGGGCGATGCCAGCCTGCGCGGTGAACATGCCGTCAAGGGCAACTACACGCCCGACATCCGCTTCACGCTGACCGAGCAATACGATTTCATGGAACCGGTGAACCTTGCGATGCGCAAGTCCGGCGGGGGCGGCATCAACCTGTCATGGAACAGCATTGCCAACTCGCATGGCTATTTCGCCACCGCGATGGGTGGTGGCGAGGGCCGCGAAGACATGGTGTTCTGGAGTTCCAGCAACACCCGCGAATTCGGCGACCTGCTGATGAGCTGGATCCCGCCTGCGGAAGTCGCGCGCCTGGTGCGCGAGAAGACGGTGCTGCCGACCTCGGTGACCGAATGCATGGTGCCGGCACAGTTTGTCGCAGCGGCGCCCTCGGCGTTCGTGCGCTTCATCGCCTATGGCGAGGAAGCCAACTTCGCGCATCCGCCGCGGCCCAAGGACCCGAAGATTCCGTGGAATCCGGACTGGGCGGTCAAGGTCCGGCTCAAGTCGACGGCGGCTGCAATGCTCGGCGAGGAGGGTGATGGTTCTCCGCGGTCGCGCGGTCGCGGCAGCAGTGCTCCACAGGACGGAGGCTCCGGCCAGCAGGGAGCAAAACCCGCGGATCCGGTGCAGGAGGGTGTGAAGGCGCTGCGCGGGATATTCGGTTTTTGACGACTACATCATCACGCGGCCGCCGTTGGTGTCGAGCACGACACCGTTGATGTAGGCGGCGGCGTCGGAAGCCAGGAACAGCATCGCATTGGCGTGGTCTTCCGGCACCGCGAGCCGGCGCAGCGGCACCTGCGAAGCGATTTTTTCAATGTCGGCCTCGGTGCGCAGCGCGGCAACGCGCGGCGTCAGCGTAGTGACCGGCGCGATGGCGTTGGCGGTGATGTTCTCCGGCCCGAGCTGGTAGGCAAGAAAGCGCGTCAGCTGGATCACGCCGGCCTTGGCGGCGCCGTAGGCCGGTGAAGACGCTGCATGAACCGTGCGTCCGGAAATCGAAGCGACGTGGATGATGCGTCCGGCTTTCGATTTGCGCAGGTGCGGGATTGCCAGCTTGCTCAGCAGGAACGCGCCGCGCAGGTTGAGCGCAACCGTGCGGTCCCACTCGTCGAGGGGCATGTCTTCGACGGTGGCGAGGCGACCGTAACCGCCGGCGCTGTTGACGACGATGTCGAGGCCGCCGAAGGCCGCCACCGTGCTTTCCATCGCGTAATTCACCGCGTCGGCATCGGTGATGTCGGTCTGGATCGCCTTGGCGCGTCCGCCGGCATCGGTGATCGAAGTTGCCACCTTGCCGGCGTTGACCATGTCGATGTCGACGATGGCGACTGCCGCGCCCTGTTTTGCAAATGCGCGCGCGGTTTCCGCACCAATGCCCTGCGCGGCCCCGCTGATCAGCGCAACGCGCCCGGACAGTTCTGGATAGACAGCCATGTAATGAATCTCCTCGTTATGTTTTCAGCGTGTGCTGCCGCGGTTGATCCAGGTGCCGCCGCCCATCAGTGCGGCGCAGGTCCAGAAGATCGGGGCAACACCCGATATTGCGCCGATGACGCCGAAGAGCGGGGGTACCACGACGTGCGCGCCGTAGCTTACCGCGAGCCGCATCGAAATGCCCTCGGCCTGGCGACCGGGCGGGGCTGCGTTGAACGACAGCAACATCGAAAGCGGTTGGCCGCAGCCGAGTCCGAGCCCCAGCAGGAAAGCCGCGCCGGCGAGCATCAGCGGCTGCTGGGTCAGCGGAAAGGTGCAGAAGGCGATGCCGGAAATCAGGAAAGCGACAGCCAGCACCGCGCGCTCGCCGTATGCCTTGGACAACGGCGGCAGTGCCAGCCGGGTGAGGAAGGCCGCTGCGCCGAATGCGCCCATAATCAGGCCGATGGTGGTCGCCGAGAAATCGAGGCTGTGCCCGTAGATCGGCATGTAGAGATTGAACAGGTCGAGTCCCGACATCACCACGCCGTTCGACAGCAGTGCATTGCGCATCGCCGGCACGGCGAGCAGGTCGCGGGTGCGACGCGGCGCGTTGTCCCCACCTGCCTTTACAGCGGTCGAGGGAATGGTGTGGCGTTTGGCCACGACCGCCAGTCCGCAGAAAGCCGGGATCGCCGCCATGATCAGGAATGAGGGCTGGTGCGACAGCGCATCAATGGACAGCCCGACGATGATGGGTCCCGCCACCGAGCCGACGGATTCGCCGAGGCTGTAATAACTGAAGTGCTTTGTCCTGTTGTCGGCCGTGGACAGCACGCCGACCAGGTTTTGTACTGCCACCACCCACAGCATGCTGGTGAACCCCCACAGCGGTGCGGAAATGAACAGGATGGCCATTGACGGAAATGCGTATGGCAGCAGCAGACTGAGGGTGTACAAACCCAGCCCCCAGTACATCAGTACGCGGTTGTCGAAGCGGTCGGCAATGCGTCCGGCGGCGATCGCCAGCATGAAGGGAACCAGGCCGTAGAGCGCGAACATGATGCCGGTTTCAAACGGGCCGGCGCCCATTTCCACGGCGTAGAGCGTCATCAGCACGCGACTGCCCTTCATGGTGATGAAGGTGATCGCGGAAAGGGAAAGAATCAGGGCGAGCGGCATGGGCAGCGCCGATTATAAAGGTGCTACCGCGCCGGGCTCGAAGCGACCACATGGCGAAATTTTCAGATGCGGGCCACTGGCGAGCGGCGCGCATCCGATGCATGATGGGCGCATGGACAATGCAGAGCAACGGGCGCATCTTGAAGTCATCCGCGGCTGGATTGATGCCGCTGAGCGCGTGGTGGTGCTGACGGGCGCCGGCATTTCCACCGATTCGGGAATTCCGGATTTCCGCGGACCCAGGGGCGTGTGGACGCTCAACCCCAAGGCCGAAAAGATGTCGGACATCCGCTATTACGTGTCCGATCCGGAGGTGCGCCGCCTGTCGTGGCAGTCACGACTGGCACATCCGGCGTGGACCGCGGAGCCCAACGCCGGCCACCTTGCGCTGGCCGATATCGAGAAACGCGGCAAGCTGCATGCGCTGATTACCCAGAACATCGACGGCCTGCACCAGCGCGCCGGCATCTCTGCCGGCAAGGTCATCGAGGTGCACGGCACGCTGCACAAGGTGATGTGCCTGTCGTGCGGCTGGCGCGGGCCGATGCAGGAGACGCTTGATCGCGTGCGCGCCGGCGAGGAAGACCCGGGGTGTTTGACCTGCAACGGCCTGCTGAAGAGCGATACCATCTCCTTCGGCCAGCAGCTGATTCCGGAAGTCATCGAGCGCGCGATGCGTGTGGCCGGCGAGGGCGACCTTTTCCTCGCCATCGGTTCGACGCTGCAGGTTTATCCGGTGGCGGGCGCGGTGCCGATCGCACTCGACGCCGGCGCCCGGCTGCTGATCATCAACGCCGAGCCGACGCAGTTCGATGAAGTGGCTGACGCGGTGATCCGCGCGCCAATCGGTGAGGTGCTGCCGTGGCTGTGCGCTGCAGCCTAGACGTTCATTTCTTTTTAACCGCTTTTTTCTTCGCTGTTTTTTTTCTGGCCGGTTTTTTTGCAGTTGCTTTTTTCGAGGGGGCTTTGGGTTTCATCCCCTGCGTCAGCACGCCGCGCAGCCACGCCCACGACGCCGGTCCCCAGAAACGTTCGCTCTTGGCGGCGATGTGGCCGTCGTCGGCATAGACGCGGGCGACACGGCCGTCGGCCGGACCTGATTCGAGCAGCATGTAGAGATTGCCGATGGGAGTCAGGTGGTCGATCTTGCCGTTGACCAGGTACATCGGCATGGTCAGGTTTTTCAGCAGGTCCTGGTCTTTCAGTGACCAGCGCAGGAATTCCTTGCGCTGGTCTTCCTCGGTGACTTCCTTCAGCGGCGGTCGCGAACCGCGCGGGCCGAACCAGTTGGTGCGCGCGCGTTCGTAGGCGGCCTTGCGCCATTCGGCGCGTTCCTCAGGCGTGCCCCAGTAGCCGGCGCCCCCCGGCGCACAGGCTATCAGGCCCTTGATGCGCGCATCGTGCGCGGCCAGCCGGATCACCCACAGCCCGCCGCGGCTGACGCCGAAGGCGCCGATGCGGTTGCCGTCGATTTCCGGTCGTTTCTGCAGCACGTCGAGCGCGGCTTGCCAGGCCACCACCGATTCCGGCGCGTGCGGGAACGTGGTCTGGCCGGTGCCCGGCGCATCGACCACCAGCGCGGCCATGCCCTGCGACAGCGCGCCTTCGGCATATTTCTCGCGGTCTTCCTTGTACATGTCGGCGCCGCACATCACCAGCACTGCCGGCACCTTGTTCGATTTCGATGCGCCTTTGGGCAGGCGCAGGAAGCCGGTGGCTTTCATACCGTTCTTGTGGACGACGATGGTTTCCGGCGGATCGGGCAGCAGTGCAGCGGACTTGGCGTAGCAGCGCAGGTAATCCTCGTATGACTGCGCCTTGATCGGGCTCATGTCCGGCGGGCAGATTGACGAGCCCGACCAGTACGGCGACGGAAAGCGCGCGAGACTGTAGTAAGTCTTGCCCTGGATGTAGGCCGCACGGGCACCGGCCTTGTCCTTGCGCGCGAGCAGGGCGTCGCCTTTCTTTTCATATTCGGCGCCGACCGCGCTCCACACCGGCACCCAGTCTTCGTCCTCGGTGCTTTTGATTTTGGCGACGGTATCGATCAGCAATTGCATGTCGTCGATCAGGTTGAACCAGCGGCGATAGAAGCCGCCGATGGCGACGACAAACGGATCCTCGTCGGCGCGCATCGGCAGTTTGGCCAGGATCGCGGCTTTGGTCTGTGCGGCCTTGTCAGTGACAGTGCTCATGTCTTCCCCGTATTGGTCAGTGGCGCGCGCTATTCTGGCGCATTGCCAAATTGGGCGCCATGTCCTGACGGCATTTCGTAAACAATTGTTTTTATTTGATTTTTTTCGGGACACGACATGCGGTTATTCAGCATGCGGACGCTTTGCGCTTAGTCCGCGACGATGCGCCCGGCTTGCGCCACAATGCGTGCTTCGTCAGGGAGGAGTAGATGAAAAAAATAATGCAGTACGTCGCGTTATCCGTCATTGGCGGTCTGGCCTTGGTGTCCTCGATCGCGATGGCAGCGTATCCCGAGCGGCCGTTGCGCATTGTCGTGCCATTCCCCCCGGGCGGTGCATCAGACGTTACCGCGCGCATGCTTGCCGAGAAATATGCGGCGCGCTGGAAGGTCAATGCCGTGGTCGACAACCGCACCGGCGCCTCCGGCATCATCGGCACCGAGATCGTCGCCCGGGCCACGCCCGACGGCCACACGCTGGCGCTGGTGGCGCTGAGTTTTGCGATCAATCCGTCGATCCACAAGCTGCCGTACAACGCCGAACGCGATTTCACCTTTATCACCATCACTGCGGAAAATCCGCTGGCGCTGGTGATCGGCAACAGCTTCGCGGCAAAGTCGGTGCGCGAACTGATCGACATGGCGAAAGCCAAACCCGATGCCTTGACGTTCGCTTCCAGCGGCACCGGCAGCTCGCCGCACATGAGCGCCGAGCTGTTCAAGATGATCAGCGGAACCCGGATGACCCACGTGCCGTACAAGGGCAGCACCGCCGCCCACCCTGATCTCATCGCGGGCCGTGTCAACGTCATGTTCGATACCGTGATCGCGACCATGCCGCACATCAAGGCCGGCCGCCTGAAGGCGTTGGGCGTGACCTCGAAGAAACCGTCTGCAGAGTTGCCCGGCGTGCCGCCGATCGCCGATACGGTTCCGGGCTATGAATCGACGTCCTGGGGCGTGGTGATGGGACCTGCGGGCATACCGCCGGCCGTGGTCAGGGCACTCAACCAGGCTACGGTGGAAATCATCGGCATGCCCGATATCCGCGAGCGGCTGGCACGGCTGGGCTCGGTGCCGGTGGCCAATTCGCCGGAGGAGGCGCGCAAGTTCATTCGCGCCGAAGTCGACAAATGGAAAAAGGTAGTCAAGGCCGCGGGCATCACCTCGGCGAACTGATCGGCCGAACCGATAAAACCATATAAAACGAGGAGGAAAGCAATGAAAGCAACCAGAAGGAAGCTGGCGGGACGATGCGCCGTGGCAATCGCCGCGGCGCTGCATGTTGTCACGGCTGGGGCAGCCTATCCGGAACGGCCGATCCGCATGATCGTGCCGCAGAACATCGGCAGCTCGACGGATAATGCGGCGCGCATCGTCGCCGCAGAACTGTCGCGCGAAATCGGCCAGCAGATCGTCGTCGACAACCGGCCCGGCGGCGCGCTGCAGCTGGGTCTGGAGCTGACCGTGCAGGCGCCTGCCGACGGTTACACCATTGCCTATGCGCCGATCGGCGCGCTGGCCATCGCGCCGCACCTGCTGCGCAAACAGTCGGTGAATGCGCTGCGCGACCTCGTGCCGGTGGGGCAGACGGTGAGCGGGCACCAGATGATCCTCGCCAGCCCGAAGACGCCGTTCAAGACCCTGCAGGAGGTCATCGACTATGCGAAGAAGAATCCGGACAAGCTGTTCAACGGGTCGTCGAGTAACGGCGCGCCGGGGCATATCGGCTTCGAGCTGCTGAAAACAATGACCGGGATCAAGATCGTCCACGTGCCGTACAAAGGCGGCGCCGCGGCGCTGGTCGACCTGATGTCGGGACAGGTGCAGGTGATGATGGAGGGGCTCAATTCCGCCACCGCGCACGTCAAGGCGGGACGCGTGCGCGGGCTGGCTGTCACCGGTCCGGCGCGTTCGCCGATCTTCCCCGACATCCCGACGGTGCAGGAGGCCGGCGTGCCGGGCTTCGTGATGACGGTGTGGCACGGCGTGGTGGCGCCGGCGAAAACGCCGCGGGCGATGATCAAGGTGCTCAACGACAACGTCAACAAGGCGATCACTTCACCGGAGGGCAAGCGCCGCATCCTCGCGCTGGGTTCCGAGCCGGCACCGGGGACGCCGGAGGAATTCTGGAAGCTGGTGAAAAGCGACCGCGAGCGCTGGGGCGAGGTGATCAAGAAGGCAGGAGCGAAGATCGATTGAACGCGCGCGCGCCTGAAATGGAGCTCGAGGAGTTCATGATCCCGGCGCGCTACGCCGGCATCGAACTCTACGTGCGCAACCGCCATCCGCGCGGCCAGACCGCGTTCGGCGCGGAGCGTACGCTGCTGTTCGTGCACGGCTCGACCTATCCGGCGGAAGCGGTGTTCGACTATCCGCTGAAGGGACTGTCATGGATGCACTACATCGCCCAGCGCGGCTTTGATGTCTACCTGGTCGACGTGCGCGGTTACGGCCGCTCGACGCGCCCCGCGGCGATGGAGATGCCTGTTGGCGAGGGCGCGCCAGTGGCGCGCACGATGGAGGCGGTGGAGGACGTGGCCGCCGCCGTCGATTTCATCCTCAAGCGGCGCGGCATCAAGGCGCTGAACCTGATGGGCTGGTCGTGGGGCACCACGATCATGTCGACCTACACCTCACGCCACAACGAGCGCGTGCACAAGCTGGTACTCAATGCGCCGCAATGGCTGCGCGATACCAAGTCGACGCTGGATGCTGGCGGACCACTGGGTGCGTGGCGTGCGGCAAATCGCGAGACCACGCGCGGCCACTGGTTCGGCGCAGTACCGCCGCACAAGGTCGAAGAAATCATCGCGCCCGCCGAATTCGATGCCTGGCTGGCCGCGGCGATGGCGACCGACCCCGGCGGCGCGAAAATGAATCCGCCGTGCCTGCGCGCACCCAACGGCACGCTGCTCGATACCCGCGAATACTGGTCTCAGGGCAAAGCGCCGTACGATCCGGCCGACATCCGTGTGCCGGTGCTGATGACGCATGCGGAGTGGGACATGGTGCTGCCGGCGCGGATGGCGCACGAACTGTATGCGAAACTGGTCAACGTGCCGTACAAGCGCCATGTCGAATTCAGCGAAGGCACGCATTACCTGATGCTGGAAAAAAACCGCATGCAGGTGCTGCGCGAAGTGCAGCATTTTCTTGAGGAACAGTGTGTGGCAGGCGAATGACGTTATAACCCGTTGTTTTTAATGATTAATTACAGGGGGCGAGCATGCGTATCAAACGGCAATGGATACAGGCGATAGCCACGTCGGTGTGCGTGGCCATGATCGGTGGCGGTGCGTTCGTTCATGCCCAGGATTTTCCCAGCAAGCCGATCCGCTTCATCGTGCCGTTTCCGCCGGGCGGCACTGTCGATCCGCTGGCGCGACTGATCGGCGCCAAACTGACGGCAGCGATGGGGCAGCAGGTGATAGTCGACAATCGTACTGGAGGTTCCGGCGTGATCGGTACCTCGATCGCCGCCAAGGCCAACCCCGACGGCTACACCTATGTTTTCGCGTTCGACACCCATGCGGTCAATCCCGCGCTGGTGCCGAAAATGCCGTTCGATACGCTGAAGGATTTCGCACCGGTGATGCTGGTCGGACGCGCGCCGTATGCGCTGATCACTCATCCGAAGCGTCCCTATCAGTCGATGGAAGACGTGGCGAAGGCGGCTAAAGCGAGGCCGGACACGCTGACCTATGGTACGGTCGGTGCAGGCAGCCTCGGTCATCTGGCGCTGGTGCTGGCCGAGCAGGTGGGCAAATTCAAGCTCGTGCATGTGCCGTACAAGGGTGGCGGCCCGATGACGGCTGCTGTCATCGGCAACCAGATCGATCTCGGCATCGGTTCCTCGGCGCTGGTGACGCCGATGGTGAACGACAAGCGCGTGCGCGCGCTGGCGGTGACCGGCGACGAGCGGGTGAAAACGCTGCCCGACGTGGCGACGATGCAGGAGCAGGGCTACAAGGGTGTCTCAGCTTATGCGTGGTGGGGCATTTTCACGCCAGCCGGCATTCCCGGAAATATCCTGGGCAAGATGCACGGTGAAATCGTCAAGGCCGTGAATGATCCCGAGGTGCGTACGCATCTGGCCGATCGCATTGGCATGGAACTGATCGTCAGCAGTCCTGCGGAACTGGGAAAATGGACGCACAATGAGGTCACGCGCTGGGCGAAGGTGATCCGCGAACACAACATCAAGCCCTGAAATTCACCGGGCATTTGCGAGGAGGCAGGCATGAAACAGTGGACCGCAGGGATACTGGCAGCAGCGCTGGCCGCGGCGGGAACGGCATGGGCGCAGGCTTACCCGACGAAACCCGTGCGCATCATGGTGGGTTATGCCCCCGGGGGCGGCGTCGATACCACGGCGCGGATCATGGCGCAGGCGCTGGGAGAACTGTGGGGTGGCAACGTGCTGGTGGAAAACCGGCCCGGCGCTGCGGGAAACATCGCCACCGAGGCCACCGCCAAGGCCGCGCCTGACGGCTACACGCTGGTGTTGTGCAATATCGGCTCGCATGCGATCACGCCGGCGCGTTTCGCCAAGCGCCTGACCTATGACCCGGTCGGCGATTTCGCATTCCCGATCAAGATCGGCGGCATCCCGAACGTGTTCATGGTGCATCCGTCGATGCCGGCGCGGACGCTGCAGCAGTACATCGACTATGCACGCAGGAATCCCGGCAAGCTGCATTTTGG
>Ga0222714_10005978_pt1 | contig 11442 bp, 23 predicted proteins | sample C33_3DmetaG_FD_165048 | JGI IMG/M metagenome (GOLD analysis project Ga0222714, IMG submission 165048) | Estuarine water microbial communities from San Francisco Bay, California, United States - C33_3D | ecosystem: Environmental > Aquatic > Marine > Unclassified | place: USA: California... | reverse complement strand
ACCCAATCAATCCGCACATTGTTGCGAATGATCATCGGCAGATCATACTCGTTGACGCTGATAGAATCGTTGTTCATACGTTGTAAGGAGGAGTGTAAGGGCGGTCAGATGAAACGAACGAAGGAGTGTTGAAGTAACGAGCGTGATACTCGTTGTAGAGCTTCTTCATCTCGTCCGTGCCTGTCTTGAGTGCAGAAAAGATTTCACCAGACTGGCGTTCTCCTCTGACCCAGTAGCTATGGTCGTCAGAGAATGCGTAATACCAATCGTGGTTATCAAGGAGTTTCTTGAAGTTTTCCAACGTCATCGTGACACCTATAATGGGGATCAGATATAGAAAGTCAAGCTTCGTTTTTCGGAAAGATGAATTTCCAACCGACCAATAGCCACATGATGCTATGCGCTATCACCCAACCGCTTGACCATCCAAGATTTGTGCCAGCATAAAAGATGAGAAGCAGCCGTGGAAAGAACGCCGTGAGAGTTACTTCAAGCCAGAACGGTACTGTGTTGGGTGGAATTGCTCCGTTCAACCACGCAACCCATAAAGAGATGCGTGGAAAGAACAGACCAAAAAACAAAAGAATCTCATTCACTCTTGGGATAAATTAATTCGTTACCAGCAATACCAAGTCCAAGCTTTGAAGTCATGGTGTTAAAAGCAAGACTCCAACGATCAAAATTGACGTTGTTGACAGGAACAGAATGAATCAACCAAGAAGGAAACAAAATCAACTCTCCAGAGCTGATCTCCATCTTGTAAAGCTTTGAAACATACGTGTAATCGTGATCTGCATCACTAAAATACGAAGGTTCAATAGACCAAGAAAACATTCCTCCAGCTTCTGGTTTATGAAAGTTAATTCCAGGTGTTCCGGTCGGACAATCCATATAAAGAACTCCTGAAATAATGGAATTCTGGTGAGAATGTTTATGAGTGCTTTGCCCGAAAGAGTTTTTACTTACCCAACTTTGGGTAATCAAAATATCTGCATTGATTGTTAAAACCGTATGCAGAAATTCCGTAGATCTCTTCGAGAGCCAAACCTTGAGATCCTCATATTCTGAATTATTTAAAATATATTTGTCTTTGCTTACAACGTTTTTGTGAGATGTGGAAAAGTTGCTATCTGTACGTTCTTTCAAAGAAAAAACGTGTCTCATCAAATTTTCTGGAACTTTGAATTTTACAACAGGTGTTGGAAAAATCGAAAACAGTTCGCAGTCATCTGTCATTGTAGATGCTAAGTTCATAATTTATATTTTTAAAAATCTTAACCAAAGTATATCAAAGGTCAAGATATAAAAAATCAAATCATGGATTCAGCATCAACAGTGACAGTGTCGGATCTGACGTATACAGCTTGGGGACGACCTCGGCCGGATGCCGGCTTGGTACCTTTGATCACAAGTTCTCCAGTGTTGACGGCGCTCTTGATGCGCTTATAAATCGTGATATAAGGGATCTTAGAGTACTTCTTGAAGTTCCGTAGATCGTTCTGAGTAAACGGAGTCTTGGGAAATGATAGCTTAAAACCATACTCGGTTCGGCTAGCAATATCGTTGGTGTTGGTTTCGATTGTATCGGTTGTCATGTGGTGTAAAAATATTGTGCGTGAGTTGGTGTGCGCACCCCACCGTGTTAAAGGATCCTATTAAGCGGCCTTGACCTGCTTTTCGAATTCGATAGCCTTTTTCTTGGCGTTCTCGTAGATCTTGTCGATATACTCACGCCGAGCGGTGAAATCGTTCTTGGGGAACTTGTCGTCATAAGCGAGGGCGACCAGTTCAGAGTGAAGGATCCCAGAGAGGTAGGCGTAGTTGATGGTTTCGTAGTTCATGATGTCAGTGTGATGGAAAATTAAAAAAAGTCAAGCTCTTAGCGATACTTCAGCTCATAATGTTCACCGTCTTTGATGCCAGCCAGAGCCAGATCGATCTGGGCGTAAGGATAACTCTGACGCCGGTCGGGATAAAAGTTGAGAGCGAGATAATAACCACTAGTCTCAAAACCGTTACCGTTCTCAGTCAGAATTTTGACCGCCTTGTTGAAAACTTCTTCGTTCTTGAAGACCATCACATTACAGATGTCGCCGTATTTCATTGTGCTGTCAGTTTGAGTTGAGAGTTAAAGAAAGTCAAGCCTTAAGCCGAGGCGACGAGCGCCTCGAGCTTAGCGGCGTCACTCATCATAATGACCTGTCGAGAATACTTTGGCATGATCTTGAAGACGAACTCCATCTGCTTGTCCGATAGAGAACCCCTCTTGAGATACTGTTCAGCGAGAGACGAGGCGAACGTAGCGTCCACACCCGTGAACCCGATGCCGTTGTCTTCACTGGTGATTTTGGCGATCTGCTCATCGGTCGTCTGGTTCTCTTGATAGATCCGAACGAGGGCCTTGATGGCCCAGACCTTGTTCGTGCGAAGTTGGTTCTTGACGAAGGAGTCGATGTTCTTTTTGGTGGTCTTCATCTTAGTATGCCACCAGTATGAGTAGTTTCTTTAAAAGTTCAAGCCTTTTCTTTAACTTTCGAAGCTTTTCAACTCTTTGACCACCACTTCGTTACGAGGAGCGCCCTTCTTCCAGTCGGACGGAGTATACTTGCTCTTGAAGTTGCACTTGTCGTAGATAGAGCAACCTTGGCAACGATTGTCCAGATAACGATTTGGAAAAGAGCAGTTGTCCACCGTGGATTCAGACAGATTAACCGGCGTGGGAGGAGACTTGAAATAGTCTGGGTCGTTCGTCCACGGGTACACGGGTTTGGCTTCAACCTCAAAGGAACCACTGTTCTGTTGAACAGGAACCTCCAGGGAACCCACCGCAAATGACTTTAAACGGGGTTTGCGGACCTTCTTGACCTTCTCTACCTTCTTCTTTTTGCCACCTACCGGCGGAAGCTTTCCCTTGTTAGCTTCGATGATAGCCTTGATAGCATCAATCTCCCAACCTTCTGCTAGATACTTCTTTACAGGAGCAGCGACAAAGGTCTTGACGAGGTTAATCTCTGATCCATATTGACTTATGACTTTCTTGAAACGTTCAGCCGATGCGAACGTCTTGAGGCCAGTCTTGCTGCAGGACCAGTAGAAATACTTGCGGTCCTTTGAGGCAATCACCCCAGAGGGCAAAAGTTCTTGGTTTTTTCCGAGTTTCATGGTGTTAGTCGTTGATGATGGTCACCTTGGTGCCGTCCCAGAGGTTGTCTGTGTAAACCTTGTATTCACCGTCCCAGCCGTCCTCATAGCCAGGATCGTTGCTGTCGAGCTCATATGTCCGAACTTGACCCGTCCGAGTCGAGGTGATGGTGAAAGTATGAATGCTCTCATACTTACCGGGCAGAAGATCGCTGATCTCAGCGACCCCCTTGTTGCCCTTCCAAGTGAACTGGTCAGAGGAGAAGTTTTTCATCATGCTGCAATGATGGCTGAAAAGTTAAAGAAAGTCAAGCTTCAATTTGGTAGCCGCAGTGGGAGTCGAACCCACACGCCCTTGCGGGCAACGGATTTTAAGTCCGGTATGTCTGCCATTCCATCATACGGCCAAAAGATGGGCTCACTTTTGCTTGCTGGAAAAACCAACGTCGCTACTCGCTATTGCCCAAAGGGTTACGGAAGAATGGGAACCTCCCTAAACAGCTGAAGTTCAAATGGTTCACCTTCGCTGTCGAGTAGGGTCAGCTTATGGCCCTCACGTTCGACTTCAAGGTTCTGGCCTTCACATACTCGGAAACCGAATTCCTGACCGTCTTCTTCCCAGCTAACATACATCACTTCGTTAAGTGGATCGCCACAAGTGCCTTCCACAAAAATCTGAGGAAGGATGAATCCGTCCATATCCGTGAGCTTAACAGAGTCCGCCGCCTCGATAAGGTCGAGGGCTTCTTGGAGTTTGATTTTCATCGTGAGAGTAGATTGACGACCTAACTAAAGAAAGTCAAGGCTTAAAAGCGTGCTTGAAAACACCGTATGTGGCGTAGGATTCGATTTCCTCGTATGCCACCTTGAAGATGTCTCTGCTTGCGTTGGCGGCATCTTCTTCTTTCATTCCATACTTGTCAAAAAGGATGGCAGCAATGCGCTCTTCCGTTGTGATTTGAAAATCAGGGTCGATGTTGTCCATAAGATTACTTCCATTGAAAGGTAACCTGCGTACCATCCGACTTGACCTTCCACTCGCCGTAGTTTTTCAAAACGGCCTGCTCACGCACATTGCGTGTACCAACTTCGTGAGAGATCAAACCCGTCGTGATGTTGGTGAGAGCAATAATGATGCAAATAAGAACTTTATCGGTGGTGTCCATTTGAGTAGTGTGGGTTAATGGTTAAAAAAAGTCAAGCCGTTTTGGCGAGCTTCATCAGTTCACAAACAACGGCGTGGTTGTCATCACTATTCAGACCTTTCGTGGGTTCCATTTTGACAGCGGGAAAGATTCCGAATCGGACCATCTTCTTTTCCGAGTTGGTGAGGGTCTTCCAGATCTGGTTGACGATTTCGTTGGTGTTCATCGTGAGAGTATCTTGGACCTAAAGCTAAAGAAAGTCAAGGAATATTCACGCCGTGCTCTTTCAATCCTTCAAGTGTATTGATGTATCCTGACTTGACGAGAGATTCAAGGCACTCATATTCACGCGCTCCAACTTCAGAGATGTATGCTTTGCGATCAGCATAAACGATTTTGAGCAGTTCTTCTTTGGTCATAAAAAAGTCAACGGATTTCTCCAAGAATCTTAGCGCGAGCCATTTGCAGATTGGTTTGGCGGCGCTCATTCTCTTCCAATTCCTGATTGATGACGGTCAACAAAAAATCCTCGCTGATCGCCTTGTAGTAATTCTTGATAATCAAATCATTAGGAGAATAAACATATCCATTGCTGATTTCGTGAATGGTTTCGACCTTGCTTGACTCATAAGAGTCATATTCAAGTTCCATTTCCCACAACAGTCTTTCTTGAATGCTCCAAGGCAAATCATTAAAATCGGGCTTCATTGTGCTGTCAGTATGGTTGAAAGATTAAAAAAAGTCAATTACTTTTCTTGAAAAGAATCTTGTGAATGGCTTCAATGTCATCTCCTTTAACCATATCTGTTTTGCTTTGAGAAGCAAAAATGCTACGAATGTCTTTCTTCATCTCTTCAAGTTTGACCCACGCAGCCAATTCTTCTTTGCTGTATTTCATTATGCTGCTAGTTTGAACTAAAAATAAAAAAAGTCAAGGAAAATTGGAGCGATGTGACGGGTACGCGCCCGCCGCTTGCTTGTCCGAACGACAGCCGTGCAAATAGATTGGATAACTCCAAACAGCAATGCTCTGCTACACTAACATCGCATAAATAACAAAAAAATTTCAGCAACAGCGATGGAGTCGATCCATAATCACGCTAACTAGGATTTGATCAGAATCTTCGTTACGAGTTCCGCACTAACTGTTGCTTACTTAGTTCCGTGAGCACTTGGGCGACTTAACGCTTATCTACCCTAGAACAAAGAAGAGAATGAACTAAAATTAAAAAAAGTCAAGCCCTATCTTTGCAATACTGGATTGCCCTTTCTACTGTAGTCCAAGAACTGTCCCATTCCCAATAGTCATTGATTTCATCATCATTTATAACGGCCACCTTCACTTCAATCTCTGTGTCGGATCGTTTAATTATTTCGTGATAATTCTTTCCAGCCACAGCATCGCCAACCTGCCAACCATTCTTGGTGAGCAAATCTCTTTCGGGTTGATTAAAAGATGTTCTCATCGTGGGAACAGTATGATTGAAGGATTAAAAAAAGTCAAGAACTTTAACTGCGAAAACGATTAAAAAGTTGACTCAAAATGCAACCATCACGCAATTCTCTTGCTGTCTTGCGGTCAGACATAGGAACATTGTTCATAAACTCCAAATAACGCTCACGCTCATTTTGCTTCACACTCTTTTCAATTTTAAGTGCAGCGTCAATGTCTGATTGAGGAGGTTGAAGATGATAATCGTTCATAAAAATTGAATTGTAACGAGCAAGCCTCTATTCGTGACTTGCCTCGGGGTCATACGGACTTTTACCGTCTTCACATAGAAGCACTCATGCTTCCGATTTTTACCGTTACAAAATTTGGTGGGGACTCCACAGATTTTCACTGTGGTCAGCCATAAATGGCGGACAGGTTACGATGCCTATCTTGGCTCACAAACCTTCGTATGGTAGTTTGTTGTTGGTGTTCAACAGCCAGAGTCCCCGTAAAAATTGGTAGCCCGTAGGGGTACTGCCCCCCTGTCTCCCGCGTGAAAGGCGGGTGTACTAGCTATTATACTAACGGGCCATAAAAAGAACAAAAATAAGTATCTTCTGTTTCTGGGAAAAGTCAATAACTTTTTCCTTCGGCGTATCTTTTTCTTCTGCTGTGTCTTCCTTTTCCCTTATTCAAGTTTTTATAGGTTGGTGTCAAAGAGTGGCAATTTGGACATAATAACTTCAGATTGTCAAGAGAATTGTTCTCGCTATTACCGTCAATATGTTCAAGTTCAATTGGACATTTATCGGTTATTGGATTGACTTTATCCCATCCGCAAGATTCGCATCTATTGCCTCGTTTATGGATAAGATAACGACGATAATTTGTTGATGGAAGTTTGGTTTCTCCCGCTTCAATTTGATCAAAGATGATTTTTCTCTTGTGGTTGGCGGAACATTCTTGACAGCAATACTTTTGTTCACTTCTGACATTGACCATTCCGTTTCCACAATAATCACAGTCTCTTGATACTTTCGGTTTTGCCGCGTTTTTTCTTATTTCTATTACTTTTCTAAACGGATTATTGAATTTGGCAGCACAAGATTGGTCACAGAAATCATTGTACTTCTTTTCGTATGGCAAGACCGCATCACAGCACTTGCATTTTTTTGGATTGGAATTGTACTCTTCAACATTCCATACCTTCTGGTTTCTTTTTTGAGCAGCGTGCTTTGCTCCACAAGACAATGAACAATAAAGGGAACGACCTAACTTCGTTGACCTTGTTACTTCGTATTCAGAACGCTCAATGACTTTTTGACAGAACCCACAGGATATGCTTATTGTTTTCATACATATAAGTATATCGGAGCCTGCTCAAACACTCAATAAAATAGCAAAAATTTGGAGCCGATGGTGGGACTCGAACCCACGGAGACTTTCGTCGATGGTTTACAAAACCATTGCAATTGCCGCTATGCGACACCGGCATGGAGCCCACAAAACAAGTGGGCATAATTGAAAGAACGTAGATAACTATGAGCTACCTACCTAAATTGTCAAGAAAAAAGATTAGAGCATAGCACTCTCCTCGGAGTCTCGCGTTCTGGCTACTTCGCGATTCGCCAGACGGTTGACTTTAGAACGCAGGGCGCGACCCTACTGGAGTGTTGACCGGGTTGCTCTAAAAATGAAAATGGTGGTCCCGGTGGGACTTGAACCCACAACCAACTGCTTAAAAGGCAGCTGCTCTAACCATTGAGCTACAAGACCATTGAAAAGAACAAGAGTGATAGTACCTGGCCCTTAAAGAAAGTCAAGACCTTCTTTCAAGAAATTGAATCCCGCTCACAGCATTACGAGGCTCATTAGGTCTTGATCTCTTGTCATACGGCGTTTCGTTCCGTATGACTCAACCAAGATGGTCTGATGAGTGGCGCGAAGAAACATGGGCCATCTTCAACCTATCTGCGAGTCCGAGTCGAGCTTCGGGAATTGTAAAAAGAACTGAAAGGGGCCGCGTTGCCCGCCTCCTATTTGGCGAGTGACTAGGGAGTCTTCACGGCTTCGGTTTCTCCCCATCAACAAGGACTACGATACAGATCAGCTAAAGAAAGTCAAGACCTAAAAATAAGTCCGGCGATAATAATCTGATACATTCCAGAGTTGAGCTGCCAGATGTTCTTGGAAAAGAACAACCCGTCAACCACGTTGAACAAGCCCATAGAGACAAAAAGTCCCACAAGAATACCTTGAAGTATGGGGGACCAATTCTTTGCGATGTTAGTTAGTTTCTTCATAAGTAAAATGGTGGGGCGGAAGGGATTCGAACCCCTAACCAAAGGATTATGAGTCCTCTGCTCTGACCGTTGAGCTACCACCCCAAAAGATCAGTTCTCCAAATCAATGTAAACCTCGTGCCCAAACTCTTCCAGAGCTTGCACGATTTGCTTGAAACCAGTATGGCGGGTCTCGTCGTCGTCAATGTTGGAAGGAACCCAAAGGATATCCTGCTGCTCCATACCATCCTCCAGTAAACGAACAAAGTGAGGAATGTCGATCAGAGTACGATTAGCATCACCGAACGAAACGTCGAGATCAGAGTTGAGCAGAGCCTGAACCGCCTCGTTCGCCTCCTTGCTGATATTGGCAAGGGTAGACAAAGTGACATAGTGGCAGGTCTGGGGAGTGACTTGAGCGGTGGTCATTGTTAGGATATATTGACAGATTTTTAGAGAAAGTCAAGCCTTACCAGCTAGAGTGGTAATAAAGATCATAACCCTTGAACTTGGGTCCAAGGCACTTGTCGATGATTTCGATGGTCTTTTCCAGATCACGCTTGTACCACTCATCAACCTCGGTGCTACCAAAAAAGAATCCGCTGGTAGGAGGCAGGATGTTACTGGCGGCGGTTGGATCACCGGCGTTGATCTGGTCAAGAGCGGCCTGAGCATCAATGCGAAGATCAAGCAACTTCTGCTGCGTGACATAGTATGTTCCGCAGTTGTCTTCACCCTTCTGGACGTTTTGAACGAACCAGTTGTGAATAGCGTTGGCCTTTCGCCAGTATCCGACATTGACCTTGACGGCGGCGGACTTTTCAACGTCCGACTCATCAAGGTTCATAAGGTCAAGAATCTTCTTGAAGTTCTCGTCCTGGTCGTGAGCGTAACCCGAGATAAATTTCTCGGCGGTGAGGTACATATCTAGGCCCATAGTGCTGATTAGGTTGACAGATTATTGTGAAAAGTCAAGAAAAAAGTGGCCCCTTCGGGGAGAATCGAACTCCCATAAACGCTTTAGAAGAGCGTTGTCCTATCCGTTGAACGACAAAGGGATTGAAAGAAAATTTTTAGCCAGTGATATGTTTTTTTGCTGATTGTTTTTTGGTGAATCGACCCTTAACGTGATGTTTTCTGGAGTTTCTTTTGGATCGAAGTAATAACACTCGTTTGTGTCCGGACAGAATACCGCAACTAAATCTATTTCGTCGAGATCATATTTCTTAATATGCGTTCCTTTTTTGTCATTCCAACAAGTTTTTAATGACACAGTTATTGTTCCACTCTTTCCCACTGCGCGGTATTTTACTTGTATTTTTATGAACTTTTTGTTTTTATATGCTACCAAATCAAAAGGAGCGTGCTCGGTTTCCGGTGACAATATCATATAACCTTTGGAACACAAATCACATTTTATTTTAAGAACTCCTAAATCTCCTTTATCTTTGGTGTGATGATTCATATCAATAAATATACATCAACGAGACCAAAATATAAGTAATATACAGCTTTAATTGATCAAATAGCCCGAATAGCCTCGTATTCGATCTCGAAACTGCCTTCAAGATATTCGCTGTTGTCGTGGGGCAGATCCTCATCGTTGGCCTTCTCGGCGGCCTCTTCGATGGTGTTAGCTTTGACGAGAACATAACCATACTCTCGCCAAGATACGGGCACTTTGTAGGTGTTCATTGGCGACTACTATGATTGAACTTTAAGAAAAGTCAAGCTTTCTTTTTCTTCTTACCTTCAAGGATCAACTTTGGTGTTGGCAACAACGGCGTTGGAGCTGGGGTTGGCAATGATGGATGGTTGACCTTGAAAACTTTTCCGATGGAATTGATGATCTTCATGGCGACAAAATAGATTCAATTCATAAATATATTTTATCGCACACAAGTCAATAACTTTTTTCATTTTTCTTGCTTTTTTCGCACAAAAAAGACGACCTCTTTCGAGATCGCCTTTTCCACGATGAAAAATGTTGTCAACCCTATCCACACAGGATCGTTGCTTAATCGAAACTGCCGAAGACGTACAGACACTCAGCGTAACGTGTCCATCAATCGGATTGACGCATCTCAGGCGCTACCTGAGAAATTGTGGGAGCAGGGACGGCGTTTGAATCCGTTGTTCCTGATTATGAGCCAGACGAGTTACCACATACTCTACCCTGCCACAAAATGGAGCGAATGTCCGTTTGACGGGAACCTGACCCAGGAATGGGCCCATGCTTCTTACAACACATCCGCATAAAAACTGTTAAGATAGTCCGAAAAGAGCGATTTTCCATTCATCCACAGCCTACGATTTTTACAAGCGGAATCTGTTTCTGTCTGTCCCACCCATCTCCCACCATTATCTTTCTTGCTTCTTGCTGTTTTTGTCGCTCGACGCTCGTATTATTCTGGCGGCGCGAAAGGCGCACCGTAGGTTCATCAAAAGGGATGCTTACCTGACCAAGACTATCTGTTGTTAAAGAACACTTACTACTCTACACATATATATCGTTTCGTCAAGAGAAAATTAGTTTTTTTATCTCTTTTTTTCTCCGAGGATTCTCAACCCTTGACTACCGAAACCCGAGAAACTACCCTTGCTATCAAAAGTTCTGCCCCCATGTTCACGGGCGACTACAGAACCTTTTCTGTCAAAGGTTGTCTTGATGTTACCGGTTTGCTGAGTATATCCAGCCAACTTACCCTTGCTGTCCAATATTCTGTTCATATTTGAAATAACGATTTACCACTCCTCTATAGCCTTACTTTGTTTATATGCCGTCTTTACTCCACTCCCGCATCCGGCATAGTTTTGTATTGGCCACGCTAAACTCCCATTAAGCGTGAAAGGTTCATCACAAGAGGCTTTTTCAAAAAACTTACTTAATGTTCAAAAGAACTTCTCTCAACTGCTTGTTCTGCTCACGATGTGAATTAACTCGCTGTGTATTTTCTTTGTTTCGATACGCTGAATCTGTAGCGGAGTTGTTGATGTAAATCCCAACCTTACTGGGTGTGAACTTATCACCGTACAGTTCGTTCAGCCTATCGGTAACCTTCACGATTGTGTCGTGAGTGTACACTCTATTCTGTTCGATAGCGGAATTATCGTAACTTCTGGCTAACATCGCCGCTGGAACATAATAGTCGGACTTAAAAAGAGAGCCGTCCCTCTCCCAAGCACCGGCGTGTAAACGTTGATAACCAACTGACTTTTTCTTCTTCATGTTTTGATGATTAATACTATACAGTCTGTTTGTGAAATATCAAGCCAAATCCTTCATAAAAGGATGGTATTTCACTTCATGCTTATGATACTGCGTAGAATCAGACTTGCCTTGAACCGTATGATCGGCGACCCAGAACTTATCCTTGTATTTGATAAGGGCATGTGCCGACTTACCGAGACGATTAAGTTCCGATAAGATCGTGTCTTT
>Ga0222714_10005976_pt1 | contig 11444 bp, 16 predicted proteins | sample C33_3DmetaG_FD_165048 | JGI IMG/M metagenome (GOLD analysis project Ga0222714, IMG submission 165048) | Estuarine water microbial communities from San Francisco Bay, California, United States - C33_3D | ecosystem: Environmental > Aquatic > Marine > Unclassified | place: USA: California... | reverse complement strand
AAAGAAGCTCAAATAAAAGAAAAAAAGTTAGATGGGTTTTACCCTACTCAAAAGTTGGGAACAGGTGCTAGTGGTGAGGTGTATCTTCACAAAACAGAAGATAAGACCTATGCTGTAAAGATGATGTCCGATGTTGATTGGGATGACACTACCGAATTTTATAATGATCTTATTTGGCAGACGATTATTTATAATCAAATAAATACCCTTCAAAAGAGTATAAAGGTACATGGGTATGATATTTATGAAGGCGATGATGGTGTAAAATATGTTTGCTTTATAATGGATTACATTGAAAATTATTGTGATTGTTGGGATTATTTAAGTGATTCAGAAATGTGGTCTAGATATGTTGTTACACCATTCAATAAAAGAGATAATCAAAAAAATACAATTTATTATATCTTAAATCGCGAGGATAAACTTAAATACATAAAATCTTTGATAAGTTCTGTTGAAGAAATACATGAACTAAATATTGTTCATGGGGATATTAAACTTTCGAACTTACTTATACACAAAAGTGGAGATGTAAAATTAATTGATTTTGGAGCATCCATTTTTGTGGAAAACGATAGGAAATATATGGAAACTGATTGGACACACGGAACACTTGGATATAGAGCACCAGAAGAAGATAATAACAACCTACTAGGATTATCTTCTGATATTTATTCCATAGGTGTTACTATCATTGAAATTTGGTGTGGTAACATATGGTATTCCGGGGATAATTTTAAAGAATGTCGTAATGAGGTTTTAAAAGCACTCCGGAAAGTTGAAAAAGAAGAACCCGAAATAGGTAAAATCCTCAGAAAATGCGTAGATATGGATGGGAAAAAAAGACCCACGATTCAAAAACTGAAAGGGTTTTTCAACAATGTTTAAGGGTGGTCACATATAAAAAATGTATCTGTTTCTTTAGATGTAAGGATCGTTTCAATTGTTATTCCATGTATGTGGAAATTTTTTTCTTCTAATTTTTTTACAAGATTTGTAAAATTATTTTTTAGTAAGCATTCTTTTAATTCTTGAACAAATATTTTTATAATATCATCTATTGATTCCACATTATATAGAGATATATCAACTGTATAATCTGAAAATAATTCTGAAGAAGCTATAAATTTCCTTTTATCTTTCATTATTTTATTTATTTAAAAAAAATATTTTTAAATAATATAATATTATGGACGGGGAATTGAGTATTTATAATAAACATGGAGGTGGGAATAAATATAAGATACATAATTTACAAGGGGGGGATAAAAAAATAACTAAAAATCAAGAAAGGATAGAGAGAATAGAAAAAAGAATAAAAGAATTACAAGAAGAAAAAGAAAGACTTAAAAAGATTGATGCTTAAAGAAATATATATATATATTATAAATGATAGATCACGACATTAAACAAAGAATATATGTTGCGGGTATATTTTTACTTCAATCTTATAAAATATTAACTGGTAATATGTTATCTCTTTTTATCCCCCAAAGTTGCGGAGAAAAGATGTGTAGTATACAAGAAAATTATGAAAATCCCGACATATATCACAAAACATTAGTTTATTGTAATGGTTTATCTATGTTCATGTTTTTTTGTTCATATGCTATTGAGCTTTGGAGGGAGGAATGGTGTATTAAATATTTAGATATAGATAATAATTATTCTGATAATGGATTAAAAGAAATTATAGTAAAAGATAAACACCTTGATCTATATATGGATAGAATCAATAATTATTATTATAATATGATAAGATTTACAGGGATATTTTACTTTATAAATCTCGGAGCAACAATTAATATGTTGAATAAAAATTATCATAGTAATTCTACTATATCTTGCTTTGTGAGTTTTTCTCTTTTAGTTTTAATGAAATTGTATAATTCTTACACAGTGGCTTATGAATCAGTCCATAATGATAAAATGATGAGTGCTTATAAGAATGAATTCGTATCTTATAATGTAATTGATTCAGATTATGTTCAAAAAAAATATGGGGGACACAAGAATAATCGTTTAGAAGATGTAACTGAAACACTTACAATAGAGGATATTTTACCAGATATTAAACCTTAAATTATCTTTTACTAGATGTGCAAAATAAACAAATAAGTATTATTAATATAAACACAAACACCTCAGAACTATCATAATTATAAAAACCATTCTCATAAGAATATACGAAATGATATTCACCACTATTATAATGTGTCCAACAGTTACTCCCTATTTCATCTTTTTTTGGAATTCTCACAGGAACATTTTTTATCCGATATTTTAAATAATCATTTACTAGATCTTCATTATTTCCTTTGCGAGTTTGGTTTTGAAGAATACTATCACAACCAACATCGAAACTAGGACAACAACCAAATTCGCCACAATTATTTGTTGGGTTTTTGGCTATGTTATACATAGATATAATACTTTCAAGACTTGGACAATTTGTTTTAAGTGTGTCTTTTCCTGTAATTTTTTTAGGTGATATTATTATTTTCTCAAAATCAATGTGTTTTTCATCTGTAGCAGATATTTTACAATTTTTATAAATTTCACAACAACCAAATTCACCACATGTTTTCTTATAGTTTCTATAAGAATAACTACCAAAACTTCCTGAGAGTTCTCCAGGTTCGGTATTAAAGAATGATTCAATACTAAAACCTTTTGTAATAAGCTGTAAAATGGCGGTTATAAAAATTATGAAAGAAACTATAATTGTAATTTTGAAAAGAAAACTTTTTTCATTCCATCTTTCATATATTATAACTAGACAAGATTTATCGGATATCACAATTGGTTCTTTAACATTTTCAGGACAAAGTTTGTTTTCTTCGGTGAACTCTGATTTTTCGATGTCATAAGATGACATAATGATAATTATATTCAATTATTTTCATTTTATTAAATTTAATATTCAAATTTTGTTGTTACATTGAAATTAATCAATGACCATACTACAATCATCATTAGTGATACTATTTTATTCCTATGGTAAAACAATAAGAAAACTATTATTTTTTATTTGGATTAATATTTATTCACCTAATTTAAGTATATTCTCAAACATAATAATTACATTCAAAAACATATCAAAAACATTGTCTAAGTATCCTGTTTTTCCATTCGCACATTTTTTAGAAAACTCCACAACACGCTTCGTATCATACATTATGAATGATGAGAATAGAAACAATATAACATATGTTAGTACATGTGAATATTTTTTATCATAAAAGTAATAATCTATGAATCTTAGTAATATTGTTATCAATAGAGAAAATAATAATATTATTTCTAATTTTGGTTTTAATAAGTGTGGAAAAGTTAATGCCACGAAAACACAAATTATTAATATTATCATTAATTTTTTCATAGCATCTTTAATATCTTCTTTATTAAACTGTTCATAAAACCTTTTACTTATAATCCCCAAACAAACAATTAAAACTAACCATAAAACATGTTTTAAAACTATATTTTCCACCATAGAAAAAGCAAATAAAGCTCCCAATAAACCAACAAAAACTATAATAGATAATCCTTTAAAATCAATATTTACTTCATTCATTGTATAGTAATATATTGCTAAACTCATTAAAAGATAAAGGAAATAATTTAAAAAATATCTATCACATACTTGTTTCCCATTTTTAAATGCTGAAAAATAAATTGCTCCAAACAAAATAGGAATAGCTATTTGAAGTTTTTCTTTTGTAAATATTTCGTCCATTATAATTAATTACAACATAAAATTTGAAAATTTTTAATATTAATCTTAAAATAGTTCATCATGAACGATAAAATAGATGAAGTCTGTTACTACAATGCTCTTTGCAATGGAAGTTATGCTAAAACAAAAGAATGTATTAAATCTATTTCTTTTCCTACAATAAGAAAATATGTCGCTATTGGAGAAAATCTTGATTATGAACTAAGACCTCTTCTTGAAGAGAAAGGTGCTAAAAAATTATCTCTTGGATTAGCACTTAAATTATGCGAAGTCCCTAATCGCGATTACCAATATGATATTTACAAAAGAATGTGTTCAAGAAATTTAACAAACAAACAAAAAATAACTTCTTTTGAAGATTATATAGAATGTTCGATATGTTGTGAAAAAAATTATTTTCAAGAAAATCTTCAATGCTGTGGACAATTTATTTGCGTGGATTGTCTTTACAAGACAATCGTTAATACGATTAATGATATAGCATATACAGGTTGTAAATGTCCTTATTGTAGTTCATACTTTTCTAAGAAATATATATTTGATATCTTAACTTTCAATAGGAAAAACAAACTATACAGATGGCTATACAATATTCCCCAATTATACATTCAAAGAGAATATTATAGAAATATTTGGAGAAAAATGAAAGCAATTATTGAACGCATTGAAATAATTCAAGATAAATTAATAGATGAAGATTACAATTTTAAGAATCTTGTTTCGTCTGATGAAAAAGAAAAGTATTATGGTGTTTGTATTGAATGCGCTCCACCACTTACAAACAATACACAAATATTTACGAACATAAAAGTTAATACGGTTGATCGCGAATGTGTTGATGGAGAAGGTAATATTGTTGTTCTTAATCACGATATGTTCCGCTGTGAAAATTGCGGAGATAAAGATAATGAGTATAAGAAATGTCCTCATTGCGGGATAAAAACATTACGTCCTAATGCTTGTAATTATGTAATTTGTGGAGATCATCGCTGGTGCTGGATATGTAATGAAAGACTTCCAAACACTCACGAAGGACATAATGTACATTATTGGACAGGTCCCGGTTCAAGTCCATATTCTAACTATTGCCGAACAAGTATAAACTATGGTGCTACAGACTTTGTAATTGATTATTGCGAGTGTAGTAATTGTTTACCTCACAATGGTTTTAAACTATGTAAAACTCTAAATTGTTACAATAGATGTTATCATAAAAATAATGATTTATGTAAATTGTGTAAAATTTGATTTAAAATTAAATCAAAAAGTATGAAATATAAAAAAAGAAAAAGAAATGAAAAACATCTACTTCATTGATTTTGAGACTACTGGACTAAATCCTTATCATGATGAAGTTATTGAATTAGGAATACGAAAAATTAATGATACAAATTTTTATACATCATTAGTTGTTCCAGAAAAAGAAAACGGTATCCACTACAAATATGTTTCAAAGGAAATCACAAATTTAAATGGTATTACTGACAGTATGATCATTAAACATGGCATTAATTCTCAAGAAGCAACTTTCAATATGTATAAATATATTCTAGATACATGTGAAGATGGTCCAATATACATTGTCGCACATAATGGATTTTCATTTGATTTTATATTCTTTCGTAGATTGATTCAAAACTATAATGCCTCTGATAAACTAAGGACAAGAACAAGTTCTATAAATTTAGATATTATTAAACGTTTTAAGTATATTGATACATTACATGTAGCGAGATATCTATTACCAAATGATCGTGTAAATCAACGCGCATTATGTGGTATTTTCAATGTAAAAAATGAAAGTGAACATCGTGCGATGGGAGATGTTAATGCCCTTATTCAACTTTACATGATTATGTGTGAACAACTATCTTACATTAATAAGAAAGGTGATAAAACATTTTATATTACTAACACTGAAACTCTTATGAATGAACTCTTGATTTAAAATATACAGACACGATTTAAAACATAATATATTATAACCATTAAGAAAAGTATTAATGTATAATTTATTATTTTTGATATGATCGTGAGTCTTTCACTAATATATTCTTTATTATTTTCAGAATATTCTTTTAATTCTTTTGATAGTATAAATGATACAATTAAAAAAACAGCACCTAAACTAAACAATACTTTATTTACTATTTCGTTTTTTATTATATTATGTGAGAATGATAACAATGCAATTGATAATGATGAATATAAACCGACATTACGTAAGTTTGTATGGTATAATCCAGAAATACCTTCATTTTTACCCATTTATTATAAACTAATATTTAAAATTTAATCTTATTATAACTAATTATGAATGATTTATCTCTTGTAATTAGTAATCAAAATTCTTATTTTGATGAATTTACTTCACCCATTATAAAAAAAAAATTTGTCAATAAAATGTTTTCATGTCTATTACCTAAACTTTTTTTAATATTCATTTCTTTAATTGTTAGTAAAAATAGATATATTGAATTATTTATTGATAGTCAATTTGCGGATGGATTATTTATTATTATATTTTATGTATTATTAATTTCAACCGCTTTTCTCTATTGTAATTTTCATGATATATCATCGTATGATGATATTAAACCATATTATTACGTAAACATATTATGTTTTTCATATATACTTCCATATTTATCATTCATATTAAAGACATCTTTTTTCATTTATTTAATGGTTTATTTATTATTTTTTAATTTAGTAGTTATACTATATACTTATCAACAAAGGTTTAATTTCGATTATTCTACTTTAATAAAGATATCTTTTACATCCGAATTTATTATATTTATTATTTTATCTATTTTTAATAATATAAATTATTTCCTCTCAATATACCTAACTTCCTCAATTATTACTTTATATATTTTGTGGAATACAGAAAACATTATTACGTCAAGTAATCGGACTTTTAATTTAAAAGTAAATGAATATTATTTAGGTCCTATTTTAATTTATTTAGATATATTTAACATATTCCCGTTTATCATAAAACTTTTTTCAGGTAGATAAAAATATAACATAAATAAATGACTAAAAAAAAAATATGGAGTGAAAAAGAAGATAATGATACATTAATAAAATTACATTTAGATTCTCAATATAATTATTTTATAAATAGAAAAGCAAGTTATTTTTATAAATATATGAATAAATTATTTGGTTTTATAGCTATCATTTCTTCATCTATCGCATGTTCAGTAGTAGTTTTAGGTGATAATAGAATACAAAATTATAACGAAGAATATGATATATGTAATCAAAATATTAGTATTTTAAAAACTACATTAGGAATTAATATTTTTTCATGTTTTATACAAAATTTTTTTAATCTAATATCTATTTCGCATGAATACAAACAAATATCACAAAATTATGGAAAATATAAAAATATAATTGAAGCTATTGGAGATATTCATCCTAAAAGAAGAACAGGAAGTCCTAAACAGACATTGCCTATATTAAGATATAATTTAAATAAAATAAAACAAAATAAAAGACCGATCCCATGTCCTCTTTTAAATATCTTAAATATTGTTTATTCAGATAAACTAAAAAATACATATCTAAAAGAAAAACACGAAAAATATGATCCAGATATTATTGTAGATGATGAAGATTCTGATGATGAAGGTTATGGTATTCATCCACAATATTTAGATAATATTTTTTTAAAAGGTATTATGTCTATAAATCCTCAAATGTAGTATGTTCACCACACCATTGAGAACTTTTACCATCTTCAGATATTTTAATTAAATTTTGAACTGCTTCTTTTTCTATTTCTTCCATTGATTCTCTATCTTCATACCACGGAGAATCTGGAGAAGTAGTCTTCCATTGATGAAATAATTCATCAATATATCTTGTTTTAGTATCAATGTCTAAAAGTGTTTTCTTTAAAAATTTAATGTCTTTTGAAAGCTCTTTACGATTATTGTATTGTTTCATTTAATTATAATATAATGATTGTTTTATTTTTATATAGTTATAATGTCCATACCCACTGAAATTTTATAAAATTTTCAACAGATCCATTTTTAATAATTTTAGGCTTACTTTTTATAACTTTTTCTTTTTTTTTCATTTCGTTTATATCTTTTATCATTCTATAAAAAACAGGATTCATATTATAATATTATAATAAATATTTAAATACAAAAAAAATTAATTTTTCACAAACATTTTCTTTTTTTATTGAGGCTTTACTACCTTATCATTTACAACACGGTATTTTCTCATGTCTAGTCTCATGGATGGATATGGAACTTCTGAGTAACATCCAAATTCTAGGTTAACCCTCTTGTCTTCTTTGAATCCCCACATCTCATAGAATGAAATGAGACGCGAGCATACACTGCTCTTCTTACCCTTACTGTACCACACTCCACCATATTCGTGTCCGAGAGGTTCATCTGAAACCTCGCGGACTTCATAACCTTCCCAAAGTTCTTCTTCTTGTTCTTCCTCGAAGTATTCTTCAACTATGTCAGCGATGTATTCTTCGTCAAGGTTGTAGACAATTTGCCCATCAGGTGTTTTTCTCATACACTTCCTCCAAAGCTGATTTACGATAACTGATGTAGCACCTTCATCCGGATGAAAGTATCCATCTGTGTATTCTTCATCGTCTTCATCACCATCTTCATCGTCTTCTTCGTCTTCTTCGTCTTCCCATTCGTCTTCTGATTCTTCTTCGCATTCCATCCCAGCCCACTCATTAGCTACCTCCAATACTAGATCAGAGGCACCCATACGAGCGGTCCACTCTATGAGTGTATCCATGAGCTTTGCTCCGATACCCCTCTGTTCGGTGTAGATGGTAGAGCATATTGCTGATAGTGAAAAGAGCTTCTCAGGGTGCTTTTCATTTGTCACATCTTTGACTGCAATGTAACCGAGGATACGGTTCATCGGGTTTATGTATGACCACTTATCCTTCAACTTGTTCCTGCGAGCCTTACCTGCTTTCTTGATCTTCGCCCGGATATCATTCGGTATGTAGTTTCCTTTGCGCATGTCTACGTAGCACATGATCATCGTAGGTCCTTTCTTCAGTTCATACCAGAATCCTGCTCCAAAGTCTTCGTCAAAGTAGTCTTCAAGCTCATCCGCATATTGACAAATGAACTCCGCGAGAGGCATCATCCTGAAATCATGCCACTCGGGACATTCTTCCTGCGAGGGATACATGATCGCCATCAGGGGATCCCTATTCTCCTCCTCTTTGTGGTTGGTCATAACTTCTCCTTTCGCGCCAGCCTAAGTGCGAGTCTCTGCGAGTGTCTGCGAGTCTCTCTGAGTGTCTGCGAGTCTCTCTGAGTGTCTGCGAGTCTCTGCGAGTCCGTGTTCTTTCAGTATCTTTCGTTTGTTTGTGATGTATAAACGAGTTTCAAATTTTAAGAAATCCTCCTCATCCCCTACAAATTTCTCTTTCTCAGAAAAATTTGAAACTTTTTCTAAGACACAGGTAAACAACACGATACAGAACGCACAGACACTCACAGACACTCTCACTCACGCTTAGGCTCACAGGAACAGACACAGACTACTCGCCAGACCACCCGGAAAAGATGCCAGGACTCACCCGCCAGAACAGCACCCCGGTCATCAAAGCGGAACTCGCCAAAACCAAGAAGCAGGAAGACAACGACTTCGCCACCAAGCACTCTGCCGTGATCAAGTTCATCAAGCTTAAGCACATCGCACTCCGGTGGATCAACAACACCTACTACAAGATAGCTATGGAGGAGCAGAAGATCCTTAAGAGAGACGCAAGGAAACAGTGTATCTCGGAAGCTCTTACACCCGATGTCTTTCTAGTTCAGAATCCAGGGAACGAAATTGATTGTCTATGGAAGCCCGAGTTCAAGATATACGCGAACGGAGAATGGTTCCCACACGAAGGACCAATCACACCACCAACATCGCCTAAGAAGAACAAGAAAGGTAAGGTCTTCTCTTTCGGGGATGAGATTGAAGTGGCTTACGCCGAACAAGGACAACTTCAAGTAAAGGAAGGGGTTCCTATGTCACAATTTGATGGACCACCAATCACAAAGGATAGGGCATTCGCCGACATGATTGAGCTTTGGTTCGCCCTCAAGTATACTTCGGGGTTGAAGGTATATTCTCTGTTTTGGTATGAAGAAAAGATCAAGTTGTTCAAGAAAATGGGATACTTCAATAGTTTCGGCTTTATGATGGAAGACGCACTAGTCCGCTACGAAAACGGAGAAAAGGTAAGTTTCTTGTCAAGCAAGAGTCCATTCAAAATGGATAGGGGCTTAGAGAAGCATATGGACATCATGCTGAACCAGTACAAAAAGCATCAGGGTTCCAACGGATTGAATATCTACGCAAAAGAATTTGTCCCTCTACATTAGTTAAATTAAAGGAATAAAGAAAAAAAATATTTTTTTTATGTATTTAAAAACATAGTATTTATATAATGTATAGAATGTTCAGAAATTTTTTTATGAGAAACTTCTTTATGAAAAATAAAAATAATACTAATAAGTGTATGCTTGTAATTCATAGAAATCTAAATCTGACAGATGTAAAGGTAAAACCTATTCCAAATAAGGAAAGGTATGAAACAATCGATTATTAGTTAATATTGTATTGTATTGTTATGGTTTAGAGATTTAACTTACGTTCCCATGCATTATTATTATTATATTGTTTTACAGATATAGTCTGGATGCTTTTTAACATTTCGATTGGATTTGAAAGTGTTAATTCTTCAACTAATTTTTTAAAACTATCATTTTCTTCAATAGTTTGATTAATTTCTGGTGATTCCTTTATATTGGAATTAATTGGCTTATCGCACATTTTAGTATGAGAATATGCAGCGTTACAATATTCATTTAAATAAGTTTTTATATTTGTATGTAACTTTGTATCATCCGATAACACAGTTATAAAAAACCATTTAGTTTCTGGAGTTTTATCAGATAACTCAGTAAAGTAATTGTTTATGGAAGAAATAATATTATCTATTATTCCTTCACTTTCTATTAGAAAGTTATTAGCCTCTTTATAAAACGGTTTAATAGAAACAATCACATTTTTTAAATATTGTGGTATTTCAAGTATTAATCTAGTGAAATCATTAAAAGTTGGATCACTTATAATATTCGGTATTATAGTCTCAGGGGGGTTTTTTAATTTATTCACGCTCCTTTTAAATTTGTTCGTTTTTAATACAAGTCTAATATAATTAATTAAATATTCTGTAAAAATTTTTCCCGGATCGTTAGGGGGAGAAGCATTACCAAAGGCAACAGAAGGAGGAGGAGGAGCATTGCCAAAGGCAACAGAGGGAGACGCCGGAGGGGGGACAACAGGAGGGGGTGAATCGTTACCAAAGGCAACAGAGGGAACCGCCAAAGGGGGAGTATCAGCATCATCACCCTCTTCATCGTCTTCTTGATCACCCTCTTCATCGTCTTCTTCAGCAACTAAAACATTCATTTCTGCCCCTAATTCCTCTTTATATAATTTAAAAAGATCATTTCCAATAACTTTTAATAAATTTACAATAAATGTTAATGGTAATTCATAATCCCCATCTAAAAATCTTGTTAAGTATGCTTCCTCCTTAAGTTTTGTGAAATCGGTTGAAAAATGTCCTTTATCATATATCAGTTCTTCGTCCACAATATTTTTTTTTTTTATTATTGCGCTT
>Ga0222714_10005975_pt1 | contig 11446 bp, 10 predicted proteins | sample C33_3DmetaG_FD_165048 | JGI IMG/M metagenome (GOLD analysis project Ga0222714, IMG submission 165048) | Estuarine water microbial communities from San Francisco Bay, California, United States - C33_3D | ecosystem: Environmental > Aquatic > Marine > Unclassified | place: USA: California... | reverse complement strand
GCCTTGTTCATCAGGATGCCGTTGGTGCAGAGGTACACGAACCGGCCCTGGTCGATGATTCCGTGGACGATCTCGTCGATCTGCTTGTGGATCAGCGGCTCTCCGCCCGGGATGTTCACGATGGGCGCGCCGCACTCGTCGGCCACGCGAAGGCATTCCTCCACGGTCAGGCGCTTGTGGAAGACGTCCTTGTACTCCTGGATGCGACCGCAGCCGGTGCAGGCGAGGTTGCACAGCTCGAGGGGCTCGAGCATGAGCGTGAAGGGAAACCGCTCCTTTCGCTGGAGCAGCTTCTTCTTCGCGAGGTACGTCGCCATGCCGAGCTCAAGGGCAATCGGTCGTCGCGGCACGCTGGGCTCCTGGGGTAAGTGCGGAAGGGACGGCCGAACGGTAACCCACGCACCGGCGCAGCGCCATGCCCCGGACCCGCGGGTTACGCGCCGGGGGTCCCGCGGGCTAGCTCTGCCGCGCGAAGGCCGTGTCGGCGATGGCCGCGAGGTCGTCGACCGGGCCCGGCAGCTGGTGCAGCAGAGCCATGGCGCGACCATGGGACTCGGCGGCGAGCTCGCGCGCGCGATCCATGCCGTGCAGGCTCGTGTAGGTGACCTTCCCCATGCGCTCGTCCGCGCCCACGGCCTTGCCCATCTCGGCCTCCGACCCCGCCACGTCGAGGATGTCATCGACGATCTGGAACAGCAGCCCCACCTCGCGCGCGAACGCCCGGTAGATGGCCTCCTGCTCGGGCGGCGGGGGCGCCAGCACCAGCGCGATGTGCACCGACACGGCCATGAGGCGGCCGGTCTTGAGGGCGTGCATCGCCGCGAGCGCGTCCGCTCCGCCAGAGCCCGCGCCCTTGAGGTCGAGGTACTGGCCGCCCACCATGCCCGCAACGCCGGTGGCGCGGCTCAGCTCGCGCAGGATCCCCACCTGCACGGCTGGCCCGCCGCCCTGCTCCTCGCACACCAGCCGCATGGCCTCGGCGAATAATGCGTCGCCCGCGAGGATCGCCACGTCCTCGCCGTACACCACGTGGCAGGTCGGCACGCCGCGTCGCAGGTCGTCGTCGTCCATCGCGGGGAGGTCGTCGTGGATGAGCGAGTAGGTATGGATGAGCTCGATGGCCGCCGCCGAGGGCATGAGGTCGGCCGGATTGCACCCGAGGGCCTCGGCCGTGGAGAGCGCCAGCACGGGGCGGATGCGCTTGCCCCGGGCGAGCAGCGAGTAGCGCATGGCCTCGACCAGGCCCTCCGTGCCGCGCGCCTCCTCCGCCTCGCGCGCATTGGGCACGCTGAACCAGAGCCCCTCGAGGTAATCGTCCACCTCCTGGCGCAGGTGGTCGGGGTAGTGGGCGTGGACGGTGCTCGTGCCGGGCTCGGACATGGGGCCGCAGGGTACCCGGCTGGTACCGTCGCCCGCCATGCGCGCCCTCGTGCTGCACGGCCCGGACGACCTGCGCCTCGAGGAGGTGCCCGTGCCCGTGCCCGGTCCCGGTGAGGTGGTGCTGCGCGTCACGGGCGCCCTTACCTGCGCGACCGACGCCAAGATGATGCGGCAGGGCGGCCATCCGGCCCTCCCGCCCAACCCCGCGCCCTTCGGCCACGAGGCCTGCGGCGTGGTGTCAGCGGTGGGGGCGGGAGTCACGGGCGTGGCGGAGGGCGACGAGGTCGTGGTGGCCAACTCGGCGCCGTGCGGGGAATGTCCGCCATGCCTGGTCGGCCGACCCTCGCTCTGCGAGTCGATCGTCTACCTCTCGGGTGCCTTCGCGGAGTACCTGCGGGTGCCCGCTCGCATAGTCGAGCGCAACCTCCTGCCCCTGCCCCCGGGCCTGCCCCCGCGCAGGGCGGCGATGGTGGAGCCGCTCGCGTGCGCCGTGCGCGGCGTCGAGCGCGTGGAGGCCGGCGCGGGCGATGAGGTGGTGGTGCTGGGCGGCGGGGTGCAGGGCACGCTCATCGCCGGCCTGCTGGCAGGCCGCGGGTGCCTGGTGACGCTCTGCGACCCCCATGCGCCGCGGCGGGCGCGTGCCCTCCGCTTCGGCGCGGAGCGCGCGATGGACGCCCCGCGGGACCCGTCGGCCGTGGATGCCGTGAAGGCCGCGCATGGCAGCGGCCGTGGCCCTGCCGCCGTGGTGGAGGCCGTGGGGCGCCCCGAGGCATGGGAGGCCGCGGTGGCGATTGCCCGACCCGGTGGCGAGGTGCTGCTGTACGGCGGGTGCGCCGCGGGCACCACCGTGACGCTGCCCACCTTCCCGCTGCACTACGGCGAGCTGGCGATCCGCGGGTCGTACCACCACACCCCCGACGCCGTGCGCGAGGCGCTCGCCCGCCTGGCGGCGAACGACGCGCCTTACGACGAGCTGATCGGCGAAGAGATCGGCCTGGCGGACGTCGCCGGGGTGCTGCGGGCCGGGTCGGGCGAGAAGCGCCCGGTTCGCACGGCCCCCTAGGAGTTTTTGGAGATCAGCCTCTTGAGCTCGTCGAACTGCGCGGCCTGGGCTCTCAGCGACGCCAACTCGGAGTCCTGACGGCGAACGAGCGTGGCGAGGTCCTTGAGGGCCTCCTCGAGCTTGGCGATGGCGGCCTCGACGTCCCCGCCGGCACGACCCGATCCGCGGGGTCGACCCCGTCGCGTGCGCGGCTCGAGCGCCACTCCGCGCTTGCGCGCGATGCGGTAGTAGTTGGCCGCCACCGTGCCGGCGCGTCGGCCGGTGCGCCGCGAGATGTCCTCGAAGGCGTCGCTCTTCGACATCGCGCCGCCCGCGGTCATCGTCTCCACCTCGGCGAAGATGGCCTCGGCGACGCCACCGCGCGGTGCCCCGCCGTCCAGCGCTGGGGCCGCGCCCTCGGCGGACGTCGGCGGGGTGCTTGCGTTGTCACTCATCGACCTGTCTCCCGGTAGTGGTCTGCCGGGTTAATACACATGTCACTTACATGTGTCAAATCCGATATATAAATCATGACAGGGCCAGGTATTCACCCTGCATTGAACACGGCGAGGGTCGCCGTGAAGCCATGCAGGTGCGCGCGTCCGCCAACTGGTCCGATCTCGCCATTGCAGAACAGGCCGGCGAGCGGGACCGGACCGAGCACGTCGGCCACGGCCCGTGCATCGTGGTCCGGCTCGGGGAACATCCGCGTCCCCCGTCCGTTGCAGGTGAAGAGGAGTGCGCCCCCCGCGGCTCCGCCGGGCATCGCGCCGAGCGCGCGCCGCAGGTCGGCATCGGCCGACTCGTGGTCGCGCACCTGCAGGCGCATCACCTGGCCCACCCGCGCGCGCTCACCGAGTGCGATGGCCCCCGATGACGGGTCGCCGCCCAGGATGCCGCGGATCAGGAAGTCGCCCTGCTCGAGTTGTGGCTTGTTGCCGTCCTCCACGAGGCCCGCGAGCACGCCCTGCTCGACGAGCGCGCGGTCCCCGGCGGGGAGGTCGTCGACCACCGCCTGCACGCGCTCCAGCGCGGGGCGCCCTGCGAGCTCCTCCACCACGCCGTCGTGGCAGGCCGTGATGGTCATCTCGGGTCCGACGGGCCGGCACCCCTGCGAGACCACCGCATGGGCGCCGGGCACCACCACGCCCACCGCACCCTCTGCGAGCACGTGCTCGCCGAAGATGAGCCGGTGCTCGCCCGGCCCCCGTCCGCCCGATGCCATGCCGCCGATCACGGTTCGCGCCGCGGGCTTTCCATCGGGCCCGTGAAGCGAGTCCGGCGGGAACGAGAAGGGGTCGGCGAGGAGGATCACCGCGTGGTCGGTGTCGATCTGCTCCGGCGCATGCGGATCCACCTCCGCGGGCCAGCCCGTGAGCACCGGCACGCCGTCCTCGTCGAGCCCGGGGTCGAGCACGAATGGCTCGAGGGCGGTGTCCGGGAGGGCTGCCGCCCAGAGCGACAGGCCCGGTGGTGCCTCGACTTCATGGCCGGTGCCGATGACGGCCTCCGCCGTGCACCCGATCAGGGCTCCGGGGCCGAGCTCGGAGTTGACGATCGCGGCGATGCCGGCGGCGTTCGCCATGAGGTCCGGGGTGGCGAAGAGCACCACCAGGTCGGGCCGGCGATCGCCGAGCTCGCGGCGCACCGCCGCGCACGCCTCGCGGGCGGCATCGCCGGCGTGCGGGAGCATGCTGAGAGCCGACGCGAATGCGTTCACGGGGCCAGTGTCCCGCAGGTCGCGCGGGAGTGCCGTGCCTACGGCAAGCCCGACTGCGCACGCGGGCCACTTGACACGCATGCCGTGGGCTGGTCAGGTTCCCGGAGATGCGCCATCACAACGCCCCCGAGCGACCCCAGTGAACCGTCGGCCCTCGCTCCTGAGGCGCATCACCGCGATCGCCGCCGCCGGGCTCGCGACGCTCGCTTGGCTCCTCACCGTGTTCGTGTGGACCTCCACCTCGAGGGTCACCGAGACGGGCGGCTTCGCATCCGTGACCGTTGCGACCGTCCAGAGTCCCGAGGGCACGATGCTCGTCACCGACGCGCTGCTCGACAGGGTGGACGCCTACGCCGAGGCGAATGGCTACGCCTTCACCCCGACCGCGCGCACGCAGATCGAGGACGCGCTGTCGCAGGTGATCGACGGCGCCGAGCTCCCCGGCCTCATGGGCCCGGCGATCGAGGAGGCGCGCCAGGCCTACGCCGCTGCGCCCGACGGGCCGATCACGCTCGACTTCGCGAGCCTCAGGCCGCTCGCGGTGGAGAGGGTGCAGCAGGTCAACCCCGGCCTCGTCTCGCGCATCCCACCCGCCGGTGATCTCACGGTGACCGTCCAGAAGCAGGAGGTCCCGCCGGTGCTCCGGACGATCGAGGAGGCCAGCGGCACCCTGCGGTGGTCCCCCGTGTGGCTTCTCCTCATCGCCGTGGCGCTCGGCGCCCTCGGGCTCTGGGCGTCCGCCACCCGCGGGCGGATGCTCATGGGCTTTGGCATCGCCTCGATCGTGATCGCGTTCGTGCCGCTCGCGATGTACCTGGCCATACCGCCGATCACGGCGTCGTTCGCCGAGGCCGGGAACCCGGCGGACCTGGTGTCCACGGCCACCGTGGCGATCCTCTCGAGATGGTGGATCGCCCTCCTGGTTGCCGCGCTCGTGGGCGTGGCGCTCGTCGGCGCGTCCGTCTACATGGGGCGGCGTCCGGCGCGGCGGCGCGGCCCGGTGGTTCTCGGGCGCTAGCCCCGGGCCGGCGGCCCCTCCGCGGCGTCGAGGGGATCGATCAGCGCGTGAGCCTCGAGGGCCCGGTCGCCCGGCACCATGATGTCGCGTGGCCCGCCGGCCAGGAAGTCCGGAACGTCGAAGCCGGCCATGCGGCGCACGTACGCGGGGATGCCAGCATCGCCCAGCATGCCCTGGATCATCTCCGCCTCGGGCTGGTTGCGTGCGATCGCCACGCGCACCCACTGCACCTCGGGGCGCGCCGGGCCCCCGCGCCCCGCCGCCGCCGGGATCGCCAGCAGCGCCCCGAGTGCGAAGCCCACCACGTGCAGCCAGTGGGCGGTGTCCGACTGCGCGCCCGAGAGGGCCGCGATGGTCTCCCAGGCGATCCACGCGGCGATGAGGATCCACGCGGGCAGGCCGCCACGGCGCGCCGCCCCGGTCCACGCCAGGTGCAGGCGGGCCTTCGGAAAGAGAACGAGGTAGGCGCCCAGCACGGCGGCGACGATGCCTGATCCGCCGATGACCGGCTGGGGCGACGCGGCGTCGAACCACGCCTCGGCGATGAACGCCAGGTAGCCCACGCCGATCACGAACGGGAGGAAGCGCGCCCGCCCGAGGCGCTCCTCGAGCGACGGCGCGAAGACCCAGATGAACACGAGGTTGCCCAGAAGGTGCCACCACGAGGCGTGGAGGAACTGCGCGGTGAGCGCCTCCGCCCAGGGCGAGTGCTCGGACGAGAGCAGCACGCACGGGTCGGCGGCCACGGGGCCGCCCTGGCCCGTGAGGTGCGCCGGCACCATGCCCCAGCGGCAGGCGAGGGCCTGCGACGAGTCGTCGATGTTGCCGTCGTCCGGGCGCAGCGCCTGCACGAGCCACATCACGGCCCACGCGGCCATGAGGGCATATGTGAGGACGGGAACGCGCGGGCGCGGGAGGTCGTCCGAGAGGATCCGCGCCATGGCGCCCCCCTCTAGCCGAGGATGTGCATGAGGAGGGCCGCTTGCACGTGCAGGCGGTTCTCGGCCTCGTCCCACACGGCCGAGCGTGGCCCGTGGTAGACGGAGCGGGTGATCTCCAGTCCGTCGTGCGCCGGGAGCGGGTGCAGGGCGACGGCGTCGGGCGCGGCGGCGTCCATGAGCGCCTCGTCAACCCGGTACGGCGCGAATACCCTGAGGCGCTCGGCCTCCTGGTCCTCGTCGCCCATCGACACCCAGACGTCGGTGTACACCGCCTTCGCGCCGTCAACGGCCTCGCGGGGATCTGTGACCACCCACACGCGGCCGCCGCGCTCGCGCGCGATGGCGTCGGCCCGCTCCACCACGTCGGGGTCAGGCAGGTAGCCGTCCGGGCAACCGGCCACGACCTCCATGCCCATGAGCGCCCCTGCGACCATGAGGGAGTGGCAGCAGTTGTTGCCGTCGCCCACGTACGCCGCGCGCACGCCTGCCGGGCCACCGAAGCGCTCGCGGATGGTCATGACATCGGCGAGGCCCTGGCAGGGGTGGTGGTCATGGGTCAGGGCGTTGATCACCGGCACATCGGCGTGCTCGGCGAGCGCCACCACCTTCGCGTGGTCGACCGTCCGGATGACGATGGCGTCCACGAACCGGGAGAGCACCTTCGCGGTGTCCTCGATGGTCTCGCCGCGTCCCAGCTGCATGTCGCGCCCGGCCAGCACCACGGGGTGCCCGCCGAGGCGCGCGATGCCGACCTCGAACGAAACGCGCGTGCGCGTGGAGGGCTGCTCGAAGATGAGGGCAATGCTGCGGCCGGCCAGCGCCTGCGGCCACTCGGGATCGGCCTTGAGCTGGTCGGCGAGGTCGAGCACCTCGCGCACCGCATCGGCGGGGTGATTCATGAGGCTCAGCACGGAGCGGCCGGCGAGGGCGGGATGGGGTGCGATCTGTGGCACCGCATAAGCGTATCGCGAGGTTCGAGGGCGTCCCGTCCGGCGCATCGGGCACGATCGAAGTGTCAGGCCGTCCGAGGAGGCGCTGTGTCCGCAGGGTGGTGGGTGCTCATCGGCATCGGGGCATTCCTGGTGCTCGTCGCCATCTACGACGTCCTGCAGCGCCGGCACTCGATCCTTCGGGTGTTCCCGGTAGTCGGGCACCTGCGGTACGTCCTCGAGGCCTTCGGCCCCGAGCTGCGCCAGTACATCGTCACGAGCAACGAGGCTGAGCGTCCATTCAGCCGCAACCAGCGGCGCTGGATCTACGCCAGCAGCAAGCGCCAGAACAGCTCGTTCGGCTTCGGTACCGACGCGGACTTCGAGCGCTCGCCCGGCTACCTCATCATCAGCCCAGCCGCCTTCGCGGCGCCACCTCCTGAGGGCGGTGACCCCGAGGACTGGCCGCTGCCATCGGCAAAGGTGCTGGGCGGACCGCGCGAGAGGCCGAAGGCCTTCCGCCCGGCGTCCGTGGTGAACATCTCGGGAATGTCGTTCGGGGCGCTGTCGGCGCGAGCGGTGGAGTCGCTCAACGCCGGGGCGGCGCTCGCCGGCTGCATGCAGACGACGGGCGAGGGCGGGCTCACGCCGTACCACCTGCAGGGCGGCGACCTGGTGATGCAGTTCGGCACGGGCTGGTTCGGCGCGCGCGATGCGCAGGGGCGCCTCGACCTGCCCAGGCTCGTCGACCTGGTGGAGCAGAACCCCATCCGTGCGATCGAGCTCAAGATGAGCCAGGGGGCCAAGCCCGGCGTGGGCGGCATGCTGCCCGCGTCGAAGGTGACGCCCGAGATCGCAGCCATCCGCGGCGTGGAGGTCGGCAAGCCGTGCATCAGCCCGTCCGTGAACCCGGAGTTCTCCAACGTGGACGAGCTGCTGGACACGGTGGAGCGCATCGCCGAGGCCACCGGGCTGCCCGTCGGCATCAAGTCTGCCGTGGGTGATGCGCGCTTCTGGTCCGATCTCGCCCGTCACATGGATGGCGGATCACGCGGCGTCGACTTCATCACCATCGATGGAGGGGAGGGGGGTACCGGGTCGGGCCCGCTGGCGTTCGTCGACCACGTGGGCCTGCCCTATCGCCTCGCCCAGGCGCGGGCGCTCCGGGCGTTCGCGGAGCGCGGAATCCAGCACCGGGTCGCGTGGATCGGCAGCGGAAGGCTCGGCCTGCCCGAGGAGTCGATCATGGCCTTCGCGCTCGGGGCCGACATGATCAACGTGGCGCGCGAGGCCATGCTCTCGATCGGCTGCATCCAGGCGCAGCGGTGCCATACGGGGCACTGCCCGAGCGGCGTGGCCACCCAGTCGGCGTGGCGCCAGCGCGGCATCGACCCCGCGCTGAAGTCGGCCCGCGCGGCGGCCTACGTCATCGCCCTCAGGCGCGAGATCACCCGCCTCGCCCGCTCCACGGGCGTCGAGCATCCCGCGCAGATATCGCTCGACCACATCGAGGTACTCGAGGGCGACGTGCTCACCCCGGTGGCCCAGCGCTTCGGCATCACGCCCGGTTGGGCCGTGCCGGTGGAGATCTAGGCGCCCTCAGCCGCTGGCGAGGGGTCCCTCGGTCCAGCCTGCGCCGAGGCACATGGCGAGGTCGATGTCGGCGGGCGACGCCACGCCCTCATCCGCCAGCCTGCGGGCCTCGTCCATGGCGCCCGCGTAGTAGACGGCCGCGACCACGGGCTCGGTTCCGGTGGGCTGCGCGTCGCCGTCGGGCACCAGCCCGCCACCCGACTTGCGGCCGAGTTGCCCCGCGGCAACGAGCGGCGCGAGGGTTCTGGCGTCATCGAAGCGATCCCCGTACGCCACCTCGAGGTCGCAGCGGATGCTCTCGAGAACATCGAGGCCCACCAGGTCGCCGAGGGCGAACGGGCCCATGGGCGCAGGCCCGCCATCCACAACCATGGCGTCGGCCGCGCGGCGGTCCACCGGGGCGCCGGCGGCAGCGCGGTAGGCCTCGGCCATCGCGCGCACGAGCACCCGGTTCACCACGAACCCCGGGCACTCGCGCACCCGCACCGGTGTCTTGCCGAGATCCTCCGCCAGCGCGAAGGCCCGGGCCACGGCCTGCTCATCGGTGGCCGCGCCGGCGATCACCTCGACCAGGCGCATCGTGCTCGCGGGGTTGAAGAAGTGCAGGCCCACGACCCGGGATGGGTTCGCGGTGGCGTCGCCGAGCGCCGTCACCGACAGCCCCGACGTGTTGGTGGCCACCAGCGCATGGGGACGCACCACCTCGTCGATGCGTCGGTGCACGGCGGTCTTGAGGGCGACATCCTCCGGCACGGCCTCGATGACCACGTCGACGTCGGCGAGGTCGTCTATGCCGGCGACGGCGCACACACGGGCGATCGCTTCCTCAGCGGCAGCAGCGTCAAGGCGCCCGCGCTCAACGCGCCGCGCGCCGAGGGTCCGGGCCCGATCGACGCCCTGTTCTGCGCGCGCGAGGTCGGCGTCGGCCACGAGCACGTCCATGCCCGCCACCGCGGCCACGTGGGCGATCTCCGCGCCCATGGTGCCCGCCCCGATGATCCCGATGGTCGTCACGCGCCGAGCCTAGCGGGAGCGTCCGGGCCGGCTTCTAGTTTTCCCTAAACCGGATTGCCGAGGCCGGCAGAGCGCAGGAACACCGTGATCGAGAGATCCGAGCACCACCACGCCACGGACGCCGCGCTGGCCGCGCGGTACCGGCAGCGGCGCCTTTCGCTGCTCGTGATAGTGGTGCTCGTCACGGTGGTGCCCATCGTGGCGCTGGGCACGTGGTGGATGTGGCCGTTGCTGGTCATACCGGCCGCGCTCGCGGCCCCGCTTGCGGGCGGCACCGGCCTCATCGCCACGCTGCTGGCCTGCGCCATCGGCCTGGCCGCCGCGTCCGGCGGGCAGGTCACCTCGGCAGAGGTGCTCATGGGCTTCGTCGCCGTCATCGTGGTCGCGGCTTTCGGCGCCGCCCACGCGGGAATGGGCCAGGGCGTCATCGCGGCGATGCCGTCGTTCGGACGCGGTGGTGATCGCCCCGTCGGCCCGACGCCGGGCGACGTGTTCGACATCATCGCCGCGCGCGACTGCCGCCGCGCCGCCGAGACCGGCACCCCGGTGTCGGTTGCCATCGTCGCCGTGCCCCGCGTGGCGTGGATCGCCGACAACTGCGGCGATGACGTGCTCGACCACCTGCTCGAGGCCTGCTCCGGTGCGGTTGCGGGCGTCACCTCGGGATCGGACCTCGTGATGGAGCAGGCGGATGGCCGCTACGTGGCGCTGGTGCCCGGCCCGGCCGAGGCCGCGCGCGAGCTCGCGGAGCGCGTCGCCATGGCGCTCGAGGGCGTGGCCGTGCGCGACCGCGACGGGCTGCGCGTGACCGCCGGCTCGGTGGGCATCGGCGTCGCGCAGTGGCGCGAAGGGGACGCCGGGCCGGATGTGCTCATCGAGCGCGCCGGCGCGGCGCTGCAGCAGGACATGGCGCGCGACGCGGCGCCGGGCGACGATCAGGTCACCGGCGAGTTCCGCTCCGCCCCCATCGCCGACGCCGCATGACCCTCGCCACGGCGGCGCCGAGCCCGGCGCCTGCCACCACGTCGAGAGGCTCGTGATCGGCTGCGGCCACCCTCGCCGCGAGCCCCGTCATGGCCGCCACGAGAGCCGCGCCCCCGAGAAGCCGGCGCTGCCGGGCGACCACCAGTGCGATGGCCATCGACGATGCGGCGTGGCGGCTCGGGAAGCCGCCTTCGCCGCGCGAACCGGGCCTCGGGCGGTCGATGGCGTCACGCGCCACCTTCGCCGCCATTCCCGCCACGGTGCCGGCGGCCGCGGCACGCACGCCCAGCATTCGTGATCCCGGAAGCACGATGAGGCCGAGCACGAGCCCCTGGAACGCCGGCGCCATGGCGTCGGCCGCGAGCCGGGCGTACTCGTGCCCGCCGGGGACGGACCCCACCATCGAGCGCATCTGCCTCCCGGCCTTGCGATCGACCGCGAGGATCGCCGAGGTGAGCTCGGGTGATGACATGCGGCGCACGCTACGACACCCCCCGCCGGGCCGCCCGACTAGGCTCGCGCCCGTGATGCCCCGGGCCATCATCGCGCTCGCCGCCGCGTCGGCCACCACCGCCGTGCTGCTGGTCGCCGGGTGCGGGTCGTCGAGTGCGGGCGGGTCCGCGGCCCAGGTGACGCCCGCCGCCGATCGCCCCGCCGCCGTGCCGGTGTCGGTGCCGCGCATTGACGGGCCGCGTGACCTCACCATCGGCAGGCCCGGCGCACGGCCCACGGTGGTGAACCTCTGGGCCTCGTGGTGCGGACCCTGCAAGGAGGAGATGCCCGCAGTGCAGCGCTTCGCCACGGCCAACCCCGGGGTGCGCGTGG
>Ga0222714_10005971_pt1 | contig 11450 bp, 10 predicted proteins | sample C33_3DmetaG_FD_165048 | JGI IMG/M metagenome (GOLD analysis project Ga0222714, IMG submission 165048) | Estuarine water microbial communities from San Francisco Bay, California, United States - C33_3D | ecosystem: Environmental > Aquatic > Marine > Unclassified | place: USA: California... | reverse complement strand
AGATCAAACGACTCGACACGGACGCCATGCAAGTGATCCGACGCGCCGACGAACTCGGCACGGTCGAGACTCGGGTCAGGCGCAACCTCGTCAGCTTCGACGTCGACAGCGAACTCAAGGGCCGCGGCCGAATCTTCGAGGTGCCCGACTACCCGAGTCCGGGACTGTTCCGGTCACGTGGCAGATAGTTTCGCGCCGCGTCTCGGTCGAACCTAGGATCGGAGCGTGACCATGGCGATCACTCCTCACGATGTGGCGTCCTACCAGGATCAGGGCTACCTGGTCGTGCCGAACGTGCTGACCCAGTCCGAGCTCGACGCGGTCAGAGCCGAACTCGCCGAACTCATCGACAAGGCGTCCGGTGTAACCGAGAACGACGTGGTGTACGACCTCGAGGACAGCCATACCCAGGCCGCGCCGAGGGTCAGGCGGATCAAGGAACCGCACACCGTCATGCCGAGTGTGGCGGCTCTCGTACGCCATCCCGAGATGGTCGAGATCCTCAGCCGATTGATCGGACCGGGAGTCCGCTTCCAATCGAGCAAGCTCAACATGAAGTCCGCCGGTGATGGCTCAGCTGTCGAGTGGCACCAGGACTGGGCGTTCTATCCGCACACCAACGACGATCTGCTCGCCGTCGGGATCATGCTCGATGACGTCGACGAGACCAACGGACCGCTGTTCGTGCTGCCCGGAAGCCATCGCGGTGTGATCCATGACCACCACGCGAACGGCTTCTTCTGTGGAGCGATCGACCCGGTCGAGAACCCGATCGATTTCTCGTCGGCTGTGGCGTTGATCGGATCCTCCGGTTCCATGACGTTCCATCACGTGCGCGCCGTACACGGCTCGGCGCCCAATCGCTCGACCCGGTCGCGGAATCTGTTGTTGTTCCAGTTCGCCGCGGTCGACGCGTTTCCGCTGGTGCACCCTGTGGGCGATCTCGCCCGGTTCGACCAGATGATCGTTGCCGGAGAGTCCACGATCGAACCACGCGTCACGCCCGTGCCGGTCAGAATGCCACTGCCCCCGGCGCCCAACCAGGGATCGATCTACGAGAATCAACGGGCGCTGGCAAACCGGTTCTTCGGGTGACTTCCTGACCAAAGTCACCTGGCAACGCGATTCCAGTTGCCGAAACACGAATTTCATTCTTCGGCTACGGTCGTGGCATGTGGCGGTTCGCCGAACTCCTCGAAATCGATCCGTCGTTCTCGGTCAGCCTTGGCGAGGGCGACACGCCGCTGCTGACCGCGACGAGTTCGCAGCTCACCCTGCCCGGTGGACCGACGATCTCGTTCAAAGCCGAGTACCAGAACCCCACGGGCTCGTTCAAGGACCGGATCGCGGCGATGGCGACGGCGATCATCGCCAGGGACCAACTGCTCGGTGCGGTCGGCACCTCCTCGGGCAATGGTGGCGCGGCGATCGCCGCCTATGGCGCTCGAGCGGGGTTCCCCGTCACGTTGTTCACCGTCGCAGGAATCGTCGATGGCAAGTTGCAGCAGATCTTGGCCCACGGTGCCCTGGCGAACATCGTGTCCGAACTCGGCTCAGCATTCGACGGGGTGGAGTCTGTGGCGCAGACGATCGCCACGATGGCGGCCGATGAAGGATGGCTGGCGTTCCTCACCGGTGGGCGCTATGCCCCCGAGGCCATGCGCGGTGCCGAGACGATCGCCTACGAACTGAGCGAACAGCGGCCAACGGCGACCGCCGTCTACATCCCGATCGGCGGAGGCGGTCTGATGGCATCGATCTGGCGCGGCTATCAGCGATTGCGCCCCGGCGACACGATGCCGCGCCTGGTCGGTGTGCAACCCGACGGATGTCCCACGCTGAATCGAGCGCTGGCGGGCAGCTTCGACCCGCTCGACGGCGCCCTCACCACCACGATCTCAGGGCTCCAGGTACCGGTGTTGTTCGACTTCGACGCCACCACCGCGATCACGGACAGCGGGGGCCACGTGGTCGAGGTCGCCGACCAGCAGGCCTGGGATGCCCAGCGGATCCTCGCCCGCCACGAGGGGCTGTACGTCGAACCTGCCGGTGCGACCGCACTGGCAGGCGTTCTGGCCGACCTCGAACGGGGCGCGCTCTCGGCCGACGACGAAGTGATCGTGATCTTGTCCGGGGCAGGACACAAAGACGCCGTGGCGGCCACGCGACTCGGCGAGGGCAACCCGTCGCGTCACATTGCAGCCGGCGACATCAAATCGGTACTCACAGAAATCGGAGTCTCACCATGATCGACCACACGCAGCGCAGGGTCTCGGCCGGCACCGCCGGCGGATTTGACGTCTGGAGCGTCCGGGCCGCCGCACCAGGTCCGCGCGTGGTGATCCTCGGTGGTGTCCACGGCGACGAGACCCAGGGCGTCTTGGCGGCGGGCCGGTTGGCGGCCGACGACACCCGTTTGACCCGCGGCAGCGTCGACATCGTCCCGATCTGTCACGAGGCGGCGTTCCATGCCGACAGTCGCACGAGCGCCATCGACGGAGGCAACTTGGCCCGTGTGTTCCCTGGCGACGCGAGCGGCGCTGCCACCGAACAACTGGCCCATCACATCTACACCGAACTGCTCTCGCGCGCCGACTTGCTGATCGATCTCCACACGTCGGGGCGGGGCTACGACATGCCGTTCCTGGCCGGCTACCAATCGGATACTCCCGCACCCGGCAGCCTCGCAGAGCAGGCCGCGTCGGCGTTCGGCGCCGACTTTCTGTGGCGTCACCCCGGTCGCTCCGAGGGCCGCACCGTCAGCGTGGTCGAGCAGGCGATGTACGTCGAGTGTCCAGGCGGGGGGGCGATGACCCCAGCCTCGGTCGACGCCTACGTGGCGGGCGTTCAACGCGTGCTGGCGATGATGGACATGATCAGCCTGACACCGCCCGACCCGGCCCGCCAGGCGACCCTCGTCACCGGCGGCGGCGACATGGATCGCGACATGATCTCGGTTCGCCACACCGGCATGTTCGTGACGGATCTGGCGAGCGGCGCCAAGGTCGAGGCAGGTCAACTGCTGGGAACGGTGGTCGCCATCGACGGGCAAATCCTCGACGAGGTCCACGCCCCGTTCGACGCCTGGGTGATGGCCGTCAAGCGGCGGCCACCGGTGATCGTCGACGACCTCGTCGTGTGCCTGGCGACCGCCGATCAGTAGCGGTCAGGAACGATCCAACCCCGCCGCCGCGGCCGGATCGAGATGGAGATACACCGTGTCGTGCGTGCGGAGGAACGACGCCGGACACTCGGTGCCGATCGGGCCCTCGAGGGCGGCCGCCACGGCGACCGCCTTGGACGTCCCCGGCACGGTGCCCACGATGGTCCGGGCCGACAGCAGCGTCGGAATCGTCAACGTGATGGCTGTCGTCGGCACGAGATCGAGATGACCGAACTGTCCGTCGGAGACTTGTTGTCGGCGTGACTTCAGATCCAGTTCGACCACGCGAGCGGCACGGTCGTCGTCGAGTTGCGCCTGGTGTGGTTCGTTGAACGCCAGATGGCCGTTCTCGCCAATCCCGAGGCAAACCAGATCGAGACGCTCCGACAGGACCAGCGCCCCGTATCGCTCGGCTTCGGCCTCGGGTCGAGCGGCCGGGTCGATCGCGTGCAGACGACCACCGTTCACATGAGCGAACAGATGGTCTCTCAGCCATTGCCCGAACGCCTGCGGCGCAGTCGCCGACACACCCACATATTCATCCATGTGGAACGCCTCGACGCGGCTCCAGTCGAGATCGTCGCGAGCGACCAGGGCGGACAGCGTGTCGCGCTGCGACGGGGCGGAGGCGAACACGACCCTGGCTCGTCCGCGGACATTCACCGCCTCCAGGATCGCCTCGGCGGCGTCGCACGCGGCTGCTCTCCCCATCGCCGTTCTGTCGGCACCGACTGCGACCGACACACCACCGGTGGCGGCGTGGTCACTTGTGTCGCGGCGCTGAATCATGGACGTACTCCCGTACCCGTTCGCTGGGGGGCTGCTCTGCAACCGGATGCAGTAGACCATCCGCTGTGGCGACTGTCAAACACGTCAGAACCCAATTCAGTTCACGCCCGCGGTCCGGTCGAGCCGCGTCGAACGAGGTGCCCGGCGCACGAGATCACCTCGGGTGCGGCAGTCGGGTCGGCGATCCGTCCCGCCAACACCTCCACCGTCAGCTGGCCGAGCCGATCGAACGGCGCCGCGATGGTCGTCAGCGGCGGAGTGAGCATCGACGACAGCAGCGCGTCATCGCAGCTGACCACACTCAGATCCCCCGGCACCGACACACCCAGGCGATCCAGCTCGGCGAGCCCTCCCCATGCCATCACGTCGTCGAAGAAGAGTGCTCCGGTCACGGTGGTGGCCGCCAAGGCGACGCCCGCCGCCCGGCCGCCATCGAACGACGAAGGGAACGGCCCCAGCGCCACGAACTCGATCTGGAGACGGGCTGCCTCGGAACTGATCGCCCGACCCCTGACATCGCTCGCCCACGAACCCTCTGGTCCTTGCAGATAGGCGATCTCGGTGTGACCGAGGTCGGCCAAATGCCGAACTGCCTGGCGCAGCGCCTCGTCGTTGTCGCACAGCACGCTCGAGACACCCTCGACGTTGCGGTTGGCGAGCACGACCGGCAGGCGGTGCGCAACCGCGCCCAACTCCGCGTCGGTGGAACGCGGGGCGGCGATGATCACACCGTCGACACGATCGCTGATGGTGGACAGGATGTCGGCCTCGTTGCGGCCGTCGACGTCAGCCAACAGCACCATCAGATTGTGGTCTTCGGCGGCCCGTCCGATCGCCCGGATCAGCGGGGGAAAGAATGGGTTGGTGACATCGGGGATCAGCAGTCCAACGGTTGCCGTGCGACCGGTCGTCAGCCCTCGCGCCAGCAGATTCGGCCGATACTGCAACTCGTCCGCAACGGCGTAGATCCGGAGCTTGACGGCCTCGCTGATGACCTCTGGACGGCTGAACGCCCGCGACACCGTCGAAGCCGAGACGCCGCATCGTTCGGCGATCGTGTAAACGGTCGGTTTGCTCACTCTGACGCCCTTCGCGGCTTCTCGGCCAATCGTGGAACGGTGCCCTGGCGCACCGAATGCTACCGGTTGCACAACTCCCCTGGGTCGCAAGTAGTGTCCCTGAGATCGGTATCCGACTTGACTTTCCGAGTATCCGGCACGAGCTTCAGCACGTCGTGCTGCCGTTCTGGCTGGAACGCTCGATCGATCACGAACACGGTGGTCTGTTGACATGTTTCGACAACGCCGGCCGTGAACTCCTCAGTACCGACAAGTATTCGTGGGCGCAAGGCAGATCGATCTGGTTGCTGGCGGCCGCTGCCGACCTGTCGCGAGCAGGAGATCTCGAGTTCGACGGTGACTCGCTGATCGAACACGCCACCGACGTCGCGCGATTCACCACCGAACACATGATTCGCAACGACGCCAGCTGCGTGTTCCTCACCAGCCGGAACGGCACACCTGCCGATCCCGACGGCGACAGCATCTACGCCGATTGCTTCGTGGCGATGGGGTTGTTCCGCCTCGCCGAGGCGACCGGCGACCGGCGATGGTTCGAGACCGCAACGGCGATCCTGTCGCAAGCTGCGGCGAAGGTCGAATCCGGAAACCCGCCGACCGATCCATATCCGATCCCGGCCGGCTTCGATTCGTTCGGCCCGCGGATGATCATGCTGGTCACTCGGCTCGCCGAAACGCGGGCCCGCAGGGTGATCGAACCCGATCATCGGCACTCCACGGACGACCTCGCAGACGCCAGGGCGGCCGTGCTGGCGTTCCGGCAACCCGACGCGACCTTCCTCGACATGCGACCGCTGTCGAGCGACGACGACGACACGCTGATCGCCCGGCACCGCACACCCGGACACGCCCTCGAGGGGATCTGGATGGCGCTCGAAGCGTCCGACGAGATCGGCGACCAGCAACACACCGACGATCTCGTCGCCAGCGCCAAGGTCCTCCTCGCCCAGGGTGTCGATCCGGTCCACGGCGGAATCCTGCGCTACGTCGACCGTGACGGCGGTGCCCCGCACGGGCGCCTGATCGGGGCACCGTACGAGGCGCTGGTGCAACGCACCTGGTCGACCAAATTGTGGTGGGTCCAGGTCGAGTCGATCTACGCAGCGGCGCTCTGCGCCCACGAAGGCTCCGACCGCTCACTGGCCGCGTCGGCCGCCGAGCTGTGGGACTACTCGCGCCGCGTCTTCTCCACCAACCAACGAGCCGGCGAATGGATCCAGATCCACGATCGAGCTGGAGACGTACTGAACGAGGTGGTTGCGCTCCCGGTCAAAGACCCGTACCACGTGGCGCGGATTCTGATGCAAATGATTCAACTCGGTCAACGGGTTTCACCGGAGGTATTCGCATGACACGTGTAGCAATCGTCGGTCTCGGTGCGATGGGCGCACTCCACGCCCGAGCACTCGTCGCAACACCCGGGGTCGAGGTCACGCTGGCGGTCGACATCGACCCGGCCCGCCGGTCGGCGATCGAGGCGCTCGGGATGCCCGTCGGAGCATCGCTCGACAGCGTGCTCGGCGAGGTCGATGCAGTCAGCGTGTGCCTCCCCGATCATCTCCACGTCGAGACGACCGTGAAAGCGCTCGCCGCCGGCTGCCACGTGTTGGTCGAGAAGCCGCTGGCGACCAACGTCGTCGATGCCCAAACGATCCTCGATGCCAGGAACGATCCCGGGCAGCTACTCGTGGGACACATCCTGCGGTTCGATCCCCGGCTGCAGGCACTCCACCAACGAATTCACCAAGGCGATTTCGGGACGATCCACTTCATCCGGATCCACCGCGCCAACTCCACCGCCGCAGCGGCGCGCCTCGATGGTCGAGTCTCCGTGGCCGCCTTCCTGGGTGTCCACGACCTGGACCTGCTGCACTGGCTGACCGGGCAGCGCATCGAGCGGGTCGTCGCCTCAGGTCGAAGCGCGATCTCGGCGACGTGGGACGTCTGCGCCGCTCAGCTCGACCTGTCCGGCGGAACGCTCGGGCTGGTCCAGAACCACTGGGTGCTGCACCCTGCGTCGAGCCGCTCGTGCCTCGCCGGGATCGAGGTGTTCGGCAGCGACGCCACAGCGATCCTCGATCTGTCGACCCAGGAGCTGGAGCTCATCACCGATACCAGGTCGGTGTTCGTCGACACCCACACCTTGGGTCACGACCAGGAGATCTCGAGTGGTGCTCTGCGCCGCGAGATCGACCACTTCATCGACTGCGCCAGGGGGCTTGCCTCACCGCTCGTTTCCGGCGAGGACGCGCTCGCCGCCGTGGCAGCGGTCGAGCTGGTCGAACGCTCGCTCACCAGCGGCTCGCCCGTCTCCGCCTGATGGTCGATCCGAACGATGTCCGACTACCGCACGACCGCTGACTCCCTGCTCAGGTGGGCGCGGGATCGCGACTACGAAGGGCACGACTTCTACTGGAAGTCGACCGAGCGCTACCCGATGGCGCTCGGGTACTTTGCGGGCGGCGTGTGCCCTGTCCGTTCGATTTCCGCGCCACGCCTTCTACACAGAAGTGATCGGCGAACTGACGGCATCGATCCTCAACCGCTCCAACCTGACGGGGCAGTCCCGGTATCACCATTGGGGGCTGCCGTTCCCGTGGCCGACTCTGGACGACACCGAGAACGCCTTGTCGGGCGACTTCTTCTGGGATCCGGACAACCCCTTGTTCTCCGGCCCGCTTCCAGCGCACAGCGGCTACGGAGTGACCACCGCGATCGTCGGCCACGGCTTGATCGACGCCCACGAACTGAACGGCGGCGACGACCTCCGCAAGGTGATCGAGCAGGTCGGTCGCTGGTGTGTCGAGGACTGCGGCTATCGGCTGATCGACGGCAAGGTGTTCTTCAACTACTCCCCGGCCATGAAACACGAGATCTACAACGGCTCCGCCCTGGTCGCCGCATTCCTGTCACGGGCAGCCAGGCTGCTCGGCGACGTCGACTGGGCGCGCCTGGCAGCGAGTGCCATGAGTTTCGTCTCCGATGTGCAAGACGAGCACGGCGGATGGGTCTACGCCAAGGAGCGCCAGGAGATCGAGTACCACTACGGCTACAACCTGGAGAGCTTGGCGCTGTACCACCAGGCAACCCGTGATCCCGCTGTATTGCCAACGATCGCACTCAGCGCCGAGTACTACCTCGATCACCTGATCGACCCTGACGGCCGGTGCTACGACAACGACGAGAAGCTCGACGAGACCCGGCTGTGGGCGTACGGGTGGGCGGTCTCAGGATTGCTGCTCGCCGCCACCGCAGTCGACGGCGACGCCTACGTCGCCCGGGCACGCACGATCGCCCGATACATGATGGACAACCTGTGGGCCGCCGAGGTCGGAGCGTTTCGATTCAAGAAGGACCAGGAGCACTTCTACATGCGAGACGAGGCGCATGCCGCCTACGGACTCGCCCTGCTCGCCGCCTCCGAGCCGTGAGCCCGACGCCCGCCCGACCGCCGGCTCACGAGGCCCGAGGTCCGTCGAGCACCGAGTCCAACCCGCCCGCCCGCAGCGCCTCGACGTGTTCTGCGGCCAGCGCCAGGAACGGCGCATCCGCCACGACGATCTGCGCTGCTTCGCCATCCAACGCACCCACGAGGTCGGCGACGAGTTGGCGCGCCGACTGGCCACGGCACCGGTTCGACAAGTCGAGTTGGCGCTGGTCGCTGAACGGCGTCGGACCGCTCGCTCCGATCTCGACCAACCGGACCCACGCCGCAACGGCGAGGGCGCAGTAGTACGGGACCCGTCCGGCGGCGATCAAGTCAGCCACCATCGGGAGCATCCGTTCTGGGATCTTGACCGAACCGGATGAAGCGACCTGGGCCAGCGTGTACGGCAGCCCCGGATTCAGGAATCTCTGTCGCGCCGTGTCGGCGTACTCGGTGGGATCGAGACCGACCAACGGTTGCAGCGTGACGAGTGCCTCGTGTTCGTGGAATGCCGCCACGGCCGAATAGATCGCAGGATCGTTCATCGCCTCCGACACCATGCGGTGCCCGGCCAGCAGCCCGAGGTACGCAACCATGCTGTGTGCCGCGTTGAGGACCCGCAGTTTGAGATCTTCGTAGGCCCGAACGTCGGTGACCGGGATCGCGCCGGCGACCTCCCACGGCGGACGTCCGGCCGCGAATCGATCCTCGAACACCCACAGGCTGAACGGCTCGGTCACCACCGCCAGTTCGTCGAGCACGCCGAGCTCCGCCGCCACGCGGGCGCGATCGGCCGGGCCAGGGGCCGGAACGATGCGATCGACCACCGATGAAGCGAAACTCACGTGCTCGTCGACCCACGTGAAGTAGCCAGGCGGTGCCTCGGCCCGAACGGCCTCCGTCTTCAGGGCGCGGCGGAGCCGGTCTCCGTTGTCCACGAGGTTGTCGCACGGCAGGAAGCCGAGCGGCGCTCCCCCGCTGCGCCACCGCTGGAGCAGTCCGGCGACGACCGACTCGAGCAGCGAGTTCTGGCTCAACGGGGACCCGTTCGAGGGGCGGTACGCGGCCTCCGTCACGGTCGACGTCACGAGCAGAACCTCACTCGATGCGATCGACTCGGCGAGCTGGCGACGATGCCTCCAGGCTCCTATCGACCGGCACACCCGCAGATCGTCGAAGCCATCGTTCGAGGACTGCACCGCAACCGAGAACAGCCCGTCTTGCCGTTCGAGTGCCTCGACGGCGGCATCCGATCGCGACGACACCGCCACGATCCCCCAGTCGTCGTGACCGGCCTGCAAGATCTCGTCGCAGTAGATCGCCTGATGTGCACGATGGAACGCGCCGGGCCCGAGATGCACGATCGGGAACGCCTCAGGCTGGGCGTCGTGGCGCCGATGCTGCGCCACGGAACCCAACGTGGTCAACGACAGCGGGTCCACGCCGATCAGGCCCGGCCAGGAGAGACGGCGGCCATGGCGGCGACCGCGGCCTCAACGATACGAGATCCGACCACCGGCTCGAACACCCCGGATCGGCCGTAGAAGCGGTGAGCCTCTTCGATCTCGTAGCCACCGTCGCGGTAGGCATCGGGTGGATATGGCACGTATCCGGGAACCCCGCCGGAGTATCCGGCGGTGAGCAAGTGGTCGAGTTGCGTCGCACGACGAATGTCGAGCGCCATCTCCACGAACGGTTCGCCGGGCAGGAACGACAAGACGGCGTCTCCCCAGCGGTGAGCCGCGACCGTCGCCTCGGATCGGCTCGACTGCAGCCCCTGTGTGTTCGCCGCCCATTGGAGCCACATCGCCAAGATCGCGGCGCGGGTTGGATCGGCCTCGGCCAGCTCGGCGTTCCAGGCGTCGACGTTGTGCGCCAACTCGGCGCCGGGGGTCCGAAACTCGAGTTCAACGGGTCGCTCGCAGACAGCGACACCGGCTGCGCCGGACGATCGCCCGCCGACTCGCACGGCGAGCACCTCGGCCGCCACCCGCTCCCCTATCCGCTCGGCCTCGGTGAACGTTCGGCGCTGTTGCGGTGCGGTCGTCATGCTGGCGGCTGCGCTGTGCCCGGTGTTGAGCTGTCCGCAGCAGCCTTGCAGGAAGACCGCCGTTGCGCCGGGCAGCGAACGCTCGATCGAGCGGCGGGCGGCGCCGGGCCAATCGGCGGTCAGTGCAAGATTGTCGGCGCCGAGCACCACGGGGTGACACGCGTACGAAAAGACGACCGCCTTGGTCGCCCCGCGTGCGTCACCGATCGTGATGACAGGAACCACGGGATCGATCGGCCCGCTGGGCTGTCTGCGGTTGCTGGCCACATCGGTGCATAGTCCGGCACCCTGTGTGATCGTCGCTGCCTCCATCCGGTTGCAGGCTTCGACGACGGCGTCGGCGATCCGCTCCTCGAGCAAACCCAGGTAGGCGTCGTCCGGTTCGTCTCCGAGTGCACCGGGTGTCACCGCAGGGCCGCCATGTGTGTGGGTAGCCGAGAGCACGATGTCGGTCGCAGCGATACCCGCAGACCTGGCGGCACGTTGTCGCCAGGCATGGTGCTGGTCGACGGTGATCGCGATCAGATCGAGGGCGACGACGACCGAGATGGCGCCACCATCACTCACGGCGACGGCCCGCGCCGACAAGGGATCGTTGACCCGCTCCGACGGTGAGCGACGCGCCGCGAAGCCGGCCATCTGGCCGCCGAGCGGAGGCGTGATGTCTGCGACAGCGGTTCCGACGAGCAGACTCATGCCGCCGACCCGCTGACGGTGACCCCGCCGACGATGACTTCCAGCACGACCGGGTGAGCACCGGAGAAATCGACCCGCACGAGGTCGGCATGACAGTCGGCCTCGACGCGACCCCGCTCGGTACCTCGCAATCCCAGCAGCACAGCCGGGTTCGCCGTCGCCAGCCGAACGGCCTCGCCGAGCTCGAGCACCCGCGAGTCGGTCAGCCAAGCCACCCCGTCGAGCAGCGTGCGTGCTGCGCCGCCG
>Ga0222714_10005970_pt1 | contig 11450 bp, 10 predicted proteins | sample C33_3DmetaG_FD_165048 | JGI IMG/M metagenome (GOLD analysis project Ga0222714, IMG submission 165048) | Estuarine water microbial communities from San Francisco Bay, California, United States - C33_3D | ecosystem: Environmental > Aquatic > Marine > Unclassified | place: USA: California... | reverse complement strand
GCGACGAGCAGGCGAAGATGAGCCGCTGGCGGTGTCGTCGCGCTACTCATGGCGCACACGCCCCCAGGGTCTGACCGGGTGAGGTCAGGTCAGGTCAGGAACCGAGGTCGCCTCGGTCCACAGGTCGTCCTCCGCCTTGCTTGCCTGGATCTGGCGGTAGACCAGATAGCCGACGCCAGCAAGGGCAATGAGCAGCAGCAGTTTCTTCATGTGGGCCTAGGTGGACTTGAACCACCGACCTCTTCCTTATCAGGGAAGCGCTCTAACCGAGCTGAGCTATAGGCCCTCAACAGCCCGCTTAGGTTACACAGAACACCCGGGTATCGCCCCCTTCGGGGGTCTCCTAGACGGTTGCTGAGGCAGACGGTGACCGCAGGGCAGCCACCTCGTCTCCGAGAATCGCGCGCACTTCCTCGCGGGAGCGGATCTGCGCGTCAGTGAGGGACTGAATGGACATCCCGTCGATAAGGGCATGCAGGCGCCGAGCGTCGCGCTCCAAATCCCGGTCCTCACTTCGCAGTCCTTGGCGACTCATCATGGTGAGAAGTTCGACCATCGCCTCATACACCGCCCCGTTGAGACGCTGCAGCACCTCGGCTACCTCGGGATCGGAGGGTGACTGGGATAGCACGAGGAGCCACACGCCTGACTGGTTGCGCCGATCCTTATCGACGGGAACTAGCGTCATGAGTACGTCGACGACCTTGTCCCGGTCGAGTTCAAAGAGGTCAAGCGCGAGGGCCTTGTCAGTGACCTGCTGAATCAGCTCATCGACGGCTAAGCCCAAGAGCTGGGGCATCGTCCCGACGTAGTGGCCAATGCTGGACTTCGGCATGCCCGCCTCTGCCGCGACGTGACGCACCGAGACCTCGCTCGCGCCGTCACGGTTCACCACGCGCCACAGTGCATCCACAATGTGTCGCCGGCGCTCGTCGTGATCAACGATCTTCGGCATGAGACCTCCCACAAACTCTTTGATCGCATCGTTGGCTCCAACGAGACTAACTGAGGTCGGGATGGTCGGCCTGCGGCCTGTGTCGCGGAAATGTCCCGTTTTCGTGGACGCCTCTCCTGGCGTGGCGCCTTTGAGGCGTCCGTCACACGCAATGAAAGTGCGTCACAGCCAATGAAAGTGGATCACACCGAATCGGTGAAGGTGAGTTCCACACCGCCGGTGATTCCCACTGTGATGTTGTACAAGATCGCAAACAGGCCGGCGAGGATGGACACCAGCGCGATCTCCATCGCGGCCACAACAACGGCGATGCCCATGACACGGTCGAACGCCAACACCGCCTCTACGTCGAACGTCGTAGTCCCGGAGCCCACGACCTCGTTGACGTTGCGGGCCAAGGTCGCAAAGACACCGGCATAGTCCAGGAGCGACCAAATGGCTGCGAAGGCCGCGACGATGACGACCGCGAGCGCGACCGCGAGCATGAAGGCAACCTTCACAATCGACCACGAGTCGACCTTGTAGAGATAGAGACGTGCACGGCGCGGCCCCGGGGTCGCTCGGCGGATCTCTCGGTCGTCCTCGGGTTCAGCGAATCGGGGCGGTGGAGGAACTGGAGTCGCGGGGACTGCCGGGATGCCGGTGGCCGGGGTTGCGTCCCGGGCACTCACTGAAGGCGCCTCGCCCAGGGTGCGACCGATGGGGGTCGGTGCTCCCGTGGTACTCGACACGTGCGGTCCCCTTCCGATTCGTCCGCCCCCGTGAGGACGAGACACCAGATTAACCCGCGGACGGGTCCTCGTCGCTGACCTCGGCATCTGTCTGGGCCATCGTGACCGACTCGTCACCCTCGGACACCGTGTCACCCTCGGGAGCCACCTCATCGCTGTCGAGCTCCTCGTCCTCCTCGGACTCACCCGCACGAGCGACGGCGACCAGGCTGCGATCCGCACCAAGATTCATCAGGCGCACCCCCATGGTGTCGCGCCCCGAGGAACGGATGCCCTCGACGTTGGTGCGGATGACGACGCCATCATTCGCGACGGCAAAGATCTGATCGGTGAGATCACACACGACCGCGCCCACGAGCGCTCCCCGATCTTCGACCAGGCGCATTGCGCGAACGCCGAGGATGCCGCGGCCCTTGGGGGTCCAGTCATCTACCGGGGTCCGCTTGGCGTAACCGCCATCCGTCACGGTGACCACGTACGAATCCGGTCGAACGACGTCCATGGAGAGTAGGGCGTCGTCACCACGGAATCGCATTCCGATGACTCCACTCGTGGCTCGACCCATCGGACGTAGTTGCGCGTCGTCGGCGTGGAAGCGGACGGACATTCCCTTGCGGGACACGCAGATGAGATCGTCCGTCTCACTCACCAACTGCGCCGAGATCACCTCGTCGTCATCCTTGAGGTTGATCGCGATGACACCGCCGGAACGATTGGAGTCGTACTCCTCGAGCTTAGTCTTCTTGACCATTCCGTTGCGGGTGGCGAGGACGAGGTACGGCGCCTGCGCATAGTCCCGGAGGTAGAGCACCTGGGCGATCTCCTCATCGGGCTGGAAAGCCAACAGGTTGGCCACGTGCTGACCCTTGGCATCACGGCCGGCCTCGGGCAGTTGGTACGCCTTGGCGCGGTAGACCCGACCCTTCGTGGTGAAGAACAGGATCCAGTGATGGGTGGTGGTCACAAAGAAGTGCTCCACCACGTCGTCCTGGCGAAGGGCTGCCCCGCGGACACCTCGGCCGCCACGCCGTTGAGCGCGGTACATGTCGGTCTTGGTGCGCTTGGCATAGCCACCCGCGGTAATGGTGATGACCACGTCTTCCTCGGCAATGAGGTCCTCGTTGGTGACGTCACCATCCCAGGGCACAAACTGTGTTCGACGCTCATCTCCGTAGTCGTTGACGACCTCGGCGAGCTCCTCGCTCACGATGGACCGCTGCCGCTCCTCGGAAGCCAGGATGTCGGTGTAGTCAGCAATCTTGGTCATCAGATCATCGAACTCGTCAATGATCTTCTGTCGCTCGAGAGCCGCCAGACGTCGCAACTGCATGTCCAAGATCGCGGTGGCCTGAAGCTCGTCGATGTCGAGTAGTCCCATGAGGCCGGTACGCGCGTCATCGACCGTCGCAGAGGCGCGAATGAGAGCGATTACCTCATCAAGTGCGTCGAGGGCCTTCAGGTAACCCCGCAGGATGTGAGCACGCTCCTCGGCCTTACGAAGGCGGTAGCGGGTACGGCGCTGAATGACCTCTATTTGGTGCGCGATCCATGAGCGCACGAACTGTTCGATCGAGAGCGTGCGAGGCACCCCGTCAACCAGGGCGAGCATGTTGGCCCCGAAGGTCTCCTGCAGCTGAGTGTGCTTGTAGAGATTGTTGAGGACGACCTGAGCGACGGCATCGCGCTTGAGTTCGATGATGAGCCGCATGCCAGTGCGTGATGACGAATCGTCACGCACGTCGGCGATACCGCCGACCTTGCCGTCGCTGACAAGCTCGGCGACGCGCAGCAGCAGATTGTCCGGGTTGACCTGGTAGGGCAGCTCGGTAATCACCAGGATCTGCTTGCCCTTGGCGTCCTCGTCCACGGTGACGACCGCACGCATAGTGATCGAGCCTCGGCCCGTGCGCAGGGCCGCCTCAACGCCATGCCGACCCACGATGAGTCCACCTGTGGGGAAGTCAGGGCCGCTCACCCGCTCCAGAAGAGCCTCGGTGGCTTCCTCACGGGTTGCTTCGGGGTTCTGCAGCAGCCACTGGACGCCGGAAGCCACCTCCCGAAGGTTGTGCGGCGGAATGTTGGTGGCCATTCCGACCGCGATACCCGCGCTGCCGTTGACCAGCAGGTTGGGGAAGCGGCTCGGGAGTACGACGGGTTCAAGGGTTCGACCGTCGTAGTTGGGGGCGAAGTTGACAGTCTCCTCGTCGATATCGCGCACCATCTGCATGGCCAACGGCGCCATGCGGCACTCCGTGTAGCGCTGGGCTGCTGGCGGGTCATTGCCAGGCGATCCGAAGTTGCCCTGTCCCTGGACGAGCGGATAGCGCAGAGACCACGGCTGAGCCAGGCGGACGAGAGCGTCGTAGATGGCCTGATCACCGTGGGGGTGGTAGTTGCCCATGACGTCACCAACCACGCGCGCTGACTTAGAGAAGTTGCGGTCGGGTCGGTAGCCACCGTCGTACATCGCATAGAGCACGCGGCGGTGCACGGGCTTCAGTCCGTCGCGCACGTCAGGAAGGGCTCGGGAGACGATGACGCTCATCGAGTAGTCGAGATACGACCGTTGCATCTCGGTTTGGAGATCCACCGGCTCGATCCGGCCACCCGGGGGAACCGTGGTCTCTGTCTCTTCAGGCACTGCTACTCCTGTGGTCGATGTCAGTCAGATCAGATGTCGAGGAAGCGCACGTCGCGGGCGTTGCGCTGGATGAAGTTGCGTCGGGCCTCGACGTCTTCACCCATAAGAATGCTGAACGTCTCATCCGCGAGGGCGGCGTCTTCCAAGGTCACCTGGAGCAGGACGCGGCGTGAGGGATCCATGGTGGTCTCCCACAGTTCATCGGCGTTCATCTCACCGAGACCCTTGTAGCGCTGAATGCCCTCTTCCTTGGGCAACTTCTTGCCAGCCGCTAGACCGGCTTCCATGAGCGCATCGCGCTCGCGATCGGAGTAGGCATAGTCGGGGGTCTCGCGCTGCCACTTGAGTTTGAACAGTGGTGGCTGGGCGAGGAACACGTGCCCCTCGGTCACCAACTGCGGCATGAAGCGGAAGATCAGGGTCAGCAGGAGTGTGCGGATGTGTTGGCCATCAACATCGGCGTCGGCCATGAGCACGAGCTTGTGATAGCGCAAGCGGTTCAGATCGAATTCGTCGTGGACACCGGTGCCTAGCGCTGAGACGAGGGCTTGAACCTCGTTGTTTTGCAGGACCTTGTCGATGCGTGCCTTCTCAACGTTGAGGATCTTGCCGCGGATGGGCAGGATGGCTTGGGTCCGTGGGTCGCGCCCTTGCCGCGCACTTCCACCGGCGGAGTCACCCTCGACGATGAAGACCTCGCACTCTTCGGGCTCTCGACTCGAGCAATCGATGAGCTTGCCCGGCATTCCGGCGCCACCGAGGAGGCCTTTGCGATTGCGAGCGAGATCTCGGGCCTTACGAGCGGCGATGCGAGCGCTCGCCGCATTGACCGCCTTGCGGGCGATGTCCTTGCCCTCGCCCGGGTTCTTCTCGAGCCATTCACCGAGTTGGTCGTTCACCACCTTCTGGACGAACGTCTTCATCTCGGTGTTGCCGAGTTTGCCCTTGGTCTGACCCTCGAATTGAGGTTCACCCAGTTTGACGCTCACGATCGCCGTGATGCCCTCGCGGACATCCTCACCGGTGAGGTTGGGGTCCTTCTCTTTGATGATTCCCCACTCGCGACCGAACTTGTTGAGTAGTGAGGTCAACGCCGTGCGGAAGCCCTCCTCATGCGTTCCACCCTCGGTGGTGTTGATGGTGTTGGCGAAAGTGTGCACGGACTCAGCGAATCCGGAGTTCCACTGCATGGCGATCTCGGCCTCGAGGGACTTCTCCTCATCGACGCCGGTCAGCTCGATCACCGAGGGATTGCCGACACCCTTTGTGGCATTGAGGTGCCGGACGAAGTCGGCGATGCCACCCTCGTATTGATAGGTCACTTCACGCGGGGAAGTAATCTCGTCGTCGTTGTCATCACCCTCATGCACACGCTCATCGACGAGCGTGATGGACATGCCGCGATTCAAGAAGGCCATCTCTTGGAATCGGCGCGCCAGCACATCCGCGTCGTACCAGGTGGTCTCAAAAATGTCGGGGTCCGCCCAGAACGTCACGGTCGTCCCGTGCTCATCGGTGGCCTCACCCCGCTTGAGAGGCGCGTCCGGAACGCCGTACAGGTAGGTCTGGGTCCAGACGTAGCCGTCACGCTTGACCTCGATATCCAGGCGGGTGGACAGGGCGTTCACCACGGAGACCCCAACGCCGTGGAGTCCACCGGAGACGGAGTAACCGCCACCACCGAACTTGCCCCCGGCGTGCAGAACAGTGAGCACAACCTCGACGGCCGGCTTCTTCTCGACGGGGTGCTCATCAACCGGGATACCGCGGCCATCATCGACCACGGTGACGCCGCCGTCAGCCTGGAGGACGACGAGGATGCGGCTGGCGTATCCGGCCATCGCCTCGTCAACGGCGTTGTCGACCACCTCGTAGACCAGGTGATGCAGGCCGCGCTCACCGGTCGATCCGATGTACATGCCGGGGCGCTTGCGCACCGCATCGAGGCCCTCAAGGACGGTGATCGCACTGGCGTCATATGACACGGCTCGGGCGCCTCCTGTTCGGCGAGATCCGGGAAAGTCCCGGGGTTCGCGGGTGGGGTACCCGACGAGTTCTCATTCTAGCCGCTCAGGACGACTATGTACGCCCGGCAGGGCCGCTGTGGACAACGAGAATCGATTCATGGGGCCATCCGCAATATCCAGGTTGCCCCCTGTGAGTTCGGCGCGCTGCGTGCCGCTGAGCGGTCGGCGACGAATCAGCCGTAGGTGTCGCGAGGACCGCGACCGGGCACGCGCCTTGGCCCGCCGGCACCTCGCGGCGGGGCCGGACCGAGGACGGTGATGCGATCGACCACGCCCGCCCCTAGAAGTTGCCGGATCCTGCCCAGAATCTGGGGTGTGAGGAGTCGCACCTGGGTGGCCCAGGCGGTGGATTCAGCTCGAAGCAGGAGTTCTCTCTGGCCGTCTTTTTCTTGTACGCCGTCCGGCGATACGTGCTCGGCAAGTTCCGTGCCCACGATCTCCACCCACCGGGCCATGACAGAGCCGGTGCCCACTTCGGCCGCCACCCCGTGATCGCGAATCCACCGGTCGAGAACCTCATCCACCGGCTTCGGGTCCCGGTCATCGGCTCCTGCAGCGGAGTATTGGCTTGAGGGGCGCTTCTTGCGGACCGAAGACGCCTTGCCGGACCCGGTCCGTGCAAAGAGTCGACGGGCTAGTTCGTCATCAGTCACGTGGCGTCACCGTCCCAGAGACGACGTCGTACCAACGGCCCGTAAGGCCACTCGGCACATCAGCGGGCACCGCGGCGGTCACGAGGACCTGGGGTGCCGATGCCACACGCTCAGCAAGATGTGCACGGCGGCTGGTGTCGAGTTCGGCGAACACATCGTCGAGAACCAGGACGGGTGCAGCAGCCTCTTCGGTCAACAGGTCGTATGACGCGAGCCGTAGTGCGAGGGCAGCCGACCAGGATTCACCATGCGACGCGTAGCCCTTCAATGGTGCTGGACCTAACGAGATCTCCAACTCGTCCCGATGGGGACCAACGAGTGTCACACCCCGGTCGATTTCGTCCTGTCGACGTTCACTGAGCAGTCGCAGTAGTTCTTCGTAGATGCCAGCCATATCCGCGTCAATCATGTCGCCAACAGCACTGCGATACCGCAGGTCGAGGTTCTCACCACCGGGAATGAGTTCGGAGTATGCGCCGGACGACCGTGGCCGAAGAGCATCGATGAGATCCCGGCGCATCAGGGTGATCTCCGCACCAAAGCGGGCTAGTTGGTCGTCCCACGCTGACAGTGTGGCGTCGACCTCTGCTGAGCTACGTCTTCGCGCTGCCCCCGCAGATTTCAGCAGCGCATTGCGTTGTTTCAATACCCGATCGAAATCCGCCCGCACCCCGGCAAGTCGTGGCTGCCGTTGAACCATGAGGTCGTCTAGGAAGCGTCGGCGATCCCCTGGGTCACCCTTGACGAGACTGAGATCTTCAGGGGCAAAAACGACCGTACGCACAATGCCGAGAATCTCTCGAGATCTCGGTACCGGGTTGCGGTTGATGCGGGCGCGGTTGGCCTTGCCGGGAGTGAGTTCGATCTCAACGAGAAGTGAACGATCGTCACGGACCACATCTGCACGAATGATGGCCCGATCGGCCCCGTGCCGGATCAACGGAGCATCGGAGGCCACACGATGGCTACTGAGGGTAGAGAGGTAGACGACCGCCTCGATCAGATTGGTCTTGCCCTGTCCATTAGCGCCAACCAACACATGCGTACCGGGCCCCAACTCCACATCGAGTTCGGCGTAGTTGCGCATGTCCACCAGCGCGACATGCCTGACATAGGCCGGTGAGTCAGTCACCTCAGCCAGCGAGTCGAACCGGCATGAGCAAGTACCGGTAGTCGCTATCTGCCTCGGCTCCGCCGTTGAGGACGGCTGGGCGTGTCGCCTGGGTGAAGTTCATCGTCGTGGTAGCGGCGCCCAGCGCACTCAAGCCATCGAGGAGGTACTGGGGGTTGAAGGCGATTTCAAGGGGCTCGCCCTCAAAAGTGCACTCCAAACTCTCCGTCGCTTGTGCATCATCGCCGGCGCCTGCACGCAAGACGAGTTCGCTCCCAGTGAACTCCAACCGCACCGGCGTATTGCGCTCGGCGACCAGGGCGACGCGTTTCACGGCGTTGGTGAGCTCATCGGTCGAGATCGTCGCCGCCGACAGTGTTTCTGTGGGGAGCAGCGACCGATACTTCGGGAACTCACCATCCAACAACCTTGTCGTCGTCCGGCGACCTTCCCCCTCGAAACCCATGAGGCCTTCGCTGCTCTCCGCAAGGGCAAGTTGAACAACATCGACGCCCCCGAGCGCCTTGGCCGCATCCGCGAGGATGCGCGCCGGAACCAACGCGTGTGACTCAATGCCTGGTAGGGCCGGATCCCAGGTGAGCTCTCGGACGGCGAGCCGATAACGATCGGTGGCGGCTAACGTGATGGTGCTGCCCTCCACCTCGACTCGGATACCGGTCAGGGTGGGAAGGGTGTCGTCACGGCCTGCGGCGATGGCCACCTGAGCAACGGCCGCGGCAAAGTCTGCGCCCGGAACGGTGCCCGAGGATTCGGGCATCGTGGGAAGGCTTGGGTAGTCCTCCACCGGAAATGTGGGCAGGGCGAAGGCCGACTTCCCGCACGTCACGGCAACACGTGATCCCTCAAGAGCCAAGGTGACCGGTTCGGCCGGCAGCGCGCGGGTGATGTCCGCGAGTAGGCGTCCTGGAACGAGTACACGTCCGGCTTCGGCGGTATCTGCGGTGATCGCGACACGTGAGGAGGTCTCGTAGTCAAAGCTTGAGACGACGATGCTGTCCCCGTCTGCTTCGACGAGTAGCCCGGCCAAGATCGGTAGTGAGGGACGGCTCGGCAATGTGCGAGCAGCCCAGGCAACGGAGTCGGCGAGGGCATCTCTCTCCACTCGGAACTTCACTGTGACCTCCGGGTTGGGGCGCAGGACGCGTCCATAGGCGCGCCATCCTGCCACTAGGACGTGGGAGCGGCTAGTGCGGTGAGGGCTTGATCTGCGTGGTGGTCGGTGTGCACAGGTCTCGGGAGTAGCTGCTGTGGAATATCGGTGATGTAGTGGGTTCCGTCGTCATAATCGCCATGGTGGACACCGGGGACAAGCAGCGTTGGAGCACGTCAGGCCGTGTGGCGTCATCCACAAGGGTTGTGGATGACGTGTGTAGGGGTGCGTGGGGCACTGAGGAAGGTCGGGAAACCGACCGGTGTCGTCCACCACGAGGTTGGGAGATATCCACCGTTCCATGGCCGATACCTGAGGCACCGAAGGGGTTGTCCACACCGTGTCCCCAGGTGGGGATCTGGGTCACGAGCGGGCCTGGGATTTGATGCGGGCTGTGAGGTCGGCAACCTGGTTGTACAGGCTGCGACGTTCGCCGATGAGTTGGCGGATCTTGCGGTCCGCATGCATAACCGTCGTGTGGTCGCGCCCGCCAAAGGCCTGGCCGATCTTGGGCAGGGAGAGATCCGTGAGTTCGCGGCAGAGATACATGGCGATTTGTCGCGCGGTGACGAGTACACGGGACCGGGAGGAGCCGCATAGGTCGTCCACGGTCACGCCGAAATAGGCAGCGGTGGTCGTCATGATCTGAGCGGCGGTGATCTCTGGGCCGGTGTCAGTGGGGAACAGATCCTTGAGGACCAATTCAGCGACACCGATGTCGACCGGCGAGCGGTTGAGGGAGGCGAAGGCCGTAACTCGAATGAGGGCGCCTTCCAACTCTCGGATGTTGCTACTGACCTTGGACGCAATGAGTTCGAGGACTTCCGGTGGGGCAGAGAGCTTCTCCTGCGCACTCTTCTTGCGAAGAATGGCAATGCGTGTCTCCAGGTCAGGTGGCTGAACGTCGGTCGTGAGACCCCATTCGAAGCGCGAACGCATCCGATCCTCGAAGTCCTGCAGCTGCTTGGGTGGCAGGTCGGACGTGATGACGATCTGCTTGTTGGCGTTATGCAGAGTGTTGAACGTGTGGAAGAACTCCTCCTGGGTCTGCACCTTGCCGGAGAGGAATTGAATGTCGTCAACGAGAAGCACGTCGATATCGCGGTAACGGCGTTGGAAGGTAGCGGCCTTGTCGTCACGGATCGAGTTGATGAATTCGTTGGTGAACTCCTCCGAACTCACATACCGAACCCGGGTGCCCTTGTAGAGGGTTCGGGCGTAGTGACCGATGGCGTGCAAGAGGTGGGTCTTGCCTAGTCCCGAGCCGCCGTAGACGAAGAGGGGGTTGTAGGCCTTGGCGGGTTGCTCGGCCACCGCCACGGCGGCGGCATGGGCGAAACGGTTTGAGGACCCGATGACAAAAGTGTCAAAGGTGTACTTGGCGTTGAGGTGACCCTCTTCGGCGCGGGTCGGGGGTGCTGGGTCGGTCCGCGTCGAGACCGGGGTGAAAGTCTCCTGGTAGGTGGCGTCGGCGACCGCATCTTCATCCTCGTCATTGGCGATGGCCGGGTCCACGGTGACCGCCAGACGCACGTCATGACCGAGCTGCTCAGACAGGGCCGCGGTGACGACAGGTCGAAGCCGCGTCTCGAGAACATCCTTGGTGAACTCATTGGGAGCGGCGATCAACGCCGTATCCTCAACTAACCCAAGGGGCCTGGTAAGGGCCATGAAGGCGCGCTGCTGTGGGGTGAGGGTGCCGTCGGCCAGGGAATCCAACGCCCGCGTCCATACATCGGCCAGGGAGGGTGTCTGCTCCACCAGGACCTCCCGCCTTTCTCTCACGTCACACAGATCCCACAGGTTATCCACAGATGTGGACAAGCCTTCTAAGGTTGTCCACCGGCTGCGACAGGGTGCTCGGTGACCCTAGACCTATGCCTGTGGATGGCGTCAAGGGGTGCCTATTCACTCTGTGGAGGGCGACATTACGAAAGGGCCCTTGCCACGAGTGATCTCGGGGCCCATTTGATCGTGGCGGCGTGGGTCTGTACCCTCAAGAGGCTTGTTCAGCCGTTGACAACGGCGAGCGAGATCCACATCGAGTTCGGGAGTTTGTCATGTCGAAGCGCACGTTCCAGCCCAACAACCGTCGTCGGGCGCGCACGCACGGCTTCCGTACTCGTATGCGCACCCGCGCCGGCCGCGCCATCTTGTCGGC
>Ga0222714_10005969_pt1 | contig 11451 bp, 17 predicted proteins | sample C33_3DmetaG_FD_165048 | JGI IMG/M metagenome (GOLD analysis project Ga0222714, IMG submission 165048) | Estuarine water microbial communities from San Francisco Bay, California, United States - C33_3D | ecosystem: Environmental > Aquatic > Marine > Unclassified | place: USA: California... | reverse complement strand
CGTAAGTTGTTGATTTTCAACGACTTAGCCCCTCTTGACAAATGGCTGGAAAACAGTTATATTTAATGTATAGTTCGTGAGATGTCCCACTTCATCATGGAGGTTGTATGACGGTTCAGCGACTGGTGGATGCCCTTCGTAGCACTGGCAAGCAGGAGTTCACGCGGCCTGAGATTGTTCAGGTGGCCAACAGCATTGGTGTGAATCCGAGTCCGTTTCTGTCCAATCACGCCAACAAGGTTCGCCGTGGTGTGTATCATCTGAATGGCAAGTCTGTCCCTACTTCCAACCCTGTTCTGGAGATTGTGAACGTGCCTGATTCCCCTGCTGTGATGCATCTGGCTCAGCCCAAGCTGAAGGTTGAGGTGGACAATCTGGTGCCCAAGAAGGATGCCACCTACGTGGCGTTTGGCTTCCACAAGGATCTGACCACCATTCTGTCCAGCAAGAATTTCTATCCGGTGTTCATCACGGGTCTGTCTGGTAATGGTAAGACCACCATGGTGGAGCAGGTGTGTGCCAGTCTGAAGCGTGAGGCCATTCGTGTGAACATCAGCATCGAAACTGATGAGGATGACCTGATTGGTGGCAACACGCTGATTGATGGCAACGTGGTGTATCGTGAGGGTCCGGTGCTTCTGGCCATGAAGCGTGGAGCTGTCCTCATCCTTGATGAGTGTGACCGTGGCAGCAACAAGTTGATGTGTCTGCAGGCCATTCTGGAGGGCAAGCCCTATTTCAATAAAAAGACTGGCGAGACGGTGTATCCGGCGCCTGGCTTCAACATCGTAGCCACGGCGAACACCAAGGGTCAGGGATCCGATTCTGGCAAGTATATGTCAGCTCAGATTCTGGATGACGCCTTCCTGGAGCGTTTCGCTGTGACCATCGAGCAGGAGTACCCCTCTGTGAAGGTGGAGAAGAAGATTGTGATGAAGAAGATGGAGCGTGTGGAGAAGGTGGACGAGGACTTTGCCGACAAGCTGGTGGCATGGTCAGACATCATTCGCAAGACATTCAAGGAGGGTGCCATTGATGACCTCATCAGCACGCGCCGTCTGGAGCATATTGTGAATGCCTTCGCCATGTTCGGTAGCCGCATGAAGGCCATTGAGATGTGTATCGCTCGCTTCGATGCCGACACCAAGACGGCGTTCCTGGACCTGTACACCAAGGTGGACGCGGGTGTGGAGATGCCCTCGGCGGATGCCGCCGAGGAGGGTGAGGATGTCGCTGGAACGGTTTGATTATAACGGAAAAATCATCTGGGTGCATTCCAAAGATGATTGTTCAGGTGAATATTGCGTAATTCATAATCCCAGCAATCATCGTATGAAGGATTGGCCTTTGAATTGGAGAACTGACCGATACATGATGGAACGAGTGTGTGAACATGGTGTGGGACATCCAGATCCTGACCATGTTGCACACATTCGGAAGGTGAAAGGTGATGAGTATGCCAACGTAGATGCCATTCACGGGTGTGACGGGTGCTGTCATGACTAATCCCATGGTGAACTATTCAGACATCACGAAACAAACGGCCAGTGAAATGTACAATGTTCGTGATGAGTACAAGGTGAACACCTATGAGCAGAATGTTGCCATCACCATATCAGAGCAACGTAGGTTCTCGGTGGGATGTATCAACATCACAGGTGAGTTGAATGTAGGAATGATGATTCGTTCGGCGTGTCTTTTTGGGGCTGAGAATTTTTACATCTTTGGACGAAAGAAATTTGATAAGCGTAGCACCGTGGGTGCTGAGAAATATATTAATATCGTCCAATATAACTTTGATGACCCGATACACGCCGACGAATCCATTCTGAATCAGTTGAAGTTGTTGAACCATGATGTGATTCTGTGTGAAACTGGTGGTGAGGTTTTAGGAAAGGATACTTGGAATTCAAGAAAGTTTAATCCTCCAATCCTTCATCCTTTGTTTCTTTTTGGGTCTGAGAGTCATGGTATTCCAGAATCCATTGTGAAATCTTTTAATAGAAAAATTAGTATTCCACAACGCGGTGTTCTTCGGAGTTTCAATGTGAGTGCTGCCATGAACATCATTGTGTGGGATTACATTCGGGAGATGTATCTATGAGGACCAAGTTGAAAGAAGCATCCATATTGTTTGTTGTTCAGATATTCATGTACACCATTTGGTGTATCAACTTTCGTGCTGTGGCTGATGCACATTACCATACTGCGGCTCTCAGCGACTTTCTGATTGCCTCCATGAACTTCTTTGTCATCAAGAAGATTGCACATGGTCAGGACAACTTCCACCAATGGGCAGGGTATGCTTTGGGTAGTGTGGTGGGAAGTTATTTTGGTATCTGGGTGTCAGCAACATTCTTAGGAGGGTGACCGAATGAACTTGACAGAAGATGAAATGCTTGTTATGTTGAAGAAGGCTTATGTACGCGGCCAATATGAACACATGGAACAGCGGTATCGGCGTCCAGGTGATAGGGTGAGAAATTATCCTGTCATCAATATTCCCAATCACGTAGTGGAAGATTTAATTCAGGAGTGAACATGAAACCAGTAAGTCCGCGATATCCAACGTATGTCATCTATGAGGGATATGACCGAGCTCTTGCTTTGGAATCTGTTGGCAAGGGATGGGCATCTCTGATTCATGAGGTGTTTGATTACATGGAACAACACAAAGTCACCACCAAGGTGATTCAAGTCAAGGAGAAGTGGGGTGGTCTTCGAATCTACACCGACTTCATTGATGACGCTTTTGATGCCAAGGTGCGAGATGTAGAGAAGAAGAGCTTCAAGATGTGTGAACTGTGTGGAGCTGCTGGCAACCTTCGTGGTAATAGCTGGTACCAGACCTTGTGTGACACACATGGTAAAGATAAACCCATCATCAAGGATTAAAATATGAATGAAGAAATCAATTATAAATTCCATGAAGATAGAATTCTTCGTGAACTGCAAGCCTACATTGATAGCACCTATGATGAACATTATTCCAGAACCAAGTTTCAGGCCACGGAATTCATCATTGACGGTGGTCATGGTGTAGGCTTCACTGTTGGTAACATCTTGAAGTATGCACAAAGATATGGAAAAAAGAATGGGTATAATAGAAAAGACATCTTGAAAATCATACATTACGCTATTATATTATTACACATCCATGATACAGATGAACACAATACAACTGAGGAGTAACCATTATGAAGATTAGCAGCAAAACCCTTTCACTTCTTCAGAGCTTCGCACAAATCAGCAGCAATCTGCTTGTGAAGCCTGGCAAGAAGTTGGCAACCAGAAATGCTGTGAACAGCATTCAGGCACGTGCCGTGGTAGATGAAACATTTCCACAGCAGTTTGCCATCTATGATTTGAATCAACTTCTGTCTTTGATTTCTGTGTCACAGAATCCTGACATCGAGTTTGGTGACAAGAGCCTCACTATTCGTTCTGAGAACGGTGGTGAGATTGAATATTTCTATGCTGATGAGAGTCTGGTGACAGCGCCTAACGAGAATCCTCCTCAGCTCGAGGATGTGTACACGTTCAAGCTTACGGCTTCTGACATTCAGACCATTGTGAAGACCGCCAGCATCGTGTCTGCCACCATGTTGAACATCGTGTCCGAGAAGGGCAAGGTGACACTCAGCATCAATGACCCGAAGAACAGCACTTCTCACAGCTACAAGAAGCCACTAGGTGATTCTGATGTGTCATTCAATGTGAAGATGGCTATTGACAGCTTCAAGGTGGTGGCTGATGAGTACAATGTTCGTGTGGCACACGCCGTGGCCAAGACTGGCAAGGTGTTGGTGTTCTTCTTTGAATCCACTTCTTCTGACTTAACTTATCTTATTGCGGCTGACTCTACATCTAAGGTGTAATCATGGAAGCCAATCGTGAGCAGTTTCTTTGGGTTGAAAAATATCGTCCGCGGAAAATCAGTGATTGTATTCTGCCTGACAAGTTGAAAAACACATTCCAGGAGTTTGTGGACCAGGACAACATTCCCAATATGTTGTTGTCGGGTACAGCTGGTACAGGTAAGACCACAATCGCTCGGGCTCTGTGTGAAGAATTAGGGTGCGACTACATCATCATCAACGGCTCGGAAGAGTCTGGTATTGATGTATTGAGGACTAAAATCAAAGATTTCGCAAGTACAGTTTCGTTGGCCGGCAAGGTCAAGGTGGTGATACTTGACGAGGCCGATTATCTCAATCCTAATTCCACACAACCCGCTCTCCGTGGATTCATTGAGGAGTTCAGCAAGAATTGTCGGTTCATCTTCACGTGCAATTACAAGAACCGAATCATTCCTCCACTTCATAGTCGGACCACGGTGATTGACTTCAAGTTGGAGAAGGAGGATCGTCCGGTTGTGGCCTCCAAGTTCTTCAAACGTGTTCAGGAGATTCTGAACAATGAGAACGTGACTTTTGACCCGAAGGTGGTGGCAGAGCTGTTGAACAAACACTTTCCGGATTATCGTCGTGTGTTGAATGAGATGCAACGCTATTCAGCATCAGGCACCATTGATGCTGGCATCTTGAGCAATGTGTCTGATGCCAACATGAAGGAGCTGTTGGTGGCACTTCGTGAGAAGGACTTCAAGAAGATGAGAACCTGGGTGGTGAACAATCTGGACAATGACCCGAACGTGTTGTTCAGAAAGTTGTATGACTTCCTACTTCCTGAAGTGGTTCAGGTTCCTCAGTTGGTGTTGCTGTTGGCTGACTATCAGTACAAGGCAGCCTTCGTGGCTGATGCTGAAATCAATCTGGTGGCTTGCCTGACAGAAATCATGGCCGCCTGTGAGATGAAGCCATGAGACTAGAAAACAAAAATCAGTTGTCAATAAAATTGACTGACAAACAAAAGGGTGACTTTGCAGAACATAAAGCTATAGAATTTTGGACACTCTGCGGGTGGGAAGTATTTGAAGGCCCATCTGATAGTGTTTGTGATAGGATTGTTCGTTCTCCAGATACAGGTGAAATGTTATCTATACAGATTAAGTATATCTCTAAGGATACATCACACGTGGAAACTTATTCAACTGGTTCTGGGACTATGAAAGGTGGGAAAAGAAAAAGGACGAACTATGCAAAACACAATATAGATTATATTATGGCTGTGAATCCACACACGGAACAGTACTATCTTTATCCAAAAGAATACTACGAAAATTACAGTTCATTGACTCCTTCTCGGCACCCGGGAGTGTCTATTCCTACAGTGGAAAAAACTTTGGAAGAGATTAGAAAAACTCGGCATAAAGACCATCTTGCAACCTTGGATTCAGTTTACCATGACTGAAAAAAATCTTGATGGAGAAATCATCAAGGACTGGATTGTGGAAGAGTACAAGATGCCGAAAATCAGTCCTTTTGATTTCGTGAATGCCATTCATTACACTAAGGAGAATCTGATAGTGGATGAATGGAGTGAGAAGCAGTACAATCCGTTTGTTGTGAACAAGAGTTTAAGTTTCGGGGCTGACACGGTGATTGCAGCCAACGAGATGAATAGTCGTCCCCATTTGGAGAAACGCCTCCAGTTTGATTTCCTTATAAATACCATTAGACCTCGCAAGAGATTTAATAAGTGGTTGAAGGCTGAAAAAGTCGAAGACCTTGAAGTGGTGAAACAGTATTATCATTACAATACTGAGAAGGCACAGCAAGCTCTGAGGATTCTATCACCTGACCAACTAAATACCATTAAGGAACGATTGAACACAGGTGGATTGACAAATGGCACATGACTTAATAAACATACCTAGTATTCCAGGGTATCACCCCGTGGAAGTGAAACTGGTGAATCAAGATGACTTTCTGAAGGTTCGTGAAACACTGACACGTATTGGTGTGGCATCACGCAAAGACCAAACGTTGTATCAGAGTTGTCATATTTTACATAAGCAAGGCAGATACTTCATTGTTCATTTCAAGGAACTGTTTGCACTTGATGGCAAACAAGCTGACTTGTCTGACAATGATTTGCAACGCAGAAACACGGTGGCCCATCTGTTAGAAGATTGGGGCTTGGTGGAGATTGTGGATGCTGATATGTGTGAAGATACAGCACCATTATCACAAATCAAGGTGTTGGCTTTTGGTGAAAAGAAGGATTGGAATCTAGTAGCAAAATATAATATCGGAAAAAAGAAGTAAAGTAGTACTTGATTGTAGGGGTGTTAGGAGTTATCATTAACCTTAGATACGCCGAAAGGGTATCACTAACACATTCGCTCGACAGGAGGAATTATGACACGTACCTATACATTCAACACATCCAGCATTGGTGGTCCATGGGCCATTGGGTTTGACCCACTTTGGAATCGGTTGCAAGACATTCAAACAATGAATGCTTCAAGCAACTACCCACCATACAACATCATCAAGCATGATGCTGAAAACTGGAGCATCGAACTTGCTGTGGCAGGATTCAAGCGCAGTGAGCTTGATGTTGAATTGGCTGAAGGTGTTCTCACCATCTCAGCCAAGGCAGAATCCACTGATGAACAAGAATATGTTCATCGTGGTTTAGCAAAGCGTGCGTTCACTAGAAAGTGGACACTCGCAGATGACGTAGTAGTACGTGATGCTTCATTGACTGACGGTGTGCTTGCCATTAAGTTGGAACGCATCATCCCAGAAGAAAAGAAGCCACGTAAGATTGACATTATATAATTAAGTAGTCCTCCTAACACTCCTACAATTGAGTATATCATGGCTTTAATGTGTATCAAGACGCTTCTAGGCGAAGATTTAATTGGTGATGTCACCATACGTGAGAATACCGTAGACATTGACACACCCCTCATGGTGATGATTGTTCCCAATGAAAAGGGACAATACAGCGTGGGTCTGGCACCCTACATGATTTTCTCACAATCTCGGATGTTCGAGTTTGACAAGAAACACATCATTCTGTTCACAGAACCTGCTGATGAACTTCGGAATCAATATCATAGCATCACAGGAAAAGGTATTGTGGTTCCCAACAAACCAAAAATTGAATTGCTACCATAACAACACCAGGGGTGCTTGACATCCCTGGTTGTTTTGTTTATATTAAAACATAATCACATTCAAGACCCGGGAGCGGTTGAATGAAAAAGTTTTACACTAGTGTATTGCAGTTTGGAAACAAACTATTGGTTCGTGAAGTTCGTAATGGCAAGAAAGACAACCACAAGGTGGAATTTCGTCCCACCATGTTCATCAAGACGAAACAGGAAAGCAAACACAAGAGTTTGTTTGGCGACAACCTAGAGCCCATGAAGTTTGGTGACATTAATGATGCCAAGGACTTCATGAAGAAGTACAAGGAGGTGGAAAACTTCCCCATCTTCGGCAACACATCATTCGCCTATCAATACATCACAGAAGAATATCCAGAAGAGGTGGACTATGATATTAGTCAACTCACCATCTTCACTATTGACATTGAAACTGCATCAGAGAATGGGTTCCCGAGCGTGGACAATCCCATTGAAGAGGTGTTGCTGATTACTGTGCAAGACAACATCACCAAGAAGATTACCACATTTGGTGCCAAGAAGTTTGATATCAGCAACATCAAGAAAAATTTCGAATACATCAAGTGTCGAGATGAGGCCGACCTACTTTCCACCTTCTTGCGCTTCTGGCAACTTAACTGTCCTGATGTGGTTACAGGGTGGAACACACAATTGTTCGACTTGCCCTATCTCATGGTCAGAATCAAGCGAGTGTTGGGTGAGGATCGTGTGAAGGATCTGTCGCCGTGGCGCATTGTAAATGAGCGGACTGTGACCATGAATGGGCGTGAATATCTCACAGCCGACATCTATGGCATCAGCAACTTGGATTACTTGGATTTGTACAAGAAGTTCACCTACTCAGCACAAGAAAGTTACAAGTTGGATTACATTGCTCAACAAGAGTTGGGTCGTAGAAAGTTGGAACATGGCTACGAGACATTCAAGGAACACTACACAGAAGATTGGCAGTCGTTTGTGGAGTACAACATCGTGGACGTGGAGCTGGTGGATGCCTTGGAAGACAAGATGAAGTTGATTGAACTGGTCATCACCATGGCCTATGACGCCAAGTGCAACTTCACAGACATCTTCTCGGCGGTGAGAACCTGGGATTGTATTCTTCATAATCATCTCTGGGCCAAGAACATCATCGTGCATCAGAAGAAGGACAATGAAGGCAGAACCATTGCCGGTGCCTATGTGAAAGAACCCACGCCTGGCAAGTATGATTGGGTGGTGAGTTTTGACGCCGCATCTCTGTATCCCAGCATCATCATGCAATACAACATGAGTCCTGAGACCATGATGGTGGGTGTCACAGCCGACGCCAGCCCAGAAATTCTGTTGGAAGGAGATGTGAACTTCCATGACTTCTTGAAGAACAAGAATTACGCCATGGCAGCAAACGGCTATTGCTACACTCACAAACATCAGGGATTGTTTCCTGAGATTGTGGAAAAGATTTTCACAGAACGTGTGTTCTACAAGAAGAAGATGATTGAAGCACAGAAGGAATATGAGAAGACCAAGGATGCCAACCAGGTGAAGCTCATCAGCAAGTACAACAACATTCAGATGGCTAGAAAGATTCAATTGAATAGTTTATATGGCGCCTGGGCTAATCAATACTTTCGTTTCTACGATGACAGGATTGCCGAAGGTATCACGCTGACAGGACAATACATCATTCAGCATGTGGGTCGTGCCTTGAATGAATACTTGAACAAGGTGTGTGAGACAGAAGGTGTGGAGTACACATTCTATTCTGACACAGACAGTTGCTACATCACATTGGATCGTTTAGTTCAGAAGCACTTCTCACATCTGGACAAGAACAAAGTGGTGGATGTGATTGACAAGTTCTGTAAAGACAAGGTGGCCAAGGTGTTGGCAGATGCCTGTGACCATATCATGCATACCACAAATGGGTATGTGTCCAAGATGGAGTTCAAGCGAGAGGTGATTGCCGACCGTGCCATCTGGGTGGCCAAGAAGCGATATGCCTTGAATGTGTATGATAGTGAAGGTGTGCGATACCAGGAACCCAAGTTGAAGGTGCAAGGCTTGGAGATTGTCAGAAGCAGCACGCCTGGCAGTGTTCGACAGTATCTTCGTGATGCTGTGAAGATGGCACTGACCTGTACACAAACTGAAATTCAAGACTTCATTGCTGATTTGGAGCAGAAGTTTCATCAAATGACGCCAGAAGAAATTGCCTTCCCTAGAAGTGCCAACAATCTGGCCAAGTATCATTCTGGTTCAACCATCTACATGAAAGCCACACCACTTCACGTTCGAGGCGCCTTGTTACACAATCACTACATCAAAGCAAAAAAACTGGACAAGAAATATGAGTTGATTAAGGAAGGAGATAAAGTGAAATACTTGTATCTGAAGGAACCCAATCCCATCAAGGAGAACAGCATCGCCTTCACAACCAGTTTACCAAAAGAACTTGACTTACACAAGTATGTTGATTATCATACTATGTTCGACAAGAGTTTCTTGGAGCCTATGAGAACCATTCTGGATTGTCTGGGATGGAGTACAAATAAAGTTGCCACATTGGATGACCTATTCTAAGGAGATGTTATGTCATTAATCAATAAGTTGCGTAAGAATTCCACAATTCGTGAAACAGAAATTCTGACAGAAAGCAAGTTCTTTTCTGCCAAGGACATGATTCAGACACCTGTGCCTATGATTAACGTGGCGTTGTCAGGTCGTTTGGATGGTGGGTTGACGCCTGGATTGACGGTGTTCGCCGGCCCTAGCAAGCACTTCAAGACCGCCTTTGCCATGTTGTTGGCCAAGAGCTATCTGGAGAAGTATGAAGATGCTGCCATCTTGTTCTATGACTCAGAGTTTGGTGCGCCTGCTGGATACTTCCAGAGCTTTGGCATTGACACCAATCGTGTGATTCACACACCCATCACAGACATTGAACAACTGAAGCATGATATGATGTCACAAATCAACAATATTGAACGTGGTGAGCATGTCATCATCATTGTGGATTCCATCGGTAACTTGGCATCACGCAAGGAAGTGGAAGATGCCTTGGATGGCAAGAGTGTGGCAGACATGACTCGCGCCAAGCAGTTGAAGAGCTTGTTCAGAATGGCTACACCACATTTGACCATCAAGGATGTTCCCATGGTGGTGGTGAATCACACCTACAAGGAAATTGGGATGTTTCCCAAGGACATCGTGTCAGGTGGCACAGGCATCTACTACTCGGCTGACAACATCTTCATCATTGGTCGTCAGCAGGAAAAGGATGCCGACGGCTTGACGGGCTACAACTTCATCATCAATGTGGAGAAGTCTCGCTTTGTTCGTGAGAAGAGCAAGATTCCCGTGGAAGTGTCATTCGAAGGTGGCATCAGCACCTGGTCAGGTCTTCTGGATGTGGCATTGGAATCAGGACACGTGGTGAAGCCACAGAATGGATGGTATCAGAAGAAGGGTGAGGAGAAGAAGTATCGTGTCAATGACACCTACGCCAAGGAGTTCTGGATGCCCATCTTGAAGGATGTATCATTCCAAGACTGGATCAAACAAAACTATGCCATCTCCACATCATCTCTGGTGGCAGAGTTCACAAATGAGATGATTAACCAGGAATATGACAATGCCTAATTGCCCTAGCTATGAAGTGAGGTCCAACCAGTTCTACAAAGAAAAAAACACCGCAGATTTCTACCTTGAGTTGAAAGAAGGTCCTTTCATTGGTCTATGTTTTGTGTTTGGTCCCATCACGTTTGATGGTGAAGATGAAAATGGTAATGGAAAAATCAATTTCGATTATCACTTGTTGTTCATCCCAGCTCATGTAAATTTTGATGAACAGAAGCCTGATATTGAAGTGGTGGTAGGTACCATCCTTCAACACTTACTTGAAACCATGGTGACGAACGATGAAACTGGAACTAGTGATACTGAATCAACTACTGAAGGACGAGGACTATCTCAGGAAAGTGATTCCCTTTCTGAAGGATGAGTACTTCACAGACTGGTCAGAACGAAAAGTATTTCAACATCTGAAAACATTTGTGGAACAATACAACGCCGCTCCCAGTTCAGCGGCGTTGAATATTTCGTTGCAAAATGACAAGACCTTGACAGAAGAGGAGTTCACAAACATCACAGAGGTGCTCACACAATTTGGTGAAGCTCAATCCAACAAGGATTGGGTGTTGAATGAAACTGAAAAATTCTGCAAAGACAAGGCGGTGTACAATGCCATTGTACAGTCCATTCAAATCATTGATGGCAAGGACAAGAAGTTCACTAGTGAAGCCATTCCAGAAATTCTCAAAGATGCCCTCGGCGTCAGCTTTGATAATAGTGTGGGGCATGATTATCTTCTGGACAGTGATGATAGGTTCGAATATTATCACAAGCTAGAAGAACGTATGCCATTT
>Ga0222714_10005967_pt1 | contig 11453 bp, 11 predicted proteins | sample C33_3DmetaG_FD_165048 | JGI IMG/M metagenome (GOLD analysis project Ga0222714, IMG submission 165048) | Estuarine water microbial communities from San Francisco Bay, California, United States - C33_3D | ecosystem: Environmental > Aquatic > Marine > Unclassified | place: USA: California... | reverse complement strand
GTTCCAATTGGACGTGGGCAACGTGAGCTTATTATTGGAGACCGACAAACAGGAAAAACAACACTTGCCATTGATAGCATTATTAATCAAAAAGGTAAAGATGTAATTTGTGTATATGTCGCAATTGGTCAAAAAGAATCCACAGTTTCTGCACTTGTACAAGAATTAGATGCACATGATGCCTTGAGTTATACTATTGTTGTGAACGCTGGTGCATCTCAAGAAGGGACACTTCTATACTTAGCACCATTTGCTGGTGTAACAATGGCTGAATATTTCATGGAATTAGGTAAAGATGTATTAGTCGTTTATGATGACTTATCTAAACATGCGGTTGCCTACCGTGAATTATCACTACTACTAAGACGCCCACCAGGAAGAGAAGCGTATCCTGGAGATGTGTTTTATCTCCACTCCAGACTATTAGAGCGTGCTGCAAGACTTTCACCTGAATTAGGTGGAGGGTCAATTACTGCACTTCCAATCATTGAAACGAAAGCTGGAGACATTTCAGCGTATATTCCTACTAATGTCATCTCGATTACAGATGGTCAAATCTTTTTAGAAGCAGAACTATTTTATTCAGGGATTCGACCAGCAATCAACGCTGGGTTGTCTGTATCACGCGTTGGTGGTGCTGCACAATGGAAAGGCATGAAAAAAGTTGCTGGAACCATTCGTATTAACTTAGCAAATTACCGTGAACTTGAATCCTTCGCACAATTTGGTAGTGATTTAGATCCAACTGCAAAAAGACGTTTAGAACGTGGACGTAAAACAGTAGAACTTCTAAAACAAGATGTTCATGAAATTATCGATATGCCAACACAAATATTATCTATTTATGCATTATCAAACGGTTTTTTAGACGATGTTCATTTGGATGATGTGAAGAAGTTTGAAAATGAATTGAGACTAGGATTGCAAAGTGATCCACTTGGTCAAAATATTTATCAAACATTAAATGAAACAAAGTCATTACCTAAACAAGAGGATCTAAAAACATTTATTGATGCGCGCAAGAAGGTAATCTAGTGAATTTAAAAGAAATAAAAGGTCGTATCAAAGCAGTTAGAAAAACAGGTAACATCACCAAAGCAATGGAAAGTATCGCTTTATCAAAGCTTAAAGGTGCAACAACCGTGTTTGAAAATGCGACCCACTATGATCAACAATTTAAACATGTTTTTAAACATTTTGCCTCTCACAATGAAGACGCATCTATTTTCACGGAGTTACCTAGAGGCAATAAAAAACTATATATCATGATTACAAGTGATCGTGGACTTGCAGGACCGTATCATAATCATGTATTTAAAAGAATCGAACAAGATTTAAATCCAAAAACAGATTATATTTTACCTATTGGAAAAAAAGGCTTTCAATATGTGAATAAACGCGGTTATCAAAACATATTAAATGATATCGTATTAAATCGTGACAACATTAAAACATTTGACTACAATAGACTTGCAACCTTGATTATTGAATTGTTTGAAGAAAATGCATTTGATAGTGTATGGCTTGTGTATAACAAACATGAATCCATTTCAATGCATGAAGCTTCAATAGAAATGATTTTACCAGTGGATGTAAGTGATATTCCTCAAAATGAAACACATATTATTGAGACTGAAGATGCATCGATTATGATGAAATTGATGATCAATTATGTTCAATCCATGCTTTTACAAGGACTCGCAAATGCAAAATTATCTGAACATGCATCTCGTATGATTGCAATGAAAAATGCTTCTGATAATGCAAAAGATATTGCTTCAAAATTAGAAATTGTGTACCATCGTGCAAGACAACAATCAATTACAAGTGAACTCATTGATGTTATCAATGGTTCCAATGTATAGGAGGACGACATGAAAGGGAAAGTCGTACAAGTTATAGGACCAGTAGTCGACGTACATTTTGATAAAGAGTTGCCTCAAATTTATGATGCACTCATTGCGACACTGAACAAAGAAAAAACAATTACATTAGAAGTTGCACTTCACCTTGGTGATCATGTGGTACGCACCATCGCTTTAGAACCAACAGAAGGTTTAAAAAGAGATGCTGAAGTGACTGCAACAGGTGCACCGATTCAAGTACCAGTAGGAGACGCTATTTTAGGGCGTATGTTTAATGTTTTGGGTGAACCGATTGATGATTTACCACTTGATTCAAAAAACATTGAAAGATCATCGATACACCGTGAAGCACCTAAATTTGATACCTTATCCTCTAATGTTGAAATATTAGAAACTGGGATTAAAGTCATTGACTTATTAGCACCTTATATTAAAGGTGGTAAAATTGGGCTTTTTGGTGGTGCTGGTGTTGGGAAGACTGTATTAATTCAAGAATTAATTCATAATATTGCTCAAGAGTATGATGGTATTTCTGTGTTTGCTGGTGTTGGTGAGCGTACACGTGAGGGTAATGACTTATATGTTGAGATGAAAGAGTCTGGGGTTTTAAAAAATACAGCACTCGTCTTTGGTCAAATGAATGAGCCACCAGGGGCACGTATGCGTGTTGGGTTAACCGGACTTACGATGGCAGAACACTTTAGAGATAAAAAGAAACAAGATGTTTTATTATTTGTTGATAATATTTTCCGTTTTATCCAAGCAGGTAGTGAAGTGTCAGCGTTATTAGGTAGAATGCCATCTGCTGTTGGTTATCAACCGACATTAGCGACAGATATGGGACGCTTGCAAGAACGTATTACGTCTACAAAAGACGGATCCATTACATCGATTCAAGCAGTTTATGTTCCAGCTGATGACTATACCGATCCTGCACCTGCTACCGTATTCTCGCACTTAGATGCAACAACCAACCTTTCTCGTAAACTTACTGAAATTGGTATTTATCCAGCAGTAGATCCACTTGCATCTACATCTCGTGCACTTGCACCACACATTGTTGGTGAAGAACACTATGATACTGCACGTAAAGTTCAAAAAATGATTCAACGTTATCAAGAACTTCTTGATATCATCGCCATTCTAGGGATGGATGAACTCACAGATGAAGATAAATTAACGGTGCATCGTGCACGTCGTTTACAAATATTCTTATCTCAAAATATGCACGTTGCAGCACAATTTACAAACGTTGCAGGGGTGTTTGTACCTCTAAAAGAAACCATCCGTGGATTTAAAGAAATCATTGAAGGTAAGCATGATAACTTACCTGAAGAAGCTTTCCAAATGGTTGGAACGATTGATGAAGCCATTGAAAAAGCCAAAAAACTACAAGCGGAGTCTTAATTGAAAGTAGATATTAAATCAGTCTTTGGTGATCATGTTAATCAAGAAGTTGATTATGTGGTTGTTAAATACCAAGATGGTGAAATTGCCATTTTAAAAGATCATATTCCTATCCTTTTATCCATTGAAGAAGGTTACATTCGTCTGCAATCAGAAGCAGAAGTTTTGATGTGTTATATTCTTCAAGGATTTTTAGAATTTTCAAATAATACGTTAACGATTGCTGCTTATGATATTAGTGTTTCTAAGACTTTAGAAGAAGCGAAAGAAGCATTACTTGCTGATAAAAAAGTACGTGAGCAACAAGCTAAAGAAGAAAATGTTGACTTTTCTAAATTAGAACGCGATTTATACAATTATTTAAAAGCATCTAAAGCAGGTAAAATATGATTGACTATGTCATTTATATGTCAAGTCTACTTATTTTCTTTTTCATTAATTTAAAAATTTTAAATGCACTCCATATCGAAAGTAAGTTTGAAAAAATGAAACTTTGGGAAATCAAAGCTGCTTACTTTATCATCGCGCTTCTTGTTGCACATGTATTAAGTGAGATGATGCTTAAAATCACCTCGATTACTCAATTCATATAAAAAAGCCCATATGGGCTTTTTTTATGCATATAACTGTTGAATGAAGTGAATCTTTTTATACCCATACAACAATGTTTTAATCGTTTTTAAGTCATAGGCTGTTTGAAGGGTTATTGTAATACTTTCAAGAAATTGTTCACGTGTAATAACACCAAGTTTTTCGATATCAACTTTCTTTTTTTGGTAAAGGTCATAAGAAAACTCAATATCATATAGATCATATAATGTTAGTGTTTCAAAAAAAGTACGCTCGATGGTGTGATACGCCGAGTCACGATACGCTTTTGTTAGACCAGATGCGCCTAGCATGACACCGCCATAATATCTGATGACCACACATAACGTATGTGTTAATTGCGATTTTAATAACGCTTCAAGTATTGGTTTTCCAGCTTTATGTTTAGGTTCACCATTGTCATCACTTCCTTGATGGTTATCATCAATGACATATCCGTAACAAAAATGACTTGCTTTTGGATGCATTTTTTTTAAATCATGTAAAATAAGTTCAATATCATTCTTATGACTAATGTCAAAACATTGGCCAACAAACTTAGATTTTGAAACAATCAGTTCAAATGGGGGATTGTCTTTCATTCGAATCATAGACACCTCTTTAATTCTATGTTATCATATGTAAGGACGATATCAATACATGCGTTCATTATGATTAAGGAAATCGACATGGGAACCATCAACCACGCAAACCAAATAATTAAAAAATTAAAATCTGAAGGCCATGAAGCGTATATTGTAGGTGGTGCTGTAAGAGATCATCTTTTAGGATTAAAACCCGTTGATTTTGATCTAACAACAAGTGCAAAACCCAATCAAGTCATGAAACTATTTGAATCACGTGCAACAGGCTTTAAATACGGGACAATTACCGTTCTTATGGATCAATTCACCTATGAAGTGACGACATACAGAACAGATGGTCCTTCTGAAGATCAAAGACATCCAGATTATGTATTTTTTGGTACATCGGTAGAAGAAGATGTCTTGCGTAGAGACTTTACCATCAACGGTATGTTGATGGATGAGCATGGTGAAATTACGGATTATGTTTCAGGACAAGATGATCTTAAACAAAAAACCATAAAAACCATTGGTGAACCGTATTTACGATTTTCAGAAGATGCGCTTCGTATCTTAAGAGCCATTTATTTTCAAGGTAAACTTAACTTTTCGATTGAAGACGAAACATATGAAGCCATGAAAAAAATGGCTGGATTACTAACTACACTTTCTAATGAACGTCTGATTGTAGAACTTTCAAAAATTATTAAAACAGATTATCAACTCAAAGCAATCGATACATTACATACACTTAACTTACATCATCATATAAAAGGCATTGAAGAAACGATTGATGTGATTGTTAAAAAGAAAAAATCAATTACACCAGAAACGTTCTTTACAGTCGCATATTATTTTGATGAAAAAAACATGTCTCAGTGGACATTTTCAAATAAACTCAAGCATAAATTTCATACTGCAGGCCAGTTATCAAAAGAAAACGTGAAACTGTCTGCTCAACATTTATTTGATTATGGACTTGAAATTGTAAAATTGGCGGCACGAACACAAGCCTATTTATTTGATACAAGTTATGCCATGAATAAACTTGAATATATGTATGAACACTTGCCGATTAAAAGTGCAGTTGATTTAAAAATGAAATCAACAGAAATGATGGCACTTACACACAAAAAGGCGGGTGCTTGGATTAAAGATGTACAAGACGATATGGTTAAAAAAATATTAAGTCATGAATTAAAAAATGAACGAACAGAACTTTTTCTTTATTTTAGAGAGACGTATGTGAAAGGACTAAAACATGAGTGATAAACAACCACAAGTCATAACATATATTGGTAAAATTGATAATTTAAATCGTGGTGAGCATTTTAAAAATGTGACACTTAAGTTAGAAGATCAAAAACTTGTAAATATTAAACTTGATCTTGTAGATGAATCTAAACTGGTGTTAGGCCGTATTTATCAATTTACCGTAACGACTGAATTAAAAAATGAAACAGATACCTTCTTACAATGTCAATCGTATCAAGCGATGGAAGACATAAGTGATGCGATCGAAATTGATCGACTTTATGATGTCTTTTATGAAGTCGCACCTAAGAAAACATCTGAAATTAAAAAAGGGATTGAATCCTTCATTAAACGTATCGAAAAACCCTCCATTAAACAAATTGTAGAGCACATTTATCATAAATTTCAGCATCCGTTTTATACTCACCCAGCTGCAACGAAATTTCATCACGCGTATGTTGGAGGACTTAGTTATCATACATTAACAATGCTTGAAATTGCAGAGAAATTTTTTGATATTTATCCGTATTTAGATCAAGATTTAATGATTGCTGGAACACTTTTACATGATATGTCTAAGATCGATGAAATGACAGGTGTGGATGGTGAATATACAACAGAGGGACTTCTAATTGGACATCTTGTGATGCAAGCCATTGATATTGATAAAACTGCAGATCTCTTAGGAATAGAAGATCAAGAATCGGTAATGTTACTAAAACATATGATGTTATCTCATCACGGTTTACCTAATTTTGGTGCAGCAAAAAAACCACAAATACCTGAAGCTTTATTGCTATGGTACATCGATACCATTGATTCTAAGTTTACTGTATTAGGAGAAGAACTCGAAAAAACAAAAGATGGACATTGGACCAATGCACTTAATGTATTAGATAAAATGCGGTTTTATAAAAAGAAATAAAAAAAACATCCTATGGTTTAGGATGTTTTTTTTATTTTTATTGTTCTAGTAAGTCAAACCATGTTGCAAAGAGTGCTTCATAGTTTTCATCAAAATAGGCAACATCTGAAAGTAAGTATTCATTAAGTTGGCTATCGTTGATGTTTCTAATAATATCAAAACGTATGTTATTTGCTTCGCTTGCAAAGTTTAAGTCAGCTTCTAGTAATCTAAAGATGAGTTCACGTTGCATGAATGTATTTTGATATCTTGATAATACTGGTGATAAGTAATTGGTAATTGCAGTAGAAACAGCACTTGGAACGGATGGACCTTCGTCTGTTAAACTTTGACGTACATAATACTCAACTTGGTTGCGTGTGAGTGTATCTGAGCCTCCATTTTCTGGTCCTTCATTGTATACGTTATAGGTGACGCCATCTAACTCAAATGTATAACGTTCATCAGTATCTGAAGACGCTTCATAAACTGATGACGGTGCATCAGTGACAGATGTTGTAACAATGAAATGCCATCCAAAACTAGATTGTACATCATCTAATTGTGCTGCAATATCTAATGCATTGAATGTGAAGTCATCATACATATCGATATAAGGAAGTTCGACTTGATCTTCAATACCATCTCCAACGATGAAATCATGGAGTTGAATCGCACGGTTATAAAAAACAGGATCTAGTGTAGAAGAGTTGGTAATAAAGTTTGATTTGTTTGTAATTGCTGAAGAGATGTTTTCATATTTTAAGTAGAAACCAAGTTGACGATATTTTGCATAATCTAATTCGATTTGTAAGTCATATGGTGCAGTATTTGAACCACGTTCAATACGACCTGATGAATTGAATAATTCTGCTAATGTCGTGAATGCTTCAGCTTCACTTCTAAAATCTCCAACTTGTCCATAAACATCTGCGATGAGTTCAGCAAGTCCTTCTTTAATATCAGTGACTGTTGCTGCATCAAGTGTGTCTAAATAGTCTTGAGGATTGTCAGGTGAACCATTTCCATCTTGGTCAAAATAAACAAGTAAGTGTGACACACGTGTAGATTTATACGCTTCATATTGTAATGCAGCTAAATCAGTAAATGCTTGATAGATGTTTGTAAAGTGTGCTTCGTAATCTTCTAAATATTGTGCACGTAATTCTGGATAGACATAAAGTTCTTTAACTGCTTGAGCATTAGAAGTCACACCAAATGCCAACATCAAGAATTGTTCACGTCCCATTGAAGCTGGAAAACCGTTTGAAACAAATTGGTCTGCAGAGAATTGTCTAATAATTTCTTCAAATTGTTCTTCAAATTCTGCAAATTCTTCATCTGTAATAGCGTATGTATCTTGAGCTTCGAAATATTTATTAATAACAATATCTAATGATAAGTTGACACCGAAACGGTCTGATAATCGTTGGAATAAATCATCAACTAAAATATCTGAATCATCTAATACGTCAGAGGAATCTTTAATGGTTGCAACAACATTACCATCTTTGTTAGCGTCATTACCATTGTAGTTGAATGTTTGATCAAAGAAGGCACGAATGACTGGGTCATAAATATCAACAGTTAACTCTTCATAACGTGCTTCAACTTGACTTGTTACATAACTATTTGTAAGTCTATTGTCAATAATTTCAGCTCTTAATTCATCGTATAATTCTGTTGCAGTGTCACTAAAGATTTCATCTTCATCTTCAGTTTCTGGATCATCAATTAAGATACCTTCTTGTGAAGCGCCATCATCACTTAATTTAAATATTAAATAACGAGATGAACCAAATGTTTGAACACGAGAAGAATATGGATTATTTGCGTCTTCTTCATCTTGACGATTTTCAGAAGTTAAAGTTGTATAAACATGTGATCTTAATGTTGAATTTAAGTCATTAAGTTCATCATAAGTGTATGTGGTATTAAATTCAGTTGCTACCCCTGAAATAGTACCATCATCATTAATTTTTATTTGAGTTGCTGGATTTAATAAATTATAAATTTCAACAAATTTAACTTTTACGTTATTATCAGGTAATGCAACATCAGATGCCCCCGAAGTTCTTGTTGTTGAAATCGAATAACGCGCATAATAATCTGCAAATTCTTGAGAACTTAATAAGTTTTCTCCTTCAACTCTTGACGCGATGACATCATCTAATAAATCTAAGTCTGTTAAAATATCAACAACATGTTGATATCCTTCAGAAGAAGTATCATCTAAGTCAACATAACCTGAATTATTAGGGTCAACAATACGCACATCAGGAACTTGATACCAATTTCCACGCGCATCTGACTTTAATCCTACTTCATACAATGCAGCATTTGCTTCGTTTAAATTAATAAAACGTACAACTAAAACTTCGACATCATAACGTCCTTCGTTGTTTGATTTGTAGTATGCAACAACATCAGATTCTTCAACGAATTGTGTAGATTCCTCATCTTCAACTTCTAAGAGTAAATTGTTGTATGCATAATAACGTTGACCAGCACGCAAAATATAACGATCTAATAATTCTGGAATAGAAGCATAATTTTCAAACATAGGATCCATGTTTACGATATCTTGATACAACGCATCTCTATTCACAGAAGGATCAATTAAATAAAGTGAATCAACATATTGTTCAACGCTTCTTAGTAAACGCGTTTCATTATTGTTAAGTAGATTATTTAATGCCTCTAAATCTGTCTGTTGAAAGATTGCATTATTAATGGTTTCATCAAGAAACTCATTATAAAAAACATCACCATTAATAATTAGCTGGCGAACATCATTCATTGCTTCTGCAAAAACAACTTCATCAATCATTGTTGATAAAAGATCAGCAGATTGGAATCTTAATTTGTCATATATTTCTTTTTCAGTAACAGTAACATCACCAAAAGTAACATATGCTTCATCTGAAACATTTCCGTACGGTATTGCATTTTGATTGCCACAAGCAACCAATGTGAAAGTGAGCCCTAAAATAAAAATAAGAGTCATCACTCGCTTTATATTTTTGTTATGATTTATCATTGTTTTATTCACTCCTTCAATCTCAATACAAGCACGTATAATATAGCATGATTTCATTTCTTATGCAACCACTTTCATCTGATAAGTTTAAATCACATAATAGTGTGCTAAAATACTTTTAGGTGATTTCATGAATATTTACAGTTTAGCAAGTGGATCTAAAGGTAACATGACACTTATAGAGAGCCAAAAAGTGCTTTTATGTGTCGATATTGGAATATCTAAAAATAAGATGCAAGACAAATTAAATTCTTTAGATTTTACATTTCAATCGATTCAACATTTACTTATTACTCATGAACATAGTGATCATACATTAGGACTTAAAAAACTCTTAGAGAAACAACTTCCAACCCTCTATATGACTCAAGGGACTTATGACAATTTAGATCGAGATATTCAACATGTGATCAACCCTAAACATCACATCATTCAATCTGAAATCCCTTTCTATATAGAGCACTTTAAAATCACACCTTTTTTATTATCACATGATGCAAAAGAACCAATAGGATTTGTGATAGAAGATCAACACTATAAAATTGTACATGGTGCAGACACAGGATATATTGATCAATCTTATCAAGAACTACTTAAACATGCACACGTGTATCTTATTGAATCCAACCATCATCCAGAGAAGTTACTTCAGTCACCAAGACCGATGCAATTAAAAAGACGTATATTAGGTGAAAAAGGGCATTTATCTAATGATGATGCATCAAAACTTATCAATTCATGGATGGGACCCTTTAAAACTTATTGGATAATCACACATATATCTGAAGATTGTAATTCAAACTTAGATATCGAAAAAGCAATTGTTAAACATATTGAAAGACCACTTGATTTGGAAATCATTTATGCAAGTCAACATGAGATTGTTAAGGTGAGCTTATGAAAATCATCGCTGTTGGAAAACTTCAAACAGCAGGGCTAAAAGACAGTTTTCAACATTATCATAAACAACTCAAACATATTGATGTGATTGAAATTAAAGAATCAACACTTGAAAAAGAATCGATAGAAATATTAAAACATTTAAAAGACGAAAAACACATCATCGCTTGTGTCATTGAATCAACTATTTTAGACACACATTCATTTTGTAAAGTCTTTGAAGATCATGTTGAAACTACCTTTGTGATTGGTGGATCTCATGGATTAGATGATCAAATCAAAAAGATTGCACATCAACAGATTTCTTTTTCAAAAATGACGTTTCCTCATCAACTTGCACGTTTAATCTTAATTGAGCAGATCTTTAGATGTGAAAAAATTAAACAAAATCACCCTTATCATAAATAAGCAAATGATATTGTATTTCATTCATGATTGTGATAAGATTTAAACAAACACCATATGAGGTCGTTTTTATGTCAACAAAACAAACTTATTATTACACATATTTTATGTAAGGAATTGTCTAAACGAGGCATTCCTTTTATGTTGATATACAAAGGACGCCAAAAATGACAACAAATTCTTGGATGGTCCAGGAATTTTTTTATATAAAAAAGGAGAAAAACAATGATTATCCAGTTAAAACAAGGTGCAACCAAAGAACAATACAATAAAATCACCCAAGATTTAATCAAAAAAGGCTATGAAATTAAAGATGTTTCTTCTGATAAAGTCATTGTTTTTGGTGTACTTGGTGATACCGCAATTTTAGATGAACGTGACATGTATGCTTATGATGGTGTGTACAGAGTGACTCGCGTTCAAACACCTTTTAAAAAAGCAAGTAGAAGTTTTAAAAAAGAAGATACGATTGTAGATTTAGGCGATGGCATTAAAATCGGTGGTGG
>Ga0222714_10005966_pt1 | contig 11453 bp, 2 predicted proteins | sample C33_3DmetaG_FD_165048 | JGI IMG/M metagenome (GOLD analysis project Ga0222714, IMG submission 165048) | Estuarine water microbial communities from San Francisco Bay, California, United States - C33_3D | ecosystem: Environmental > Aquatic > Marine > Unclassified | place: USA: California... | reverse complement strand
AACCCCCGTGGTAGGCGGCGTTCCGTTTGAACCCGGCAAGGACTTTATGGGCCGGCCGTCGGTCGCCCAGCCCCCGCCCCGCCAGTGGAGCGCGTCCGGCACCGCACTGCCGGGCACTGCCGCCGCCGAGCAGAACCTCACCATACATCCAGCGTCCCGGGCGGTGCTGCAGAACTTCGACCTCACGTCTGACGTATCGGCCAACAGCGCCGCGCTGAAGAGGATCGTGAAGGGGGTATACGGGCCGACGTACAACCTGAACAGAGCAGCACCTATCCCGGTCGACGAGCTGTCGGATGATCAACTGTCTAAGATTATCGAAGAGCCACGCGTATTGCGGGCTCTTCAGCTCGACAGCGTGACCCGCCGCAGGATGGCCGAGAACGCAGAGGAAACCGCCATCCTGCGCGGGGAGATCCCGATCATGCTGGCCGCCGAAGGCGCGGTTAATACCATGATGCGCATGATGGCCCCCCCTGAGACAAGGACGCCGGAGGCTATTCTTGCCCAGCAAGATCGCGGGTTTCTCACCGGCCTCACCAACGCGTTAGAGCGTGGCATCACGACTCGCAAATACGGGCTGCTGATCTCGTTTGCCCAATCGCTAAAGGCGCGGTCTGGTTACGCCAGAGGAGACGCATGGCAGACTTTTTCGGACGTATTCGATGAGAAAGTTTTTGGCGCAGAAGGCACGACTAAACGCGCTGTAACGGTCATCCCAGACCCTATTGATTTGCTCATAGGCGCGGGAGCCGGCGTGGGGGCTGTTCTGGATGTTTACAGGTCAGGCGGTTACAACGAGAAAGCTGCGGCGGCCTTGGAGCAGCAGGCGTACGCCCAGCTGCAGGACGCGTTCGCCGGTCTAAAGAGGGCACAGGCCACCCTGCCCATGAGCCGCAGGGCAGACGCGTTTATGCGGAAGTTCAACGAGCTGCCGGACAATTTTATCGACGCCGCCGCTGGCTTCCTGCAGCTTATTGTCGAAAACCCCTTGGCCTTCTCCGCTGCCAGCACTGAGATACTGGCCGAGCAGGCCCCGGTGCTTGCCGCCAGTGCCGCCGCCACCGCTGTTGGCGGGCCGGCCGCTGGTATAAGTGTCAGCACCCTCGGTACGTTCTTTTCAGAAAAATTTAACGTAGACGAGCAAAGGACGAAGTTTATCAAGGAAAAGACGGGCATCGACCTGAACACCACTGAGGGACAGGCCGCTTTCCTGAACAATCTCGACGCCCAGCGCCTGTTTAATAATTACGGGACAACCCGTGGTCTCGTTATCGCCGGCGGTCAGCTCGCTACCTTTGGCTACCTTCGCGGCGGTACGTTTATCAAATCGAAGTCGTTGACCGGCATGATGGCCGAGCGGACGCTTGTTAGCGGCACAATGGACGGCCTGTTCGAGGCGGCCGCCGGCCTTGCCACCACAGGCAAGGTTGATGTGAAGGAGGCACTTGCCGAAGCCGTATTCGGCATGCACCCGATCTCTGTCGGGGTTGACCTTTATGTGGCCGGCTCTGGGGATATAAAGCGCAGGAATGACGCCCGCAAGGCCACCGCGTGGCTGCAGGGCGTGACCGAATTGAAGGGCCAGATAGCCGGAATCGATGTAGTCAAGCTGGACACGGCGGCCAGCGTACTCGGCGAGAAGCTCGCCGACGAGGGCATCGAGACCGTTTACATCACGGCGAGCGAGCTAGACCGCTTCGATCAGGACGGCAACGTGGCTCAGACTTTGGGTTTGAACCGCGCCGACGTGCAGAGGGCCGCAGCCGAGGGCGACGTTATCGAGGTGACTGCCTCGGCATTTGTGCGCCACATCCTCGGCAAGGACGGCTTCGACGCGCTGATCGAGCACACCGCGTTTGACCGCAACGGCATGACGCCTGCGGAGGCAGCACAGTACGAGGCCGCCGGTATTGGCGACCAGATCCAGCAGCAGATCGAGGAGCGCGCCAGAGCGCGCCTCGCGCCCGGTCTGGACGACGCATCGTTGAGCAAGCTCGACGCGGACATGGGGTCCATTCAGGATCAGGTAGCCGCTCAGCTCGAAGCCACCGGCAAGTACGACGCCAACAAGAGCCGTCTGTTCGGCCTGCTGACGGCTCAGCGTTACGCGACACGGGCTATCCGCAGGACGGAGGAAACAGGTCAGCCGGTGGACGCCCGCGCTTTGTTCGACGAGGACAACCTGCAAATCACCGGCCGCGCCCGCGTCCAGCCCACAGGCACGCTGGAGCAGCCTGTTTCTGAGCTTAAGGATGTCGACCTCGAAGAACTGCTTGTTGCTACTGAGGCGCAGGTAAAAAAGCGGCCTGCAGGCTCTCTGGATGTGTACCCAGCGGCTATGCCCCCCGAGTACGCTTTTTCAAACTATGAGGCTGTGGGCGGTCGGATGGTTGAGTTTACGCCCGATCAGTTCCTAGCTTTGTCTTCATATATGCCTATAGACGCTGAGGTACGAGAGAACGCCGACGATCTGGCTCAGATGATGCTAGACGGCCAGCGCATCGACCCCCCCTACCTCGTAGTGCGAGACGACGGGGTTGTGGATAGCCACGACGGGCGGCACAGGGCTTTGGCGGCCAAGCAACTTGGTATAGGCAAAATCCCTGTTTTATTGATGGGAGAAGGTGGGACAGCGTTCCCTTCTACCATTCGGTCTATCCGGCCACAGCTAGGAGCAAGAGACCCCAGTTTCGTAGGCACGCTGGAGCAAACCGCAAAAGAGTTCGATATCAGTGCGGAGCAGTTGGCGTCTGAGCTTGAGGCCGCTGGGGGCGACCTTACGCAGACCCCTCGGTTCAAGGCGTGGTTCAAGGAGAGCAAGGTGGTAGTCCCGCAGGAAAAGACGGGAGCCGGTTCGCCCCTGCCTGTTTACCACGGCACTTATGCCGACATTAAAAAATTCCGCACCCCCAGCTTTTTTGCGGAAAACCCCGCAGAGGCCTCAGCATACGCATCGATAGCGGACGCGCTGCGCGCGGAACGCCTGCGTGCCGCACCGAAATTAGGGTCGCCCGAGCCGGAGCTCGCTGGGACGACGGCACCTTATGTGGGCATTATATCTGACGCTCTCGAAATGTCGGAGCCGGGGGTATGGGCAACCGACGAAGGTGTTATACGGATAAGTGAAGGTCGGAAGTGGGCCTATATCCCAGATATCGTAGTCGATTACGACTCTGATCTCTCACCCGACAGCCGGATTTCCTTAAAGGCGGGGGATGGCAAGGCGTTCTTTGATGAGCGCGTCCAATACACCGAAGCGTATATCGCCGAAAGAGGTTTCGACAAGAAAGTCGCTGGCAATGTTATCCCCGTTTACTTGAGCATCCAGAACCCTCTGGAGCTATCGCCGCTGGAAGCAAACCGACTGGGCGCTCGTCTAGAGGTTATGTCCCCGGAAGAAGTGCAGGCTCAGGTGGCGGAGTGGAAAGCTCAGGGATACGACGGCATTAAGACCTCCAGCGACGAGGCCGCCATCATGGGAGAGCCGGCCTCAGACTTCGTCCAGTGGATCGCGTTCGACCCTGAGCAAATCAAGTCCGTTTTTAACCAAGGTGCGTTTGACCCGACCTCGCCGCTAATTCTAGAGCAAGAAGGTGCTTCGCTATTCGAGAACCCGCTGCCTGTGACGCCGACGGGTAAAAACAACAGGATACTTATAAAGGATATTGGGCAGGCGCTGACCGACGACCACATGGCGAAGCTCGGTGAGCAGTTGTTCCCGGAGGATAACCCAGACCATTTTCAGCAGGTGCTGGAGATGGCTATTGCTGAGATGGACGCTCAGCTTGAACGCGCAAACAGCGGCGTGGGTTGGTATGATAAAGATGTCAACGACGCTATAAACACAACTGCAGAAAACCTGTTTCCCACCCTATTGACCGAGCCGGGGCACAGAGACTTTTTCCTGATCCTCGCGGGTATCTTCTCCAACGGCACCAATCCGTCACAGGCATGGGGCATGTCTGCGGGTGCATACGAGATATTCTTGGAAGGCGGTGTTGTCCCCGTGCAGCGGCGCAATGTCGATGGCACCCCGGTCAAGATGACTTCGTACAAGGACAAAAAGACTGGAGAGCAGGTTACTAAACCCGCTGGCTGGGGCGTTAGAAATGGCACCAACGAGCAACACCTGCAGTTCTTCAAGCATCTAGTGGAAACGCAGGGCGGTTTACAAGAGGCCGCTGACTGGATGTTGGCTGAGCACACGCCCGCCGAGATCAACGAAATGATGTTAGCTAGCGGCGCGTTTAAGGCTGGTAAATATACAACTAAGAAAGAACTGGCAGGCGCTCCAGAGCGAGGCGTTATGGTGTTCGGGCCAAAGCTCGGACGGTACACTATGGGTCTGCTTGGCGTTGAAATAGACGCCAACGACACGACTGTGGACCTATGGTATACGCGGACTTTCCGCCGGTGGACTGGACGCCTCATGGACCCACCGCTGGGTAACGAGGGTGTTGCAGCACAGCCTGACCCTAAGAACGACGAGGCTGAGCGCAAGTCGATCTTCCGTTTGACTGAAGAGCTGTCAGTGCGTTACGGTATTGGTCCCGGCGACGTTCAGGCGGCGTTGTGGTTTTTTGAAAAACGTCTATGGGCGACACATGGAGCACAGTTAGATGAAGGCACCAACTCGCAAGGCGCAGCAAAACTCCTCGCAGACCGGGGGATCGATGTCGCAGAACGAGGCGATCAACCGGGTACTGCAGCTACGGAAGCAGCTCTTGAGCAGCAGGCCGCAGGCCAGCAAGCCGCCCGAGGAGCGTTCACCCCCTCAGACCTGATCACGGATCAGGAAGGCAACCCGGTCAACCTGCTCCAGATATTCGAGAAGGCTGACCCGACAACCTTCCTGCACGAAAGCGGGCACTTCTGGCTGGAGCAGCTCAAGGCCGACGCGCTGTCCGTCGGCGGGCAGTTCGACCGAGACTGGAACGTCGTCAGGAATTGGTGGGCCAGCCGACCGCTTGAACTGCGGGAGGAAGCTGTCCGCCGCGCCAAGAAGGCAAAGGACAAGGACGCAGTCGCCGCGCTGCAGAAGATGAGCGAGGCGCAGGTCGCCTCCTACGCACGCGAGGGCAACTTGCGCGGCGAGGGGATGCAGCGGTATCTCAGCGTTGCCATGCACGAGCAGTTCGCTCGTGGTGTCGAGGACTACTTCGCCACCGGCCGCGCCCCCAGCCTGTCTCTGGCGAGCCTCTTCTCAGCGTTCAGGGTGTGGGTCTCCTCGGTGTATGCCAAGCTCGCCGGGGCGAAGCTCGACGTTAAGTTCTCCCCGGAGGTCACGGCGGTCATCGACCGCATGCTGGCGGCCGACGAGGAGATCTCCCTGATCGAGGGGCAGTACAATCTGGCCGCCATGTACACAACGGCCGAGCAGGCCGGCATGACGCCGACGCAGTTCGCCGCCTACCAGAAGCAGGTTGCCGAAGCGAAGGACGAGCGCAGGGCGCGCCAACTATCCAAGCATATCAAAGAACTGAAGCGCGCCCGGACGCAGTGGTGGAAGGAAGCGCGTGAAGGGTTCCGGGAGGAGGCGTCTCAGCAGGTAGCCTCCGAGCCGGCCTACCGGCTGCTCTACGCCCTGACTAATCAGGGGCTAGCCGATGGCTCGACGTTGGCCGACGGAGAGCGCGTCGACCGGATGGACCGCGCCCTGCTTAAAGAGCTGCTGGAGGCAGAGGGCTTCTCCCTCGACGATATGCCGAAGGTCGACGGGAAGGCTGTCTACGAGGACACCGGCGTCTCTCCGGCAGTCGTGGCTTCCGCGTTCGGATACGAAGATGTCGACGCCATGATCTTGGATCTGGTAGGCCGCCAGCCGTACAAGCAGTCCGTCGAGGATGCTATCGACGCCCTGATGGAGGAAGAGCACGGCTCCCTCGAGAGCGCCGGCGAAGCCGAGGCGCTGGCCAGCGCGTACAGCGAAAAGACCGGCCGGGTTCTCGCGGCCGAGCTGGAGGCAATGCGTACTTCCGAGCCGGCGTTCAAGCAGAAGTTTGTCCGCGCCTATGCGCGGGACCGGCTGCTGAATACCCCCACCGCAGAGGTCAGGCCGTTCAGGTTTTTGGCCGCCGAGGGCCGCCACGCCAAACTAGCCGGAGAGGCCCTCAAACGCGGCGACAAGGTGGAGGCTTACCGCCACCAGTTCCAGCGGCTGGTTAACCACTACATGGCCGCAGAGGCGCTCAAGGCGCAGTCCGATGTCGAGAAGAAGACCCGCTACATGCGGAGCTTCCTGAAGAAGGGCAAGAAGTTCGGCGGCATCGAAGCCGACTATGTCGACAACATCACGCGCATCCTCGCCGCAGTAAACTTCGGGCAAGGATCCGCTGGTCAGCAGAGCCGCCTAGCCGAGATTAATGCGCTGCAGGACTTTATTGAGGAGCGGCAAAAAGCCGACGGGTCCATCCTAGATGTCCCCGCTTGGCTGCTCGATACGACCGGCAACACGGCGAACAGCGCCCGCGAGATGACCTACCTGCGGTTCCTGCAGTTGCACGAGACCATCCAGCGGTACGAAAAGCAGGGCCGCGCTGCCAAGAAGATTCGGGTTGGGGCGGAGGAGCAAGACCGCGCTGTGGTTAAGGCCGAGCTGCTGGCCGCGCTTGCCGGCAGGGATGTCGCGGCCGTCAACAGGTTGCGCGGCAAGGCTGTCTCAGCCGGGGGCGTTCTCTACGGCGCTGCCTCCGTTATTGCCCAAGTGGACGCGCAGCTCTTGAAGGTCGAGGCGCTGCTGGAGGCCATCGACGGTAAGCCCCTCGGTGTGTGGCATCAGGCGATCTACGAGCCGTTCAATCAAGCTGCCGCGCAAAAGTACGACCTGCAGGCTGAGGTGTCCCAGCTCATTGGCGGGCTGATCGAAGCGCTGCCGAAAGAGGTGAGGAGGAATTTCGGGAAGCGCGTGGATGTTGGCGCGCTCGGCCGCCCCGGAATGAAGATGACCCGGGGCAACCTTATCATGCTTGCCCTTAACGTCGGCAACGAGAGCAACCTCGATAAGCTGATCCGGGGCATGGGCGGGGACGCCGAGACCAAGGTCAAGGGTGCTGGCTGGAACATCAACGAGCAGCTCATAGACACGGCCCTCGAGCAGCTAACGCAGGAAGAATGGAACCTCGTGCAGGCCATATGGCAACACGCCGAGAAACTGTACCCTGCGGTCGAGGCGATATACCGCCGGGAGCACGGCATCTCCCCGGATCGAGTGGAGCCGCGCACCATCAAGACTAAATTCGGCGACATCAAGGGCGGCTACTTTCCGATGATGTACGACCGGACAATCGCCGGCGTGGCGACGGATCTCAGCCAGAAGACGGCAATGGAGCTTATGCAGGCCGAGGTCGGACGGGCTACGGTGAACAGCTCCATGACCAAGGCTCGCACCGGATACGCCGCGCCGGTGGATTTGGATATCAGCCGCCTCGCCCTCGGGATGGACAACACCATCCATTTCATCACGCATTACGAAGCGGTCAGGAACGCGAATAAGATAGTGGGCGACAAGGACGTGCGCGCCGAGCTGGAGCAGAAGATTGGCCCGGCCTACGCGGACCAGATCGTCAAATGGGTTGCCGCCCTTGCCTCGAACGGGAACGATAGCCCGCCAGTCGACATAATTCAGAAGGGTATGCAGTCGCTGTACAACAACACTACAGTGGCCGTCCTCGGGTTCTCGTACAGCACGCTGGCTATGCAGACCCTCGGCCTGATCAACGGGCAGGACCGCCTGCTGGCCGACACTAACTACGGACCAGTGTCTATTGCTGTGGTGCAGAAGGATATCGCCGCCGGCGTGGCCGCCGCTGCCAAGCCGCAGCATGTCCAGTTCGTGATGCAGGTGTCCGGCGAGATGCGCTCCCGCAGGAAAAACATGGATCGCGAGGTGGCTCAGGTACTGAAGAACCTAGCCGGCAGGGAAGGCAAAGTGTCGGCCGCGCAAAGGTTCTCCATGGAGGCTATCGCGCAGGTTCAGTTCTACACGGTGGACATCCCGGTGTGGACTGCGGCGTATAACCGGGCCTTGAAGGCCGAGCCCGGCGATACCGACAAAGCAGTAAAGTACGCCGACCGCGTTGTGCGCCTTAGTCAGTCCGCCGGCGGCCTCAAGGATCTCGCTGCCATACAGCGGCACAAGGGCATCGTTAAGGGGCTGACCATGTTCTACAGCTTCTTCTCGGCCCTGTACGCAGTGCTTCGCGGAACCGGCGTCGAGTTCTCCGAGAATGTCCGCAGCAAACCGATAGCCGCTACGACGCGCGCTGCGACCCGGTTGTTCGTTCTTCTGGCCCTGCAGTCCGTGGCCACCGGTCTGGTGCGCGGCGAGCTGCCAGATTGGGAGCCGGAGAAGGAGGACGAGGAAGGTATGCTGAAGTACATCGTCAAGGAGAGCGTGGCCACCGCCCTTGGCACCATACCTGTAGTCCGCGATGTCGCGGCCGGCTGGGCCAGCGGATACGGCTATAATGGCGGCGCTGGAACCATCGCCTTCGAGGCCGCGTCAAAGTCACTGAAGGGGCTGGAGAAGATTATTAACGAGATGGGCGAAGAGGAAGTTGTGGCCAAAGAGGCAAACTACGAGGCGCTGGCCCGGAAATATGCCCCGTTTGTCCTGCTCGGCGGCGCTCTAACCGGGCTGCCGGCTGTGCAAGTAAACCGCACTCTCGACGGCCTCGGCGCTTACTATGACGAGGCCGACGACTGGAACTGGACAGATCTCGTCAGGGGATACGACGCCAAGCGGGCTGCTCGCCGAGAGTAGAAATGTCAACCCCCTCGTGGTATAAATCTAGGATTTACGGAGCCGACATATGACCATATCTAGCCAAGACGCCCGGACTGGCCCGTACAACGGGAATGGGTCAACCACGTCGTTCTCATACGATTTCAAGGTGATCGACGAGGACCACCTCGTCGTCACCTTGAAGAGCAGCTCTAACGTCGAGACGGTCCAGACGATCACGACTAACTACACCGTGACCGGCGTTGGCGCTGCCGGTGGCGGAACCGTCGAGATGGTGACTGCCCCGGCATCCGGCGAGACGCTGACCATCAGCCGCGCCGTCCCGTTGACGCAGGAAGTCGATCTGGCGAACCGTGGCGGCGTGCAGCCGGAGGTTCTGGAGACCGCATACGACAAGCTGACGCAGGCGCTGCAGGATCAGGAAGAGCTGCACTCACGCGTTCCGCGCTTTCCGGTATCGTCGTCCCTCACCAACGTAGAGCTGCCCCTGACGCTGACGGCCGACGCGGTTTTGTCCGTCAACTCTGCGGGGACCGCGTTCACGAATGGTCCCACCTCTGCCCAGATCGCGTCCGCTCAGTCTTATGCCGAAGCCGCCGAGGCGGCGCTCGACGCGTTCACTGACCTGTACCTCGGGGCCAAGGCGTCGGACCCTGCGCTCGACAACGACGGCAACGCCCTGCAGGACGGTGCCCTGTACTTCGACACGACGCTGAACGTGATGAAGGTCTACGACCTCGGCACTACGACGTGGAAGAGGACGACTCCGACGACCGGCGAGCAGGCCAACATTGACACCGTGTCCGGCATCGCGGCGAACGTGACGACCGTCGCCGGGATCAGCGCGAACGTAACCACAGTGGCCGGTGTAAGCGCAGACGTGACAACCGTCGCCGGGATCAGCGCGGACGTGACGACGGTGGCTGCTGACGGCACCGACATCGGCACAGTCGCAGGGATCAGCGCCGACGTGACTACGGTCGCCGGGATCAGCGCGGACGTGACGACAGTGGCCGCCGACGGCACCGACATTGGGACGGTCGCAGGGATCAGCGGCAACGTGACCACGGTAGCCGGTGTAGCGGCAAACGTGACCACGGTCGCTGGAGTTGCCGCCGATGTGACTACGGTCGCTGGCATCAGCGCGGACGTTACCGTCGCAGCAACCAACGTCGCCGACATCACGAACTTTTCCGATGTCTATATCGGCCCGTCGGCGTCCGATCCGACGCAGCGGGCTGACGCCTCCGCGCTTCAGGCGGGCGATCTGTACTTCAACACGACCGCTGGTTCGATGAAGGTATATGACGGCGCGTCGTGGCTTGACGGCTATGTGTCACTGGGTGATGCGCTGCTCGCGTCGAACAACCTGTCCGATCTTGACGACGCGGCAACGGCTCGCACCAATCTTGGCGTCACCGTCACCAACATCAGCGATCAGGCTAACAGCAGCACCGGCTGGCTTGATCTGCCCAGCGGGACCGACGGTGAACGCGGCTCTCCGACCAGCGGTGCCGTACGCTTCAACACCACCAGCACCGCGTTCGAAGGCTACGACGGCAGCGCATGGGGCGCACTGGGCGGCGGCAACACGACCGGCGAAGGCCTCTGGGAAAACAACGCCACGATCTCTGCTAACTACACCATCACCAGCGGCAACAATGCTCTCAGCGCCGGGCCGATCACCGTGGATTCTGGCGTAACTGTAACCGTGCCTTCCGGCTCAACTTGGACGGTGGTCTAAATGTCTACTATCAATGTCGGCAACGTCAATACCAATTCCGTCAACGGCGGTCAGCTTGCTGGCTTTCGTAACAAGATCATCAACGGCAACTTCGCCCTAAACCAGCGCGGCTACTCCAGCGCCTCTACGCTGTCGAGCGGCACCTACGCGCACGACCGCTGGAAGGCTGGCGCGTCTGGCGGTGACTACAGCTTCACGCAGTCGGCCAACGGCTGCACCATTACAATCGCTGCTGGAAAGACTTTGATCCAAGTGATCGAGGACGCGAACATCGAGGGCGGCACCTACGTTCTTTCGTGGAGCGGCACTGCTCAGGCCCGCTACGGCGTAGATAGCGCCACGCCGTCTGGGTCTTATGCCGACAGTCCGATCACCGTCACCGGCCAGTCGGCCAGCACAACGATGTCAGTCGAGTTCGACGAAGGCACCCTGTCGAATGTCCAACTCGAACTCGGCGACACTGCTACCCCGTTTGAGCAGCGTGGCTTTGGGACTGAGTTACAGTTGTGCCAGCGGTATTACGAAAAGTCCTACGACATTGGAACGCCATCCGGGTCAACTGCTGGCGACATCACGGAAGGGCTTGTTGGTGGAGCCTATTATTACTCCAACGTGGTTCCGTGTCCCTTTTCTGTTGTCTTTAAGGTTAAGAAGCGAGCTACGCCAACGATCCAGTATTGGGACCGCGACGGGAACCTTTCAAAGCACACCACAATCGCATACGCCACAACTATAACTGACAATGTCGATGGCGGCGTTAACATGGGTCCGCTTGGAATCGGCGAACATGGATTTCTTTTCTATGTTGGCAACAGCGCGGGCGGACAAAAATTTGGCTTTATCCACTACGCAGCTTCAGCGGAGCTTTAAAAGATGGCTAAATATAAGCTGACAAATAACGGCCCTATCATCCGCGTTGCTGACGGTGCCAGCATCCCCGCTGATCCCGCCAACTCTGACTAC
>Ga0222714_10005965_pt1 | contig 11457 bp, 8 predicted proteins | sample C33_3DmetaG_FD_165048 | JGI IMG/M metagenome (GOLD analysis project Ga0222714, IMG submission 165048) | Estuarine water microbial communities from San Francisco Bay, California, United States - C33_3D | ecosystem: Environmental > Aquatic > Marine > Unclassified | place: USA: California... | reverse complement strand
CGGACGCCACAACAGATCGAGATCGATGCGTCGACTGTCGGCTATTGACGGCATGTTGCCTGCCGGCGGTACCAGATTGACCACGGTGCCAGTCTGATAGCTGCCGCTAAACGTCAAAGTTTGCAGCGCGGTGTTGCTGAAATTGAAACGCACTGTGTCCGTGTCGTATTTGCGGTTGGTGGTGAGGCCTGCAAAATCTTTCGGTCGCAGCACTTCGGTGCGATTGCTTAACGACAGGCCATAGTTGGACGTGGCAAACCGCAGGTTTACGCTGGGGTCGAGTTGGGTGTAGATGCGGGTGCCTTCAGTGTCCTTCAGATAGACCGCCATCAGGGCAGTGCCCCAGCTATTGAGGCTGGAATTCTGTGGATAGAAATTCAGGTTGACCCGGTTGTGAATCCCGGAGGTGTCCGATGAGAAATACTGATTCTGGAAACCCAGTTCAGTGCGGAAATCATCGGTGCTCTCGATGAAGTGCGTATGCGTGTTCACCGTGCGGCCGACGCGATTGAGCTGAATGTTGCGCTGGAAGCCGGTCTTCTTCTCTCCGCCGGTGAAGGGCTCGCTTTCGGTTTCAATGACCTGCATCTGTGTCAGCCAGTTGTCTGTCAGCTTGAAGCGCCCATCGATGCTCGCGACGCGGTTATAGCCATCGCCCAGTTCGCGGTCGGTCACGAGGAAGCCGATGCGATCCTGTTCGGAGATATCCTTGTAACCCCGCAGAATGCCGATGTTGGCCTTCTCGCCGTCCAGCGGATGACCCGCAGCCCGGTTCGCACCTGGCGCCTGGTCGTTGATCATGATGGCACCGAACCCGTAATTGCCAGAGCGGCCGGTGAATCGCAGTCCGCCTTCGGGATCGACGATACGGCGGGTGAAGACGAGGGTGGAGTCGGTCTCGAAGAAGTCGGCATTCTCAACGAAGAACGGGCGGCGTTCCGGAAACTGAATCTCGAAGCGTTCGTTCACGGTAACCTGAGGCTCGTCAGACTCGACCTGGCTGAAGTCCGGATTGAGAGTGACGTCGAGAACGAAGGAGTCGTTGAAGACGAACTTCGCGTCCAGACCAACATCTTGTTCACTAGTGCGGTCGAATTTAGGGCCACCGATTGCAGAACGGTCGAGCGCATCCACTTCCCGGGCGAAGATGAACGGGATGATCTGGGAGTTGTTGCCTGGCGAGACATTGCTGATGCCGGAGAGCAGGGCAGTCTGATTCAGACGTCCTTCGATGGCAATGGTGTATTCCGGCCAGAAAGATTCCTCGCTCAGACGGGGAATCTGACGCGCGAACTGAATGCGCCAGAGTTGATCTTCGCTGTCGGGGAAACGCAGGCTGCGCAAGGGAATCGACATCTTCACCATATAGCCTTCGTCGGTGAGTTGGCCGTCACTGTCCCAGACCGCTTCCCAGGTAGTGTCAAATCCGGCTCGACGGGAGGAGCCTTCAGTCCAGCGGGCATCCCACTGAATACCGAGTGGCGTGGAGCGGAAGGTGAGCGCCGCACGCTGGTCGTTGAAGGTGTCGAACGTCATTTCTACGGTGTCATCGCCGCCGATGTTTTCGCGTGGTGACATGTTGGCGCGGATCAGGTTGGGTTGGGAATCGAAGGCCAGGAAAACAGCATAGAACCGCTGCTGGTCGTAGCCGATGTAAACCTCGGTACGCTGGGTCGCAGGCGTGCCATCATAGGGTTCGCGCTGGATAAAGTTCTCGACCTTGGTCATGGATCGGGCCAGTGCCGTGCCCGGTTGCATGCCGGCGAAATCGGAAAAATCCGGTTCTGCTGTGATGCGGGATACACTGATACCGTCATTCGCCGCCAGTGTGGCTGCCGATGCCAGGTAAGTTACTACTGTGCCGATCACGCACAACATCAACCTTGATACTCTCATTAGATCCTCTCTTTAGGGAATTACCGCAGGGAAAAAACAGCGGATTTTTTGTTATTGCAAATTACTGGATGTGGCTTCGATCGAGGAAACCGTCCTTGTTCGGCATCTGTATCGTTAGCAGCGAGTCTTTATTAAGCACCGCATACTGATTGATGATGCCATTCAGGTAGAGCACATAGGCGACCACCTGATAGACCTCGGTATTGCTGAGCGACTTCGGGGCATTCGCAGGCATGGCCCGACGGATGTAATCGAACAGGGTTGTGGCGTGAGGCCAGAAGCTGCCCACGGTCTTCAACGGCGAGGCCTCAGTCTGCATATTGCCACCGACAAGAATGGTGCTACTGCCAGTGCCTTCGCCGTTCGCGCCATGACAGGCCTGGCAACGGGATTCGAACACGAGTTTGCCCTGCAGCGCAGTTCCACTGCCATCGGGAAGGCCTTCGCCGTCAGGTCCCGCGATCAGATCGAAATTCTGCAGTTGAGTCTGTTCGATCGGGGTGCCAAGTCCCACAGTTTGAGACAGAGCCGTGGACGACAGCAGACAGCTGGCGACGAAGGCGAGCAAGACGTAACCAGGTTTAGACATAGGCATTGTTCACGTCTCCGGCCGCGCTGACACCCCAGCACTGAATGGCATTGCAGTGATAGAAACTGTTTTCGCCGCGCTCCGCCAGCAAGGCTGTCCGGGTAGGCTGAACCGCGCCAGTGCTGTCGGTCGCGCGGCTCATGAGTTGTGCGGTAGCGCCATCCCACGACCAGGGAATGCGGAAGCGCGTGAGCGCCTTCGCGTGCTGCGCCGAGTCCAGCATGGCTTCAGCCCATGTCTGTCCGCCATCGGCACTGACTTCGACCCGTGTAATAGTGCCATTGCCAGACCAGGCAACGCCGGTAATCTGGTAGAGCCCGTGTCGTCGCAGTTGCATTTGTCCGGAGGGCGAGGTGATTACTGACTTGCATCCCATCGGGAAGGTGAATTGCAGACTGGTCTTGTCGGCCATGGTATCTGTGTATTTGCTGGTTTCATCGCGGAACTGGCTGGGTTCCTGCGTCAGCTTCAGCTGGGTCAGCCATTTCACGCTGATATTTCCTTCCCAACCCGGTACAAACAGTCGCATTGGATAGCCTTGCTCCGGTCGCAGCGGTTCCCCATTCTGATACAGCGCGACCAGCACATCGTCGAGCGCTTTGTTGAGGGGAACCGAGCGGCCCATGCTGGCGGCATCGGCGCCGACAGCACTGACCCATTGGGCGGACCCGAGAATGCCGGCTTCATCGAGCAAAGTGGACAGCGGAATGCCGGTCCACTCGGCACCGGAAAGCAGGCCATGGATGGTCTGGGCGGTGCCATTGCCAGGTCTCGCTCCGTAGAGGCTGCGGCTATTGCCGGAGCATTCTAGAAAATAAAAGCGGCTCACCATCGGGTAGGAGAGCAGTGACTCATAGCTGAAGGCGAGGGCTTGTTTGACCAGGCCATTGATCACGAGTTGATGACCAGCCGGATCGATGGCCGGGATGCCGGCGTGGTGGCGCTCGAAATGCAGGCTGTTTGGTGTGATCGTACCCTGCAGATGTTGCAGGGGCGAGCGGGAGGCGCCTCCGCCGGGATAGAGCGGGTCGGGTGCGCCGGCATCCCGTTGCATGAACGCGGTGTGCACGGAGCGCTGGCCATAACCGCTGGGACCCGGGCCGGCCTGGCGCGACCAGCCCGGAATTTCGAACAGGGCTTTGCCATCGGCGCCCAGCACGGCCGAGCTGGCGAGCACGCTCGCACTCGACAGGCCGAGACCCAGCAGATGCCGACGGCTGAGCAAGCCATTACCGGCGACGCGTTGCCACTCTGTAGATTTAGTCATGGGGATTTACCGCTGCAGGAATCGCCGTGCTTCCTGCACAGCGGGATTGGAGTCATCGGACCAGATCGCGAGCAATGCCCGATAGAACCCGGCGGCCTTGTCGGCATGATTCATACTGGCGTGGCTGCGCGCTGCCCCCAGCAGCGACCAGGGGCGATTCGGCGTCCTTAGCAGCGAGGCATCGAAGAGCTCGGCCGCCTGCTGCGGATGATTGGTGGCCAGCATCGCCTCACCGGCCAGCTCTTGCACCGGCTTGAGAGGATTGGCGGCACCGTTCGGCAGTCGCTGGGCATCGGTGAGTGCAACCGCATTCGTCAGCAGGGTCAAAGCTTCCTGCTGCAAATCGGAACCGGACTCAGACATGCCGGCCTGGAGCTGGTGCTCGGCATCACGTAATTTGTAAAAGCCCTCGACTTCCATCTGGCTGACGCGCAGCGCCTCATTGTTGGGGCTGTCGCTGACGAGTTTCGCCAGCCGCTCGGCGACGCGCTGCGCCAGTTTCAGATCATCGAGATTCACCGCACTGAGCCCAAGGGCCAATAATTCGTCACCGTTAAGGGCATCGGTCAGTTCGCGCGTCTGCCAGTGACCGCTCTCGATGATGTGGCGAGCCTGCATGGTGCGCAGGGTGGCTTCCGAGCGCGCATCGCCCGGATTGTCTTTCAGAACTTGTTCGGCGCGTTTGATCCAGAGTTCGGAGCGCGCCAGATCGCCAAGCTGCAGGTCGCCATACTGACCCCAGTCCGAGGAGTGGTTCATGTCATTGGGGCGATCACCGGGCTGCCACAGGTCGGCTCCGGCGTTAAATGATGATTCATTCCACAACGACACCTCTTTCCACATGCCGTGCTGGATGAAGATGTGGGTAGGCATGTGTCGCGCGTGCGCAACAGCCGGCGCAATGTCGGCATAATGAAACGCGGCTTCGAGGGCAATGGGAGCGTGGATCGGATCGTCGAAGGCATGAATCGTGTAGTGGGCAGCACCCGGATGGTTTTCATTCTCCTTGAACAGGCGCAGGGCGAGGGCGCCAGCCTGCATGTTCAGCCGATCGCGACTGGCTTCTGGTACGGCGGTAGCTCCGCTTAGCAGCGCCACCGTGTAGAACGCCTGCACTTCGCGGTCGTCCGGAAACTGGGCATAAAGATCGGCCATTGCCTGCATCCAGGCGAGGCGTTTATTGCCGACCGGTCCCGGCGTCATGGCATAGGCCTCGGCGGCGCGCAAAAAGCCCTTTTCGCGTTCAGTTGGCGCTTTGGCCAGCCGTTCCTCGCTGGTACGACCGAGTCGCATCAGGACCTTGGCGGGCGATTCGGCATCCCACTCGCCGATGAAGGGATGGTTATAGGTGAATACTTCTCCCCAATAGGCCAGGGCGAAATCCGGTTGCAGCTCCTGCGCCAGACGGAACTCGGCCTGGGCCTGTATAAAGCCGAAACTGTGGAGATAGCCAACGCCGAGCGTGAAATGTTCCTGGGCGGCAGGTGAGCCCGACGTCGGGAAATCGAAGGTACCAATCTGGTCGAGTTGGGCTGCTCGGGAACCGGAGGCGGCGGTGGCGAGCAGGGCGAACAAAAGGGGCAGAATCAGGCACTTGCGCATGGAGGTACCTCGGTTGCAATGATCTTCTTATGGTGGCAACTTTGCCAACTCCCACCGGGTATTGCAAACCTTGATTTGTGACGGTGTGTAGCCGCGGCCGCTGTCGCCAGGTGGCCCCGAATGCCGGGCTTGTCTTGCTTTGTAGGGGCCGGTAGTGGATATTGCCAGACCTGGACCCGGCTCGCGAAAGGACGTCCATTCTCCCCGCCAATGAAGCCTCTCTCCAGCAGTAGCGTGTTCCGTCTGGCCGTCATTGGTGACTTGCACACCCACTGGGATGCGGTTGACGTGCGGCAGTTCGCGGCATCGGGCTATGACCTGCATTACTTCGTCGGTGATCTCGGTGGGGGCACTCCGAAGAGTACGACTCGTATTGCCCGCTCGATCTCCCAACTGCAGCAGCCGGCGCTCGTCATGCCGGGCAACAACGACACCTGGGATATCAACGAATTGGCGGCGGAACTGGCGCACCAGAACGGACTCAACCGGCTGCTGTCGATCACCTCGGCGACCGAGGACAGCTACTCCCCCATCGAATTGTGTGGCTACAGCCGTCATCACATCCGTGCGGGTGCGCGGGCTATTGATCTCATCGCCGCGCGCCCTCACAGCCTCGGTGGTCCCACGTTGTCGTTTCCCGATTTCATGGCAGACACCTATCAGGTGCAGTCACTCGAGGACTCGGCGGCGCGACTGTGCCAGCTGATTGATGCGGCTGAGGCAGAAGAGCTTATCTTCCTGTCCCACAACGGCCCGCTGGGACTGGGTGCTGAACCGGATGCGATGTGGGGCTGTGACTTCAAGGACAATGGCGGTGATTGGGGAGATCCCGATCTCGCGATCGCGATCGACCACGCGCGCGCCACCGGCAAACGCGTGCTGGCGGTGATCGCAGGCCACATGCATCTGCGCACCAAGCAGGGCGCCCATCGGCTGAGGGTATTGAGTACATCAACGCGGCGCTGGTGCCACGTATCTTCGCCCGGGACAATGAGGTCTATCGCCATCATGTCCTTGTCACTATCGACGAAGAGTCGTTCCACACGGAAATCGTGTTGCAGGATGAGGGCAGCTGAGCGGCTTGTCAGGATTCCAGTTGTTGCAGAATCTCGGCGCGTCGGCGATTGGAGATGCCATACCATTCCGCGATGGAATCGATCAGGTTGGATTCGGTGCTGGCAACTGTCGCATCGGCGACGGCCACGGCGGCGGCCAGGGTGAAGGCTGTTTCGCGATCCTGCTTGTCGGCACTGAGGCGGGCGCCGATCGTCTGTAGGCGCTGCTCCACACCCTGACTCGCGACTATGGCCTCGCAATTGTGCAGGATATCATCCAGAACGGCGGGCTGGATGTAGCCGTGCGTCAACAGCAGCAACGCGCCGCGAATGGCATCCCTCTCTGCTTCGGCGGCCTCGCCATCGGCCATCATCATAAGAAACATCGTCTCCGCGAACGGTTCCACGCGCCGAATCGAGGCGAGTGCGCGCTCATCCAGCGCCGGCGTGTCGGAGACATCCGCAGTCGCCTGCAACTTGCCCCCGGCAATGAGGGCGTCGCGCAGTCGCCGCATTGTCGCCGTATCGAGTTCCAGATTCATCGCACGGACTCTCCTATTCCTGCATGCCATGGTAAAGCAGACGAATCAACAGACGCACCCCATCGTTGTCTTTCAATTCTGCATAGCGGGGCAATCGCGCTTACCAATGTCGCGGATATCTGCCATCAGTTCGGGATGGAATTGCGAAGTGAAGCTGCGGCGGATCGTGTGGGTTTCCCAGTCCTTGTAGTAGATGCAGGTGTTGGAAACTTCAGTCAGACTCGTGGCATCGGCTTCAGTCTGGGCGAGGATCTCGATGGCATAGGGAAGGTTGAGCATCCACGACAGCGGGCTCACAGCGATAACGCAGCGTATCGGGACGATGGTGTCGTGAAGTAACTTGTAGGCCCAGTTGGCAAACAGCGCCGCTTCCTCATTCACCTCATCGCCATGGAACATCTCGATGTTGAGTTCCCGCTCCATGCGAATAAGGGTGTCGATGACCCCATCGAGCTCGTCAGCGATGAGAGCATGGCTGTCGTGCAATTCTCCCGGAATGTGATTTGCGATCTTGTGACGCCGGTAGGGCAGCAGCCTGCGTGTGCCCACTTCCATCGTTTCATTGCGCGCGACTGAGAAGCGGGTGTCATGCCTGCCAGTCGCAATCGTCTCGCCATTCTTGCGCACCGGCAGGGATTCACCAATGGCGCTGATGTGCTCACAGATTCGACGCAGGGAACTGAGAGCGAAGCCATCGGCATCCAGTGGCAGCTTCGTCAATTGCATGACCTCGCGCACGGCGCGTTTGATGAGACGGATATGGGAGGCGGCGGCGAGTTGATGACCGAGACAGATGAAGATGCAGGGGCCGCTGCCGGTTGAGCGGCGCAGCATGAGTTGATCGATCAGGGTCAGGATGTCTTCCAGGCTTGCATTGGAGCCATTGAAGCTGGCGGCGTCATAGACTGATGGATCGCCACCCTGGACCACCGTGGCGATGCCGGCACTCAGCACATTGGCCAGACGCCACGGATTGGCGATGCCGCTCTGCCAGACCGGGTACAGAATCGTGTCGGCATCGGCGATCTGCTGCAGGATGTAGGCAATGTTCTTGGAAGCTCGCACGGCCTCACCCTGCAGATTGATGCCGACGTTGGCCCACGGCTCGATGATGGAGACACTCTGGCGGTAGATCTCGGGCAGGCGCAGAAGCAGGTCCAGTTCGCGCGGATTTGTGATGACTTTTTCCAGAGGCGGTGCCACACCCCAGTCGAAACTGCGGTTGTCCACGAGCATGTCGCGACCGGGAAACGGGGGTAGGCGACGAACGGTCTTCCAGATAATAGCCGAGCAGGGCATGGATGGACTGGGGGCTGGACGGGTGCTGACCGAGGATGCCCGGTTTTGTACGCCAGGCAAGCCGTTCGATCAGGGCACTGTCAGAGAGGCTGGGGGTGGGGAATTCAATGGCAGTCATGGCGGCACCGTCCTGGAAGCGAGTGGCGAATTCATCGCCGATTTTTTGCACACAATGTGTGCAATCTTGATGCCAGCTCACCGGGGGACAACGCCCGCAGTCATTCCGCACGTCCCTGCTACTGCACGCATTGGGTGTCGACGAAATGTGCACCAAGCCGGTGAGAGCGTCTGTGAGTGCGCGTCAGCTTGGTGCAAAGCCGACCATAATTTTCGGTGCCGCGGGTGTTCGCCCCGGAGCTGAATCTGGCAATTGATGGTAATCTAGCCGCGGCGATCGGGGCGGACTGTGGCAGTGCAGCGACCCGTTTGCCGCCCCATTCAATTCATCAGGAGTCCTGGCCATGAGCAAGGGTCAAAACGCCAAAAAGGAAGTAAAGAAGAAAGCGCTGCTAACACCGAAAGAAAAGAAAGCCGCCAAGTTGGCGAAGAAAGCCTCGAAGTCATGATCGTGGGAACGCGCCGCATGCGATCAGGGAGGGTCACCGAATGTATGCTGCAGGCGACTGCGGAACACCGGTCATGGGGCGCGCAAACCCACGGGAAATGACATGGAATTTGCAGGCAAGGTTGTCTTGATCACGGGTGCCTCGTCGGGTCTCGGCAAGGGACTGGCGCAGGCACTCGCGCATCAGGTGGACGCACTCATTCTCGTTGCGCGCCGCGGTGAACTGCTGCAGACGCTCGAAGAAGAAGTGACAGCAAGCGCCTGTCGTTGTCTCTCGATTCAGGCGGACCTGCTGCAACCGGAGCAGGCCGAAGCCATGGTACAAAAGGCAATAGCACAATTTGGACGCATCGATCTGGCGATTCACAGCGTCGGTGGCGGGCGTCCCCTGTCTTTGATCGACGCCAGTGCACAGCATATAGTAGGAGTTATGAATAATAACTATGCGACGCTGGTGAATCTGTTTGTGCCGTTATTGGCGCATCTGCGCCAACAGGCCACGCCCTCTGTCATTGCTCATATCAATTCTCTCGCGGCCATTGTCGAGATTCCTCGCGGGGCCCATTACTCCGCGGCCAAGGTCGCGGCCCAGCGCTTCCTGGATACCGCACGTATCGAATTGCGCACGACCCCGGTGAAAGTCCTGACGCTCAATCCCGGTTTCGTGCAGACCGAGAACAAGAAGGAAAAAATGCTGATGGGGATCACGCTGGAGAAGGCGGTGACATTGATGTTGGCGGCGATAGCCAGGGAGAAGGCGAGCTACAGTTTTCCCTGGCCGCTGGTGAGCCTGTTCAGCCTGATTCGATTACTGCCGCGGAGGGTGCGAGGTCGACTTCTGGCGGCCCTGTCCGATCGGGAGTCCGGCAAATACACGGAAGACTAGCGGTGCACAGGCAGGTGATCGGCGATCACCCGCACGAAAGCCGGTCCGTACTTTTGCTGCTTGCGTTCACCGACACCGCTGACGAGCCCGAATTCCTGCACATCTCTCGGCAATAGCCGACACATCTCCTGCAAGCTGCTGTCGTGGAAGATGACATAGGGTGGAACACCCTGTTCCTCGGCAAACTGGCGACGGCATTCCCGCAGGGCCTCCCACAGGGCAATGTCGATATCACCGGCGAGCCTGACCTGGGTTTGTTGTTTGGCTGCCTTGAGTTTGATGTCCTTTCTCAGTTCGATGGATACTTCGCCACGTAACAGTGGTCGACATTTTTCTTCCAGTCGCAATGCGCCGAAACGCTCAAAGTCGACACTCAGGTAGCCGCGCGCCACAAGCTGGCGAAACACCGAGCGCCACTGATTATTATCGAAGTCTTTTCCGATACCATAGGACGCCAGTTGATGATGATTGAACTGGAAGATCTTGTCGGTGTTAGCTCCGCGCAGCACGTCAATCAGATGGTTGACGCCGAAGCGCTGCTCCGTGCGATAGGCCACGCTCAGCGCCATCTGCGCCGCCTCAGTACCATTCCAGGTTGCGGGCGGTTGCAGACAGGTGTCGCAGTTACCGCAAGGCGAGTCCAGCGCATCGTCGAAGTAGTTGAGTAGCGCCTGGCGGCGACAACTGGTGATCTCGCACAGACCCAGCATGGCATTGAGACGCTGTTGTTCGGCGCGCTTGTGTTCCTCGGTGCCGGCAGACTGGGCCATCATCTGGCGCAGCTTGATGACGTCCTGCAGGCCATAGATCATCCAGGCATCGGCTGGATTGCTGTCGCGGCCTGCGCGCCCGGTCTCCTGATAATAGGACTCGATCGTCTTCGGCAGATCCAGATGGGCGACGAAGCGTACATCGGGTTTGTCGATACCCATGCCGAATGCGATCGTCGCCACGATGATGACCGCCTCTTCTCGCAGGAACGTGGCCTGATTCGCGGCTCGCGTGCGGCTATCGAGTCCGGCGTGATAGGGCAATGCCCGGAAACCCTCGCCGCACAGCCAGCTCGCAATGTCCTCGGTCTTGCTGCGGGACAGGCAGTAGACGATGCCCGCATCACGGGCATGCTCCTGTTTCAGGAACTGCAGAAACTGCTGTTTGGCATTCTGTTTGAGGGCGATGCGATAACGGATATTGGGCCGGTCGAAGCCGGCAATGAACTGACGTGCCGCAGCCAGATCCAGCCGCTCGATGATTTCGCGGCGCGTGCGGGCATCGGCAGTGGCGGTGAGGGCTATGCGCGGGATCTCGGGAAACAGGGTATGCAGCAGCGACAGTTGCAGGTAGTCGGCGCGGAAATCGTGTCCCCATTGCGAGACGCAATGCGCCTCGTCAATGGCGAACAGGCTGATCTTGACCTCGCGCAGCAGGCTCAGGGTCTTCGCCTGATTAAAGCGCTCCGGCGCTATGTACAGCAGATCGAGCTCGCCGCGACTGAGTGCCTGTTCGATGGCAAGCACGCGGTCGGCATCGAGTGTGGAATTCAGGAACTGGGCTCGCACCCCGAGCACCTGCAGTGCGCTGACCTGATCCTGCATGAGCGCAATCAGCGGTGAGATCACCACGGCACAGCCTTCGCGAACCAGCGCCGGGATTTGATAACAGAGCGACTTGCCCCCGCCCGTCGGCATGATGACAAAGGCATCTTCACCGGCGATCAGCGCATCGACTATTTGATCCTGGGGAGGGCGAAAAGACG
>Ga0222714_10005964_pt1 | contig 11458 bp, 7 predicted proteins | sample C33_3DmetaG_FD_165048 | JGI IMG/M metagenome (GOLD analysis project Ga0222714, IMG submission 165048) | Estuarine water microbial communities from San Francisco Bay, California, United States - C33_3D | ecosystem: Environmental > Aquatic > Marine > Unclassified | place: USA: California... | reverse complement strand
TCCAAGAGGTAAATGTGTTCGTCTTCATTACAAAAATCACTTAATTTGTTTACGAGAATGATACTCGTGGGTGCGGAAGAATCCCAGGGTTGGGGGCCCTTTGAGATTCTTACCCAATTAACGGCGGCTCCGGGCGCGAGTTGTCACAGAAGTGTTACGATGGTATGGGGAGTGTGTGGAAAGGCATGTGGCGTCAAAACAGGGTAAAAACAGGCTGAATTGGAGGATTTGGTAGAAAAGGCTTAAAATCAGCACGTTTTGAACAAAACATGCCGCCTGGACCACTAGGAGGGCCTAGGCCGCACGATCGATATCGACTTTATTTAAATATATGCGGGATAATCATATGCCTGCATTCATTCTAGAGATCCACAGGGCAAGAGTGAGTATATTGGCGCGGATCGTTAGGCCTCGATGAGAAGCCGTTAAATAGAGCATATTGATTGGATATTGGCCTCAAGAGTTATAATTGGCCTCTCAAGAAATGAAAATTTCCATTATCGGTCTTGGGTATGTAGGACTTCCTTTAGCAGTTGAGTTTGCGAGGAAGGGACATACCGTATTCGGAATAGATATAAGTTCTGATAGAATAGGTCAGTTGAAGGCTTCAAAGAACTATATCGCCGATGTTTCCGATTTTCAACTACAGGAAGTGATTCAAAACGGGAAGCTGCAGCCAACCTCTTCGTTTGAGGATTGTGCTCAATCTGGTGCCGTGTTTATTTGCGTTCCTACCCCAATTTCAGAAAATAAAGACCCTGATCTGACGGCCATTCGTTCTGCATCTACCGCTCTGGGCCCATTTGTTCAAAAAGGTCAAGTGGTGGTGCTCAAGAGCACTACTTTCCCGACTACTACGGAAGAAGTTGTACGACCACTTTTAGAGAAGGCGTCAGGGTTAAAAGCCGGGGATGATTTTCATTTAGCCTATAGCCCCGAACGAGTAGACCCCGGTAATACCAAATGGACCACCGCCAATACGCCCGTGGTGGTTGGTGGTTTAACGCCAGCTTGTTCGCAAGCAGCACACGATGTCTTAGCTGAAGTGACACCCAATGTTAAAATTGTCTCGTCGCCGCGGGTAGCGGAGATGGAGAAATTGCTAGAGAACATTTTCCGAAGCGTAAACATTGCCTTAGTCAATGAAATGGCCATGTTGTGTGACCGAATGGGTGGGGTGAATTTATGGGAAGTTGTAGAAGCAGCTTCCACCAAGCCCTTTGGGTATATGCCGTTTTATCCAGGCCCGGGCTTGGGTGGCCATTGCATTCCGATCGATCCCTATTACCTGTCGTGGTTAGCGCGCAAATACGATTTCGAAACGAGTTTCATCACTCTTTCAGCTCGTACGAATGAAGAAATGCCATTTTATGTAGTGGATGCAATCCAGCGTGTGCTCGCGGATCGCGGTCCTCTTGTGCCCGGCAAACCAAGTATTTTGATTTTGGGTGCCGCGTTCAAGAAGAACGTAGACGATTTGCGACACTCTCCCGCATTCAAGATAATTGAGGTTTTGGAGCAGCAAACCAATGCAAAAGTAGATTTTAGTGACCCCCATGCTTCGGAATTTCGAAAGGAGTGGGTGACAGGCAATCCTGTTATGCGTTCTGTTGAAGCAGGTCCAAAGCAAATTGCATCCTACGACGTGGTGGTGTTAGTGACCGACCACGATGCGTTTGATTACGAAATGATTGCTAATAACTCCCGCTTCATAATTGATACACGAAATGCGTTTAGAGGCATTGAGCTCCCGTCAGATCGGATTCGAGTACTTGGAGCTGGGGAATTTTTGACACACAAATTGAAAAGTCCGAATACCAACTAATGCACACCCAAACACCTAAGAATTTCGGTCTGATTGGCGCAGCAGGATATGTAGCTCCGCGTCATATGAAGGCCATCGTAGATACGGGAAATAGGCTCGTAGCTGCGCTGGATCCGTTTGACTCCGTAGGTGTGATGGACAAATATGCTCCGAATGCTAGCTTTTTCACGGAGTTCGAACGGTTTGATCGGCACGTAGAAAAACTCCGCCGGCAAGGAGAAGCACATCGGTTGCATTACGTCAGTATCGCGTCTCCCAACTATCTACATGATGCGCATTGCCGATTTGCATTGAGAGCTGGCGCAGATGCCATCTGTGAGAAACCGCTTGTATTAAATCCGTGGAATGTGGATGCGCTTCAAGAGATCGAAGAAGAAACGGGGCAGCACATATATAATGTGCTTCAGCTTCGGCTCCACCCATCTGTAATTCGACTCAAAGAAAAAGTAGACGCAGAAAAAGGCGGAAAGCGCCACCAAGTCAACCTTAAATACATTACGTCACGTGGTAAGTGGTATTTCATCTCATGGAAAGGTGATCCAGCGAAATCGGGCGGCGTTGCAACCAATATTGGGGTTCACTTCTTCGATATGCTGATGTGGATTTTTGGGAAGGTGCAGCATTCGAGCGTTGAAATCAGCGAAGCCAATCGAATGAAAGGAAGACTGGTTTTAGAAAACGCGGATGTGGCGTGGCACCTTTCGGTTGACGCATCTGATTTGCCTCTGGAGGCCCGTGAGCAATCTACTTGGCGCTCTTTAACACTAGATGGCGAAGCATTTGAGTTTTCGGACGGTTTTGGAGACTTACATACCGCCGTTTACAACGGCATTCTCCAGGGGAACGGGTTTGGGCTCGCTGACGCTCGGCCAGCCATTGAACTTGTTCATCGAATTCGGGTTTGAAATGCTTTGTATGTGTGAGCCAAAGTAGAATTTATCAAAACACTCTTTCTATCCAGAACTTGTTGGCCTTATAGTTTGTATTTTGACCCACAAGGCAGGCTAAAAATAATGAATGAGGAAGTGTTTAGATGGGGAAATTTAGTTCGATTCTAGCCATTCTAATGGTAGTTGGATCAAATTATGTGGTAGCCCAAACCGAACTAGATCGTTCCCGGCTAAGCCAAGCAGCATATTATAATTATTCCGAGCAGGGAGATGTAACTATTAAGGTGCACGTTTGGGGCGCTTTTCGTTTTCCAGGACTTTACGAAATTCCTCGTGGCACCACAATGAGTCAATTGGTTTCGTTAAGTGGGGGCCCACTTATTGGAGAAAGGGCTCATCGTTCAAAAAGAACGGTCAATTTGAAATTACATAGATCAGATGGGAATACTAGATCTGTAATTTTTCAAACCAAAATGGAAAATGAAATTGTAGCTCGCACAGAAGACCCACCGCTAATGGATGGCGACGTGCTTAGCTCCGAAGCTGTGTTTAAACAAAGCTTTCAGTGGAGAGACGTATTTCCGATTGTGAGCATGGTAGGTACAATTGTGCTCATTGCAGATCGAATTAAGGCCAAATAAACATCTCCTATGGGCGTCCAATAGAGTGGTAATCAAAGCCTAATTCTTTCATTCTAGCTGGCTTGTAAAGATTACGACCGTCGAAAATCAAAGGGGAATTCAAAAGGGTCTTAATACGTTCAAATTCCGGGCGCCTGAATTCATGCCATTCCGTACATATGGCTAACGCGTCAGCGTTTTCTAGCACTTCATATGGTTGGATTCCATATTCAATCAGATCTCCAAATACGGCTTTTGTTGTATCCATGGCCTCTGGGTCGAAAGCCTTTACAGTTGCTCCGGCGTCTACCAAATCCTGAACTATGTAATGAGCAGGACTTTCGCGGACATCATCCGTCCTGGCTTTAAAGGCAAGGCCCCAAACCGCGATTGTTTTTCCCTTTAGACTTCCACCAAAATGCTGGATAATGTTTTGGGAGAGGCGATGACGTTGCCGGTCGTTCACAGTTAGAACGGCATCCAAAATCTTAAAATCATAGTTGTTTTCTGTGGACGTTCTATATAGCGCTTGAACATCTTTTGGGAAACAACTACCTCCAAACCCCACGCCTGGATATAAGAACAAATTTCCAATGCGGCTATCCGTTCCCATACCTTGACGGACATGGTCAACGTTGGCACCAACCATTTCACACAGATTGGCTACTTCATTGATGAATGAAATTTTCGTAGCTAAAAAGGAGTTTGCAGCGTATTTGGTAAGTTCGGAAGACCGTTCATCCATAATGAGAATTGGATTCCCTTGACGAACAAACGGTTCGTAAATAGAGCGCATAATATCTTCAGCCTTTTGGCTTGTTGTGCCTACCACAATACGTTCAGGCTTCATGAAGTCCGCAATGGCTACGCCTTCTCGAAGAAACTCAGGGTTGGATACGACATCAAAATGAACGCCAGCTTTATGTCCCTTGGATTCGAGGATGGATTTAACGGCATCGGCAGTTCCAACTGGGACTGTTGATTTATTTACGACTACGCAATATTCTGAAAAGTCAGATTTTGACCAAATAGTGGCCAAATCGGCCGCTGCACCTTTGATATACGATAAATCAGCAGCTCCATCGCCGCCAGGTGGGGTAGGGAGGGCAAAAAACAATACTTTACAGGAATATGCCGCATCTTCCAGCTTCGTTGAAAACGATAAACGCCCTTCCTTGATATTACGCTTGAGGAGTAACTCAAGGCCCGTCTCAAATATGGTCGGAATTCCCTTGGAAAGCTTCTCTACTTTAATCGGATCGATGTCGATGCATAACACATCGTATCCCATTTCTGCAAAACACGTTCCGGTTACAAGTCCTACGTATCCTGTTCCTACAATCCCAATTTTCATGATCTAGCTTGTTTAAGATCTGATTCAACCATTTCTTGAATCATAGAATCTAACGTGTATTCGGGGTACCATCCTAATTGAGTATTTGCTTTAGTGGCATCACCAACGAGCAGTTCAACCTCTGCAGGTCGGAAATATCTTGGATCAACTGCAATGATGGTTTTCCCAGAAGCTTTGTCGACTCCGATTTCATTGACACCTTCCCCGGACCATTCTAGGTTGACACCTGCTGCACTAAAAGCACTCGAACAAAATGAGCGTACAGAATGCATTTCACCAGTTGCTAGAACAAAATCTTGAGGTTGATCTTGTTGAAGCATTAACCACATTCCACGGACGTAGTCTTTTGCATGGCCCCAATCCCTCTTCGCATCCATATTTCCGAGGTACAAACAATCTTGTTGTCCTAGGCTGATGTGGGCTGCTGCGCGTGTTATTTTTCGAGTTACGAATGTCTCTCCTCGAATCGGGCTTTCGTGATTAAATAGAATACCATTACAGGCAAACATATTATAGGCTTCACGATAATTAACAGTGATCCAATAACCGTACAATTTGGCAACACCATAGGGACTTCTAGGATAAAAGGGTGTTGTTTCTTTCTGAGGTACTTCTTGAACTAACCCAAAAAGTTCAGAAGTGGAAGCCTGATAAAATTTAGTTTCATTTTCTCGTCCAAGAATCCGAATGGCTTCGAGAATGCGAAGGACCCCAATTGCGTCAGAATTAGCCGTGTATTCAGGAGTATCAAAACTAACTTGGACATGGCTTTGCGCACCTAGGTTATAGATCTCATCGGGTTTCACTTCTTGAATGATTCGGATTAAATTTGTCGAATCCGTTAAATCTCCGTAGTGCAAGAAGAAGCTTTGTTTTTGAACGTGTGGATCTTGGTATAGGTGATCTATCCTGGACGTATTAAACGAACTTGAACGACGTTTAACACCGTGAACCTCGTAATCTTTAGCCAGGAGTAGTTCAGCCAAATAAGCTCCGTCTTGCCCTGTAATTCCTGTGATGAGTGCCTTCTTCAATTAATTTGACATATTTATGAGAAAAATTCCTGACCTTAGATTTATTGTTCCATAGGATGAAACATGAATGTCTTGAAATGCAATTCCAGCACCGGAAGTTAATTTAGCATTGTTCGCTGTCTTTTGATAATCAAAAGCATTTTGAACCGAGATTAATTTAACACCTAGGAAGCTTGGAAATCTGATTGCCGAGAACTCCTTGCGAAGCATATTCAGTTCGTGAGACAACCATTCTTGTTTTCATTTCAATGAATCAAAGATGGGCCATAAACTTTTAGTACAGCTAACAATAGATCTTCCAACACTTAGATTGTTCAATTGTATCATGAAAAGTGGCTTAGCCCGGAAATCTTTTTCGTGAAAGCATCTCTTGAAAATTCAATGGGCAGCTTTTCGGTTTTCCGACCTCCTAGGATCTTCGACGACACACAATTTCATTCCAACTATATGAAATAAAGTCACCCTATAAGGTTTCGTTCATGCCTTAATGTGTAATGCAGCAGGGACCAAAGCAATAGGTACAGATAGTGAGCGCCAAAATTGGAAGATTGGTTCCGGTTCTAGTTTTTTCTTTTGGGCCAGCCGGTGCGGAGATCGTTCCAATTCATAAGCACGTTCCAAACCAGCGCGTGATTCCCGTGGGTGTTCCAGCGCCTTACGGGACGAGTGGCGAATAATATTACGTGCCCATCGCCTACAGGTACATCGAGTATGGCTGGGGTGCCTTCCAACTCGCCCGGATTTTGCAACATACCGCTCATGTTTAGGTCTTTTTTTGCGAATGAAACTACCGTTCGCGGCACTTCGGCGCTAAAGGTTGCGTCTTTGAGCCAGTCGGGCGTTGAGTATCCTCCCACATTGGTGTTGACGCTGAAAACGGGAGACTGGCTGAAGTAGCCGGGAATATCGATGAAGGTGGTGTTGCTCGCAGGTGCTTTTGAGGTTTTGGTGGCTTTCGCGTCTTTTGATGAATCGCCTTTTGCGAGCAAGTCATATCCGTAGATGATGGGGCTGGTGGAGTCGGCGACTTGGGTGCGGGCGAGGAAGCCGCGGGCCTGGAGCGAAGAGGTTGAGCGGATGCTCACCCGTCGCGTAAGGCCCGCATCTATCGGTATCGCGGAACTTGAGCCTGTGGTGATAAACACACCGCCGTTTTCAATAAACTGTTTTAATGCCGCCAACCCGTTGTAGCCCATGCCTTTGCGGGTGTCTTCTGTTTGGTCGATTTTGCCGATGTTGGGGTATTTTTCAGATGGCATCCACGGCGTGGGTTCGCCCGCCATCGAGTTGCCGTTTACAATCTGCTGAAAATCTGAGCCTGTTCGCGGCAAGATGAGCACGTCAAACTGCGATAAGTCCTCGGTCGCCAGGTCCTGCTCGGACAAATAGGTGTACGGAAGCTCCAGTTCATCAAACGCGAAGTGCCACCAACCAGCATCTTGCGGGGTGGAGGTCCACGTATGAATCAGTCCTACACGAGCGGGGTCTGCGTTGTGCGTGGCTACTTCCGGTTTGGTGTGTACGGCGTGGAGGGAGAGGCCGAGGTCGGAGGCGACCTGAAGGATGCGGGAGCTGGGGTCTGAGTCAGAAGAGGTATCAGTATTGCGGCGAGCGATAAGCGAGCCGCTCCTGAACGAACGTCCGTCCACCGTAAAACCTGCTTCGGCGGCTTCCATATCCACATCCAGCAACCGATATCTAAACTGAGCGATGGCATCGTCAGTGGAGTTATCCAAAATGAGCCAGTCGCCGCGACCGGTTACCGAACCCACAAGGGAGACGGGCGCTTGCAGCAGCGACATCGCAGATTCCAATATCCACGACGAATCCACCCGAACCGCTTCCACGCGGTGACTCAAAGGTAATGTCCATCCGGTATCGTCGTACGGCGCATCGGAGCCATTGGGGAAGTTCTGTTTATCGAGCATCACCTGCGCAAGCGTGCGATAAGGCTGATCCAACCTCACGATATAGGATCCCTTCGGGTAGGACACTTGGTCTATTTCTTTTGATGGGCCGTCTCCTTTTGAGGCGGAATTGCCTTTAGAAGCGACCTTGCTTTTCGCATCGGCACCTACCTCTAAAACAGCATCTTTATCCAGCTGATGCACCTCTAACCCCATGTCCATCAATAGGTTAATCATGTTGACGGTGCCAAGAGGCCGGGCTTGCGAAGACGCTGGTGGGATCACCCACGCGTACGGGGCTTCGGATTGGCCGCGCGCGACAGCGCGCGAAGATTTCAGCCAAAAGTTTTCGACAAACTGACGTGCGTTATCCGCGGTGTACTTTAGGGACGATAGCACGCCCGTCTGCATGTAGTTCGTGTTGTTACGCAGCGACCACATCACCTTTTCGAGCGGAGGATTCGGTCTGTACCACTCCCGCGAGGTATTCGATGCGCCCAGTTCTCGTTCATACGTTCCAGGCAAGGAGTTACCAAAGGTTTCGTAGAATCGGCCATTTGAATTGCGCAGATTCGCCATCCAAATCAAATAATTCGCCGCCCATCCATTGTAAAACGCGTGCGTCCACACGCCAGGCATATTCATTCGGGTGAGCTCCGACACATCTTCGTACGCCAAGCTATGCCATTCATCGACCGTAATGGGATCAATCCATTCGTTATAGGGGCCAAGGCCGGTCGACACATATAAATAAGGCACCGATTCATGTAGATCGTGCATCACGAGTGGCTTCCAATGGTGGAATGACCCCAACAAATTGCGCGTGAGCGCCAGCGCCATACCGTATCCATCGCGGTTGTTGTCGTGCGCAACATACTTGCCCCAATACATGAGCCCCGGCGCCTGGCCATTGTTATCTGCGTTATACCGGGCCACATCAACCATTCTATCCCGACCGTCCGGCTCCGCCACCGGCGTAAACATCGTGATCACACCATTTCGTATGGATGAAATGACCTCCGATTCTTCCACAGCTAACCTATAAGCCAACTCCATCACCATTTCAGGGGAGCCTGTTTCGGGGGAATGAAGCCCTGCAGTGAGGTAATAGATCGGTTTTGCGGATGAAATAATGTCTTGCGCTTCTTCTTCCGTAAGCGTTCTCGGGTCAGCCAACCGGTTCAGCGCCACGCGGTAGTCCTCGAGGCTGGCCAAAGTGGCTTCATCGGCTATGATTACCTCAATCATTTCGCGTTGTTCTTCGGTGTAGCCGATGGTGCGCACCATCACCCGAGGCGACGATTCGGCTAATGCCCGGAAATACCCATAGATCTCGTGGGTATAGTGCAAAATGTCTGGCGCGCCAATAATCGTCCCAAAATAGTCAAGTGGGGAGGGGACGGCCGCTGATTCCGGAAGATGATCCACCAACGGATTCAAAAACCGTGCTTCTGTGGTGTATTCTTTGATTTTCTCGCCATATATGGTGTCCATGGCTTGCTGGGACTGGACGTGCCGGACCCCGGCAGTCTGGGTCTTGGCAACTTGGGTCTCGGTAACCTGGGCGAAAACCGGCATCCCAACCGTGAGCGTAATCAGGAATGCGAACAAAAGAAGTAAAGAACGGCGCATGCGAGTGGGAGGCATGTGAATGACAAAACGATAGCGGCCAAAATTATCCATACCGTGGCCGATCTGCAATATCCGAAATATTCTCGACATACCTAGACGCTGGCCGGGTGGTGCGTTCTAGGTCGAAAGCGGCGCAATTCCTTTGAACATTCAATCTTAGCTGGCGTCGACTTTAGAAACCTCGTTATATGCATGAATTGAGAGTTATTGAAGCTCGGGCATCCACAAAGGAGCGCTTCCGTAATCGACCCCAATGCCGAGCGACAGCTTTAGTCTAGTACCCTTTCGTTACCAATTTGGTGGTTGAAACTATCGTTCCGTGCTCGGTCACGCGCAAAGCATATACGCCAGCGACCAAAGAGGCAGTGTTTAACCGGATGGGGCCGCTTATTTCACCGGCACCCAAGGTGCGGTAGGTGACGCGGCGGCCCAACATGTCGTAAAGTTCAAGCCTTACATCGTGGGACACGGAGTTGGCGAGGTCGATGGTTAGTTCGTCCGTAAAGGGATTCGGGTAGGCGCCAATCCTGAGTTTTTGCGGGAGTTCGGCGTTGTGCTGGCTCTGGTAGCGGATGTCGATGCGGGGGCGCGAGCTTGCGAGCGCCACCTCTCGCGAAGCGAGATCCAACCCATCTTGCGAACTGGCATAGTCTCGGAATAGGAAACCGTCGTTCGATTCGGGATGATTAATCCACGATTCTACCCAATCGAGACCGGCTTGGTTTAGTTTCACGCTCGTAGGGCCAAGTGGAACCGGTCCAAGTTCGCCAAATCGTTCAGGATGGAAGTCGTTTTCGCCGCTCGCGCCGTCCAACTGCCACGTAAATCCTTTGGCGGCTTCCATCCAGGTAGATGCTTTTTCTTCCCACGGACGTACCAGGCCAAAAATGCCGTACACTTCGTTTGATGCGTCTAGCACTTCAAAATGAAGGGTGACCTCCAATACATCTACACCCGGAGCGATGGCTCCGAGATCCCATTTGATCATGGTTGCATTTTGCGGAGATCCGTCCACTTCCAGTACAAGGTCGCTCCCGTAATTCGACGTTTTGGAGCTGGACAATATTTTGGAATCATTCGTGCCAAAATATCCTGCAATGGGCGCCACACCATCTTGGAAACCCGCTTGGTTTTCACTGTGGACATCCACCAGTACGGGCCGAGTCATTGAATTTGTGGCTCCTTTTTCATCCGTAACAAAAAGCGTAACGGTATGCGTCCCAACCTGATGAAACGAGTAGGAGGCCGTAACGCCAGTCGCCGAACCGGCCTCGGACGCGTCAAAAGTCCATGCATACGTCAACGGGCTATCGGCGCTCGAAGTTGTTGCATCCATCGAAGCCACTACAGCACCGTTATCTCGCACCAAGGTCATTTCGAACGCGGCAACCGGAGGATTGCCTTTGGTGGTGTCGGGAGGAGGCGCAATTGGGGCATTTGTGTACGTGATTTCTAGACGAGGTCTCCGTGATGCGAGCGCGGCTTCCCGTGAGGCGAAATCCAGTCCATCTTGGGCGTTTGCATAGTCTCGTATCACAAGACCATAATTGGAAGATGGGTTGTTGATCCACCTCGTAAGCAGAGCAAGTCCCGAAGCATTCAGGGCCATGGTATGTTTTTCCACTTGCGAAGGGCCTGCTTTGGCCAACCGAAGCGGTGAGAAGTCCGTGCTTCCTGCCCCCCCGACCGTTTCCCAAGGAACTCCCGTCGAAGCCAATTCCCACGTTGCTTGCTGTTCATTCCAATCTTTCAAAAGGCCATATACGCCGTAATCTTGAACGGACGCATTGACCACGTCAACAACCATGGAAGCGGCTGTTACCGTAACGCCGGGAGGGATGGCAGAAACGTCCCATTTGGCTAGAATAACATCTTTAGGAGAGCCATCCACCTCTAGAAAATCGACGGATCCAAAGTTGGTGGCCGGGGATTCGGAAAGAAGTTTAGTGTCGCGTGCACCATCGTAACTCACAGAAGGCGCAGCACCTTGCTGAAATGCCAGGGTGTTTGCACCCGGAGCATCTACAATCACCAACCGAGCGAACTGATTGGTTTCTCCCGTATCGTCGGTGATGGTGAGTACCACCCGGTATGTTCCGGCGGTCGTAAAGGTATGGGAAAGTTGAAGTCCGCTGCCGGTCGATCCATCACCAAAGTCCCACGCATACGATACAATGGGGCCATTGGAATCGGAAG
>Ga0222714_10005961_pt1 | contig 11460 bp, 9 predicted proteins | sample C33_3DmetaG_FD_165048 | JGI IMG/M metagenome (GOLD analysis project Ga0222714, IMG submission 165048) | Estuarine water microbial communities from San Francisco Bay, California, United States - C33_3D | ecosystem: Environmental > Aquatic > Marine > Unclassified | place: USA: California... | reverse complement strand
ATCCTGCTGCCCATCAACTTATCCTCCATTAAACTGGTTTGCAGAATGATCGCATTAGGTTAGATCGTATAGCCTTTTCGATTGCGTCTTTGCGTTGTCCAGTCCACTGTTCGCGCTTCCTTTATTGCAGATAGTTGCATCAAAAATGTTCGTTTCCCGTTTTCAATCCTCTGAAACTGATGGCCTCTATGCCTGGGCTAGGCTTTGGGCGGCACTTGGGATCATGACAATTGGCGGGTTCGGGATGTACTCCTGTACGGTTGCCCTTTTGCCAGTGGCAACTGATTTCGGTCTTTCGAGAGGTGAGGCGTCTTTACCGTACACGCTTTTCACGATTGGTTTTGGAGCGGGAGGTATTTTCTACGGTTGGGCAACATCGCGTTGGAATACAGCACGAGTATTGCTAATCGCTAGCCTGATTTACGGTTCAGGTTTCCTGATAGCATCACGCGCGGAAGCGTTTTGGGTTTATGCAGTCGCCTTTGGTTTACCTATTGGGTTTCTTGGAGCTGCAGCAACATTTTCTCCACTGGTTGCTGATATTTCACTTTGGTTTGAAAGGCGGCGTGGCTTCGCAATCGGGATTGTGATTTCAGGTAATTATATTGCGGGTTCAATCTGGCCACCTATTACCCAAGCGCTTATCGACGCCTTGGGTTGGCGTGATACACTGATGTTCATAGGCCTTTTTTGTCTTTCTGCCATGCCTGTTCTTACTCTTATGCTGCGCCGTGCGCCGCCAATTTTAGATGACGAAGGATCGGGTGTGCATTTCGTGGCCCCTAAACGGCCACTGGGCTTCCATCGCGAGACTTTGCAAGGGCTCTTATGTTTAGCCGGCGTGGCCTGTTGCGTAGCCATGTCAATGCCACAAGTCCACATTGTTGCACTCAGCTCAGATCTTGGGCTTGGTGCAGTCCATGGGGCTAACATGCTTGCACTGATGATGGCGGCCGGCGTTGCCAGTAGGCTCATCTCTGGTTGGATTTCGGATAAGATTGGCGGGTTCAGAACACTGCTCTTGGGGTCAGTCTTACAGCTGATTGCGCTGACCTTGTTTTTACCTTTTGACGGGCTTTATCCGCTTTATGTCGTATCTTTCATATTTGGACTTTCACAAGGCGGTATTGTGCCATCTTACGCTCTTATTGTTCGCGAAAATTTCCCGGCCAGGGACGCCGGTTGGCGTATTGGTACAGTGATGAGCTTCACGCTCTTTGGCATGGCATTAGGTGGACTGATGTCCGGCATGATCCATGATGTAACTGGAACTTACGAGGCAGCTTTCTTGAACGGAATAGGTTGGAACCTCTTAAACGGGTCCATCGCTGTCTTTCTGCTCTGGCGCGCAAAAAGGCTTCTAATAAAACCAACGAAAAAGGCAATTTAGCTCTTTTCGCGCAACTCCACTCGCCTAATTTTTCCACTGATAGTCTTTGGTAATTCTGAAACAAACTCGATTTGCCTTGGGTACTTATAAGGAGCGGTCAGGTTCTTGCAAAAATCCTGAATATTTTGCGCTAACTCAGGGCTTCCATTATGGCCACGTGCGAGAATTATATAGGCTTTAACCACCTGACCTCTTGTTGGGTCGGGTGCTCCAATCACGGCGCTCTCAGCAACAGCTGGGTGCTCAAGCAACGCGCTTTCTACTTCAAATGGGCTGATGCGATATCCTGCTGAAGAAATTAGGTCATCGGCTCGACCAATGAACCATAGATATCCACCCTCGTCTTTCTGGGCAGTGTCCCCAGTGTAGTACCAGCCGTTTCTAAAAGCGTCCTGGTCAATCCCACCCTCCGCCTTTAGATAGCCTTCGAAGAGGCCAGGGGGCCAGATCCCATCTGCCGTGTCAGTCCGAACCGCGATGTGTCCAACTTCTCCGGGTGGTAGCCGGTTGCCTTCCTCGTCAACTACATCAACGTCAAGCCCTGGAACTGGTTGGCCCATAGACCCAAATTTAGTTTTTTGGCCTGGAAAATTTGCAACGATGTTAATCGTTTCTGTTTGGCCATAACCATCCGCAATAACCGTTCCCGTATGCTCTTCCCAGTATCGTATAACTTCTGGGTTAAGCGGTTCCCCCGCTCCCATGCAACGGCGTAGGCTGGAGAGATCGTATTGTTTCAAGTCAGTTTGTGCGAACATCCGGTACGCAGTCGGGGGGGCGCAGAAAGTGGTGACCTTGAAGTCACGGATCAGATTTAAGTGCTGATCTACATCTAACCCTTTGCCATCAAAAAGAATAATTGTGGAGCCAAGCAGTAGCTGAGGAAATAGCATCCCCCAAGCAGCCTTTGCCCATCCCGTATCGGTCAGTGTCCAGTGGATGTCTTCTTCCCGGAGGTCCATCCAAAAAAGGCCGGTTGCTGCGTGCGCAAGACCATAGCCAAAATCTCTAGGCACCATCTTCGGAAGGGCGGTAGTGCCTGATGTAAAATATGCCATCATCATATCTGTCGACTTGAACGGGCCAACGCTGGCAACGTCAATATCAGGGTTCTCGGCTTCGCATAGTGTGTGAAAATCAAGCCATTCCTTGCCAAGGTTTTCTGAGCCAACCACAATTAGATGCTTAAGTGTTGGGCATTCATCCCTTATGGCGTCTACTTTTTCAGTGTGCTCTGCCGTGACGATAACTGCCTTGGCGCCAGATTGTTGAACCCGGTAGGCGATGTCTTTTGCGGTTAATAAGTTTGTGCCTGGCATCGAGACAACGCCAAGTTTCATGCAACCAAAAAGAACCCCATACCATTCTGGAATGCGTCCAATAACGACGCAGGCAAAATCTCCTTTACGAAGACCAAGGTTTCTTAAAGCGTTGGCAAATTGGCCTGATTGACGGGAGAGATCCGCGTATGACACTTCACGGTGTGTTTTGCCATTCGGTTCGATCGCAATGAGGGCGGTCTTATTGGCTGCTACTGCTCGTGCATCTATAACATCGTAAGCGAAATTAAATTCTGAGGGGATTGGCAGTTTGTAGGAGTGTTTGGCGAGGTTGTAGTCGCGTTCAATATGGCTGAGTTCGATCATCGCTGGGTCTCCCGATGCCAATTTCAGGTGAGGATTTTGCCTTAACTTTCGCGTTCCTGGAAGCGGTCTGGGTCACCTTCAGCAACACGCCTTGTCATGAAAGTCCCAAGCGCAGTTGCGCAATGGAGGCCAGTATCTGTCATCACATCGCAAGAAACGACAATTGACCGACTGCCCGCACGAATAACAGTGGCGGTTGCCGTTAGACGTTTGCCTTTAGCGCCCGTAAGATAATTTACCTTAAGCTCTTGAGTTGCAACGAGCCGTTTTCTTGTGTCGTAGTTGCCGCCGCCAGCAGCCGTGCCCATGGCAACGTCAACTAACGAGGCGACTACTCCACCGTGGGCAACACCACGGACGTTCATTTTGTCTTCATCCAGATCTAAGGAAACGACAGCCACCTGATCAGTCATTTTCTCGTAGTTAAGGCCAAGCCATTTTCTAAAACCAACGTCAGGCACCTTTTCGATTCCTTTAATTTTCCAAAACAGATTATTTGAATTTTACGAATGTAGGAGTTTGAGTGCGAGATCAGACGTTCTCGCCATAACTGCCAAGTTAAGGTTGTTTTGAACCTAGGTTAAGCGGCTAAAATAAACCATATCTTTGTTTGCTTGCCTTTCCTGCTCGGGAGAGGCATGACCATACTTATAAATACAATCGTCTTTAGATTTCTTTGTAGGCGGAATAGAATTCTCGATAATCGTTTTCTCTTGGGAGAATTGTCATGACTTATACACTCGACCAGTTTGCGGCTGACTGTCGTGCTGCCCTCAAAACCGATTCCGGTGTGGTTGGACAAGGCAAGGTTGTTGAGTGCGTTGAGAAGGCACTTAAAGATGAGGCATTTGTCGAGAAATATTTGGGCAGTGCCACTGCCGACCGTGAGATAATCTATCAGGACCCAGAGCTTGGTTTTTGTATTTGTGCACACTCATACAGCGATGCCAGGCAAGGTTATCCGCATGATCATGGCCCCACCTGGGCGATTTATGGTCAGGCTGTTGGTGAGACCAGCATGACTGATTGGAAGATGGTCCAACCTCCAAAGGGTGACGAGCCAGGTCTCGTGGAAAAGACTGCAACATACGTCATGAAGCCAGGTGATGCCCATCACTATCCGGTTGGTGCTATCCATGCGCCCTACCGTGCTGGGCCAACTAAACTGATTCGTATTGAAGGCTGTGACGCTTCAAAGGTAACGCGTACCCCCTTGAAGGCAGTGTCCTAAACCGGCATACCGGGCAACGAAAACTCTTCGTTGCCCTTCCGGATTCTATAATGGCTGAGCCGCCGATCATCGCCCTTCGCGACGTAAGCCTTGGCTTTGGTCCAGATCCTTTATTTTCTGGAATTGAATTCCAGTTGTTGCCAGGCGAACGGGCAACTCTTGTTGGCCGAAATGGTTGTGGCAAGACCACCATCATGAAGTTGTTGGCCGGGGCTATAGAGCCAGATGCAGGCGAACGTTTTCTGCAGCCTGGGACGCGTGTCGCTTGGCTTCCCCAGGAGCCTGTTTTTGAGGCGAAAGAAACAGCTTGGGACCATGTATCATCGGCAGACCCCGATAACCCTCCGGAAGACTATGAGATCAGTGCGGCGCTCGATCGCTTTGGCATCAGAAAACTTGCATCACGTGAGGCTGGCTCACTCTCTGGTGGTGAGGCACGAAAGGTTAGTCTAGCGCGTGCTCTAATCCGTCCACCCGATATTCTTTTGCTGGATGAACCAACAAACCATCTCGATCTTAACGCTATCCAGGATTTAGAGGATTTTATCCTATCTTTTGGAGGCGCGTTGGTAGTGATAAGTCACGACCGTGCTTTTTTGGACGCCGTGACGCAGCGCTTATTTTGGCTTGAGCGAGGAATTTTAAGAACGGCCAAGAAACGCTTTCACGAGTTTGACAGCTGGGTCGAGCAAATTTTTGAGGAAGAGGCGAGGGCTGCAGAGAAGCTCGACGCCAAGTTGGCTCAAGAAAAACGCTGGCTGCTAAGAGGTGTAACAGCCAGGCGGAAAAGAAACCAAGGGCGTCTTAGCCGCTTGCATGACATGCGTGATGCCCGGTCTGCTCTTTTAGGTAAGCCACGCCGGCCGGACTTAAAGATCAGCGAGGGCGAAGCGAAGTCACGAATGGCAATCGAGGCAAAAGGCCTTCAAGCAGTGATTCCTGATGGCGCTGGAGGACAGCGGGTACTCTTTGAAGGTTTCAATACGCGTATCCTTAAAGGAGACCGAATTGGAGTTATAGGCCCCAATGGAGCAGGTAAGACGACTCTAATAAGGATGCTGACAGGCGATTTAGAGCCTCATGGAGGCAAAGTCCAAGTCGCGAAAACACTGGAAACAGCTTATTTTGATCAAAAGCGTGTTGGTCTCGATCCCAGTGAAACGCTTTGGCGCTGGATGTGCCCAATGGGAGGAGACCAGGTGATGGTCCGAGGGCGCCCACGGCATGTCGTTGGGTACCTGAAGGATTTTAATTTTGATGTGGATCAGGTTAAGAGTCCAATTGCTACCCTTTCAGGCGGTGAACGGAACCGGCTTTTACTAGCAAAGCTGCTCGCGCGTCCTACCGACCTTATGGTCCTGGATGAGCCCACTAATGATCTTGACATGGACACTCTTGATCTACTTGAGGAAGCGCTAGGGGAATTTGGTGGAACGTTAATAATCGTTTCCCACGATCGCGACTTTTTGGACCGCACAGTTGCAAGTATCATCGCCCTTGAAGGCGACGGTAAGGCGCGGGAGTTCGTTGGTGGGTACCAGGATTATGTCCGCCAACGAAATGAGCGTGGAGAGGTTCCTCGTACGTCTGGCGAGAATAGGCAAAAGGCAGTTCAAAAACCTCGCGCTGAGCGCGATGGCCTTAGCTTCAAAGAACAGTATGAGTTCGATGAATTGCCTTCCAGAATTGCTAAATTGGAGCACGACATAGCTAGAATTGAAGAGGCTCTCGGAAAACCCGATGCCTATGCACGGGACCCGGACCGTTATTCCAAGCTGACAGACTGGTTGGTTAAATCAAGAGATGATTTGGAGGCGGCAGAGGAACGATGGCTTATCCTCTCTGAAAAGTCTGAAAGAGTAGCGTAATGTTGGAGCATCCATCGCCCAACCACGATGAAAGACCTCCTGAAAGCCGCATAGAGCTCCTAATTCTGCACCATACTGGCATGTCTACAGGAGCGGCTGCCCTAAGTAGGTTGTGTGACCCTAAATCTAAAGTGTCTAGTCATTATCTGGTCGAAGAGGATGGACAGATTTTCAACCTTGTCTCAGATGAGCGACGGGCCTGGCATGCAGGGCAATCTTTTTGGGCTGGAAGACGACATCTCAACGACACTTCAATTGGTGTGGAAATTGTTAATCCTGGACATGAATTTGGCCTTAAGCATTTCCCAGAGGCTCAGATTGAAGCGGTAATTACTTTGTCGCAGAATTTGATGGCTACCCATTCTATTTCAGCCAGCAGTGTCCTTGCCCATAGTGATGTTGCACCGCGGCGGAAACGTGATCCAGGAGAGCTTTTTCCCTGGGAACGCTTGGCTGCGGCTGGTGTTGGGTTGTGGCCAGATATTGTGTCTAACCGTCGCCAAGGACAACGGCCTGGTCTGATTGAAGCACAGCGTATGCTTGCCAAATGGGGATATGCTTGTCCTGAAACCGGTGCCATGGACCAGGATACTCTTGCTTGCATTGCCGCCTTTCAACGCCGCTATCGCCCTTCTCGGGTTGATGCTCTTTTTGACGTCGATTGTGCTGAGCGTTTAGGCTCTCTTCTGGCAATGCGTGATATATAAAATCCTCTTAAAGCTTCCAATCTCCTATCGAAGCCTTCGGTAAGCCCAGATGATCTCTTAGCGTAGATCCAGAATATTCTTTGCGGTAAAGCCCGCGGCGCTGAAGCTCTGGCACAACATGAGTAACGAAGTCCTCAAAGCTGCCTGGTAGCCAGGAGGGGCCAATTACAAAGCCATCACAAGCCGGCGTCGTGAACCATTCCTCCATAATATCCGCTATCTCTTTTGGACCTCCAACCCACGCATGGTTCAACCTTCCACGTTGGGTGACCTCCATAAAGTCTCGAGGTGTAGGATTTGGGTATCCTGCCTGAACAACTCGATCTCTCATTGTTTGCATGCCTGAGACGCCAGCCATTTCCGCGTCCGTGAAGGGTTCGTCTAAACCTTTTTTACCAAAGTCATAGTTCAATGCTTCTGATAAAAGCGAAAGCTGATCTATCTCGTTTGGAAGCGTGTCATAAAGAGCTCTCTTATCCTCAGCTTCAGTCTTGGTTGCTGCAGCTACAGGGAAGCCGAGCGCTGCGATCTTCATACTGTTCGGGTCGCGCCCGTTAGCTTCAGCGGCAGACTTTAAATTATTATATGCGGCTGTCGCAGCGGGGAGATGTGGCGGTGCCGTAAAAAGGAGTTCTCCCCAACGTGCAGCAAATTTTTGGCCCCTTCCACTTGCACCCGCCTGCATGATGACTGGTCTACCTTGCGGCGAGCGCGGAACGGTAAATGGGCCGCGAGTCTGGAAATAATTACCCTTATGATCAATTCGGCGAACACTTCCGGGTCTGGCGAAGAGACCTTTTTCTTTGTCTAAAATAATTGCGTCATCGTCCCAGCTATCCCAATGACCGAGAACAGCCTCCATGAAATCATCGGCCATATCATAGCGATTATCATGGGCGATAACGCCTTCGAGACCCATATTTTTGGCTTCATTATCATTGACTGAGGTGACGACATTCCATGCTGCTCTGCCTCCCAGCATGAGGTCTACCGTTTGGAAAAGGCGGGCTACATGAAAAGGTTGGAAGTAAGTTGTTGAATAGGTGGCGCCCAAACCCAAGTGCTTGCAGCCCAAACCCATAGCCATCATCACTGTTGCTGCATCCATTTTTACAGCGCGTATGCCATGCTCAACTGTATGGGCATGGTCGCCAGTATACATGTCGGGCATCGCAAGCCTGTCGTCAAAAAAGGCAACATCAAATCGACCATGCTCTAAAATTTGGGCAAGATGTTGGTAATAAGCTGCAGATGTGAAGTCGGGTCGCGCGTCAGGGTGCCGCCAAGCTGCGGGGATAGTGGTGCAGTTTTGAGCCTGCATGAACGCTACAAGGTGGATTTGACGCTTCATCTAAAGGCTCCTGGGACGGGAATCTCCCAACCTGATGCCTTTTCATATCCCCAAGCGGCCCTAAGCGCTAATGGCTCTGAACCGTAAGCAGCAATAAATTGAGCAGATAATGGCAAACCACCAGTGGAGAAGCCAATCGGTGCAGCGCAAGCGCACATCTCCGCCATGTTGACGGCCCTGGTGAAAAGTGCCGGCGTCCCTTTTTGATCTATTTCAGAGACTACGGGAGCAGGTTCAGTAGTTGTTGGCGTTAATAAAACATCAACGTTCGCCATAGCCTCATGAAACGCCTTTATTAGTCGCTGCTGCTCACGCTTTGCCAGCACATAGTCCTTTGCTGCAGTCCCGCGGGCACTAGCAAGTCGAGCACGGACGTCCTCGTCTAATGGCGATGCAAGGTCATCGACTAGATGGCTATAGTGCGCGTAACCCTCTGCGTGGATTATGTGTCCGACTGGTCCTGCTAGATCTTTGATTGGCACGGGCAGCTCTATATTTGTTACATGGGCACCGGCAGCTTCGCATACTTTCAGAGCTGCATCATAAGCATTGAGTATTTCGGGGCTGACTCCTTCCCGATCACGGTCAGGCATCACGCCTATTCGCATCCCTTGAAGCCCTAGTCTCATTTCGGGAAGTGGATCGCGATATTGCGGACGATAAGTCAAAAGGTCATTTGGATCGGGTCCCTGAAGAGCATTGTAAAGCAGAGCTGCGTCTTCAACAGAACGAGTCATTGGACCAGGGGTGTCTAGGCTTTCGGCAAGGGGTAGGACGCCATGAACGCTAAACCTACCAAGAGACGTTTTGAGGCCGAAATGGCCGTTCCAAGCCGCTGGCAAGCGAACACTACCACCGGTATCCGTTCCTATAGCAGTCGTAGTTAGGCCAGCCGCTACGGCAACTCCTGATCCTGAGGATGAGCCTCCTGGCGCACGATGAGTGTCGCTATCCCAAGGGTTCCAAGGGGTGCCCATACGCTGGTTTGTTCCCCAACCACCCATTGCAAACTCGACGGTATGTGTTTTACCGATAATGATCATTCCCGCTGCTAAAGCTCGTTCAGCTATAGTTGCGGTATATGTGCTGAGCCGCCCAGCGTTAGCAGCAGTACCCCCTCGGGTTTCGCGGCCTTTGATTTCACAAAGATCTTTCAGTGCGATTGTTACACCGTGCAATGGGCCTATGCGCCAGCCACGTTGTATCGCATCAGTGGCACAGGCTGCAGCCTGCCTAGCATCTTCCGCATATACTTCTGTAAAAGCGCTAAGCTTCTCTCCGTGTTTTGCTATGCGGTTCAGTTGTGCTTCTAAGACGTCTGACGGTGTCAGCGCACCTGCATCGAAAGCAGCTGCAAGTGAGTGTGCTGGAAGGAATGCGGGATCGGTTACCATGGTTTGCTCCTCAACTGGACCGCTTAGGGTTCCGCGTCATTGACGCGCGGTCAAGATCCAGTCTTTGACTAGCATTACATTGGAACTACTTTGAAAGAAGACACATTTATTAAAAGACCCTAGTTTTAGGATATGTTGTCGTATGCTTCGAAGTGCGTCGCTGCTTCTCACCATAATATTGGCAATGGTCTCGCAGGATCTGATAGCCGCCACAAAAGGTGATTCTGATCAGGGTATTCGCCGTTCAGAACTGGCGCAGCTTTGCTTGGTTCACCCTTCCTCTAATCCTGCTGACCATCTTGCTGCTTGTGATGAGCTACTTCTGACGCCTGGGTTGAGTGGTGACGCAAGAGCTTTCGCGCTTATGGGGCGCGCAGAGGCTCTTCGCCGTGCTGGAAACGCGCAAGGTGCAATTGATGCAGCTTCGAAAGCAATTGCTCTTAAGCAAGATTTCATTCGAGGATATTTGGTACGCGCTGGCGCGTACATGTTTCAGGAAGATTGGCAGTCAGCAATTGCAGATGTTTCGACAGCAATTGACTTAGACCGAGGGAATGCGGGTGCTTACGCGGTAAGAGCAGAAATTTACCTCCGCAGAAATCAGCTGAGCTTTGCGCTAGGTGATATGGATCAGGCGGTAGAGTTAGCTCCAGATGTTGCACAATTTAGGCTGACCCGCGCGACAATTTCTTTTTCATTGGGTCATGCTGATAGTGCTTTAGGGGATATTCGTGTCGCGTTAAGACAAGAGCCTGAGCAGCTTGGAGCCTACTTGCTGCGGAGCCATATTTACATGCGCCAGCGCGCCTACAATCGTGCTGCAGCCGATGCAGCATGGGCTCTTAAGCTCGCGCCCAATGAAAGAGCTGCAGCTGATGCTGCGTCAATAGCTCATACCGAGGCTGGGCAATTTGATTTAGCTCTTGGTGCTGCGAACAAATTTGTCGAGATAGAGCCAGGGGAAGCAGATGCGCTTAATGCTAGATGCTGGGTGAAGGCATTGCAGCCGGACCCGACAGGTGCATTATCCGACTGTGATAAAGCTATCTTAGCAAACCCTTCACATTTTCAGGCGCTCGATAGTCGAGCTTTCGTCTACTGGCAGCTGGGGCGTGATCAGGAGGCACAAGCAGATATTGCAGCGGCTCAGAAATTAGATCCAGATTTTTGGGATTGGTCCAAACGCTTAGAACGCTTTCCGCTAATAATGGCAAGACGGTACCTTAAGTCATTAAACTATTATCTTGGACCAATTGATGGGGATTTTGATGACCTAGGCCCAACGCAAAAAGCCGTAGCGGACTATCAACGTAAAGTCGGTATCATAGACGATGGTGAGGTTACCCCTGACTTAATTTCTAGGCTCCGCCAGGAGGCAGAGAAGAGTTAACTTGCCACCAACTGTCTTATTGGCTGTGCACGTGGAAAAGGTCTCTACGCCTTGACTTTATACTGTTTGATTACATCCTGGTTTGGTTCCTGACCAAGTCCAGCGCCGGAGGGAAGGGGTATATGTCCGTCTGGTTTAGGGTCCGTTAAACCTGGATAAAGTGTTGCTTCTAGCTTTCCAAAAAGGCGTTCCAGCGGAGCTTTCTGACCGGTAAAAGCTGCCAGGAGATGCATCGTGGCCACATAGCCTGGCCCAAAATATGGCGAATGCGCTGCAATACCGATGTTATGCATTTCGGCCAGCCTGCAGACTTTTAGAAATTCGGTAACACCACCAACTTTTGAGACACTTGGCTGCGCCCAATCAACAGCGCCTGCTCTCATCATTTGCTGGAACTCCCAGGCTGTCGATGCATTTTCGCCTGCTGCGACTGGGCATAGGCCATTGGTGCGAACTTCTGCCAAGCCATCAAAATTCTCGGGG
>Ga0222714_10005957_pt1 | contig 11462 bp, 9 predicted proteins | sample C33_3DmetaG_FD_165048 | JGI IMG/M metagenome (GOLD analysis project Ga0222714, IMG submission 165048) | Estuarine water microbial communities from San Francisco Bay, California, United States - C33_3D | ecosystem: Environmental > Aquatic > Marine > Unclassified | place: USA: California... | reverse complement strand
GTGCTCACTTACGGGCAGGATCAGTTACTCGAAATCGCGGCCAGCATTCAGGATATTGAACAAAAACGCACGGAACTGTCGGAGCAGATCAACGCCTTGCAAAATCAACTCGGCAGCCTGCGTAACCCGGGCAACAAGAGCGTGAAAACCGTTGTCGTGCGGGTGCAGGCGGCCGATGCGGGCACGCTGACCCTCGCGCTGAACTACACCGTCGGCGGCGCCAGCTGGACCCCCGGCTACGACGCCCGCGTGCTCACCGGCGACAAGGCCCTGCAACTCGGCTACTTCGGCAACGTCCGCCAAAACACCGGCGAAGACTGGAACAACGTCGCCCTCACCCTCTCGACGGCCCAACCGTCACTCGGCGGCAGCGCACCCGACTTGGGCGTGTGGAATTTGGATGTGTGGCAACAACCGGTTCGTCCCGCTCCAATGGTATCCGCGATGGAGGCGAGCAGCGACAAAGACTACGGTTATCTGAAAGCCAATGCCGCTGCCCGCACGCGCATCGGCATGGAAATACAGAGCGGCGTCGCCCAAGCCACCGTCGATACCGCCGCGACCAGCGCTACCTTCAAGATCGCCGTGCCCACCAGCATTCCGAGCGACAACTCGGTGCAAAAGGTGCCGGTCACCACCATCGACCTCAAGGCGGCCATGACCTATGCGACCACGCCGAAGCTGCGTGAAGCCGCTTTCCTCAGCGCCAAAGTATTCAATAACTCCGATTACCCGCTGCTCCGCGGTGCCATGAACGTGTTTCTCGACGGCACCTTTGTCGCCACCAGCCGCCTCGATACCACCATGCCGGGCGAGAAGTTCGATCTCGCACTGGGAGCCGACGAAGGCATCAGCGTGAAGCACCAGCGGATCAAGAAATTCGCCGAGGAAACCGGCGTCTTCAGCAAGGACAACCGGATCACCTACGAATATCTCATCACGATCCAAAACAACAAGCGCACGACCGAGCGGGTCATCGTCACGGATCAGGTGCCGGTCTCCCGCAACGAGAAGATCGTGGTCAAGGTGTCGGCCCCGGCTGAGAAAGAGATGAAACCCGACGCCGAGGGCAAACTCAAGTGGACGCTCGATCTAAAGCCCGGTGAGAAGCGTGAACTGACCGTCAAGTTCACCGTCGATTATCCGACCGACATCAAGGTGGACGGTTTGGAATAAGTTCGGATCAATCCGGATTGAATGCAGGGCGGGGTTTCCAAACCCCGCCTTTTGCGACCGCCTAACTACCAGCGCCCAACCATTTGGGATGGCGGGGATCGGAATCCCCACCCTACATTCAACCCATGTCGTCGGAATCCAAATCCCACCTTGTCGCTATTCCGATCCTGCTGGTCTGCGCGCTGTTGCTGTTTCTGACCAGCGTTTTCTTTCCGTTCTTCAACGTCACCAAACTGTGGGTCTTTCACGATGCGGTTTCGGTTTTCAGCGGAATCATCACTCTTTTTGATAACGGCGAATATTTTCTGTTCGGCGTGCTGACTCTGTTCGCCTTGGTGTTTCCGTTGGTGAAACTCGGGCTGCTCACCGTGATCTGGATCGAACGAAATCATGACCTCGCCCAAGTGCGCTCCCTGCACAAGTGGGTCGAAAATGTTGGCCGCTGGTCAATGCTCGATGTGTTTGTGGTCGCGATCCTGATCGTGGTGACGAAATCCGCGGCTCTCGCGGATATCAAAATCGGCATCGGTTTGTATCTGTTCACCTTTTCAGTGATCTTCACCCAGTTCGCCTCATCTTGGATCGACCGGCTGCTCAATAAACACGATTAAGCCGAGCCGGCCGGGGTGGACCGGATCAATTCCGAACCACGGTCGTCTCAAACGCCCCGCGGCGCCGGCGCCACCGCGGCCGTCCGCCAGTTGAAGACGATCGTCAGCATCCGGAAGATAAAGGTGATGCCGATCGCCACCATCGCAGCCCGAGTCGGGGCCACCCCAATTTGCGCAGTGAGAAATACAAACGTCACGGCGCCGGCGAGTGCCACGAGCACATAAAATTGTCCGGGGCGAAACGTCAGGGGTTCCTCGCGCGTAATCACATCCCGCAGCAAGCCGCCGCCCACAGCGTTGACCACCCCCACCAACACCGCCGCAGTCGGCCCGAGACCGGCCAGCAGGGATTTTTGCACGCCGTAACACGCATAGGCGCCCAGGCCCAACGCATCCACCATTGCGATCACGCGATTGAAATGATGCACCCGCTCGCCCAACACCATGCCGACGAGGGCGGCCCCGCCGATCACGTAGAGATAGTGCGGATTGGCCAGCAATGGCGTGATCCCTTGCTGCAGAAAAACTCCGTCTCGGATCAGACCGCCGCCAATGCCGGATACCAACGCGAGGGAGCATAAGCCCACGACATCGTAGCCGCGCTTCATCGCGGCCAAGGCGCCGGTCAGGGCAAAGGCGAAGGTCGCCCCCAGGTCGATCCAGACCGGCAGTTGAAAACTCGCCTGCATCACGGTTGCAGTCATGCGGGGACTTCCGCCGCGGCAAACCATTCACTCCACATTGGAAAGATATAATCGGCCCCGCGTTCACGCATGATGGAAAAGTCCTCGAGGATTTCCTTGCCGTGCGCCCAGCCGCGGTAGCCCTCGCGGCCCTTGAACTGCAGATCGGATACCCCCACGGCCATGCACTGCTCAAGGTAGCGGCCGCTGGCGTCAGCCGGCCACAATCCCAGCGCGCGCAAACACGCCGCCGTGCCAACAATAATCATGACGCCCTCGAACGCGTAGGTCAGGCAGCTGCGGATCCCATACCAGTCACTGCTTTCAAATTCCATGCACATGCCCATCTGCCCTTCCCACGGGGAAACCACCGCTTTCGTTTCGCGCTGCAACAGCCGCGTGACCTCACCCGTCTTCGCGTTCACCTCCGTGCGCACCGCCTTGCAAAACTGACGCGTGGCCTGCGTGCGAAAAATTTCCCACACCTCACTGAGTGCGTGGCCTTGAAAGAAATAGTCGCAGCGCACGCCCTGACCATGACCCGTAATGCCCTCGGCCGGCACGGGACCTTTGCCACCGGGCATGAAATGCGGTCCGCCATGCATCAGCAGTTCGCGAATAAACGGCCGATTGGTCCAGCAACGCACGATGTTGCGCAGCCCCATCCGATCCGCCTCGGCGATAAACGTATCGAAATCAAACCCTCTGAAAAACGCGTTCAATTCATCCGCGCCGAAATAAAGCCCCGCCGCCATCAGCGCGTCGATGTAACCCTCGGTGATATTGATGTTCCAACTTTTGTGGTGATTGGAGGTGCCATCGAGCAGCACGTGATAGGTGTTGGCATCACTCATCGTGAAGTGCCCGGCGACGGCGAGCGACTGCATGATCAAATCGGCCCGGTGAATTTCATCCGGTGACAATTGGGACCACACCATCGGCAGACGTTTTGCGATCAAGAGCACCCAGGCTGGGGCCGCATGGGTCCAACCGCCGATGCCACCCTGCGCCTCGGGCTCGCGGGTGTTGCCCTCCGTATCATCCGGCGGCAATCCGCCCAGCAGCAGGTGTAATTTTTCAATCAGGGCGGCGGACAACGTTACACCGTCGATAATCCGGTTTGGTTCAGCCATGGCCGCCACGGCCAGCAATTGCAGGGCAAAGGTCCGCGGCATTTCGCGGTAACGCGTGCCGGGGACAAATTTCCAGCGCGGGGATTCCTCCGCTCGCGCGGCCTTCAGTTGATCATCGGTAAACGGCATCTCAATAAACGGTAAACAGGGCCTGGAGGGCGGCGGCGTCCAGCCCGCGTTGCAAACCGAGCATCAAAAGCACACGGGCCTTTTGCGGATTCAGTTCCTCGGCGACGACAAAGCCATATGCGTCATCGTCGAACTCGATGTTGCGCTCCACCACCCCGCCACCCGTGCGCGAGCTGCGCACCACCATCACGCCGGCTTTTACCGCCTCCGCACAGGCCGTGAGGGCACCGGTGGACAGGTTGCCGGCACCGACGCCGGCGAGCACGATTCCTTTGGCGCCGATCCGCACCGCCGCGTCCAACAGGTCACGCTGCAGACCAGCGTGCGCGTAGATGATTTCCACCCGGGGCAATTCCCTCGCGGTGATCGGGGCAAATTCACTCCCCGCCGTGTGGCGACGGACCACCGGCCCAAAGAAATGCAACCGCCCGCGATTCACGAGTCCGGCCAAACCGCGGTTGGGCGATTTGAAGGTGCCGACCTGGGTTGTGTTGGTCTTGGCAATCTCACGCGCAAAATGGATTTCATCGTTACTCACCACCAGCACGCCGCGGTCGACCGCGGCGGCTGATGCCGCCACCGCGACTGCGTTGTAAAGATTCATCGGCCCGTCGGCGCTGATCGCCGTGGCCGGCCGCATCGCGCCCACCAAGACCACCGGTTTCGTTGATTTGAGCACCAGATTCAGAAAATACGCCGTCTCCTCCATCGTGTCGGTGCCGTGAGTAATCACGATTCCGGTGATGGCCGGTTCATCCAGCGCCGCCTGGGCCCGGGACGCGAGTTTTAGCCAAATCGCCTCGTCCATGTCCTGACTCCCGATCCGGGCCACTTGCTCGACCTCCATTGCAGCCAGATCGGTCAATTCGGGCACCGCGCCCAGCAAGGCCTCGGCCGACATGGCCGCCGCCGCATACCCCCGCGCGCCAGTCTGCGCGCCCGCGATCGTGCCGCCAGTGGCGAGCAAGCGAATACGAGGAACAGTAGGAGATTCGGCCATAAGCTAGCGCCCCAGCTTGCCGAAACTTGCATCGATGCAAATACCTAAAGAAAATTTCACTCCAGTCTGGAGCTATCCGCACGAAGCCTCCTAGATGCTCCGCGTTTCACGTTTAACCCCCTTTATCCATGAGTAACTCCCCCGCCTCGGACCTAAAACTCGGCCTCATCGGCCTCGATACCTCCCACGTCATCATTTTCAGTGACGAGTTCAATAATCCGGAAGCCAAGCACCCGCTCAAGGGCGCCAAGGTTGTTGCCGCTTGGCCGGGTGGTTCACCGGATCTGCATTCCAGCATCAGTCGTGTGCCGGGTTACACCAAGGATCTCAGCGAGAAGTTCGGCGTCAAGATCATGGACAGCATTGAGGAAGTAGTCGCCGCCAGTGATGCGATTCTTCATACCTCTCTGGATGGGCGCGTTCACCTCGAGCAATTCAAGCGCATTGCCGCCGCGGGTCCGGGCAAGCCGGTTTTCGTCGACAAGCCATTCGCCCTTTCCACCGATGTCGCCAAGGAAATTTTTGCGATCGCGGCCCAGCACGGGAATCCCATTTTCACTTCATCGTCCCTGCGATTCAGCGGTGCTTTGACCCGCGTGCTGACGCCGGAGGTGAAGCCCACGGTGAAGGGTGCGCAATTCCAAGGCCCTGCCGCCCTGGAGCCGACCAACCCCGGCTTCTACTGGTATGGCATCCACCCGATCGAAATGCTCTACACGACGATGGGCACCGGTTGTCGCGCCGTGCGTTGCGTCTCCAACGACACGTTCGATGTGATCACGGGTTTCTGGGCCGACGATCGCATCGGCTCGATTCACTGCAACCGCACCGGTAATTACGAATACCACGGCGTCATCCACTTTGAGAAAACCTCCGTGCATGTGAATGTGCAGGCCGAGGACAAGGGATTCTTTACCTGCCTCGGTGAGGCCATCCTCGAGTTCTTCCAAACCGGCAAACCCCCGGTGCCGACCGCGGAGACGATCGAGTTGATTCGGTTCATCGAGGCCGCCAACGAAAGCCGTGCCAACGGTGGTCGCGAAGTGCTGATGTAATTGGCAGGGCGTGACCGCCGGGCGCGCCGCAGTTTGCATGGACGGCCCGGCGGTCCGTCCCTACCCGCCAATCCACCCAACCCCATGCACGTCAGCTACGAATCTGGAAAACTTCACTTCGCCGCCGGCGTTTTTAAGCTCGGCCCGGGCCAGCCGTCGCTGAAAGTCGATGGCCAGGCGGTTACACTGCGTTGCACCGGCGGCAACGATGAAGCCAAATGCACTGAACTGAACTGGCGGGGGCGTGGCGTGGAGTTGCAGCAACGGATTGAAAGTGAAACCAGCACCCGGCTGCGCATCACCAGCACACTGACCAATACCGGAAAAAATCCCCTCTCCCTTACCGAGGTCACGCTCTTCGCGAGCCGCCGACTCGGCCTCGGCCCCAATCCGGCCGATACGCGCATCCTCGAACAAAACGCCTACTTCGGCCGCGTGCGCACACCGCGTCAGATGCTCACGGGCAGTGATCATCTGAAAGCCACCGATGGCACCACCGGTGGTTTCGTCAGCCAGACCCATACCGTCCTCTACAATCACACCGTCCGGGAGGCCCTGCTACTCGGCTTTGAAACCATCGACCGCTGGTTGCCCCAGTTCAGCGCCCGGATGGTTGCCGGCACCGGTGGTGATTTTAGCGGGATGGACAACGTGGATGGCGGTGCCGCCAAGACTCGTGCAGCCGAAATCAATACCACCACCCGCGTGCCGGCATTCAAGGAATTCACCATCCGATTCGATGGCGGAGATTATGTGATCAACCCCGGCGAGACGCTCGCCCTTGGCGACTTCGTGATCGAGGCCGGCACGGATCCACTTAGGTTGTTGGATGGCTACGGTCGCCGCATCAAAAAGCGCAACCGTCTCCCCGATCCGATCGGACCACTGGCCAATTGGTGCAGCTGGTATCCCTATCGCCTCGGCGTCACGGATGATCTGGTCGTCGCCACCGCCAAGGCAGCGCGCACGCGCAACCTCCACCAACTCGGCCTGCGCTTTCTCCAAGTCGATCTCGGCTGGGAGAAGGACAACGTGCCGAGTTTCTTCGAGGAGAACGAACGGTTTTCCCGCGGTCTGGGTTGGTTAAACCAGCAACTGAAGAAGGAAAAGTTCGAGCTCGGCGTCTGGGTCGGCGTGCTTTGCATCGCGGAGAGTCATCCCATCGCGCAAGAGCATCCGGAGTGGTTGCTGCGCGGCCCCGATGGCAAACCCCACAACAACTACAATTGGTTCTGGGAACCATTCTGCCCGATCTACGCCCTCGATGTCTCTCATCCCGGCGCGCAGGAATGGCTGCGGAAAAACTTTACCGCCCTCGCCGAGAAGGGCGTGCGCTATGTGAAGTGGGATTTCGCCAGCGTCGTCACCGGGCAGGAGCTGCGCGGCCGGCACAATCCGCAGATGGTCAACGCCCGTTCACGCGAAGCCGTCCGCACCGCTTTCCGCATCGCGCAGGACGCACTCGACTCGACCGGCGAGAAGGCGGTCATGCTCGATTGCTCGGGCACCGACTACGCCGCCGCGGGCATCGCTGCGATCAACTACGTCAACATGGACACCGGCAACGCCGGGCTCGGTTGGCGGCACCTGCGCGAAGTTTACACGAGCTACGCCTGTCATCTTTTCAAACATCACTGGGCGCTCTTGCAGCCGTCGTGCCTCGTCGTCGGCCTACCCGGCACTTTGGAAGAGGCCCGCATTCGCGCGACCGCGACTTTCATGGGCGCCGGTCATGTCGATCTCGGCGATGATCTCACGACATTACCCGAAGACCGTTGGTCCGTGCTGCTCGTGTCTCTGCCGCCCAATGATACGCCGGCCACGCCAATCGATCTGTTTGAACCGGTGGCCACCGGCACCCTCCCCTATCTCTCTTTGATCAAGGCCCAGCCGACCAAGTTGCCCGAGGTCGAAACTGATCCACAGGGCGCGTGTGTGTGGACCCTGCCGATGAAAACCGATTGGGACGAGTGGACGCTGGTTGCGTTGTTCAACTGGACGGAACCCACCGTCGAGCCCGGCTCAAACGCCAATCTCGCCAAACGCTTCCGCGTCGAATTTTCCCGTCTGGGTTTGCCCAAGACCGCCCGGCTCTGGGCCTACGAATTCTGGTCCGGCCAATTTCTCGGCACCGTGCCGCGCGCCGAAAAACCTGCCGGCACCTATCACCATCCGGGGGAGTTCGGTCATCCCGTGATGCAATCGCCCACCGGCACGCTCGATCTCGGTTTCCACGGACCGGCAGTCAAACTGCTCGTGTTGCGCAAACCGCGGACGCATCCCTGGCCGCTCGGCACCAGCTTTCACCAAAGCGGCGGACGCGAATTGAGCGCCGTGAAGTGGACGCCGAAAACCCGCATCCTTTCCGGCAAACTGCACCGGCCCAAAGGTGAAAGCGGTTACATCATGATCGCAGATCCGGGCAGCGACTCCGGCACGCACAAACTCCCCATCATTGCGACCAGTGACGTGACAGCCTGGTCGGTCAAGTTTTGACCGAGGCCCGCTGCAGACGCCACTGTCCCGGCGTGACACCTGCCACCGACTTGAACTGACGGTGGAAGAAATACACGTCGGTGTAGCCGAGCGATTCGGCAATCTGCTTCAGGCTCATGGAAGATTCCTCCATTAGCTGACGGGCCCGTTCGATCCGGGCGCGAATCACAAACGCGGATGGGCTCAGCCCGGTGAGCTCGTTAATGCGGCGGGCGGTTTGCGAAACCGACAAGCCGGCGCGCCGGGCCAGTTCAGTGACGGTCCAGCCACCACCGGGATTTTCACGCACGGCCAACAAGGCCGCGGCGAGACTCGTGCCTGCGGTGCGGGCGGGATGAAACTGCGCCGAATCGTGAATCTGCAGCAAGGCGAGCCGTAGGGCCAGGTCACGCTTCAGATTCCCCGCCTCCGTGTGCGCCGTGTGCCCCTCCACTATCTGCCGGGCCAGTGGCTCAAACGTCGCAAGGTCGTTCACGATCACCGGCACAGTCGGCAAAGTCAGCGAAGCCGGCGACAAAAGTCGGCCGCGCCCATCGAGAAAATCCGCATGCATATGAAACACCCGCAAACGACGTTTCGGATCGTGCAAAGCCGTGAGCGCGGAACCCGGAGGCAACAACAGGCAGGTGCCTGGCCCGAGCGGGAATTCGCGACCTTCCACCCAAGCCTGGCCCACCCCATCCAGCACCCACCACAGCAGATAATCGCTGAGCACATACGGCTTCAGTTCCCACACCGGCTCGCAGCGGACTATCCCGATAGGCATCCGCGGGGTGATCCCGCCTTTGGCCGCGACCGCCATCAGGTTTACTTGAGACATGCGCGATAAGTGCAAAATAATGCCCTATCCGTCTATATAAAACGTCCAGTGAATCTGGTATGGTATGCGTTGTGAGCACAAAGACCGCCAATATCTACCCCACCCTGCCCGCTCAACCTGACGCCGAGATGATCGAGCGTTACCGCGAAGATGGTTACCTCGCCTTTCTCAACGTCCTGACCCCGGAAGAGGTCAAGGCGGCGTCGGATGGCATCAACGAGCTCGTGCACAAATACGCGTTCAACGACGAGTTGACCGAGCATGTGCAGACCAAGAGCATGAGTGGTTCCCAGAACAGCGGCGGTCTGCTCTTCCGCAGCAAGACTTCCGACTTCCATTTCCAAGTTGAGAGCCAATACGTGGCACGGCCCGACCGGCTCGACGATTTGGCGGACAACATTCGGAAATTTCAGTCCTACGACATGGAGTTGCCGATCTACGACTACATCTCGCACAAACACCCGAAGTTACGTGCCCTGCTCGGGGCGATTCTCGGCGAAGATTATGCGCCTTACTCCAGCATGGCGCTGTGCAAGCCGGCCGGCATTGGCGCGGCAAAACCCTGGCATCAGGATCTCGCTTATTTCTCGGTCAACCGTTTCGACGGGGTCGCCGGTGTCTGGATTGCGCTCGACGAGGCCAAGGTCGACAACGGCTGCATGCACGTGATTCCCGGCGGCCATCGCACCGGACCACGCGAACATTATTGGTCGAAGGTGGATTGCGAAATCACCACCGGTGATGTCAATGCGCAGCAAGGTCTGCCCATCGAGCTGCCTCCGGGTGGACTGATGATTTTCGATGGCATGCTGCCGCACGAAACGCCGTCGAATCGCTCCAACCGCCGCCGCCGCGCCCTGCAGTTTCACTATCGCAGTGCCGCAACTCAGATCGTGCCGCGCGAGGAACACCGCGCAAAATTCACCGCTCCAGACGGCATGTTCATCGGTTGCGACTACTCGAAGTTCGAGGAAGCCAAGTGACGGTTGGCGGGATCAGCGATCCCGCCCCACAATCGAATCAGCGCGGCGGAAATACTTCGCGCAGCTTCTCCAAACGCGCAAGTCCGTCCCGCGTGTCTGGCAACAGGTAGGCGCCCTCGGTCCACTCATTCCACGCGTTGAGTGTCAGGATGCGCGGCGCCGCCGGATGGGCCGCAAAGTATTCACGGGCTGCGACCAATGCCTCGGCAAATTTATCCGGACCGTCGTCGACCAACACTGGCACCCAAGGATAGCCAAGGTTATCGAAGACCTCGGCGGGATTGCAGCGCGGCGTGGAATCAAAACCGGTGGTAACATTGATCACATAGGGCCGCGCACTGGGTTCGTGACGCTCGGTCCAAACCGCGATGTTCGCGGCCATCGCCTCGGTATACGGTGTCGCCGGAAAGGTCTTCTCGGTCAGGTTGAACCGATCGTGCCAGTTGTAATCGGTCACGCTGTCGATGCCGAGGGCGTCGCAGGAAACGCGCGGGTCCAACCCCTCGCCCAGCCGTTTCTGCATCGCGTTGAAATGGATTCCGGCATGACCGGCGGCCCACGCCTTGGCGCGAAAGCGATCCAAGGCTTGAACCGCGCCGTCGAGTCCGCCGTGACCACGAATCAACGGTTCGATATCCCAGATCGAAAAATAGGGCCGGCCCTCGTAATGCAGGTAGTTGGATCGGGAGAAATACTCCGCCACCACCTTGTCGGTGAATCGCTCAAATCCCGCCGGGGACAGCATGCCCGGGCACATCGCCGGCGCGCCTTCGAGACCATGAAACCGTCGGGTGGGAAACCAATCGTGCCAATCGTGATTCGCCCACATGAGCGCAAATTTGAGCCGGTGCGAATTGGGTGCCTGGAGAAAACCATTCTCCAGCGCACCTTCCAAAAACGGTCCGTCGTCGTAGTGATAGTAATCGAATAAAAACGCCGTCACGCCGTGATCGGCGGCCGCAAGGTTGATCTCTTTCTCCGCGTAAACCGGATCGCTTTCATCGGTATGGCCCCAGGCCGGAACCCGCGGTTGATGGTGGCCGGGGAAACGCGGCTCGGCGCGCTTCACCAATTCCCACTCGGTCCAACCCTTGCCGTGCCAGCGGTCGTTGCGCGGATCCGGATGATACTGCGGGTAGTAATACACCGCAATTTCAAGTGGGGTCGGTTTCATGAAATAATAATCAGGGGTTATCCGCAGCGACGGCGGTATCCAGGCGGGCCAGTTCTTCACCAACGTTGAAGTTCATCGGTTCATCGGGATCAAGCGAAGGGATCGCGGAAAGCAAGAGTCGCGTATAGGGATGCTGCGGATCCGCAAAGAGTTTATCGGTTGCCGCCATTTCCACGATGCGGCCCTGGCGCATCACCGCCAC
>Ga0222714_10005954_pt1 | contig 11465 bp, 9 predicted proteins | sample C33_3DmetaG_FD_165048 | JGI IMG/M metagenome (GOLD analysis project Ga0222714, IMG submission 165048) | Estuarine water microbial communities from San Francisco Bay, California, United States - C33_3D | ecosystem: Environmental > Aquatic > Marine > Unclassified | place: USA: California... | reverse complement strand
TTCTACTGGTGCTGGTGCTGGTGCTGGTGCTGGTGCTGGTGCTGGTGCTGGTGCTGGTGCTGGTGCTGCCACTGGTGCTGCATTTGCATTTGCATTTGCTTTTACTTCTGCATTTGCAATTGCTTTTGCAATTGCTTCTACTTCTGGATACGATATTTCAATATTAAATTTGTCAAACCACGTTTTATATTTCTTCTCTTTGGAAGATAAAAAACCTGGGGCAGCTTCTCTTGATACAATCACATTATCGATGACGTTACTTAAACTATCTTTTAACTTGGATATGCATGTATTAATCTTTTCATTAATGTTTTGATTTCTCGTCATCAACTCTTGGTAGTTTTTCAATAAATCTTGGTATTTTGTGTCGGTAAGTGGCAATTTTAATTTATTGAAAATAGCTAGTTTAAAGTCGACCAACTTAGTAATAACATCCGTAATTGCTGTCTGCTCCTTAGTTGAGTCTGTCACCGGGGAGTCCGTCTGTTTATTTGACTCTAAAATCGGGGAGTCCGTCTGCGAGTTGGCCAGTTCCACTGGCCCTTGTGTGTCGGTTTGTCTTGGTGATGAACTATTCGGCCCGCCATTGAGACTTAACGTATTTATATCAAAATTATCATTGTTAATTAAGTCAATAAGCTTGGTAATATTCTCATCACTAATAGTAAATAAAGTATTAGCGTTTTTATCAGTCATTTTATATATTCCATTACCATGCGTTATATGGATTTTATTCCCAGTAATTGATGATGTATAAGTTTCTGTATTATTTTCCATTACAAAATATCAATGCGTATATATATTATAATAACAAATATAATATATAACTTTACCTAAATTACAAGACACGACCGAAAAGAATATACCACTTTACTAAGTTATAACATACTTAGCGCATTTTGCGAGACATTTCATCGCTAGGCATTTCACGCGTAGACATACCACCACGGACCCATCCGTCCATCGCCGCCTCTTCCACCGTATGCGATGCATCTTTCACCTGGTTCTCCATTTTACTATCCGTCGGGTACAACGAATATGCGCCAAACGATTTCTCCATGATTGTCGAAACGCTCTTTTTCTCAGTCACCGGTTCACCTTGTTGCAATTGCGATTCCAATGCAGGGTCGCAACTACCACGCCCTAAATAAGGAACCGTGATAAAGGGTCGTGAAAACAACTGCAATTTCTCTAACGAACGCTCTTCCGTTGGTTTCAATTTCAACATCGACTCCTTATCGACAGATGCATTGTAAATGCCATTACCATTCGCCAACCCATTAAAATTCATAGTTGGTTGTTGTATGGCAAATTGCACATGTTGGTCGCTTAAAGTACTGCTAAAATAATCGGTTAACATGTGGTTAGCATATTGGGTATTTGCAACAGTACGTTGTGTTTGGTCCACCGAATCTGCCCCAATACGAGCAGTATTATTAAATGTGTAAGGACTAAGAGAGGCCATATTATCTACAATTTATTATAGTATACAAAGAGATAGTATTTTTCGATGTAAAAATATTATCAAAAAAGACCGGTGTCCAAAATGACCTAAATTAAACCCGTGGATTATCATCGATAGCCCTAGTTTGTATGTCTCGATAAATTTCGAGCACAAGCAAATTGGTTACCTTCTTTACATGAAATCATACTACCGTAACAAAATTCGGCAAACCCCGCCTGGTCATTGGGAATAGTGGTAGACGGGTTCGAGTTGAATGTACGTAGAGACTGCTCGAACATGAGTTCGCTACCCGCATCCTTAAATAACTTGTCTGCAATATTAGGATGGTCTGGGTTTGCGTCGGTCACAAACTGTTTTGCCTGTTTCAAAATCTCTTTTTCCACATTTTTGTTAAACGCAGGTGGTGCGGGTTTTTTCTCCGGATTATAATCATAATCAGTGACTAATACATTACCAAAAGGATTACTCGAATCCGGGTCAGTAAATAATCCTTCTGGAACAGGCATGTTATGTTTCTTAAATAACTCTTCTGTTACAGGCGCGCTTTCGAACCCTTCACTTGCGCGTTTTTTCATCATTTTATCCTTTTCTTGCTTATGATAATAGTATAATATGTATATTGCTCCTAGAGTTACAATGGTGAAGAGCAACGTGCGAAAACTATTCGTAACAATAAAAATTAATCCGGCAAGTATAATGACGGCACGAGTAATCGCATTTAACTTTTGTTCATATGTCATACATGCGGATGGAAAAAACTCAAACATATGCGGTTGCTGAAGTAAAACATTTGGATTTTCGCCCCAAAACTGTATTTGTTTACGTACACGTTTCAATTTATCATTCATTTCATCCGTTGGATTCGCGAATGGGTTTGTCGCATTACCAGATATATTTGTTGATGCTTTCGATTCAACATTTGGTTGATATAAACCCTCTGTTATATTAGAAGCATGAATAGGTTGTGACATAATATAATAAGATCAGTATATATATTAATCTTATTATATTGTTCCATATAAACTATAATTTGCTAAATAATATACGATTTACAACGGCGTGATGCGGATACTTATTATATGCATGGTTCAATAATACCAACATAGTAAAGTTGTACTACTTCGTTGCATTCTCGTGTTTATGCAATGACGACTTAACTATATTTTTATGTTTAATACATTCTTTATCAATACTTAAAGAATCGCACTTTGTATCATAGGGTACAATTTGCAGAACACATTTCGATTTTTCCCCGTATAATGGTTCAACACAACCCGATTCTTTGGTCGTCTGCGGTATATTGGCAAACCGTACTCGTTTCTTCGTCTTAGCGTGTTTCTTTGTATTTTTCGCACTTATTGTACATCGTGCTCTAAAATGCTCATATCGTTCTCGAACCATTTCATACGTTAGACCAGATTTTTTCTCTAACATGGTGTTTATCAACTCATGTAAATCATACACGTACCTTGAAAACGTCGCCCGATTTTTCATATGCTTCATTTTAAGCGGTAATTTTTTATAGTTTGCACATAAATTGGTCCGGCATTTCCCGCATGGAAGAATGTGTTGCAGTCCCAACATGAATTCTCGATAATGAATCTTGTCCTTTTTGGTTGGGTGTACGGGATAATTAAAACTCATCGTGTGTAAATAGTGCCACATGCACGGCCCCCACACACATGTCAACATGCCATCGTTGCTATTATAATCAGCAGTGGTATATGTATTAGTTAAATCATCCAAACTCGGTTTAGAAGTCTGTTTTGAATTAGATACTTTACGTGTTTTATTTTGTGATTGCATCGAAAGCAATGATACGAAGTTTATGTGTATTTATATAAACGAATATAATAAAATTCACTAAATATTTGAAAGGTATTTAGTTCGTAACAAACAACTCATTAATATATTTATGTATTGTATAGAATGGCGCATATTTTAGACGTACTTAATCGATATATCCTTCCATACAAACGAACGATTACTATCATTCTGGTGTTAGCAGTATTCATATACGCAATTCGTTATTGGATGAATACCCGTGCGGAGTCCGCCAACAAATTTGCAGATGTTGCAAATTCAACCGACCGAACGAAAGAAGCGGTCATATACTTTTTCCATGCAGACTGGTGTCCTCATTGCAAGAAGGCCGAACCGGAATGGAATGCCTTTAAAACGTCCCATCACGATAAAATAATCAATGGTTACAAACTTAACTGTCAAGATGTTAATTGTACGGATGAAAACAACACGGCAAGCAATACGTTGATAAATAAATTCCAGGTAGATTCCTATCCAACCGTTAAAATGGACCGCGATGGGACAATCATTGATTTCGACTCAAAAGTTACTGCCAGTGCTCTTAGTAGCTTTTCAACCGTCATGTTGGGGGATTAAGTAAATACTTCATTTGAAATGGGGTTGCCGTCGTTCGACTTCATGTTTTGGTACTGTGCATAAAAATAGTTTCGACCAGATTGGATTAATTCTTCGCGAACGACACGATTTTCAGCAACGTTTGAAATATCTATAAGCGACCTTGTATTCGTTGGCACTTCAAATGTATATTTTATATTTATACAAGTATCTACAAATACTTTTTTTAATATGTTATTCATGAAAATGGTAACATAATCAAATAATGACGACATTTCTATATTACATGCTTCATTATTTACTCTCAGCGGTTTAATTCCCATAATATTCTCTGGTTTTGCTCCATTTTTGATACATAAATCGATGGGGTAATTAGAACAAAACCCACCGTCACAATAAAAAATACCATCAATATTTATCGGTTTATATATAATTGGAATTGCACATGATGCATGTACGGCATCAACTAATTTCCAGGTGGGATGAGTTTTATATGAAATATCAACTAATTCAAAATTATTTATATTTGTAACGATAATATGTAATTCAATCTTCGTTTTATGAAAATATTCGAGCATAGTAACCGTCGGCAAAATATCTTTTCCTAACAACAAGGGTGACAACATTTGTTCGGTTACTTCTTTATCAAAAATACCAATATTTTGCACACAATCAAATAGTTTTTGTATATCATAATGAAACACCTTTGCCCATGGCCGTTTTATAAAATAGTCATCAAGTACATTCCAATCATATCGTAAACATAATATAGTTGACAAAACTGAACCGATTGATGTGCCATATAATGTGGAAATATGTTCAATATTCCATAAACCGTACTGATTTGCTTCTCGTAAAATACCATAAAAAGTAAAACCTAATGTGCCCCCACCTGAAATAACAATATGCTGTATGTCTTTCATATTATGTTCGGTAGTATCTGGCAAGTATTCAGCATCTGTTCGTTCAATACATTTAGTATCGGGTTCTATACTCATAAATTATTATAATTAATACTGTTATATTACGTAATATATTTATGTTTTTTTGTATAAACATATTACAATATAAATATTATGGCAAATTTTTTATTTTCAACCGATGAAGAAACGACCGAAAAAATAAACATAGATGACTTATATGAAAAAAATCACCAACGTGATTTAAAACAATTATCCATCTTCAATAAAATATTAAATCGAATTCATAATAAAATCAAAGCGGTCACACGAGGTCATTGCAAAGATACACATGTGTGGTTTGCAGTGCCTGAATATATATTTGGTGAACCCCTGTATAATCAAGGTGATTGTTTGGGTTATTTAGTCGCAAAGCTTGAAGACAATGGATTTCATGTGCGTTATTTACATCCTAACACACTCTTTGTTTCTTGGGCAAATTGGATTCCTTCTTATATTCGTAGCGAAGTGAAGAAAAAAACCGGAAAAGTATTAGACGCAAAAGGTAATATTATTCGCGACTTAAATGCAGAAGAAGGCGATGAAGGTGACGATGTTAACTCTCGACTATTTAATGATAAAAATGCAAATGGACAAAAAGGAAAGAAAGAGTACACCCCGCTTGACCAATATAAACCGACAGGTAATCTTGTGTATAATCAAGAATTATTTGATAAACTTGATAAAAAAATACGATAAATGCCGGATATAGTCACTTATACAATAAAAAATGTTATTATTTTTATTGTATTTTTATTGTGCATTAAGCCGGTTTATTTTCCAGTTTCTTGCTATGTGTAACACCGGGTCTATTCCACGAAGTAGTAGAATACGAATTTAATTGCAACACTTTATCTGCATTTTGTTTCCAATAGTCGACCTTATTTTCTAATGCAATATCTGCCGTAGTCTTGGGATATAGTTGATTCTGTTTTGAATTCAATCGAACTAAATCTGCATCAGTGGGTTCTGGTTTTTTACCAAAACAGTTTACACCAAAACGTACATATGGATTCGCAATATATCCTCCATTTATACCGGGTCTTCCGCAATCATTCTTGTGTTTATCCGTCTTTTGCAAAGTACTCCATGTTTTCTTTTGAGTTGGGAATAAAGCTAATTGATCCTCTGACCAACCATAGTTGCACCATTCTGCACCTTTGTTATATGCATTTTCGACTTGTTCATAGGTAGCAAGTTCTGCATTATATGCCTTACATACTGCACGAGCATCTTCATATGTATATAAATTATTTGCAACATTGAAGACCTCTGCGTCTGGGTCCGTGGCATCTTTTGTATCTTTTTCACACTTTGCGTCTTTTTCACTTTTTGTGTCTTTTGCGTCTTTTTCACTTTTTGCGTCTTTTTCACTTTTTGCGTCTTTTGTGTCTTTATTTTTCTCTAATTTGAGTTTATCCATATCTAATGACCCGTCTGCTGGTTTTAATGACGGTATCGAACCATGTAATGGAATATTTAATATATATTTAAAAAAGTTAATAAATAATAGTACAACTAATACTATCCAAACACCACTTTCTATAATAGTCATAAAAATGGGCTTGGTCATAGAATCCATTGGTATGCGAAATAAATAGGCAACAATATAAAACATGACAATAAATAATAAGGTAGTAAAGATAGACCCTGGTGCAAACATAAAGCCGGATACTGTTTGAACACTATCTTCCACTATTCCTTTCTCGGGATTTGTTTGATGTGCCTGGTACAAATTATATCCAATAATGCTTATTATAATTAAGAATAACATGTCTAAAGTTTTACTCAAATTCATATTAAACCCACTTGGATTTTCCTCACGATTAAAGAATTTACCCAACACAAAATAAATAATGAAATATACGCCTAAAATTCCTAGCAATATAAGCATATTCGACATAGTTGCTAAACTTGAAATATATTCCGTGAATTCGGTACTGTCCAGAGTCGATGTAGTTGGTTCGGTACTCTCCATTTGCTCTTCAATAGACTCGGTAATATTTTTGCTATCGGTAAGTACATCTTTTTGTTTATCCATATCTGCCTCACTCATGTTAATTAATAGAATATACTATACCCTGTTATTTTTTTTACGATAAAACAGACAGTATGCTGCTGGCGATATCATGAACTCCGGATTATCGACAACTTCTACCGTTCGGTCATTATAATGCAACCATACATTATCAACATTTCTTACAAAGGCCGTATAATGTCCACCTGTAACACTACCTATATGATTACACAACCCATATAATTCGTATATATAGGAAGATGCATTGTATCCGCATACATATTTTGTTAGATTTAACTCGTCAACCGGAAATGTAATCATATGATTTAATCTACGCATCCCATCTTGAGAAAAACGATTCATTTTAATAACTAAAACGGGGGGGAAATTCCAAAATTTTATTTGCTTGTGCACCGATTCTTTTTGTTTGGTATTATCGTTTAACCATGCATTGTCTCCATCTAATATTTCCGGTTTCGTAAATTGGTCCATACATTCATATAACGAAGTAAATGTTATATTGTTACATGCAACTGGAACATCCAGCACAAAAAAACTTTCAGGTTTAATCGAGTGCACGGTTTTATCCGGGATTGATTCAATCACTGAAATATATATACCATAAAACATATGCATAATTTCAGAATATTCATTTAAATAAATATTTTTTAACATTTCGTAACATTTTATTGCGATTTTATCTACTTCATTCTTCGGTTCCCCACTTATATTTATATTTACACGACGGGAAATGCTTGAATGCAAACACTCCACAAAAAACAATAAAAACTCGGTCATATCATTTTGCGCATGACCGGTAAATAATTCGTGACCCTTCTTTTTTGCTATTTCACATACATTATGTACAAATTTTCGTGGCGTTACAATCCCATTTCCACTCCACATAATTTGTCTCAAATCATTCCATTCCTGTAATATTATATTATCAGGTATGTTTTTTACCGGATGATTTTCGTTCAAGTTAGTATCTAATATGTGGTTTAATTCATAGGTATTATTCAAAACTTGAATACATGCGTTTAAAAAACATGTATTCCCTAAGTTTTCTAGGCCAACCATGCCTTTGTTTTTATATTTGTCTAAGTTCATATCGAAATTAAATGTATATAAAAATATATCTTTATATTATATTAACATATGGATAATAATGGAACGCGTAGTAATAATCATCAAACTATAAATATGAATAGTACGATATACGACATCTTACGTGATTTTATTCAACCATCTTCAAATAATACCGATAGAAACTTACCCAGGCCTACTCATATTGTTCAACCAATACCTCCGCCCCCAGCCAGCAGAAATATATCCACATTAGAAGACGATATTGTTCATCTCATCCGTGAATTAATTCGGTCAAATACAGTTATTATGAATCAGTATAATCTAACATTACAAGAATATAACCGTAACACGCGCGAATATTTGGATGTATTACGAACTCTATTGGAACGACCTTCGTCATCCCCTTTTCGTACAAATCAAACCCAACCGAGTGTTAACCATACAAACCAACCTGCGAATCCTAACATAAATGCGCCATTACATAATTTATTCCCATTTTTACTTTATCCTACGCGACCAATACTTCGCACTAACCATGCATTTCAAGATGTTGTAGTACGACCAACAACCGAACAAATTAATAATGCGAGTGAATTATTTGTATATGATGGTTCAAGTAACTTATTAAATACACGATGTCCCATTACATTATGTGACTTTCAGGCTGGGGATAGAATTCGACGAATAAGGCATTGTAGACATTCGTTTATGGAGGAATCGTTCCAGAATTGGTTTCAATACCATGTACGATGCCCCGTATGTAGATTTGATATTCGCGATTATACCTCCTCTGCGAATAATGATAATGATGGTGATGATAATGATGGTGATGATAATGATAATGATGATGAGAATGATGATAATGATAATAATAATAATGATGATAATGATACACCATTCACATACTCATCTATGTTTAGTGATAGTTCCAATAATATGCATACAAATCATACAAACAACTTAACGGAATCCTATACAGCAGATACAATTACATCTTTGCTAAGAGCGGCGATGTCGCTCGATACACAAGAATCGAATGCAAATCATATTTCTAGAATTTTACATAGTCATTCGAATCAAACTGAAATACCGATACTTTCATTTGAAATACCCATTCATTATGATGAATATTTTGATTCTTCCCATAATTTACCCCCTTGAATTATACCAATGAAATATATTGACCCTGATAGAAAAAAATATACAACATATATAACCATAATGGATTTACAGGATTCTTTTCTTTTCTTAACTATAGCAGCTTTATTTACTTACTTACTATTATGTACACCAATTTCGACTATAGGCCACGATACTTTATATGCCATGTATGCTTAATAAAATATTTGGAATTGCCAAATATTTTACATGAAACTAATTGCATGCAACCTTTATATAATTAACGCCGAAAGAATGCAGTGATGGTTTGTATATTATTCTTTTGATTATATATTTTTGATAGTACATCATCAAATAACAATATTTTTATTTTTGCCGAGCAGTATTTTTCCTTCTTTTTCATAAATACTTCTGTATCGGGATACTCTATTTCCATTCGTTTCATTTCGGTTTGGTACGTTTTGATGGCAGATTTCTTACCTTGCAGCTCCCATATTTGTTCCAATGCTAATCCAAATAGTTGCTGTAACGGTTTCATCAACTGATTTGTAATATAATGTGTATAATCAATCTTAAGTCGATTTTCCACAATAAACTCGGGCGTTTCTATTTTATCACCCATAAGGGCTTTTGGTGTGTCATTGACAATAAACACAAATTTCATTCTGTCTCCTGGTTTCGGTTTATTTCCAGGGTCTCGTTTTCCAATGCGTTCCGCCAATACAAAATGGCCGATTTGATTGGGATTCTTGTAACCACTACGCAATGCCTTTGTAATCGCCAACTTATCCATACTGACTTTCCCTGCCACCAAATCTGCTAGTGACTTATCTAAAAACTGAATCGCACTTTGTATATTGTACTCTTTCATCAAAATGTTGAGTATACCGCCATATACATCTTTTAAATAATCACATGAATCACGGCGTTTCAGTGAAAGGCCCATATATTTTAAATATCCCTTATTGGGGTCGTCTTCATACAACATCCCCACATAACGTTTCTTTGATAACAATATAAATGGCATCAATGTTTTCTCATATTCTAATCCCATGGGCGGTTTCAAATATTTTGTACATAAATTCGCAGCATCTTGTGCAATTTCGATAGTTGTTTCTAAGGCAGGTTTGCCACGTATTTTTTCTCCGGTTTCTGGGTGTTCCAAATTAAACGTAAAGAATACGGAATCTGTATCACCATAAACATATTCCGCACGAGTGCGTACACGGCCATTTGTCTTGGAATCATACACACGGTCGCCATATACTTCTTCTATAATACGCTTTGCATACGTAATCATCATACGACCGGTAGCCGTAGTCGATGCAGCTACATCTTTTTCATAAAACGTCGATGTACGCGAACCACATTGTCCATACAAAGAATTGGCGGTTACTTTATATCCAAGCTGACGCTTGTCTAGAATGTTTTGCATGAACGGGTCTTTTTCCGTTTTAATCATTTTGCGCGTGTCTTTGCGCGCTTTTAATAATTCCTCCAGAATAGACGGCATAATTCCTTTCTTATCGTCTGGAAATTGCGCCCATCGACAAATCATTTTACCAACCTTTGTTTTTTCCGCCTTTGACGTGGCGCTTTTACGAATATACCGATACGTATCAAATTCTATATCTATATATTTATATTCAGGCAAATTGTCATAAATAAACACCCCGTTTTTATCACGTTCACCACGAACATCTATCAAATTTCCCTGTAAATCATATTCTTTTGACCAAACTTTACTATCGTGTGAATAATTTTGACTAATCATCGACGATGGATATAACGATGAATAATCTACACATGCAACAGGTTTGTCCATATACATGGAACATTTGGGTGGCAATACAATCGCGCCTTCATAACCTTCTGCGAACTTAGTCTTTTCCAGGTCTGGCATCAGCGTATCTTTTTCACGACATTTCTTTGCCACATAACTGGTTAATTTAATACCTTGTCCCCGAAATACTAAAAAGCTGATTGGAACACTGCAAATTCGCGACATTTCTACATATCCGGTAATCACATCTATCTTATTCATTAAATGATGAACTAAGTTGCAATCTTGAATACAGTATTTTGCCACAATCGCTCTGTCTGCGGATGTACCCTTTGACAACCTGAAAATGTCTTGTGGAGTTACATCATCTTTTGCCATCCCCCATTTAATTGATTTCGTGTTATCCAAATCATAATGGCCAGCAATAACAATAACGTTATATGGAATGGTTTGTTCGGTACCTTTTACCGTATGAGTGACTTCTTTTTTATACTGAATATCAACCACCTTGAATTTCTTTCCATTATCATAATAATCCGCGGTAAACCCGGTCAGTTCAATATGAATAAAATCGCCAATATTCAAACCCATCAAATTATTACTACACAACTCCGTCACTTCGCCAAATTGGTCGCTTTGTGTTTTACGCACATA
>Ga0222714_10005951_pt1 | contig 11467 bp, 19 predicted proteins | sample C33_3DmetaG_FD_165048 | JGI IMG/M metagenome (GOLD analysis project Ga0222714, IMG submission 165048) | Estuarine water microbial communities from San Francisco Bay, California, United States - C33_3D | ecosystem: Environmental > Aquatic > Marine > Unclassified | place: USA: California... | reverse complement strand
AGTTCTAAGTTTATTAAAGCCGGATATAAAACAGCCATGATTGAAGATATGGTTCATGAAGAATTTGGTAGTCCTTCATCTGAGTTTCCCGTACTACATGATTTATACTTGGATGAAGTTGACTATTGGTGGGATTATTAATTAATCTTCTTTATATCTTTTTTTTAAATCTTATATTTTATTGATGAAAAATATTTTAATTGGTATTTTATTAATTTGTGTTGCACAAACGGGTGCTTGGTTTCAGCAATTTGCGCCGATGAGGTGGCCGTGGTTTAAAGATAATACATGGTTTGGTGCCGTTTTTACGGGAATACCTATTACGTATTTTTTTATATGGGGAGCTCAGTATTTGTATGATGAGTTTGGTTCAGCTTGGAGTGTCCGTCTATTTCAGTTTTCTATAGGCATGTTTATCGTTACATTATTAACACACTTTGTATTGAATGAAGGTATTAATTTAAAGAATGGAATTTGCATTGGATTGTCTTTTTTAATTGTATTGATTCAGACCTTTTGGAAGTAATTTTTATCTTTCGTATGCCGGAGACGGGTCGGAATTCTTCCTTTATCCCCCTACCCCCTTCTTCTTTCTGATGCCGGAAATTTTTCTTTCGTCCGTCCTTCGGACGGTTATCTCTCGTATGCCGGAAAATTTTTTTTCCGTCCCTTCGGGACATCTGTTTTTTGGTCCATTAATGTGTCTCTTAAAAAAGGGTGGGTCTTTTTCTTTTTTGTAATATTTATATATAAATTAATCTTATTATGAAACACTTATTGAACAATATTTCTGAAGAAGAAAAAAACAGAATCCGCGAACAACATTCTGGCGGAATGAGAATTGCCACGGACAAATTTAAAAAGTTGGTTGAAACAAAACAAGGTGACGTTAAACTTTATCTTAATGAACAACCGATAGAAAAAGAAAATCCGATAGAAATGCTTAAACCCATAAAACTTAAAATATTTCCTGTGGTTGAAACAACAGGTGAAGATGGGTCACCAAGATGGGGAAAAGGAAATGCACCAAATTTTTTAATTGATGTTGATAAAAAACCTGTTGAAGCAGATAACTTCTCGACAACATTTAAATTTAGTGTAAGAGGTAGAAAAGAAAAGGGAATAGGTTATTATGACGCTAGAAATCGTGATGAAATTTTTTTAGATAGTTGTTATTTAACAAATATGGGTGAGGGTGAGATAATTACAGATATTTTCGGAATAGTATATGAATGTAATGAAAAAGAAGAATTCCGTTTGTCACCTGAAGGTGCTAAACTAATGCAAAAGTATTTTGGTACTGGAGGTTACGTATCAAATGACAGTGGTGAAGACGTTTCTAACATGGCTTAAAAAAATTATGAGAAAGAATGTTTTAAATGAGGTTAATGAAATCCGTAAGATGATGGGTTTAATTAATGAACAATTAGATGATGAAAATGGTTTTATACAATCTCAACCTGAACCAACACAAGGTTTTGATTGGAAACCTTATTTTGATAACCTTACAAGTTCATTGGATTCATACTTTGATACTATCGAAGGTACTGTTGACGTTAAGCGTTTTAATTCAAAAATTAATAATGAATTTTATCAGATGAGAAATGATGCTGGACTTGATGCACCAATTAACGATGAATATCAAAAATTGTTTAACGAATTTCGTTCACACTTTCATAATAAATTAAAAGAGTTAGTTGGAAAACACGGCTCTAACTAAAAATAAAACTACTATGAAAAAAGTTATAAGACTAACAGAATCAGATTTGTCTCGTATCATTAAACGAGTTATTAAAGAAAATGAAGAAGAAAAGGTAATTAAGACCATTTCACAAATGGTTACTTCTCTTGACCCTGAAGTGAAAAATAAATTGAAATTATTTAGTAATTTTAACGACAATCAAAAGGTGATGTTCTTTGATTATATGATGGCTAATATTAATGAAGGTAAGTAACATATTAAAATAATAAATTTTAACCCTCTTCGTAAAAGAAGGGGGTTATTTTTTTTATATCTGTGTTATATTTATAATTAAACAAAAAAATATTATGGCAAAAAGAATAATACGTTTAACTGAAGCCGATATCGAAAACATTGTTCGTAAGGTTTTACAAGAACAGCCTGGAACTGATTTTGGAAGTGGTACAAAGAAAGTCCAAACAGGTACAACAACTGAACTTCAAGACATAAATGTTGAATTGTCTAATCAAGTATTTCCTGCTGGAAAATATAAAATAACCTCATTGGGGTCTGATGGTCAGAAGGTTTTAGCGGAAACAATCTTAAAGATTGTTAAATTTTTGAAAGAACATCCTAATAGTCCATTAAATATTGAAATTGAAGTTGGTGAATCAGTGGTTCCTAACTACGATAGAGAAAAATGTCAAACTGGTGATTATAGCGAAGGATGTAAATTAGAAAGTGGTGCATTAGGTAAATTAAGAGGTGAGGAACTTATAAATTATTTGAATACTGAATTTAAACGATACGAAACCGATGGAGTAATAACTGTTGCACCTACTGTTACTGCAACACCTATTGTGACTATTGGTAGAAAACACAAAACATATGGTAATGATGCAAGTAATAAAAAATATTTAGAGGACCAATATATCGGATTTAAGGCAACTATGACACAAGAAGTCGAAGAGCCTACATTTACCGATGAGTGTTTGGTTGACATGAAAGTAACTTTACAATATATAAACGAAAAAAATAATAAAAAATTTCCATGTCGAGGAATTCATCAATGTGATGAGGCAAAATATAAAGTTTATATGAATACAACATTACTTGGTGTGGCTGATTTAAATAATGCTAACGATGCTGGTAATAGAAAGGCTGAGTTTACTATAGATAGTGATAAAGTATTGGAAATAGTTGGTAGTGAATCATACAAAAAATATGAACAATTAATTTTATGGATAAGTTGTGATTTACCTCAATGTCACAACTCAGCAATTGAAGTTAAAATTGAAAATAAACAAGGTGAAGTTAAAAATCATAGTTGTTTAAAACCACTTAATGTTGACTTAGGTAGTGCGGCAAAAGCACCTCTTAAAGAGGGTCACTTATTATACATGGATAAATGTGGTAATGTTGAGGAAAGAAATTTAGCATCTGAGGATGATGCGATTTCTATGAGTGACTATATGGATGCTCAGTCAAAACAAGCACACCAAGCAGAGGTAGACAAAGTAATCAATTATTATAGTGAAAATATTGTTAATCCTACTGGTAATATTATGAGTTTCGTAATGAGAAAAGATAGTAAAACTAAAGAATTAATTCCTGGTGTAAGTATTGTGTCTGTTGATGGTAATATTACCGTGAAATCTCGTGGAAAGGATACACCAGGTCTTCAATTAACGGTTAATGTCACTAAACCATTTAACGTCCCTGTTGCGCAGTTCCCAAATGGAGACACAAAAAAATATTTTACAGATAAGGGACATGAATATGTTACAATACCATCAGGTACTGATGTTAAAATCGGAGTACCGCTCAACCAAGTAAATGTACCGGTAAAATCACAAAAGAAGTTTGAAAAGTCACTTGCTGAAAAGTTAAATTCTGGAACTAATAAAAGATTTTATAAGATAGAAATAGGTGGTCAGCCCTATATTATGAATACTGGTGGTAGACAAATAGCATATATAAAACGTACTTTTGGTGATGATACTCCAATCATTTTTAATGGAGGACTTTCAAAAATTAATTACGTATAAAAAATAAAACCCCCTGAATTAGGGGGTTTTTTATTAACGAGCTGTGTCTTGAGATGCTCGAACACTGTCTTTGTATAATTCAAAACCCTTCATGATGTAGTTCATCAATTCTTCATCAGCTTTTTTGATACTATCTAATCTTTCCTGACGTTGGAGTTCGTTAGCTTGGTCAACCTCTTCGTAGTGACGTTCAATTTCTTGAGGAGTCATCATACACTCAGACCCTTTATAAACCTCAACACCTTCAGGGTGACTTTCAACACCGTATTTGATAAATGTCTCACCTTCATCAACCTTTGCACGATTGATAGAGTTCTTGATACCGACACAAGATGTCATTAGAGAAACGGTCAATAGGAGGAATAATACTTTTTTCATGTTCTTTTATGTTTTATTGTTATACAAATATAAGGTAAGAAATCTAATTTTCCAAATTGTTAACAAAAAATATTTTTTATTTTTGAGATATTTGATTTCTATACCACAAACATATTACATTTAATATTAAAAAACAAATATGTCTATGAGATTTATTTTTTTTTTTAATATATTTATAATTAAACAAAATTTTATCATGAAAAAAATAGTTAGATTAACTGAAAAACAATTAGAAGAGATTGTTCGTAAAATAATAACTGAGCAAGACGCACAAGCGGGTGAAACACAACCATATACTGACGCTGCAGGTAGACCATATAAATTACCGAATATTAAAAATTCTCAAGATTGGGAAATATTTGTAAATTGGAATGGGAATAATGGTTTAAATCATGCATTTAATACATTAAAAAAATTAGGTCTTCAATGGGGAGAGATGCGAATGGACCCGGACCCTATGTACGTCAATTGGGACGAATTTAAACCTAATGATTATAAATGGAAACAATTAGATGAAAAGGCAGATATAGTTTATTCTTTTTTCTCTGACGGATTGCAAGCAATTGCGATAACAGGTTATACAGATAAATATGATTTTAGAAAACCTGAATTCGCTAATGAGATGCTTGATAGTGGTTCCGACATTAAACGGGCACGAAAATATTTTAAAAACTTTGACGATGTTTTAGAAAAATTGGCTCAAATCCGATTAGAGAAAATTGCTTAATATACATTATATATAACATGAAAAAAGGAGGTCGTTGACCTCCTTTTTTATTTTACAGTTGTTGGGTAAGCAAATCCACCTTTTACTTTACCATCTTTTGGTTCTTCTAAAAAGAATACCATTTCTTGACCTGTGTCAACATCACTCATCATAAATAACTTACATGTTTGACCCAATCCGTTTTTGTAAACCAATTTGTTATTATCACTTTCAATTTTGATAATCTCACGAGATTGGTAGGTTCCGAAAGTAATCTGACGTGATGTCATGTCAATAACCCAATTTTTAAAAGATTCGTCATATCGTCTAACGGTCTCCAAATTATTAACAAGTCCAAGACTCCAAGCATCTTCAAAAGACAATGTGTCTGAATATTCAAAAAGATAAGATTCATCAACATTCAGTACTATAATGTTTTGTGCTTTACTTACTGTTGCTGTTAGAATAAGAACGATAGTCAAAAAGATGTTTTTCATGATGGTTTTTGTTTTATTTGATTATTACAATACAAATATAAAATAAGAAATCTAATTTTCCAAATTATCAACAAAAAATATTTTTTATTTAATATTTATCTTAAATGAATTTACAAGAAAATATACAGAGGATATTGGAAATTATGCTTTCTGAGGAAAAGGAGCCAATTAGAAGATTGCGTCTCACATTCCCAAAAGAAGGTATTGAAACTTTCGCTACCAAAGTATTATCAGGTTTAAATGTCATTAATGGTTCCTTCACTTCTTCTGATGAGGCTGTTGAAAGAATTGAGGAATATAAGAAAAAATATCCAGGTGTTATTTTAGATGAATTAGTCATTGGTTCTCATGGTGTTGGTAGTGAATTATTTATGTCACAAAAAGGTGAACAACCTACAGCCCTTATTAATATTTTAGAAGCTGCAAAACCAATAATTGATGGTAATACTAAAATATTTTTTACTGCTTGTTACGGTGCGGATTACCTAAAAAGACTCACAGACGCATCAAATCAGTTGGGTGGTGTTGGTGTATATGGTGCTGGTGGGTTTTATAATTATATTACAGGTCAAAGTCAAACAGAATCAAGTGATAAAGAATTTTATTATTGTAAGGCAACTGTTGACGTTAATGATGAATTACAAAATAAGAAAAATGCTGAATATTCAAAAACCTCAGCACCAAAACCCTCAAAAGATGAATTTAACAAATATGCGTTAGATAGTGGGTATTGTAAAAGAGTTAGTAAAGCACCAATTAATTGGGTGTGATAAAAAAGGTATTTTCTTTTATAAGTTTTTAATTATACTACCGACATGAATACTGTTAAATTTGAACATAGAAGGATTATTTTAAGTACTGAAGAAGGTAAACAAACTTGGGTGTTACAAACAAACCCTGAGATTGAACTTGGAACTATCTACATTAGACATAAGGGTGAGATATATTTTTTAAAGTAAGAATATATTTATATGTATTAACCTTATAGTATGAGACTTATTATTTCTGAAGAAGAAAAAAAATCAATATTATCGTTACATTCAAGTTACGGATATAAGCCATTTATTAATGAACAGCCTTTAACTCCATCTCGACCTGAAGGTCCTCAAGATGAGCCTCAGGGATTAGAACAGGGTAGTGTACAATTGGGTGATGTTGAAGTTACAACATCCAACCCTAATAAATTAACAGGTGTAATTAAAGATAAGGAAGGTAAACCACTATCGGGTGTTAAAGTTAATGTATTTGATAAAGATGGTAGTGAGTATTTTAAACGTACCGTTGATGGTAAAGAATATAGTGTAAAAAGAGAGGGAACTACGAATAGTAATGGTGAATACCAAATAAATGGTGTTAACAAAGATGGTTCACGTTTTAAACTAACAGCATCTTTAGAAGGTTATGAAACAAACGAAAAAAGATTTAGGAAGGATGATGGTGAGTTAGTATTGAATTTAACGATGGAAAAACCAAAAGAACCTAAGGTAAGAGAACCAAAAGAACCTAAGGTAAGAGAACCAAAAGAACCTAAGGTAAGAGAACCAAAAGAACCTAACGTAAAAGAACCAAAAGAACCTAAGGTAAAAGAAGAAAAACCTTTATCGAAACGTTCTATGGAAAGATTGAACAACAAAGTTTATAGAGAATTGGTAAATGAATTAAAAAAAGAAAATCTTATATTTTATGTTAGAGAATCTGAATCTGACAAAGAACCATTGCAACTACAGATAGATAAAGGTAAAGAATTTGAAGTTGATTACAATCCTGCGGTTGTAACTATACCAACACTTGACCCTGAAACTAAACAACCTAATGGTGAAATTAAGTTTGATTGTAATATGAAACCTGTGATATTAATGAGAATAGGTGAAGAGTCTTACAAAAGTCGTTTAAAATATGAAGGTGAGCCATATTATGAAATCAAAATGCCTTTAGAATTTGGTAGGGATTGGATTAAAATTAATTATTGTGACCGTTTAGCTAGTAGAACTGATGACGGAAAAATTGTTGCACCTTACAATAAGAGATAATCATTTAATTATTTGTAAAAACTAATCAGAGTAGATATTTATCTTTAATGGATAATATTAAACCTGCATTAGAAAAATTATTTAACACTCTTGGTAATCAGATGACTGACGATTACTATGGGATGACTTTTGATTTTAATATTAAGGATATTAAGCCATCGGATTATAATCATGATATTTTAAAGATTACCGTTACCACTAATCCTCCAATACCAGCTACTTTATTTGTTGAAGACTCGCCGTGGTCCTACGGTAAATTCTCAACAGGAAACTATCTAACATGGAATTTGGAAAATCTAACAAAATACTTGGGATTGGGAACGGATATGGTTGTGGTTAATGTTGACAACATGGAAAAAGTTGAAGACTTACCGTTAGGTGGTAAATTTAATATTTGTGATTATGAAGATGACTTTTATAGATTTGATTCTAATGGTACGGTATTACACATACCATCAGGATTTACTTATCCTATGAATATGATTGATGCATGTCATATAGACCCGAGAGATGCTTTTCATTTAGCTGAAATTGATAATGATGATTGGTGGGATACATTAACAGAAAATGAAAAAAATGATTTGACCAAAATTTACAAACCGTGAAATCTGAATTCATAAATAATATTTTTAATAATTCACCATTAGATTTAGATTCTGTTGGAACATATTCTGATGCAGTTATGGACCATAGTAATTTTTGGAAAAATGTTACAGATTTTAAAATAAGAGTAGAACCACGAGAAAACTTGGAATTTAATGGTTATACCTATATCGGTCCTGGTGATTTAATCATTGACATTTATTCGTCAGAAGATTTTATACTTAATGTTTTTGATGTTGATTATATTTTTGCAATTAGACAGGTTATATTTCCATGGCTTAAACAATCATATTTAAAATATTTTGGATTTGATTTGTTTAAAGATTTTGCCAACATAATAGTAAATATACATACTACCGATGGAGAAGTTACGGATTATGATATACCATATGATGAAATAAGTCCAAAGGTTCAATGGGAATCAAAATATTGGGTGGAACAATAGTATTTATAAAGGATATGAAGTTTACATTATTAGAATCATTAAAAAGTGTTATCAAAGAACAATCCGGTTCTGTTGAGTTTACCTTTAAATCCATGAAACCCTGGAAAAGAGAAGGTGAAAGACCAACATGGTTTGTATACTTTAATGATTTAGAAATAGTGGATGGTGAATACAACAAATACGAAAATAGTATAATTTATTTGTCGGGTGATGGTGAAGAATATACGGTTGACCCAAAATATTTTGATTACTACCAAAAAGACAATAAAGGGAGAGTATTATTAAATGTACTAAAAAAAGATAATCCTAAAGTGGTTGATAAACTTTTTGGTGGTACAGGTCAAATTACATCTAAACTTATTAGACAAGCCTTAGAAATTGCTTTTAAAGAAAATTGGTTACCAGCCGATGACATTTATAGCCCCGGTCTTAGAGGTATAAATACGATGGGTGAAAGGATGGGAAATGACGAGTCGTGGTCCATCATGAATTTTTTCGACACAAAAAGAGAAGTTCAAAACAAAATTGAACAAAAGTGGAAGAAAGAAGGAAACGGTGATATCCTTTATTGGTTGGCTGACGTGTTTAAGAACGATAAGGACTTCGTTAATGAACTTTTAGACATTCAATGGGGGTCGATATCCAACGGGTATAAAACAGAGTTGTACGTGTCAGATAAATTATCAAAATCAATTGGTGGTAAAAGTCAGTTTTTCCCACCAGGTTCTAAAATGGATAGATACAAATCCATAGATATGATTATTAATGGTAAATCATATCAGGTAAAGCCGTCAAGTAGTGTAAAAAAAGAAGGGGATTTTTATAAAATAAAAACGTATGGAATGACTAACGACTATAAAAATAAGAGTATTGATTTTATAGTATATGGAAATTCAGATGGTAAGATATACGTGTTCCCTAATAAAAATTATGACGTAAAAAATCACACTGAGGTTGAACACTACGAAGAACCTCAATTATTTTAAATTATGAAAAAATATTTTTTTGGTTGGACAAACATTAAATGGTTTATTAAAGAGATAGGAAATCTTTACACAGGTAAGGATTCTTATTTTTCAAAAAAGAGAGTAGAATCAGGAATTGCTTTCGTTATTGGTCAATGGGGTATGATATATTTTATGATACAAAACATATCAACAATGAGTACATCAGATGTCGTATTATGGGCAGGTGTTGAATTTGCAATATCGGGTTATATGTTAAATCAAATTCAAAAAGAAAAATTAACAAATAATTCTGAAGAATAATAGTTATGATGTTATTAAAAGTTTTTTTGGTTTTAGCATTAGTCGGTTCTACTTTGTGGTTTATTGCTAAAAGAAATGAGAAGTGAAAAAGACTTAAAAAGTCTTCAGGAAAAACTGAAGATGTTCACAACGATGATGTTGGTTGATAGAGTTAAAGATGAATACTCTATGGTGGAGAATATTGCTTTAACAAATTTTGAACACAACGAACACACAAATAAAGACTATCCTGAATTTGTGGTGGATGTTGATAGTTATATTTCAGTTTTGGCTCAAACTAATATTAAACAAACAATTAGAGAACATATACAATCTTTTTTTCCTGAAGTTTTTACAATTTTAAATGCTAACATAAAATTTAGACGTAGTGTTAAAAATGGAGAAATAGATGAAAGACTTATTAATGTCTATCCTAAAAAATCACCCCCCACTTCATTAGGTATGTTCTAAAACCGTTGGACTTCTAACACCACTTCGTGGTGTTTTTTTTTGTAAAAAATTTGCCCAGTATATACAGAAATAATAATATAAATTAATATAATAATATTATATATAATATATTATATATATTAAGAATAATAATTATTACGAAGTCTGTGAAAAGACACCAAACACCAAAAAAAGTTCTTAAAAAGTTTTTTTGATATTTATATTCATGGGTAAGAATATTGTAGCACCTGAGTTAGTTAGAGATTTCACCTCTATGATAGGTCCACCAAAACCTCATTTTGTAAAAGGTTTTAGTGTGAGTAATGACGAGTTATCAGGTATGAATAGTTTTGTTATTAAATTTAACTTATCCGAAGAATATAGAAAAAAATTACACATCGATTATCCCATATTTCTACATGAACTATTTTCTAAAATAAATGCTTGGGTTCATAATGATAATGAAAAGAAGGAGATAATCGAATGGATACAAAAAATACACAATCTTAAAGACGAGATGGAAACATATTTTCCGATAAAAAGATTAGTTATTGAAGTGTTCTAGTTTTCTATGTTCATAAACTTTAAAAAAGTTTAAAATGAACAATGATTTATCTACTAAAAAATATAATGGTATTATTTGTAACTCTTGTGGGGGTCAGTATTATGACAAAAACCCTGGAGATTACATCAAAAATATGTCAAATGACGGAAAAATACGTACAAAAGTCGTTTGTGAGGGTTGTAACACCCATCATTTTCGTATTGTTGACGATTCGGAACTCTTTTCAAACACGCAAGCTAAGTGATTTGTACCTGACAGGTATTCTTCCGAGACAGAATACGTGGAATAACCACAATATTCACAAACATAAAGGTCTTTTTCTTCCATTTTTAAGGGTCTTTTAATGTGTTTTATATATGGTGGGTCCACTTTTATGTGAGAGTGAACCAGATGGTCTAAAAAGTGGGTATTTTAGTCAATATCAGACTCGAAAATACCCCCTAAATTTTCTTTTTTCTTATCTATTTTATTTCTTAGGTAAGAAACTAGAATTTTTGCGGAATAATAGTTGGTTGCAAGAGGAATATTGTGAACATCACAGAGTCTAAGTAACATATTTACGTCAGGTTCGTGTGGATGTTTGTCTAATGGGTCTCTAAAGAAGATAACTGCGTCGATTTCACCCTCTACAAGACGGGATGCAATCTGTGCGTCACCACCTATTGGTCCACTTTGTAGTCCAATAATCTTATTTACACCCGCATTTCTGATTTTTGAACTGGTGGTACCAGTTCCATATAATTTTATGTGTTCTGAATTGAAAAAATCGAGTCTTTTCATGATAAAAGACACTAAATCCGCTTTTTTTCCATCGTGA
>Ga0222714_10005947_pt1 | contig 11469 bp, 11 predicted proteins | sample C33_3DmetaG_FD_165048 | JGI IMG/M metagenome (GOLD analysis project Ga0222714, IMG submission 165048) | Estuarine water microbial communities from San Francisco Bay, California, United States - C33_3D | ecosystem: Environmental > Aquatic > Marine > Unclassified | place: USA: California... | reverse complement strand
CCGATCGCACGGCCGTCATTGTGGCCCATCGGCTCTCAACCGTGGTGCATGCTACCAGGATTCTCGTCTTCGATCAGGGATCCATCGTCGAGGAGGGCACGCATTCCGAACTTCTTGCGCGCGACGGCGTGTATGCTCGCCTGCACGCACTACAATTCCATCACGTGTAATCACCGTGTGTTTACATGCGGCGATACAACGTGTACTGACCCTGTTTCAGCTCCACCCTGTAAAGGGCTCCAAGAATCTGATCAACGATCGCCTGCTGGTCCTCAGCGATGGCTTGGGGATGATAGTACACGATCCATGATTGTTGGGCAGCTAGGGCTTGGAGCACCACTGCTGGGTCTACAGAGCTCGCAGGCAGCGCAACGCTCGTGTACGTATAGCTAGGCACCCAGCCACACATCCAGCCACCAAGGTACCAGGCGAGCTGTGGGTTCATAGCATCACCAGCGTTGTAGCGATGAAACAGGTAGGTAAACGACGACCCATCCTGTGACTGCTCCAGCATGGTCGTGGCCGTAGACCGACCACCACGGACGTGGTGGTCGGCTCCGAGCACAACAAAGGCCATTGCTCGCAGAACACCCACGGCGAGCACCACCACCAGCACCGACTGGTAGCCGTAGGCCATCATCCGCCGACGTATCCCATCGGGCGCAACAAGCGTTACGATCATCACGGCAGCAACGAGGCCAACAACAGCAACTGCCTCGAGCGGATACTGACGTACTAGCTGACGAATACCGTCGATGCTAACGAGTACTGCGATGACTAACGCCGCGAACAGCACCACCATCCTGCGACCACGCACCGTTGTTGCCAGAAGACGCTCATATCCATACACCGACACGAGCGCTGCAGCTGGCAACAGCATCACGACGTAATGAGGATTCTTGGTAGCAGCAATGCTCAGCACAAGCATAAGTCCAACGAACCAGGCCACTACCTGCCCTGCGCCACGATGCTGCTGAGCGGGCAGAGCAGCGCGATACACCGTGGCCACTACGACGTACACAAAGGCCGACACCATGAACGGGTTCGATCGCAACAGGTGATGGACGTAGTAGAGGTACTGCCACACGGCACCGGAAGCACCGGCGTTACCTTCAACAGGTGTGGTGAGGTGCGGAATCATCATCGACAGCCACACGTCGTTACCGTAGCGGATCAACATCGTGGCATACCACGGAGCCGCCAAGGCGATGCCGGCAGCAATGATGCCAGCAGCCTGCCAACGCACACTGCGATCTCGCAGCACGGGAAGGAAGAACAGTACCGGAATGATGCCCACGGTCATCTTCGACAGTAACGCACCAGCAATGGCTACCACGCCCCACCATCGGTGGTGATCGGTACGAAGCGCTGCCCAGAGGCCCAACAGGGTGAAGGCCATTAGTGGCACCTCCGTCATCGCTTGGCGCGAGTACTCCACCCAGTGCAGCGACGTTCCCAGCAGGACCACTGCTGCGATCGCACCACGATAGGACAGCATAGATCTGCCGATCTGATACGTGAGCCAGAGGGCAAGCACAGACCAACCGATTGTCATGAATCGAACGCCATATGCCGTTCGGCCGAACAATGACGTGCCGATGGCAACGCCCCACGAGGTTACGGGAGGAGGAGTACTGGAGTAGAGACCGCCCAAGGCGTGGGGAGTCTGATCCCACCACTCGTCAAAAAGAATCATGCTCTCGCCACGAACGGCATACAAGCCCTCATCCCAGGGCTGAATCTCCACCGATGACAGGCGCATGAGGTAGAATCCAGCAAACACGAGTAGCAATGCCGTTAGGGTGTGGTTCCGCTGTGTCATCCCCGTTACCCCCGTTATTCCCGTTATCCGACGACGTAGATGATCTGTGCCGGCATACACAGTATGAGGATGGCCATCGACATCCAGCCGAGGACTCGGCGGCCTGTCCCGATCGATTCCTGATCAGGAAGCTCCGGATGGTCTACCTTCACCAGGAAGCGCACAAAGAGTGCCCATACCAACCACCCTTCGCCAATGTGGAATAACCACGGTACGGCACGGTCGATGGCTGTAAGGGGCTCGCCAATCGTGTTCTGCAGGAACACCACAAAGGCTGATGGCGATGGCTCCTGCAGGTAGAGGTTGATGATGCCCACCAGACTCAGGATGCCAAGTGTGAACACCGTCCACCACAGCACGCGGGCGATCCTGCGCTGCCATACGCCCCCTACCAACGCATACAGGATATGGCCTCCGTCAAGGCTGCCGAACGGCGCCAGGTTCAGTGCGGTAACGAATAGTCCGAACCACCCCACACAGAGAAATGGATAGTGGTAGAACTCATTCATTGGGGGCATCCACTGCTCGGCGTCGACAAACCAGGAACGGAAGGCGGAGAACAGGATGGTGTCACCGAAGAACATGCCTGTTGCCGGAATGCCTCCTTCTGCGACGTACTCGGGATGGATGACGTAGAGTGATTCAATTCCGGGAAGATGGGTAAACCCGTAGACGAGAATGCCCAGACTCACAACGAAGCCCGAAAGTGGCCCGGCAATACCGATATCAAACAGGACAGTTCGGCTGGGGATGATGGACCGCGTGCGGATCACGGCTCCCATTGTTCCGAAGAGAATGAGTGGCATCGGAATGAAGTACGGAAGCGATGCATCCACGCCATGAATCCGCGCCGCAATGTAGTGGCCAAATTCATGGGCGCTGAGGAACAGTATGATGAGCAAGGCATAGGTGAGACCAGCACCCCAATTGGTGATCTCACTGAACTGCTCCGGCGAGAGCCCAGCCCACTGAGCTCCCGCCATCATGGTGCTGAGAAACGTCAGGACGAACAACAGGGCATGCAACCAGTACCGATCTCGTGTGCGGGACCGTGCACCTATGAGTTCACGCATGGTGATCGCCAGATCGCTCCGGGCGCATTTGCGGGAAGAAGACCACATCGCGAATCGAGGTATTGTCCGTCAGCAGCATCACGAGGCGGTCGATGCCAATACCCAGCCCAGCCGTTGGCGGCAGACCCACCTCAATGGCATGCAGAAAGTCCTCATCAACAATCATGGCTTCGTCGTCGCCAGCTGCTCTGATGCGCGCCTGTTCTTCGAGGCGCTCTCGCTGATCAATGGGGTCGTTCAGCTCGCTGAAGGCATTGGCGATCTCCTTGCCATTGATGAATAGCTCGAAACGCTCCACCAAGCCTGGCTCGGATCGGTGAGCTTTGGCCAGGGGCGACATCTCCACTGGGTAGTCCATCACGAAGGTTGGCTGCACCAGATGCTCTTCAACCCGCTCACTGAAGATCTCATCCAGAATCTTCATGGCACTCCACGTTGGATCGACCGACACACCAATGACTCCGGCGGCCTCTACCAGTTCCTGGCGACTCAAGCCGCGCAACTGCATGCCGGTGTACTGCTCAAACAGGTCAAACATCCGTGCTCGCCGAAACGGCATGGCAAAGCTGATCTCGGTGCCATCAACCGACACTGTGCTGCCACCATGGACCTCCTGCACCAAACTGTTCAGCAGGTGCTCGGTCATGTCCATCATCCAGAGGTAGTCCTTGTAGGCAACGTAGATCTCCATCGACGTGAACTCGGGGTTGTGGGTCTTGTCCATTCCCTCGTTCCGGAAGTTCTTCGAGATCTCGTACACACCCTCAAAGCCCCCTACAATCAAACGCTTCAGGTAGAGCTCATCGGCAATCCGAAGGTAGAGCTCCACATCAAGAGCATTATGATGCGTCACGAAGGGTCGGGCCGTAGCTCCTCCATACAGTGGTTGGAGAATCGGCGTTTCCACTTCCAGCCAGCCACGGTCATCGAAGTACCGACGCATCGCCGAGATCACCTTCGACCGTGTAACGAACGTGTTCTTGATGTTGGGATTGGCGATGAGATCAAGGTAGCGTTTGCGGTATCGCTGCTCCTTATCGGCAAAGGCGTCGTACCGTGTGACGGTTCCGTCGTCGGCAACTTCCTCCTTGGCCAGTGGGATCATGGCAACCGACTTTGTGAGCAAGGTGAAGGACCGTGCATACACCGTGGTTTCACCGGTCTGCGTGCTGAACACGTAGCCCTCGGCACCGATGATGTCGCCCAGATCCAGCTTCTTCAGCACATCGTAGGCCTGTTCACCAACATCGTCGCGTTTGAAATAGATCTGAATCCGTCCGCTCTGATCCTGAATGTGACAAAACGTGGCCTTCCCCATGCGTCGAAGTGCCATGATTCGCCCAGCTACGGCCACTGTAGCATAGTCTGCTGCCGCATCTGGTGAAAAACCATCCAGGATGGCATGGGCATCGTGTGTCTTGCCAAACGTCGGCGGATAGGGTTCAACACCCATGGCCCGGATCTCGGCTAGCTTGATCCGACGTTGTTCTTCTTGCTCGTTGCGGGTTTCTGACATCGTTACGGTGTGTATTCGTGGAGAACAAAGATAGGGCGCCGACAAAGCTCCAGCATTGGCTACGTCCGCGCGCGCCGCTGTCGAACCACTTCGAACAGCACGATACCAGCGGCTACCGAGGCGTTGAGCGATCCAATGCGGCCCTGCATCGGAATCTCCACCACATGATCGCAGTGATCAAGGACGCGCTGATGCAACCCCTCTCCCTCACTGCCAATCACGATGATGGTTGGTCGCCAGTAATCGACGGCATCGTACGCAGTGGTGGCAGGAATGGCCGTACCGATGATGGTCCATCCTGCCTCGGCACAGGCCGCCAGTGCGGTAGACACGCGTTGCACCTTGGCAAGTGGCAGGTGCTCAAGAGCGCCAGCCGAAGCCTTCACTGCCGTAGGCGTGACTGGTGCCGTGTAGAGCTCTGGAATGATGAGGCCGGCAGCACCGGCAGCCTCTGCGCTGCGTGCGATAGCTCCAAGGTTGTGTGGGTCCGTGATTCCATCCAGCACGACAAGCAATGGATGGTCGGATGCGGCCCGAGCGTCCGTTAACAGTTGATCCAGCGTTATCGGATCACGTACGGGTCGCAGTGCAATCACGCCTTGAGCGTCATTTCGAGCAACGCCAAGATCACGCTCTAACTGCTGGAACTTCCTGCGATCCATGGTCGAACATGGGACCTTACCACGGTCAGCCTGGGCACGGATGCGATTGAGCGGCGCGTCGTCGGCACCGTAGCTCAGGAAGATCTTCTCAAGTGGCAGACCGGATTCCAGTGCTTCGGCTACTGCACGGCGACCAACAACATAGCGTTGCGTGTTCATCATGAGGCCGTCTCCACCAGAGATTCAGCTAGGTGTTTGCCGAACTCGGCAACATCTGCAAAGGAGTTGTAGAGTGGGGCCGGAGCCATCCGAATCACGTTCGGTACTCGCCAATCCACTATAACGCCTCGTCGTGTGAGGGCATCGAACACTGCCCGACCATGGTGATCAAACTGGATCGACAGTTGTGCTCCTCGACGGGAGGGATCGGCCGGCGTAATTATGCGCACATCTGTGCGATCAGCCACAACGTCCGTGATCACGTCCCACGCAAAGGCCGTCAGCTGATCTCGTTTTCTGGCAATGCGATCCATGCCGGCTTCCATGAAGATGTCGAGTGAAGCCTTGTGCGCGGCCATAGGTAGAATCTGTGCGTTGGACAACTGCCATCCATCGGCACCAGGTGTCGGCACAAAATCGTGGTCCATGTGAAACCGCGTGGCTTCATCATTGCCCCACCAACCGGCAAGGCGCACCAGATCCGTGCGATGCGCGTGACGCTCATGCACAAAGGCACCCCCGACACCACCGGGGCCCGAATTGAGGTACTTGTAGCTACACCACACGGCAAAGTCAGCTCCCACCTCGTGGAGATCTGGTTGAACGTTACCGGCAGCGTGCGCAAGGTCGAATCCCACCATCGCTCCAACAGCGTGAGCCGTTCGCGTGATCAGGTCCAGCGGAAACAGCTGGCCGGTATAGTAGTGGACAGCGCTGATCATCACCAGCGCCAGCGAGTCGGCATGCGACTCGATGGCCGACACAATCTGCTCGTCGGTGATCTCGAACGTGCCCGGAGCAGATTCCACCTCCAGCAGGCCCTCGTGTGGATCGAACCCATGCCACTGCAGTTGTGAGGCCACCGCATACCGATCCGACGGAAACTCATGCCCTACCATCAACACCTTATAGCGCTCCTGTGTTGGCTTGTAGAACGATGCCAGCATTAGATGGAGATTCACCGTAAGGGTATTCATAGCAACGACTTCCTGCGGCTTGCCCCCCACAATCATGGCAAGGGGCTCTTTGAACTGGTGATGGTAGCTCCACCACGGATTCCGTGCCGCCAGGTGGCCGTCGACGGCTAAACGCGCCCAGTCGTCCAGTTCGCGCTGGACGTACGTAGCTGCTGTTGACGGCTGCAACCCCAGTGAGTTGCCGGTGAAGTACAGTACACGATCCGATGACGTGTCGGGAAAGATGAATCGATCACGAAACGTAGCCAGTGGATCAGCAGCATCCAATGCTGCTGCCCGTTCGGCATGAGCTACGTGAAGATCAGGCGGGGTGGACATGGACTTCCTTCAAAACGATCTGAACTGCATCTACAAGGCCGTACAAAGGTAGGCACGTGTTAATTTCGGATCATGATCAATGCTCGACGCATCTCTCTCCTACTTCTACTCGGCAGCCTAACGACACTCGCAGGCTGCTCCTACAACTACCTTGCCAAGCCTCGCCCCATGGTACTGCACTGCCCCGTTGAGCGCAGTGAGTACATGCGCACGGCCGCAAACATCTTTGAACGAAACGGCTACTCCGTTACAGAGCAGGATCAACAACTGGGAATCCTGATGGTACAGGACTCCATCACCGACGTAGCCTGGCGATACGAGTCGCTGGTTCGCACGTGGAAGATCCAGCATCGTGTGGACTCCGTTATCGTAGAGGTGTGGAGCGTGTCCACGCGGAAGGATGGCAGCGATGTCAAGCAGACGTGGGATAAACGCTGGTCGGACGAGATCGTCAAGGAATGGATGCGTCCGGTACTTACGTCACTTGAATCTGCCTGTGGCCTTGGTAGTCCCCTTCGACCATCGGGACGATAAACCCTTAGACAACCAGATCATTGGGGACGTCAACCTCCATCAACAACATTGCCGAGGCAATGGTCTTGCCCTGAGCGTCAAGTTTCAGGGAAACGGTACCGCCTCCCCCCAGCGTGTTATGCAGGACAAAGTTCAGCGCCCAGAGATTGGGCAGCTCGTACCGATCCACCTCACCTAAGCAGATGCCCGCAAAGTGCGCTTTGACGCGTTCAACCGTCAGCACGTCGCGAAGTACGGGATAGTAGGCTTCGTTGAATGCAATAACACCACAGTTTGCGGCGTCGCCCTTGTCGCCACTACGGGCGTGAGCAAGCTTGGACAGTTGTACTCTCATAGTTGTACTCTCATAGCGATGACAAGATACGAAAGCGGTAACTTTGCAGGTCCCTTTCCTAGAGGATCCGTATGAACCGAATCATGTTTAAGTCGAAACTCCATCGGGCCCGCATTACGCAGGCAGACCTATACTACGAAGGTAGCCTGACGATCGATGAGGACCTGATGGATGCTGCCGACCTCCTTGCCTACGAAAAGGTGTCGGTGGTCAACATCAACAATGGCGAGCGGTTTGAGACGTACGTCATACCGGGTACGCGCGGCAATCGCGAAATCTGCCTGAATGGAGCCGCTGCGCGCAAAGGACAGATAGGTGACGACGTGATCATTATCTCCTACACCACCATGCCCGATGCCGAGGCGCGAAAGCATGAACCCACGGTGGTCCTCGTAGACGAGAACAACCGGATCGTGTCGACCTCCCGTTCCGTGGATGCCTACACGTACGTAGGACGCAAGAACTAACGCCAGAACTAGCCCCAGAACTAACCTTCTTCCAGCTTCCAGCTTGATGATGCAACACTCTCCACTGGCCGTGGTGATCCTAGCCGCAGGCCAAGGCAAACGCATGGGAAACCCCGAGCGTGCTAAGGTACTTACCCCATTGCATGGAAGGCCACTGATCAAGTACGTGCTCGACACCGCTTCAGCACTCCATGCCAGTCCTGTGGTGGTGATTGTTGGTCACCAGCGTGAAGCCGTCACCGACTTCGTGCAGACGGTTCTACCAACAGCAGCGTGCGTGGTGCAAGAAGAACAGCTCGGCACCGGCCATGCCGTGGCACAGACGCAGACCGTACTCCACAACTTCGCTGGAAGTGTCTTGATCCTGAGTGGCGACGTACCTCTGCTCACGAACGAAACACTCACGGCTATGATCGATGAGCACCGCTCCCACGGTGCCGCTCTCACGGTACTGACCACGCGTGTTCCGGATCCTACGGGATATGGGCGCATTGTACGAAGGTCGGATGACCTCCTAGAGCGGATCGTTGAGCACAAGGATGCTACTGAGGAAGAGCGCACCATCCACGAGATCAACTCAGGTGTATATCTCGTCGAAGCACCACTGCTGTTCGATGCCCTGTCGCGTGTGGGCCGATCCAATGCCCAAGGCGAGTATTACCTGACAGACATTGCTGGCATCCTACGGAATGATGGTCGCGATGTGCGTGTGTTTTCTACACCACGTTGGCACGAAGTCCATGGCATCAACACTCCAGTAGATCTGGCAGAAGCAGAACAGTATCTTCGGCGATCAGCGTCATCTCTCCTCTAAGTACCACATGATCACACAGATAGACCACATCGGCATCGCCGTCCAGGATCTCGAAGCTGCGATGGAGCTCTATCGCGGTCTGTTTGGGGTAGAAACCTTCCACCAAGAGACGGTCGAAAGCCAGGGCGTTGCCATCGCATCGTTTCTCGTAGGCCAGGTACGGATTGAGCTCACGGCAGCGCTGAACAGCGATTCCCCCATTGCATCATTTTTGGCTAAGCGTGGTGAAGGCATTCATCACGTTGCCTTTCGGTCGGACGCCATCGAGGGTGACCTTCGTCGGGCCCAGGATCGTGGCGTTCAGCTGATCAATCACGAGCCCCAGCCAGGTGCTCACGACATGCTTATTGCCTTCCTCCACCCGAAGAGTACGGGAGGAGTCCTCATGGAATACTGCACGGAGAAATGACAGACCATGGCAACGTTAACCCTCCTGCGTCACGGGCAGTCCCAGTGGAATCTTGAAAATCGCTTTACCGGCTGGGTGGACGTCGACCTATCTCCATTGGGAGAAGAGGAAGCCCGGATCGCGGGAGAAAAACTCCGAGACGTGCCCGTGGACGTGGTGTTTACGTCCGTCCTGAAGCGATCCATCCGCACGGCAGACCTTGCCTTGGAAGCCGCTGGAAAACTGGAGCTACCAACGCATCGCAGTCAGGCACTCAATGAGCGCCATTATGGCGACCTGCAGGGACTCAATAAGGCCGAAACTGCTGCCGTCCACGGCGATGAGCAAGTACGACTCTGGCGGCGCTCCTACGATATCGCCCCGCCGAACGGCGAGTCGCTCAAGGATACGCGGGACCGCGTAGAGCCGTACTACCGAGAACAGATCGCTCCATTGCTTCGCGCCGGCGTAAACGTGTTAGTCGTGGCGCACGGCAACTCACTGCGGTCGCTCATCATGCTGATTCAACACCTCACCCCAGATCAGATTCTGGCCACCGAGGTTGCCACGGGCATTCCCATTGTTTATGAACTTGACCAGGATCTTCACGTTGTTCGCTCCTCAACTCTCGGCTAGACTCACCTGCACCATCACCTTCTGCCTTGCGATTCTAGCACCCGCGCTGCCGGCACAGAACGCACCAGACGATGCCGTCATCACGGCGCTTCGCACCGAGGTGGCGCGTTCCATGCAGGGGCTTTCCCACCGGACCCCAGCCCCCTACATGATCAGCTACGGGGTTACCGAGACGTCGACGACGCTGATTGTTGCCTCGTTTGGCAATCTGTTGACGAGCAGCACCACAACACAACGTGTGCTGGACGTTGACCTGCGCGTTGGCGACTACACACTCGACAATACCCGGTCGATCCGCGGTGTTGCCTTTGAGCTTGGTCGAGGTACGCGAGGCGTGCAGCTCCCCCTGGGTAATGATGTTTCAGCCCTGCGCACAGCCGTGTGGCGTGCCACCGATCAGGCCTACCGGTCGGCTGCCGAACGGTATGAAAAGGTACTGACGAACCTGAAGGTCAAGGTGCGCGAAGAAGACTCGTCAGCAGACCTTTCGCGCGAGGTACCGTCCACGTTCATCCAGCCACCGGTTGCCGTGGCCTTTGATACCGTTCTGTGGCGCCGGCGCGTAGTGGAGCTCTCCTCGATCTTCAGCGGCTACCCCGAGATCTATACGGGCAGGGTGTCGTTTCAGTCGGACGTGGTTACGAAGACCATCATTACAAGCGAGGGCACAACTGTTCGACAATACGAGCCGATCATCAAGCTGTTTGTCTACGTCAAAACAAAGGCCGATGACGGAATGAGTCTGCCGGTGTATGAGAGCTACTCCGCTTACACGGCCGACCGCCTTCCCTCCATGGAGCAGCTGCGAACCGATGCCAATCGGCTGCTGGATATATGCAGGAAACTGCGCACGGCTCCACTCATGGAAACCTACTCTGGACCGGCCATTCTCTCTGGCCGATCGGCAGGAGTGTTCTTCCACGAGATTTTCGGCCACCGCGTAGAAGGGCATCGTCAGAAAGATGCCAACTCCAGCCAGACCTTCAAAAACTTTGTCGGTCAGCGCATTCTCCCACCCTTCATCGACGTGGTCTTCGACCCTACGATCCGCTCTCTGGAGGGTATCGATGTGGTGGGCTCGTACCAGTACGATGATGAAGGCATGCTGGCGCAGCGCGTTCAAGCTGTTGACAAGGGCATCTTTCAGAACTTCTTAATGTCGCGCTCCCCGATCGAAAACTTTCCATCCAGTAACGGCCACGGCCGACGTCAAGCCGGCAACAAGGCGGTTTCGCGGCAGTCAAACCTCTTGGTGATTGCGCAGGAGTCCGTGCCGGTGGAGGATCTTCGCTCGGCACTTCGTGATGAGTGTCAGCGCCAAGGCAAGGAGTTCGGCCTGTACTTCGAGGATATTCAAGGGGGCTTTACGTTCACGGGACGAACGGTGCCCAATGCCTTCAACGTCCAGCCACTGATCGTCTACAAGGTGTTCGCCGATGGGCGCCCGGACGAGCTCGTCCGGGGTGTGGATCTGATTGGCACGCCCCTTACCACCTTCACCAACATCACGTTGGCTGGCAACGACCTGGGAATCTTCAATGGCGTATGTGGTGCTGAGTCCGGCGGTGTTCCGGTGAGTGCATCATCTCCGTCGCTGTTGGTGTCGCAGATCGAAGTGCAGAAGAAGCAAAAATCACAGGCAAAGCCGCCAATCCTTGCCGATCCGACATCGGTGGCTGGATCCTCACCCGCTCCATCGGCCTCTTACACCACCGGCATGATTCAGGCGATGCAGGATGAGATTGCACGGTACATGCAGGAGCTGCGTA
>Ga0222714_10005946_pt1 | contig 11470 bp, 5 predicted proteins | sample C33_3DmetaG_FD_165048 | JGI IMG/M metagenome (GOLD analysis project Ga0222714, IMG submission 165048) | Estuarine water microbial communities from San Francisco Bay, California, United States - C33_3D | ecosystem: Environmental > Aquatic > Marine > Unclassified | place: USA: California... | reverse complement strand
GTTGGGGGTTGTTGGGATTGAACAGGTGCAGGGGCTTCTGCATAAGCCTCGATGGGTCCAGCGATGAAGGCTTCAGAGTATACCTCAACAGTAAAACTTGGCCATGTCGGTTGTCGACCCGCAAGGGCAAGAGTTGCCAATGCTGCAAAAATGGATTGAATTCCACCCTGTTTCGGATGGTTTGACATGATAGCAAGATGTGGTTGCTGTTCGAGGATCTGGGTGGAGAAAACCGTCAACGCCCGTTTCGGACCAACCTCGATAAAAACACGTGCACCGTGAGCATACATCGTCTCAATTTGCTTGGTCCATTCAACCGATGATGCCATTTGAGGAGCTAATTTTGAAAGTACATCTTGTTTGGAATCCGAACCTGAATCCGGATAAAAATCACCGTCAACATTGGCGGTAATAGGTATAGAAGGGTATCGAATCTCCAACGTTTCCAAAAATCTTCGGAGGGGTTCATTGGCTGGAGCAACAATTCTTGAGTGGAAGGCATGGGAGGTTGCAAGCGTGACTGACTGATATCCTGCTTGCTCAAAGCGTGATATGGCTTCCTGTACTGCACTTGTCTCTCCTGCGATGACGGTCATTTTTGGGGAGTTTTTGTTCGCTGATATCACGTACCCATCGATGTCATTAAGAATCGTTTCAATCTCATGAAATGGTGCAGTAATGCTTGCCATCAGCCCTCTATCATCGATTTGAACAGAACCCATTTCGGTTCCACGAGCAGCGGCAGCTCGTAGAGCGCCATCCATATCCAATATACCAGCGGCCATCAAGGCTGCATATTCTCCAAGAGAATGTCCAGCAACCATATTTGGATGGTGGCCAAATGCATTGAACACCTGTTCAATGGCTAAATCGGCGGTGAGCATGGCGGGTTGTGTATACTCGGTTTGCTTGAGTTTCTCCTCTGCTTCTTTGTTTTCCTCCTGACTCAATTGTTCTCGAAGCACAAATCCAGAAAGGGTCTCGCCTCCCAGCACATCGACCATGGTAACATCAGCCTGCTTCCACACTTTTGCAGCACAATCAAATCGACGAGTGAGGTCATAGGTCATTCCAACATATTGACTACCTTGGCCGGGATAGAGGTGTGCAACCTTTGCCTGAGCAGGGAGTGGAGAATCGTCGGTGATAAGAACGCCTTGAGCTTGAAGGAAACCCCATTTTTCTTTGTCCTCCATTGAGGATAATGCAAGGGTTTGGCGTTTGCTAAATTCAGCCCACGAAGTTGCGATTAAGGCCATGCGAAGCGGTGCTGTTGCATCGAACTCAGCACTCCACTCTTGCAGGGTTTTGGAAAGACGGGCCCCTGTAGGGCTTTGGTCAAAATTGTCTGTAGGGGCCACAAGTCCACGTAATCGTTGTTGTAAATCAGCCATCGAAGTTGCTGACAACAGAACCATTCCACCTTCGATCGATTTCAGTTCATCGTGTGACATGGATGGAGTGAGTCCTGAAGCGAATATCGATGCTGCACTGGGTGAACTTGCTTCGATTTGACCAGAATATGCTAACCAACGACCTTCCCATTGCTTGGCCACCGCTTGATGATATTCAGGTTCGTAAGCCTCGAGGGCAATGTGGAAATTCGTGCCTCCAAATCCAAAAGCAGAGACACCTGCTCGTTGAGGATGGTGTTGCGGTCTTTGCCAGTTGGCTGGTTGGGTTGGAACGTAAAACGGAATATTGCTCCAGTCCACCGTTGGATTGGGTTCAACAAAGCCTGCACTCGGTGGAATGGTTTTGGTATGCAAAGCCATGACGGTTTTCATCACTCCTGCAATACCGGCTGCTGCTTTCAGATGGCCAATTTGAGACTTGATGGAACCAACGGCAACTTTGTTTTGACCAGCAACATCCGTCCACAATTGTGAAAGTGTTGACAGTTCAGTAGCATCACCTACTTTTGTTGAAGTACCATGAGCCTCAACGAGTTCGACGGTTGAAGCAGGATACCCTGCTTGCTCGTAAGCCCTCGCAATCGCCTGAACTTGCCCACGTTGACTCGGTGCAGTGATGCCTTTGCCACGGCCATCGGACGAACCTCCGACCCCTCGGATTACAGAATAGATTTGGTCGCCGTCATCAATCGCGTCTTTGAGTCGCTTCAAGAGCAGAACGCCTGCACCTTCACCCATCACAAATCCATTTGCTCGGGCATCAAATGGCGTTGAATGAGATGGCGATAGGGCACCGATAGCCGAAAATTTCGCATAGGTTGCTGGGTCCATTGTTCGGTCGGCTGCTCCCGCAAGCATCGTGTCAACTTGTCGCATTTGCAATAATCTGCACGCATCAAGAATGGCTGCCATAGATGAGGCACAAGCCGCATCCATTGCATGATTTGGGCCTTGTAAGTCGAGTAGGTTTGCTACACGTCCTGAGACAACATTCGCAAGCTCACCTGGCATCGTATCTTCGTCAACCCTCGGCGTGAATTGATTGATTTCATCTTGAAAGCCTTCACCTGCATTCGCTGGAAGGCCATGAGCGATAGCTACTTGTTTTGTGTGATTTGACCACACACGAATGTTGGAGAGGTTTCTGTTCTCTCCGCCAAGCGCATTTGCAAAAACGACACCTGTCCTCGACCTATCAATATCTTTGGTGGCACCATCGTAACCTGCATGTTCGAGGGCGTCTGCAGATACGGTTACTGCCCACAATTGGCAAGGGTCGATTTGCGGTAGTGTGCCAGGCGGTTGCCTCCAGCGACGCCAATCAAATTCATAATTTTGGACAAAGGCCCCAATTTTTGCATATGAATAACCCTCAGTATGTTCTCCAGGGCCACCTTGTTTCCAAAAATGTTCGACTGCACCCGGCCATCTGCCTTCTGGAATTTGGGTAATACTGACTTTTTGGTCGATTACATTTTGCCAGAATTGGTCAATATTCTCTGCATCTGGCATGAGAGCAGCAACACCAATCACTGCTATTGGTTCAAATGGCCCTTGATTCAACCCCTCCACAGGTTTGCCATCAGCAGTTGTCATCGACATTGTATCACTCCATGATGCTGTGTGGGACCATTGTGATCGAATAACCTGCATCGACATGGATGCATTGTCCTGTCACACCACTGGATAAAGGACTTGCAAGCCAAAGTGTTGTTCCCGCAACATCGTCTTGTGTCACATTCCTTCGCAATGGTGCATTTTGTTCAACGTGGTCAAGAATTTTATCGAAGCCGGGAATACCCCCCGCAGCAATCGTTCGAACAGGTCCGCTTGAAATCGCATTAATTCGATGTCCTTCTGGGCCAAGATGGCAAGCTAATTCCCGTGTCCAACATTCAAGAGCAGCCTTTGCCATGGACATAATACCATAATTTGGAACAAAACGAGTAGAGGCTGCGTAGGTGAGTGTAATGGTTGATGAGCCTTGATTGAGGTATGGCAAGGCAAATTTGAGGCATCGTTGAAGAGAATTTGCTGAAATGGTCATTGCGGTATTGATGTCTGCGTCTTCGACAAAGAGAATAGGTCGGTCGAAACATGTACGAGGAGCGAATCCGATGGCGTGAATGAGGATATCTGCTTTCTTTCCCGGATGGTCTTTTTCAAAAGCGTCAAAAAACTCCTTTGTTGCTTCATCAGAGGCCACATCCAGAGGATAAAACCCGTCGATTGCAGGCAACTGGTCTTTGAGTTGGAAGATACGGCTCATGAACCGCTTCTGATATCCGAGATACAAGGTCACGCCTGCAGCCGCTAATTGCTTGCAAATTGCCCACGCGATTGAATCTTCACTAGCAACACCGAAAACAAAGGCCACCTTTCCTTTCAGTTCGAGCATATCGCCACCTTAGCCTATCCTCATCGACAAAGAAGTCAGCCTTTGACTGTTACCATAGTAAAATGAGGAAAAATGCGATTCTAAACGGCATTTATGATTGCCAAATCAAAATTCATCAAGAGCAGATTCGAAATCATCAAGCTCATCGAATTTTGCAAGACTATCGAGTAGGTCATCAAATTCGTCGTCATCGTTGTCTTGAACTTCTATCGGTCGAGGTGCTTCAAAAACCACCTTATCGTTAGACTTCCTTCCCACACTCTTGACTGCAAGGATGAGGATAACCAAAGCGAGCAACGATGCACCTGCTATTCCGCCGTACTTGATGACATCATCCTTGCTGACTTCATCTAAATTCGTTCCAATGCCCGAATTACTTGACGATGCCTCGAGGTTCACCGTAATTTTGACTTCACTTTTCGGTGAACTTGGTTCATTGGTACTTTCTGCAACAAGAATGATATTCACCGTATCTGAAGATATGATTTCTTTCGGCGAGCGGATGGTCATTTCCCTGTCTTGGGATTGAGAATTTTCATTGACATCTTCAGCAACAAATGTACCAAGAGGGAATGAAAAACCCATTTCGAGGAGTTCTTGTTCATTTTTGATAGAGACTTTGATTTTATCTCGGTCATTACCGTTGTTTCGGAACACGAACTGGAAGGATTCTTCTTCAGACTCTGACATGGTTAGGGTGGACACGCCTTTGCGTTCAATTTCTACCATTCCATATGTTTCAATTCCGAGTTGGCCAGAAACTTCGGCGGTTGTGTTCAATGCATCGACAGGGAAAACTCCTGCTTGGTTGACTTTTGCAACCAGTGAGAAATCGAGTAAAATTGTTGCAGAAAGTCGAGTTTGAGATGATGAAAAGGTCACTTGGAATGTTTCTTCTTCATCGGCAGCAAGTGTAAAACTATCTTCGCTGAGGATCATATCGATACTTGGTTGCCCTTCCTCAAGTTCTTTTTCGACATCGATTTGTTCTTCGAGACTTCCAGTATTTCGAACGGTACAAGTCACCGTCACCGAATCATGTTCAATTGGATGAACGTTCAATTTAGGTGATTTATTGTTGCAATCAATTTCAACCCCAAGAGGACTTTGGGCAGTCACTGTGGTTGAAGAAAATAAAATGCACAACACCATCACGGTTGCAAGCCGAAAACCAAGTCGCCATGATACCCCGCCCATACCCTTTGGTTTCGTTTATATTTCATCAATGTGATGGAACTTTGAAAGGGATTTTTACCTATTCGCGTGGCTACTGTCCGTACAATTCATTGGGCAAATCATGGTGAGTACGCCATAGAATCTCTTCATCGATTCCTCGTTCTGCAAGTTGTTTGGTTCGTTTTGGAACAGTTTTTGGTCCTAAAACCGCACCAGGACGACGAAGATCATCCATGTAATCGGTCTCAAGCAAAAAGCCATGGGAACTGGAACGGCAAGTATCGACCAATTCATCGAGTGCTCCTTTGCCGATGAGCACACTGGGCGTTAATCCATGTGTGTACTTCTTTGACACATTTGGTGGAGAATAGTGTCGGATAATCGATTTGAGGTTCATTCCTTGCCTTGTTGCCATGCTTGAAAGATCGACATAAGTTTCGTCAGAGTCTCCTTCCACATGCAGTTGTAATGGAATATCATGTTGTGCTGCAAGATGAAATGTTTCCTCAAGAAGCATGTTTGACAGTGCCCATATTTCCTCGCTGACATTCCAATGTGGGCGACCTACTTCACCTATGGCGTGGGCTTGACCTTCCTGAACAAAATCAAGGGCGGCGTCGATGGAATGGCGATAATTCTCAATGGCTCTCTCTTTGCCTTCCTCACCATCTCTTGCAACCCATTTTTCGAATTGGTGGGCAAAAGCAGCGGGATGTGGTCCTAAGACTACTCGAACATGAAGGTCGGTTGCGTTTCGAACTTCGGCGGCGATATCAATCGTATCCTGATAAGTTTCGATGTGTCCTTGTTTTGTGGTGGGAGGGGATGAAAAATCAGGGCAATGAACGAGTACAATATGTGTCCCTCCTGCCTTTTCAAATTCTTTAGCCGCGTGAATGCATAGACCACTTCGGTTAAGATGGAAGTGATTATCCAATATTGGGCCGTCGTATGTCATGAACTCTCACTTGCAATGTACACAAATCCGTGTTCTTCGAGGGTCGTTCGCCAGTATCGTACAGCAATGTCGACCATCGCATGATGACGGGCTGAGGTCACAACGCACATACCATTCGCAAACAAGAGCATCGAAAGGTTATGGCGCTTATCATCGATTCGACAACCACCGAGCCTCTCGTCGAATTCAAGGATTGATTCCCCAATCGTTTTGTTCATTTTGGCGACATGAAAGCCGCAGTCGAACTGATAACTGGCTTGGATTGGACCATTTTCAGTACGAAGTCCTTTGTCATCCATGCCCAAACGTAACAAGAATTGGCGTGCCACGCTTCTCGCAACGTCGGTTTTGTACGTTCCATGAACGATGATTCTTCCTTCTTTATCCACCATGATTGTTGCCCTTGGTGAATCGATTATTTTGATGACGACATCGCCATTTCTTTGGCCATTGAGAATGTCAACGACATCATTTTGTGATACAGGAGTCTGAGGAATAAAACGAACGAGTTGATTTTCAACCACAACTCGACTCACATTGTCTGTCATGTCATTCCTCCTCTTGGACATTCGTAATCGTTTGACTTGATGAAATCTCCTCTGGATTTGCCGTATCAAATTCCTGAACTATCGGGCCTAACCAAGGAGCGAAAATGGGTACCATAAGTGTCACATCATCACGACTCAAATGGCGTGCCAATTGTTCAACTGCTCCTTTAATTCGAGATGCCATCCGCTTGTTTCTTCGATGAGCTAATTCCTCTCCAATGAGCCATTCCTTGCAATCCCACCAAGAAGAAGTCAGAGCATAAGCAGTGGCGTATTCATCCGATAAGTAATGTGGAGGAACGGGGACATGCGACAAATGGTGTTTCAATCTCTTTCGAAATCGACGACCTGGTCGGACCATGCCGAGCAATTTTTTCCAATGCGACATCGTTTTTGCTGACTTTTCAAGAAAATCTATCCAATCTTCGTCGTTGTACGATGGTTCAATGAAATAGATTGGTCGTTGATGTCGTTCTGCATTTCGACAGAAGCGTCTTGGTTCAGGGTCTGGAAAAACACCGGCTTGTAACTCCGGTAAGAGTGAAAACCCTGATATCATCAAGCCAAAAATTCCTCCTTGAATTCGTGCCATCTCTGCATTCACACCTTTCGATGCTTTTTCATCTCGTTCCTCTTCTTCCCACATCGAAATGACATCAGCAATTTCCATCAAGGCAAGACCATCCCATTCAGACCTTGGCCTTCTTGATTGAGGGTAGACGATCGTAGGCAAGGTCGGGTGAAAAATCACCTTTGAACCAACAGATGTGGTGCACACCACATCTTCCCATGAATATTCATGAGGCATTGTGGCTCACTGGTTGCCGTTGACCCAATCTTGGAGTTGGTCAACCGACCAACCTTGGTCGAAATATCCTTGAATATCAGCTTCCGTCCACTGTGGGAACAAATCGAGTGCCCTTTGCATCTCTGGATTTGCTGAGGTTCGTTGGGCAGGAATATCGACTAGTGATTTTGAATCATCGGTATAGTATTCCTCTTCATCGTCATAGTCATCGTCGAGAAGGTTTGCCCCTCCACTGTTTCGACGAAGCAGAACAACAACAAGCGTACCGAGAACGGCAAGGACAACACCCATGATGCCAATAATCATCACGAGTCCACCACTCGACGGGTCCTCAGAAGCAACTTTTACATTGAAGAAGACACCGTTTTGTTTTCCGTTCCACAATTGTTCATTCGATTCTTCATTGTAGATGATGTAGTACATACCAGTGGTTTCCTTACCGAATTTCTCCAAGTCAATGGTCACATATGCAAAGCCATCGACTTGTATGACTTCGGATGTAACATTGCCTTCTCGGTTTGGAATACCTTCATCAATGACCGAACGAATTTCCAAGGTGACTGTTCCTGCGAGGGTTCCACTGTTCACAACACGGATACGTAGGCTTGGAGTATCACCAACTTCTGGTGATGCCGGCGTCATGATGACGTCAGAAGGAGCAATTTCAAACACAGCTCGTTCGTAGGTGAAATCAAAGACACCCAAATTTTGGTTGGTTCCAACAAATTGTGCTACTGAACCATCTTCATTTGGCCCTCCACCGAGAATCACCGATGAACCGGTTGAATCCACACCTTGAATCCAAAGGGCAACTTCGATGCCCAAGATTGAATCTTGTTCTGGGTCGAATTCACCGTCTTCGAGTGGCCACAAATCAAGACATGTGGTTGTAGCTGAGTACACGCCACTACCTGAAGGTACGAGAGTCAACTTCGCGGATTGAGGTTTGGCTGAACCAAAGTGGGATTGATACTTGTTCCAGACAATACCGTTGTCAGCGTCGGAATAGAACATCCAACCCACTTCAATATCTCCAGCGAGGAGTCCTTCACGTTCGATAAGCATTGCATTGATATCGATACAGTGGTAGTTTGCGGTCGAAATTGGATTTGTGTTTGAAATTGTATCGCCCGTTGCTCCCTTCTTGACCGTCATTGAGGTCACTGAAGGCGCATTTCCATCGACTTTGAGTTTGAAATCTGCACATCCAAAGGTGTTCGAATTCGCACAGAAACTTGATGTCAAATCCACTGCGTTTTGTGGCAGGTTCACCAACTCAAATTGGTAGATGTATTCATTGGTCACCGATGGGACAACAACCGAGATGTTGAATTGTCCACCTGTAAAACTGTGCAAGGTCGGTTGACCAAAGTCCATGGTTGCATCTGCTCCACCAGCGGGGAATGCAGAGTAACCCTTGGTTCCATCCGATGTTGCTGCAAGTCGGGTGACTTTCATCGTGAGTTCGGTTTCAGGATTCATAAACACGGTTGGGTAGCCGTCTTGGAAAACATACTGACCTGTGAACCACACGGTGTCACCTGTATAAACAAAGCCTGCTCGAACATCTCGTGTGATTGGCTCGCTACCGTCAGCAAAGTATGGGGAAATCATGAGATTATTTGCAAAGTCATCACGTATGTCCAAACGAATGTCGCTTCCGTAATACCACGACTGGATGTAACGTCCTGGGGCTGGCAGCATTCTGTATTCTGGATTGTCCATGTCTTTCATGTAGAGTACAGGGGTGTTTGCTACCCCTCCTTCACCGAGAATACCCCAATCCACTTGTATTGGCAAATCAAGGTAGAAGTCAGAGATGAATGGATTGACAAGTGCACTTCCATCCATCTTCCGAAGGACTGGCCCATCGTTGTCATCATCTTCTTGAACGACGGTGATATGAGGGCTATCGGTCCAGGCAGATTTGTTTCTTGGGAAATAGTACACCGACATGTCGTTGCGGGCGTCGTCGAGATTCACATGGATGTAATCGACATCTCTCCAACCATTGTCGTCGTTGGCTTCAACAAGAAGATGGTAGGTGTTACCGGCATACATGGTCATGTTCCATTCGCCTTCATACTGTTGTGCATTCGAATTGAGCAAGCGCTCACCCTTGGAATTCTCAATGAAGAAGTTTCGAATCACTGGGCTTTCCGACTGCATAGATACATATGTGACTCTGTCGTTGTCAAATCCTGCATCACCACCATCGATAGCGTTTCCAGCAAGGTCATAACCAACGATGTACAATGAAACCAATCCTTCTGGGTCAAGTCCAAGGTTAGCGTTGTCGCTAAAGTTACCATAATAGGTTGCATTTGGAGCATTACCGTCGCTGTTCAAGGTGAGGATAATGTATTCATCTTCATCTGGAATTCGGTCATCATTTGAATCGTGGTCATTTTCAACCCAATAATACATGTCGAGGGTTGTCGGTGGTGCAGGTAAGTCTTGAGCCGTCATTCGAATGCTCTGAGTTGCTGAAGGAACCACCCATGTGTCGTCATACAATGTTCTCCAATTCGAATCGATGTTTCGGTCAGTATCTTTGCTCAACACTTGAATTTGCATGAGATTTGGCTCATAGGTGTCGATTGAGATGTTGAATGGAATCGAACAGGTTGTGTCTGGCCGATAGGTCGATGATGGGCAAAGAAGGTCTCCGCCCTCGTATCCTTGCATTCCAAATCGGTAGGTTTCTTCACCAGCAACGGAACCAAGGTCAATTTCGAGGTTGAAATCTCCACCGATCACACCAGTGAAGTTCTCGACTTCTTCCCATTCGACTGTAATTTCTTCGTTGGTGATGTTGACGTGCTTGAGTTCAAGGGTCAAGAAATAGGCTGTTGGGTCAGGTGCTACATCCAAATTCTGAAGGCGAATTGAACCAACCAAGTTGATGGTTTGTCCAGATTCTGCAGCATCGAGGTCCTGTGCTACACCAACGGTGTTTTGCAATTCAAATGCGGTTATACCAGCATCATTTTCAACCGCATTTCCGTTCTGTGGTGCGAAAAGAATAGCGTCAGGAAGTCCATTGACTCCATTTGTTGCGGTGAGACCAGCATAGACACGAACCTCTTCGGCGTCCTCCCATGTTGGGTTGACACTAAATCGCCATGTGATTTGTTTTCCATCGGTGATGTCTGTGACGCTCGAAGGCTCAAGTGTGATCAAATCTGTTGCTGGTGCTTCCTTAAATGATGCGAAATCTGAATAGGTGAGTAAGGCTTTTCCTGAACTCGATTCAAACGACAGCCATGCCTCAGATAGTGAGGTTCCTGTGATGCTTGAGACGGTATGCTCGGTTGTGAATTCATAGATGGCACCATTTGGATACAATCCAACTGGATTACCTGTGTCCACGAAGGTGTTTGAGAATCCTGAGCTTGTCGATACACTCAGTGATGAAAACGAAACACCACCGCCGATTGTTGAATAAACACCGACTGGAACATTTGCCGTTGAGCCACCAGTCCATAGGGCCACACCTTGATTCAACTCGACATCAAAGCCATCATTTTCGTCAAATGTTGTCGAGTAGGAGTAGAGGATGTTGAGGCCTGTAGCAATCGTACTTGTACCTGTCAAAGCATCGGGGGACGATGCTTTGAATCGGAAGGTCATCCATTCTCCACCATAAGCGTCGTAGTGGCTTATCGGTGTGAGAGGGTTTGTAAGCAGTGAATTAATTGCATCTTTCAAAGGCATTGGTGTTTGAAGGAATTCTTGGAGTACGACAGTCAAGTTTGGAAGTGTTCCAAGGCTTTCGCTTTGTGTTCCAGAAAGCAACTCGAGGCTGAACGACTCGTTGGGGTTGGTTGTGGAGAGAATGGAGTTTTGGTCAAATGCCACTTCAGCGTATGAAACTACAGCACCCTTTGGTAGCATGAAGTAGCCACCTTCTGCGACACCATTTTGGTTGATGGTGAGCGTTGCTTTGTTAGTACCGTAATTGATGCCATTGACTTTGTTGGAAAGGAACAAGTTTTGATGCCCAAAACCTCCGAAAGCTGGCTCGTTGAAGCCCCAATCGAAATCTCCATCTTCAGCGACGTCAATGCTGAGCATGTGGGGAAAGTGGGCAAATTCGAGGTCAAACCAAATTCCTCCAACTCCGCAGGCATTTGCGTACGACACAGAGGCTGAAAATCCGAAGAT
>Ga0222714_10005945_pt1 | contig 11473 bp, 12 predicted proteins | sample C33_3DmetaG_FD_165048 | JGI IMG/M metagenome (GOLD analysis project Ga0222714, IMG submission 165048) | Estuarine water microbial communities from San Francisco Bay, California, United States - C33_3D | ecosystem: Environmental > Aquatic > Marine > Unclassified | place: USA: California... | reverse complement strand
AATTGTCAAAATTATTCCAAATGAGGATGTACAAAAAAGTAACAAAATTATGACTTCTGGAAATCGCTTCATCTCTTTTATTGATGAAAATGAGAAATATTCATGATGATTTTTGACACTCTTTCTCGATACAAGAATTGATGAAATCAGCGCAGTAGCCAAAATGAATGCAGTAATCTGGAAAAGAACTCTGTAGGTGGTATCAAGACCTTCCAACAACACTGTTCCAAGTAATGGCCCTACCATGAATCCAATTACAAAAAACATCGTAAACCATGAGATGTTTTTCACTCTATTTTTCTCACTGCTTTCATTTGATATGATGGATTCACATGGTGGCCAAAAAAATGCATGAGCTACACCTGTCATAATTCTAAATCCCATAATTTCTGGAACTGACTGTGCAATTGATAGAAGATAGATTGATGCAGAGTTTATTGCAGTTCCCAATGCCAACAAATAACCATTGTTGAATCTGTCAAGAAGAATTCCTACAAACAATGGAATGAACATGTAAGGAATGAAATTTGTTAATCCGATTAATCCTAGTTCAGAATATGTAGCACCTATCACATTTTTTGCAAATACTGGAAGTATTGGTCCATGTAATCCGTAAGAAATTCCAATGATTAAACCTGTGATGTTTACAAGAATCAGAACTTTATTCATTTGTATGCTGCAACCATTATTGCTCCACCCATAAGATCTTTCTCAAATTCCACTCTTGAGAATTTTTCTAAAAGTAAACTCTCTAGTTTTTTGTTTTGTGGCCATCTTTTGAATGTACCGTAAAGAGTTCCAAACTTAAGTCCTAATTTTCCTCCAGCCGAAAATGCAAGAATGGGCAAAATGCATCTAAGATAAAATGAAACTCCTGCTCTGATGAATGCATCATCTGGTTTTCCTAAATCTACAATCACAAATCGTCCTCCCTTTTTCAAAACTCTGTGGATTTCAGAAATTGCGATTCTAAGATTGATAGCATCTCTTAAAGAGTAACCACATAACACTGCATCAAACTCTTCATCCCTAAATGGAATGTGCTCGAAAACTCCATTTGCCATATCTGGTATTTTATCAAAATGAGAACTTGTGTTCTTTAGCATTGGAACAAGTGGATCATAAAGAGTCACAGAAATCTTTCCGTCTGTTAGTTTTAGTGCTGTCTTTGACATATTTCCAAATCCAGAACCTGCATCAAGTATTTTGTTTCCTGCATGGACTCTATTTGAAATTCCTCGATTTCTATGTTCGACGTCTTTTCCAAGAGATATGATCGAATTTACCTTGTCATAAACTGGGATTATTTCTCGAAGTACTTCAATTACTTCACCCCAATAATTACTTCCTAAACCCATTATCTATCGTCTCATGTACTAAAATGAATATATTTCAAATCTAAAATTTTTCTATGGTGTAAACTTTGATGCATTTTGAGAATATTTTTGTAAATCTGCTTCAGAAACTTTTTCAAAGATTTTTGATTCTGTTGAAATCTTTGCCATTTTGATGTCATTAATTCCTTCTTTCTTTTCTGCTTTTAGATTAATAGCTGCAATTGCTAATGCTGCTGCATCTTCTAAACTCAAATCTTCTTTGTAGTTTTTCTCCAAGAATGCATTTACATCATCTGAACCTGCTCCAATTGCAATTGCTGCAAATTGAACATAAGTTCCACTTGGATCTGTAACGTAGATTGATTCACCTTTTTGATCTACTCCTGCAATAATCATTGAAACACCATTTGGACGCACTCCTCCATACTGAGTAAATTGATGTGCTTGGTCTGCTAGATGTTTTGCAACTGTTGCTACTTCCACTGATTCGTCATAAGTCATTCTGTTTCCCTGTGAGAAGAATCTTGCACTGTCAACTTGAACACGTGCATCTGGAATGTAGCCTGCTGCTGCAACTCCTATATGATAATCAACTTGGAAAATTTTCTGAGTAACATCTGTACTCTGTAACGTACGAGGTTTCTCTTCAACTGCCATGATGACTCCTTCCTTACTGGCCACCCCAATTGCTAGAGTCCCTCTTTTTACGGTCTCTATTGCATACTCAACCTGGTAAATTCTACCATCTGGAGAATACATAGTAGGGGTCATATCGTAACCACGTGATGCCATCATGATATCACGACTTCATCCTCAGTCAATTTAAGGGTAATTATCAAGGCTGAATCTGGGGGAGATCTGGAAATACTGTTTTAAGCAAAAATAACTACTTGATTATACGGAACATGTCAAACCAACTGCTAGAATTCAAAGAAATTCTAAGATCTAAGCAAGTATTTGAAAAAAGAAAAACCGACAAACAAACTAGAAAATTACTATTTTACTTATTTACAAGCACTAGAGGTGGATTTACCAGATTACGAATTATTATGAGTCTGATAGAAAAACCCTGCAACACACATCAACTGTCTCAAGAATTGGATCTTGACTACAAAGCAATCCAGCATCACATGAAGGTACTTGAGAAAAATAACATGGTGTCAAAAATTGGAGAAAAATATGGAGCAATTTTTCACTTGTCAAATTTTCTTGAAATGAATCTCTGTGCTCTTGATGAGGCAATTGATAAATTAGATAGAAAGATGAATCATAAGAAAATCTACATCTAATTTACATATTGTAAAAAGCGATCTCAAATTTCCAACCAAACTTATATAATTGGAATATTACAAAATTGATCATCTTGGTAAAATCTGACCCTTTTGCTAATGCAACAAAACAGGTTAATGATGCATGTGATATTCTTGGCATTAAAGATAAAGAATTGAGAGATTATTTAGCTATTCCAAACAAAGTTTTGAGAGTTAAAATTCCAGTCAAAATGGACAATGGAAAACTTAGAATTTTCATAGGTTTTAGAAGTCAACACAATAATGATAGAGGTCCTTACAAAGGAGGAATCAGATATTTCAATCCAGAAGGTGGGGTTGAATACATGGAACGCGAAGTCATGGCACTCTCATCATGGATGACTTGGAAATGTGCAATTGTTGATGTTCCACTAGGCGGTGGAAAAGGAGCAATCTATGTCAATCCAAAAACTGAAAAACTTAGTGAAGGGGAACTTGAAAGATTAACTAGAGGATTTGCATACAAGATTTCTGAAATTATTGGTCCAGAAAAAGACATTCCAGCTCCTGATGTTTACACAACAGGAAAAGAAATGACACAGATTATGGATACATTTAGCAAACTTAATGGAAATAGATACTCTCCAGGTGTAATTACTGGAAAACCAATTTCCATGGGTGGTTCACTTGCAAGAAATGTTGCAACTGGTTTAGGTGCAGCATATACAGTAAGAGAAGCCGCAAAGACTTTGAAAATTAGTCTTAAAGGTGCTAAAGTTGTTTTACAAGGGTTTGGTAACGCATCAACATTTGCAGGAGAATATCTTGAAAAGATGGGAGCCAAAGTTATTGCAGTCAGCGATTCAAAAGGTTCTATTTCGATTCCAAAAGGTGCCAAAGTTAGTAAAATCTTGGAACACAAACAAAAGACAGGAAGCGTATTGGGATTCCCTGGTAGCAAAAAAATCTCTACTGAAGAATTACTAACAACAAAATGTGATGTACTAGTTCCTGGCGCACTTGAAAATCAGATTAATGCTAAAATTGCTAAAAACCTCAAATGTAAAATCATTGCAGAGGCTGCAAATGGTCCAACATTACCTGAGGCAGACCCAATAATTTATGACAAGAAAATTTTGGTAATTCCAGACATTTTGGCAAACTCTGGTGGTGTGTGTATCTCATACTTGGAATGGGTTCAAAATAACATGGGTTACTATTGGACCTTTGATGAGGTTGCAAACAAGATGGAGAAAAATATCACCCAAGGCTTCAAGGATGCATATGAGTTATCTAAAAAGCACAAAATTGACATGAGAAAAGCAACAATGGTTTTGGCTGTAGAAAGAGTCTTAGATGCATTTAATGCTAAAGGCATTTGGCCTTAGACAAAGTAGGACTCGTAACAAACTAGTTGCTCAACAAACATAATCTTTCCCTTTGTGATTCGTTGTAATTTCTTTTTGTAAGCAAGATCAACACTTGTTCTTCTTTGCAATAATTGAACTGTTTTTCCAGTAAGATATCTTCCCTTTCTGTCTCTGTCAAAAAGAAGGATAATTTTCTTGTACTTGGCGACCGAATCTGCAAAATTATGAATTCCTCCAAATTTATGAAACTCTAAAATCTTCCCTTGAAATCCTATCTTTCTTAATGCATTAAAATCTCTTTTTCCTTCAACCACTACAACTGCATCTCTTAGGGAATTTAGTTGAAAAATAAAACAATGTAATTCTGAAATCTCTTGTTCAGTTACAAACATGTATCTGAATTCATTTCAACATATTAAAAGATAGAAAATTGACGTGGATGTAATATTCCTAACTACACCAAATCTGAAAATCATACACTCGAAATTATTAGATTACCCATATTTTTTGACTACGTTGACACAGATTAGACCTTAAAAAGTTGCCAAAGAAATTAATGACCACCTCAAGAGTTTTAATTTCAAAAAATCTTAGTATTCATATTGAAATATAAAAAATCCCTTTTTGTTTTTAGACGAGATTATAGATTAGATGATAATACTGCTTTAATTCAAGCATGCAAAAATTCCGAACAAGTGATTCTTTGTTTTTTATTTGAAAAATCTTTATTGAATCCAAGCAATCCTGTGTTTTCAAAAATGAGAATTAGATTTATGATTGATTCTTTAAAAGATTTGTTTATTCAAGCCGAACAAAAAAACTGTAAATTGTTAATCAAAAATGATTCTATTTCATCCTTTATCTCTTCGTCAATAATTGAAGATGACATATCTGCTATTTTTATGAATAAAGATAACTCTCCATATGGTAGATTCCGTGATAATCAATTCAAACTATTTTGTGATAAAAATAAAATTGCTTTTGAATCATTTGATGATCTTTTACTAACAAATCCCGGGTCTATTTTAAAAGAAGATGGAACTCCCTTTATTGTATTTACTCCATTTTATCAAACTGCATCTAAATTTGAAGTTAAAAATCCTGAAGTTTTCTCTAACGAGAATCTAATTAACTCGAATCAAAACTCTGATGACACAATTGTTGAAATTGAAAAAATGATTCCTGAAAAATCAGTAATTTTAGGAGGACGTAAAAATGGATTAAAAATTTTAGAAAATTTTAACAAAATTGCAGATTATAAGGCACAAAGAAATATTCCGTCCAAACCTACTTCCCAACTATCTACTCACAATCGCTTTGGAACAATCTCTATTAGAGAGGTTTATCTTGCTGCATCAAAATTTTTTGGAAGTGATCACTCTTTTATATCTGAATTATACTGGCGAGATTTTTTTTCACATTTGATGTATCATTTTCCCAATACCCAAAAAAGTGAATTCCAGAAAAAATTTCAAAATTTAAAATGGTCCAAAGATATTAAAAAATTTGAAAAATGGTGTAATGGCATGACTGGATTTCCAATGGTTGATGCTGGCATGCGTGAATTAAGACAAACAGGCTTCATCCATAATCGTTCTAGAATGATTGTAGCCTCTTTTCTTACAAAGGATCTGCAATGTGATTGGAGACTAGGAGAAAGATATTTTGCAAAATATTTGATTGATTATGATCCATGTGTGAATGCAGGAAGCTGGCAATGGTCTGCATCAACCGGATGTGATCCAAAACCTAACAGAATTTTTAATCCTTGGTTGCAACAAAAAAAATTTGATCCTGAATGTATTTACATCAAAAAATGGATTCCTGAACTGTCTGAATTAACAGTTAATCAAATACATAACATTGAATCAACCCCTCTTGATTCTTCAATAAATTATCCAAAACCTATGGTCAATCATAAAGATGAATTTACTCGTTCTAAACTGATGTTTAGAGTCGATTAATATTGTTACAACTCAAATAAGATTTTTCAAAATTGTTTACTCCCTAATCAAAAATTTAGTGATCTCTTCTTTTGTAAATAAATCAAATATTAAAATCCTGAATACTCTCTATAGCTGTTTTAACATATTAAGCACTTTTGTATATTGAAAACATGCCCGATGTATTACTTGTACAAAATACAAGAATTGAAGGATCTGGTTATCTTGGAGACCTTCTAAAAGAAGATGGATATGATATTACATCAGTTAATGCAAAACACCAAAAACTTCCCGACAAAGATTTTTCTCTAGTCGTTATACTGGGAGCCCCGGAAAGTGCAAATGATGATTTACCCTATCTTGTTGAGGAGCAAAAATTAATCAAAAACTCTGTTGAAAAAAATATTCCTGTATTGGGAATATGCTTAGGTTCTCAACTAATTGCAAAAACTTTTGGTGGTAAAGTGTACTCTGGCCCAAAAAAAGAAATTGGATTTTACAATGATCTAAAGATCTCAAATGACTCTGGACTTTTTTCTGGATTTCAAAATCCCTTCACTGTATTTCATTGGCATGGTGATACCTTTGATTTGCCCAAAGGAGCAATCAAATTAGCTTCATCTGAACACTATGAAAATCAAGCATTTAGATACAAAAGTGCAGTTGGATTACAATTTCATTTAGAAGTTAATGAGTATATGGTAAATCTTTGGCTTGATAACACAGAAGAAAAACTCCAAAAAATCCCATACATCGATCCAAAAAAAATCCGTTCCGATATTGATGAAAATATTTCAATCGTAAAATCGAATATGAAGAATTTTTATAATAATTTCAAATCAGAGTTTCAACTTTGACCAAAGTTTAATATACTGAGTTTTGATTTCATCGATCGAACGATGGCCGCAGTTAAGAAAATTTTTGATGAAATAATTCAAACTGATCACAAAGTCATCACTGAAGAGACATCCAAATCTATTCTCAAAACTTATGGTGTTAAAGTTCCACCTTATGCATTAGTAACTTCTGCTGACGAAGCAGCAAAACAAGCAAAAAAGATTGGGTTTCCACTTGTAATGAAAGTAGTATCTCCACAAATCTTACACAAAACTGATGTAGGTGGTGTTAAAGTTGGCTTAGACAATGTCAATGATGTAAAAAAGACATTTACTGACATGCATGGTCGACTCTCAAAAAAGAAAGGAGTCGATGTTAAAGGAATTCTTTTGGAAAAGATGGTTCCAAAAGGCGTTGAACTTATTGTAGGTATTCAAAATGACTCACAATTTGGTCCAATCATTATGGTTGGAATGGGAGGAATCATGACTGAAGTTATGAAAGATGTTGCATTTAGAATGCTGCCAATCACAACTTCTGATGCAAAATCCATGTTAAATGAACTCAAAGGTGCACAACTTCTCAAAGGATTTAGAGGAAGTGAGCCAATTGACATTAACATGGTTGCAAAAATGTTGGTTGACATTGGAAAATTAGGAGTAGAAAATGCAGATTACATTAACAGTATTGATTTTAACCCAGTAATTGTATATCCAAAATCACACTATGTTGTTGATGCTAAAATTATTTTAAACAAGGAGATCAGAAAAGGATCCATTTCAAAAGATAAACCAAACATTACTGACATGGAGACATTCTTTACTCCAAAATCAGTTGCACTAGTTGGTGCTTCAGCTAGCCCAGGAAAAATTGGTAACTCTATCTTAGATAGTCTGGTAAATTATGATTTTAAAGGAAAGGTATATCCAATCAATCCAAAGGCAGAGGAAATCTTCGGACAGAAATGCTATCCATCTGTTGCGGACATTCCTGGAGATGTTGATCTAGTTGTAGTATCTGTTGATTTGTCTATGACTCCACCTGTATTGGAGGATTGTGCAAAGAAAGGAGTTCACAGTGTTGTAATTGTATCTGGTGGAGGAAAAGAACTCGGCGGTGAAAGAGCTGCATATGAAGCAGAGGTTGCAAGATTATCAAAGAAACACAAAATCAGAATTATTGGTCCAAATTGTATTGGAATGTTCAACGCAGATAATCGTCTTGATTGTGCATTCCAAGGACAAGAAAGAATGCTTCGTTCCAAACTTGGTCCAGTTGCATTTTTCTCTCAAAGTGGAACAATGGGAATCAGCATGTTAGAAAGTGCTGATGTTTTTGGATTGTCAAAAATGATCAGCTTTGGTAACCGTTCTGACGTTGATGAAGCAGACATGATTTGGTATGCAGCAAATGATCCTCAAACTAAAGTAATTGGATTATATGTTGAAGGTTTTGGTGATGGTAGAAAATTCATCAATGTCGCAAAACGTGTAATGAAAGAGAAGAACAAACCAATTGTAATTTGGAAGAGTGGAAGAACCGCTGCAGGTGCAAAACAGGCAGCCTCTCACACAGGCTCACTGGGTGGTTCAAATGCTATCATAATGGGTGCCTTCAAACAAGCAGGAATTATCTCTGTTGAAAGTTATCAAGAATTAGCAGGAGTTCTAAAAGCTCTCGCATGGCAACCATCTGCAAAGGGCAACAAAGTTGCAATGACAAGTAATGGTGCAGGTCCTATGATTGGCGGTATTGATCAATTAGAAAAATACGGTCTAACTATTGGAAAACTATCTCCAGAAAATGTCAAAAAAATGAAAGCACACTTCCCACCAGCAGTACCAATTCATAACGGAAATCCAGCTGATGTTGGAGGAGGTGCAACTGCAGAAGATTATAGATTTGTCATACAACAATTCATGGATGAGAAAAATGTCGATATTGCGATGCCTTGGTTTGTTTTCCAAGACGACCCATTAGAAGAAACAATAGTTGAACATTTGGCTGATTTCCAAAAGAAAAGTAAGAAACCTCTTCTTTGTGGAGGAAATGGCGGTCCATACACTGAAAAGATGATCAAACTAATTGAGAAACACAATGTTCCAGTTTACCAAGATCTCCGAACTTGGGTTGCAGCAGCATCTGCACTTCATCAATGGGGAAAAATTTCTAAAAAATAGATAACATTTAAGTCTCGCATGACTAGAGAAATTTCCATGTCACTAGTTACCACAACAACTTCTGATGGCATTTGTACTGTCAAAATCAACAGACCTGACAAACTCAATGCTATGAATACAGATGTTGCAAAAGAACTAATCAAAACTTTTGAAGAACTAAACCACAATGATGATGTCAAAGTTATCATTTTGACTGGTGAGGGAGAAAAAGCATTTTCTGCTGGCGCAGATATTGAATACATGTCAAAAATCTCTGCAGACGAATCAGTAGAATATGCAAAGACTGGTCAACTTGTTACTGCAACAGTTGAATTAGTAAAACAACCTACAATTGCAGCCATCAATGGTTTTGCTTTAGGTGGAGGTTGTGAACTTGCAATGTCTTGTGATATTAGAATAGCTGCAGATACTGCTAAACTAGGTCAACCAGAAGTTACAATTGGTGTCCCTCCAGGATGGGGTGGAACACAAAGATTGATGAGAATTGTGGGAATAGCAAAGGCAAAAGAACTTGTTTACACAGGTAAAATGATCAAAGCTGATGAAGCAAAAGAGATTGGTCTTGTAAACCATGTTGTTCCTCTTGCATCATTACATGAAGAAGCTTTGAAAATGGCACAACAAATTGCTGCAAACTCTGCAATGGGTGTTTTGATGTCCAAAGTTGCAATCAACAAAGGAAGAAATTCAGATCTTGATACTGGTCTTGCTCTTGAACTTCTTGCTTGGAGAAACTGCTTTACACATCCAGACCGCCAAGAGAGAATGACTGCATTTGTCAACAAGTCAAAAAAATAGCTATTTCCTAGTTCCTTTATTTTATTATTTTTTGAATCTAATTAATTCTAGGATACTGTAACTAATCCTATTCTCCAAGGATGGAATGAACAATAGTATTTGAAAACTCCTTCATCATCAAAGGTGTATTCAAATCTGTCTCCTGTATTTAGAGGAGGACTGTTGAACATTTGGGTAACTCTTCCATTAATATCGATGCTCTGGATGTTGTGTGGAACCGAATCGTCATTTACCCATGTTACTGAACTTCCCACTGGAATTTCCAAATTTAACGGTGAGTAAAATCCTGCACCTGTAACATCAAAGTTTCCATTTGGGATAACAATTTGTGAATTAATTGGCTGTGATACTGGATCTTTTATGCTATCTATCGTAATTACCTTATTCTCAATCAAAAATTTTATCATGTTAAGAAATTCACCTTCAGAAATAATTCCTTCTCCGTACCATAATGCTGTATTTTTTACCCATTCTGGGACAGCCTGTGCACTAGCAAAATTAACTGAAATTGGAATTATTGAAATACTAAAAACTAAGATACTTGTTATAATTACCTTGGATACTAACTTCATAACTCCTTAAAATAATATTTGAATTTATAAAATGCGTTTGCACTGCAATGCAATGTATACTTACTCATTATATCCTATTTTCACAAGTGATAATCATGCAAGAACTACTCCAAACAAGAAAAATAATGGATGATGAGAGAAAGCAAATTATTTTAGAAGTCCTCGCCGACAAATATTGCAAGCAAATCCTCCAAGATACACTAGAAAAACCAAAATCCGCAATGGAATTATCTGCTGATAAAAAAATCCCGATCAGTACCGTGTATCGAAGATTACAAACTCTCTATGATGCAAAATTACTTGCAATCTCCGGTTCCATAAACGAAGATGGGAAAAAGTACTTCCTTTACAAGAGCAAGGTCAAATCAATCTCTCTCAAGTGTGACTTGGATGTTACTTCAATCGAAATCGTTCCTAACTTAACTAGTACGAGTTAAGTATTCTTTTATAATCATATGATTGTATGAATCTGAGAGAAAAGTGGGGTCGAACAGACAGATTCATAATCATAAGAAGGAATCTACACGTAGTATTACCTATAGACTTCCTGAAAAATTGGTTAGTGAATTAGAAACAGAAGCAACAATGAAAAGCATTTCTCAAAATGTGCTTGTAAAACAAATTTTAGAAAAATACGTGCAATGGGATAGATTTTCTAATAAAATTGGAATGATTCCTGTACCAAAAGCTATTGTTGAATCTTTGGGAAGTCAATTGGACGGTAAAGAAATTGATGAAATAATTACATTAATCTTTCCGCTGATTAAGGATACTGTTTTGTTTATGAAAGGAGGCTATGATTTTAAAAGATGTATTGAAACTTTGGAAGATTACATGAAAGCATCTGGAATGAACTCTGATCATCGTGTTGAAGGTGGTAAACATACATTTTTGATTCAGCATGAATTGGGAACAACGTGGTCTGTCTTTACAGAACAATTACTTACTCAAATATTTCGTGGATTCTTGCCAGAAAAAGAATTGAAATTCCAAACAACTGATACAACAGTTATCATGTCTGTACAACTAGGTTCAGATTTTAATGAACATGATTATCATGATTGAAATTTGTTAGTTCTTTCAAATACTATCTTTCATAATATGGTATATGGATTCTGATGTAATTAAAAAAAAGGCAACTGTAAAAGAAATCATGAATGATTCTGTAGTATCTGTTGATTCTTCT
>Ga0222714_10005944_pt1 | contig 11474 bp, 6 predicted proteins | sample C33_3DmetaG_FD_165048 | JGI IMG/M metagenome (GOLD analysis project Ga0222714, IMG submission 165048) | Estuarine water microbial communities from San Francisco Bay, California, United States - C33_3D | ecosystem: Environmental > Aquatic > Marine > Unclassified | place: USA: California... | reverse complement strand
GTACATCATGCTGGGATTCATGTGTTCCAACATGTCGATCATGAATCGGGAGATGGCGTGCAGTTGAAGAATAGGGTTGGGCTCCTTGGCGAGAATGACGGTGAATTGTTTGGACATGCGGTCCAGCATTTTTTGAACCGTGCTGCGCACCAATTCATTCTTGTCAGGATAGTGCTTGTACAGCGTTTTTTTGGATATGGAGATCTCTTTGGCGACATCATCCATCGTGACGCTGCGAATACCAAAACGGTTGAATAGCCGTTCTGCCGTTGATTGTATGCGCGCCATTACTTCCATAAAGCGCCGCAAAGGTAGTTATTTCAAAGGCTATTGGAAACTATTTACACATTAAAAGTTTCCATGTCGACAAAGGTCAATTGGGCATCGACCAAGGCAGGCGAGATTGTACACCGAACAAGTGCTGTACCGAGGTGGCATCTTTCAATAATTCAACCTCTAGGCCCAGTTTTGACCACATGTAGGATTGCAAAGAGGAATTCATTTCGCCTTCAATCAAGAGTTCTAAATAAGACTTTTTAACGGGGAATTCTTGAATCTGATAATCCTTGAGTTTGGCCATTCTTTGGGCCGACTGCAAACTTCTGTCTAGACCGCCATAACCATCAATCAAACCCAGTTGCAACGCATCTGTACCGGCATAAACTCGACCTTGAGCCCAGGCAAGAATGGAGTCCAAGGGAATATTGCGGCCTTCTGACACCCATTGGGTGAAGTCGGCATAAATGCGATCAACACTTTGCTGCATCAGAGCTTGTTGACCAGGGCTCAGGGGCTTATCGGGTCGGAATAGCACCGATTCTTGGCCCAATTCTACGGTTTCATATGACAAGCCTAAGGTCTCATTGTACAACTTGGAACTGTTGGGTATCAAGGCAAACACGCCAATGGAACCCGTGATGGAATTGGGCTGAGCAAAAATGCTGTCAGCCATGCAGGATAGGTAGTATCCGCCGCTTGCACTCACATTGGAAAAACTGACGATTAGGGGCTTTTTGCGTTTCAACTCGGCCAATTCATGGGCAATCAAGTCAGAGGCAAAGCTGCTTCCTCCAGGGCTATTGATGCGAAGTACGACGGCTTTGATGGATTCATTTTTTGCCAATTCGCGAATTTCCTTGATAAAGGATTCGTCGCCGATTTGATCGCTGCTTCCTTTGCCCATGACGATGTCTCCTTCGGCGTATAGAATGGCGATTTTGTCAGCGCTATAGTGGTAATGGTCAAAGCTTTTCCAATAATCGCTGGCCGTAACCTCAGGTAAATCTTCAGCATTAGACAAAGAGCCATATTTTGCCAATTCACCAGGGTACAAGCGTGATTGAAAGTGGCGCTTGGCCTGGTCTTCGTATTCCAATGTGTCGACCAATCCCTGTTGGCGGGCCTGTTCAGGAAAGGGAGTATTTCCTGACATAGCCAAAGCCCAGAATTCCTCAAAGCTGCGATGGCGGCTGAGGGCCATGTCCTGGATTTGGGTTTTGTACAACTCGCTGAGGTATCGGTTGATTTGAGCCCTGTTAGGCTCAGATAACTCCTCGTTGATAAAGGGTTCTACGGCTCCTTTGAACTGACCAACTTTGAACACTTGTACATCAATGCCCATTTTGTCCAAAAGGCCTTTGTACATGATGATTTGGCTAGCCATTCCATTGAATTCAACCATTCCCTTGGGGTTGAGTGAAACTACATCGGCAATGCTTGCTAGGTAAAGACCGGCCTCGGAGAACATAAACGAGTGGGCATAGATGGGTTTGCCACTCAACTGAAAGGTTTTCAGAAGTTCTCTGAATTCGCGTGCTTGGGCCCATGCGCCGGAGTAATTGCCGCAATTCAACCAAATGCCCGAAATGTTGGGGTCTTTCGCCGCGTTTTTCAGCAACAATGACCACTGGTGAATGCCCAAGGGTTGGTTTTTGGAATTGGAAATGAGATCCAAAACAGGGTCAGATTCGTTGCGTTCTGCGATTCCGTTGCTCAGATCTATATTCAAAATGTGAGGCGTGTTGCCTAGATCAATGGGCTCGTCTTCAGAGGCCGAAATGCCAGCGACAATTCCGACCAGTACCAAAGCCAATAAACCCAGTCCAATAAAAGTGCCCAAAGCACTGACCAAAACCCGTTTTACAAACGACCACATACGGCGAAATTAATCGCCCATTGGTCAAGCCCATGTTTTTTGTCGTTAAACATCATTCGTCAAGGGTTAAACGGCCCTAAGTTTCATTAATTTTGGCCTACTACTATGTACATGAAACGAATCGTTCTGGCCGCAGCTCTGATTTTGTTGTCGCCCTTGGCATTGATGGCCCAACACCCCATGGGCCTTGTGGTGGGTGATTTGAATACGCCATATGCCTATTCGCTAAACCCTGCCTTAACCCGAAGCAGTTTGGGGAATCGGGCTTACTTCAATTGGTGGGGAGGAAGTTTGGCCTTGAGCCCTGAGTTTGACATGAATTTGGATCAAACCTGGAATGCTCCTAATCCTCGTAACGGGTTCCAACGAATGAATGCCATGAATGAGGTTTATGGCCCATCTTTTTTTCTGCCTATAGGCCCTCGTGCTAGTTTTGGCTTTGGGGTCAAAGCGCTCAGTGGATTGAGTTTGAATGGAGTCAGTGAAAACTGGGCCTTGTTGCTGCGCAACGGCGGTTCCGTCACCGATTTCAATTCTTTGAGTCAGGGCGCTTTTTCCATCAATACGGACCAATACCAAGAATGGTTCTTCTCCTTCAGTGGAGAGTCTGGGGCATGGTCAGATGGTTGGTCGGCCCGAAGTTTGGCCCAACGCACCCGCGCTTATCGCTGGGGAGTGACACCCAAGTTCATCATAGGGATGGGAGCGGCCAGCTTGAACGGAACGGCTGTGAATCTGTTGAACATGACTCAAGTGGGCAATTCCGTAACGGCCGATGCCCAAGATGTTCGCTTGCGTCTTCAGTATACCGATGATGCTTCGGCTTCTACCACGTTGGCCGGGCCTTGGGGCTTGAATTTCAGAATTCCCTACGGGGCAGGTATGGGTGTTGATTTGGGTTTTGTGTACGAATACCGACCCAATGCTGCTCGAAAATTCGACTTTTTGAGCCCTTGCGATTGGGAAGAACAACAACAATATGAATGGAAGTTCGGCGCTTCCTTGACCGACCTAGGTTTGATTTGGTACGACGGCGAGTCCCAATCATTGAATCGTCAGGGTAGTAGCTTGACCTATCAGCCCACGGTCATCAGCGGTCCCGATGAGCGATTCAGTACATTGGGGTATACGGTTTTTGTGGGCAACAATGCGGAGACTGATCCGGGTTTTATCAGTTATACTCCAGCTGCATTGAACATGCAGTTTGATAAGCGATTGCAACGTTACGGATTGTCAGGAGAGAATGTTCCATTTCACTGGCACATTGGAGCGTACTGGACCCAAGATTTGAAGGCGGTTAACTCCAGCGGATTGCACCGTGCTTCTTATTTCAGCGTGGTTCCCCGCCACCAATCGGAACGCTTGGAATACGGCTTTCCGGTCAGTTTGACCAACCAATACCAAAACCTTCAAGTGGGAGCCTATGTTCGAATAGGCCCCTTGACCTTGGGAAGTGATAATTTGGTCGGTTACAAAAACTGGCAAACGGGCAAAACCATGGGAGGTGCAAATTTCTATTTTGGTGTTCGTTCCAAATTGGGTGATTGTTTGCCCTGGTACGAGGAAACCTATATAGAGCCCACCTATGATCAGAATCCTTCTGATTCAAACAAAGCTTGCGATACGGTCTATGTAGATCGCGTACAGACCCTTCGAGATACTGTATATACCAACAGTGAGTACCGCATCGATACCCTGCGCATCGAAACAGTAAAACTCGTTCGAGATACGATCTACAAAGAGGCCCCTGTTAGTCCAGTTGATCCCCTCGAAGATCGTGTCTTGGAAGACACGAAGAAGAAATTGGCTGCTGTTGAGGCCGAATTAGCCAAAGAGCAAAAGCGCAACAAGGACTTGCAAGACCAATGGTTGGAGGAGAAGAAACGCTGCGATGAAGCTTTGAAGCAAGAAGAAGACAAGCGCAAGAAAGCGGAAATAAGTGCAGAAGAAGCCAAAAACAGGGCTGATGGCCTGGAACAAGATCGCGATCGTTTGCAGTTTGAATTGGATCGTTTGAAGCAGGCTTCTGGTTCTGGATGTGAGGAGCAAACGCGTTTGCTGGATAGCTTCTTGGCCATTGAGCAGAAGAAAAACCAAACCTTGACGGCTGAATTGTCAAAAGCCCGTAGCGAAAGGGATCGCGCCGTTTCTGATTTGGCATCTTGCCAAAATCGCAGCGATGAATGCTTGAAGTCACTGGGAGCCGTTGAGGCAGAACGAGATCGCTTGAAGAGCGAAGTAGAAGCCTTGAAATTGAAGCTGGCGGTACCGGTTGAGGATTGTGCTCCCATCAAAAAGAAATTGAGCGAGACCGAAGCCCAGCTGAAAGCGCTTCAAACGGAATTGAACGCTTGTAAGACCAAAGCTCAACTCTGCGAGGAAGAATTGGCCAAAGCAAAGAAAACGGCGGCCGATTTAGAGATTATGGTCAACACCAAGCAAAAGGAAATTGACGCCTTGAAAGCTCAGTTAGCGACGGCTTCTGGAGAAGATTGCAGTTCGTACAAAACCAAAGTTGCTCAGTTGGAAGCCCAGTTAGCAGCGGTTGAAGATTGCGCACCGTATAAAAAGAAAGCCAGTGATCTGGAAGCTCAATTGAGCAAGGCTCAGACTGATTTGGCAAATGAGAAAAAGAATGTTTCAGATCTTCAAGCCCAATTGGCCGATTGCTCAGGAGGCGATGACTGTGATCAAATGAGCTCCGATTTGGAAGCGTCTAAAAAGAAGATCACGGCCCTAGAAGCCGAGAATGAAAAACTCAAAGCTGATAAGAGCCAGTTGGAAAGCGATTTGAGCTCGGCTAAGTCTCAGTACAATGCGGTAATGGCCGAATATGAAGTTTGCAACAAGGCCGTTCAGGAGTTGAAGTCCAAATTGGCCGATTGTGAAAAGCAGCTCAAAGAAGCGGGCAATAATAACTCAGACGCTGCTTTGAACGAGGCAAAGGCTGAGATTGCCAAACTCAAACAGACCTTGGCTCAATTGAATGCCGAGATTGATTCCCAAGCAGAAACCATTCAAACTTGCCAATCGAGCAACAGTGATTTGCAATTGCAACTCAAGGCTTCTCAAGATGCAGCGGCCAAGTTGAAAAGTCAGTTGGCCGATGCGACCAAGCAACTTCAAGTAGTGAAGATGCAATTGGATGAATGCCAAAAGGCTCAAGAAGTTCCACCTGCTCCTGAACCAGCAGGAGGAGGAAATTGATAAAAAAGGCCCTGCATCGCGGGGCCTTTTTTATTTCAATGTTCCTTGGAAACGCAAATTCAAGCGCCTTCCCGTCAGGTATTCTGGAACACCGTATCGGTTGTTGTTTAAATCTTTGACCCAGGAATAAGCAATGACGTTGTTGATGTCAAGCATATTGAAGACATCGATAGATACAAAGCTCGATGACAGTCCCAACCATTGGTTGATCTTGCTGTCTTCTTGGAGTGTTTTGCTCAAGCCCAAATCCACGCGCCTATAAGGAGGAATGGCGTTAGGGGTGGTGGTGTATCGGGCCGGTCCATCCAAATAGTAGGGAAGACCTGTGCCGATGATGATGCTCAAATTGATTCTAACGCTAGGGTCGCTGGGCAATTCGTCCTGAAATACAGCTGCAAATTGTACCCGCCTATCGGTGGGTCTGCGCAGCCAAGCCGAAAGGGTGTCAGTCCCCGAAGGGCTGGTCCAATTCAGTTGTTCTTTGCTCTGCATGACGCTCAGTGTAAACCAACTTTCCAAACCCTCGATGAATTGGCCATTGATGCGGTTGTCCCAGCCCCAGGCAAACCCTCTGCCCGAATTCTGCGCGAAATAGCGAATGCGCATGTTGTCATACAAATAGGGAACTAGGTTGTCCAAGGTTTTCAAATAGGCTTCACTGCTGAACTTGAAGGGTCGGCCCCACAATACCGTGTAGCGATCCATGCCGAGTAAGGCATGCCAAGCTTCTTGGGCCCGAAGGGAAGTGTTCAACTGACCATCAAAGCCACGCATTTCTCGGTAAAAGGGAGCTTGGTGATAGGCTCCTGCGGCAAGCTTGATGACAACATCAGGCTTTTTGAGCGAATCGGGTTTGTTTCGGTTATAAGATTGGTTGGGTTCCCAATTGATGTTTACCCGGGGCATCAACAAGGTTTGCCCATTCAGGCTCCAGTGTTGCAAGCGAACACCGGCATTCAACCAGACGTTCTGGGCTTTGGAAACCCGCCAGCGTCCTTGAACATAGGCGCTGCTGCGCAGGCTTTGAATGCTGTTGCTCGCCCGGACCAAAGGATCCAAATACAAGCTGTCGCGCAAATAACCGAATTCGGAGGTGTTGTATCCTGCGCTGTCGCTGTACATCCATTCGTAAAAGCGGTCTTGAACCGATTCTTGATTGATGCGAATGCCGTATTTCCAACTGAAGCGATCGGTGATGCGGCCTACAGTTCCCAAATGGCTCAGGTTGATGACTTGAGATTCCAAGGCATTGCGTCCATGATCCAAATAATAGCCGAATCCAAGCGTTTTTAAGGGTTTTCCCAAGTTGGAGGAGCCCAAGTCTCGATCGAGTTGATTCAAGAAATAAGCGCCCTCGACATCGAAGTATTCTTGTTCTTGAATGTGCGTTAAGGAAGCAATGAACTTGAAGGAACGGCGAAGATTCGGTTTGAATTCAGCCGTGAAGGCCCCCAACTGATACTGATAGTCCAAATTCTCGGAACCTGCCATGTACACATCCAATTGATAAGCATCGGTAATGGTACCAAATTCGGTTTGCCGGCTCAAGGGTTTCAATTCAAAACGATTGGCTGAGGTATTGCCCAAGAACTGAAAAGACCAAAAATGACTGGGTTTGTAGTCGATTTGGGCTTGAATGTCGCCAAATCGCATGGCGTAAGTGCCTTGGGTATTGAGCGACTTGGCCAATACCGCATTCGAAAAAGTTCGCGCGCCCACCAAGGCTGACCAGGGGCCGCTTTTGCCCTGAAAGGTTAGGCTGTTCAACATGGTTCCGGTTTGGAACTGCCATTTTCGTTTATCAGGTTGTTTGTAGGTAACATCCAACACGGAACTCATTTTGTCACCGTATTGGGGGTCGAATCCGCCGGCGCTAAACTTGAGTGAAGAAACCAATTCAGGGTTGATGAAGCTCAATCCTTCTTGTTGGCCATTTTGGATCAATTGGGGGCGGTAAATCTCAATGTCGTTGACATAGATGAGGTTTTCGTCAAAGTTCCCGCCTCGCACGCTGTACTGCGAGGACATTTCATTGTTGCTCGTCACGCCGCCCAAAGTTTTGAGCAGGGATTCCAAACCGCCGCTGCTGCTGACCGCCAGTTGAAAATCCCGCGGATTGATCTCAGCCATGAAAGGAGTGAGTTGTCTCAAGGTGATTTCAACGGTTCGTATGTACTCCAAACCGGAACCTTCGCGAGCGGTATCTAGTTTTCCAGACGAGAGAAAGCGGTGAGCCAAGACATGCTTGCGCTGTGAGCCATTGAAACTATATCCAAAAACCAAAAGCGGGGGAGAACTGGGGTGTTCAAATCGAACCAGGCCATTGCTGTCGCTTTGGCCCACAATCGCACCCCACTCGTCTTCCAATTCCAATCCAATGAGCGGTTGGTTGCCACTTGACTGGAGCAATTGAACTTGATAATTATAGGAGGTCTGCCCTTTGGCGACAACAGCCCATAGGCTAAAGGCGATGATGAGCAGAAATCGAATCACTGAAAATGAAACGGCGAGAAACCCCGCTTATTGTGTGCGGCTTTTTAATTCAGCGATGGTTTGAATCGGGTCAGATGAACCAAAAACCGTATTTCCCGCTACCAAGACATCGGCCCCAGCTTCGTGGAGCAAAGCTGCGTTGTTTAAGGTTACACCCCCGTCAATCTCAATCAAGGCAGAAGATCCCGATTCGACAATGAGGAGTTTCAAGGCGCGAACTTTTTCGTAGGTACGCTCAATGAAAGCTTGGCCGCCAAATCCAGGGTTCACACTCATCAGACAAACCAAATCAGCATCGGCTATGATGTCTTCCAAGACCGAAACTGGGGTATGCGGGTTCAATGCAATTCCCGCTTTCATGCCCTGAGCCTTGATGGCCTGAAGACTGCGGTGAAGATGCGTGCAAGCTTCGTAATGAACGGTCAAAGTTTGAGCACCGGCTTTGGCAAAATCAGCGATGTACCGATCAGGGTCTACGATCATTAAATGCACATCCATGTGCTTTTGGGCCACTTTCTGAAGGGCTTTGACTACCGGGAAACCAAATGAAATGTTGGGGACAAAAACTCCATCCATGATGTCAACGTGGAACCAATCGGCTTGGCTTTGGTTGATCATGGCAAAATCTCTTTCAAGGTTGCCGAAGTCGGCTGATAATATGGAAGGGGCTATCAAGGCGGGCATTGTACAAAAATAGGTTATTGAGAATCGGAATTTAGAACGCTTTCGATAAGGTTGATGGTTTCGCGGGCTTCTCGCACATCGTGTACCCTCAACATGCATGGTCCCTGACTCAAGGCCATTCCGTGAAGGGCAGTAGTTCCATTAAGGGCTTCTTCAGGTGTGATTTGCAGTTTTTTGTAAATCATACTTTTACGGGAAATGCCCATCAAAATGGGATAGGGTAGATCCAAGAATGATTTCCAGTTTTTCAGCATTTGGTAGTTGTGTTCCAGGGTTTTTCCAAATCCAAACCCAGGATCCAAAGCGATGGGCCCCTCGAATCCCATTTGACGAAGCAGAGAGGCTCGCCCTAATAAATAGTCTTGCACCTCTTGAGTGACATTGTCATACTGAGGGTTGGATTGCATATTGGCAATCTGACCCTGTTTGTGCATTCCTATGTAACCGCATTCTGGGAAATCTAACAAAGTGGAGAACATGTCGGAATCGTCCTCACCAAAGGAAATGTCATTGACCCAACTGGCTCCTGCTTTCAGAGCTTGACGTGCTACTTCAGATCTGAAGGTGTCGACGCTGAGTTTTAACTCGGGAAAGTTCTTGGAGAGAATTTGAATAATCGGCAAAACGCGATCAATCTCTTCCTGCTCAGAAATAAGCTTTGCTCCTGGTCGGGTACTTTGGCCTCCAATGTCCAGAGCATCGGCTCCGTCAGAAATCATTTTATGCGCTTGATCCAAAACCGAATCAAGGCCAAAGCGACTCCCAGAATAGAAGGAATCGGGAGTCGCATTGAGTATGCCTAAAATTCGAAAGGGTAGCTGCACCGATTTCTATTTGATGCTCTCGTCGGGATTGCCAACCATGGCTTCAGGACGAACCCATTGGTCGAATTGCTCATCGGTCAACAAGCCTAATTCAATGGCCGCTTCGCGCAAGGTTTTGTCTGCCTTATGAGCCTTTTTAGCAATTTTGGCGGCATTTTCATAGCCGATGTGTGTATTCAATGCTGTAACTAGCATCAGGCTCTGGTCTACCAAGCGTTTGATGTTGCTGTGGTTGGGCTCGATGCCTTGGGCACAGTTGGAATCAAAGCTCAAACAAGCTTGACCCAGCAAGCGGGCACTTTGAAGCAAATTGGCCGCAATGACTGGTTTGAATACGTTTAATTCAAAATGGCCTTGGGTTCCCGCAAAAGAAACGGCCACGTCATTTCCCAAGATTTGCGCGCAAACCATGGTCAGGGCTTCGGGTTGAGTGGGGTTAACCTTACCTGGCATGATTGATGATCCAGGTTCGTTTTCAGGAATCAAAATCTCACCAATGCCCGAGCGAGGACCGCTGCTGAGCATGCGAATGTCGTTCGCGATTTTAAAGGCACTGACGGCTGCTCTCTTCAGGGCACCGTGCAGTTCTACCATGGCGTCATGAGCGGCCAGGGCTTCAAATTTGTTGACAGCAGTAACAAAAGGAAGGCCGGTTTCTTTAGCAATCAATTGGGCAACCAATTCCGAATATCCCGCTGGGGTGTTCAATCCTGTTCCTACGGCCGTTCCACCCAAAGCCAACTCAGCGGCGGGTTTCAAAGCGCGATTGATGGCGTCAATACCGTTTTCCAATTGGACCACGTATCCGCTGAATTCTTGACCCAGGGTAAGGGGAGTGGCGTCCATGAAGTGTGTGCGCCCAATTTTCACGATGTCTTTGTACTCGCGAGCCTTGTGCTTCAGCGTAGTTTTTAAGGCTTGCAAACCAGGCAAAGTGTAATCAACGACCTGTTTGAACACCGCGATGCTCATGGCTGTTGGGAAGGTGTCATTGCTGCTTTGGCTTTTGTTTACGTCGTCATTGGGGTGCAGTACCTTCTTGTCGTCGGTCAAACTTCCGCCTTGCAATACGTGTGCGCGGTTGGCAATAACCTCGTTGACATTCATGTTGCTCTGGGTACCGCTTCCGGTTTGCCAAATAACCAAAGGGAACTGATCATTGAGCTTGCCTTCGAAAATTTCATCGCAAACCTGAGCGATCAAATCAGCCTTCTCGGCAGACAAAACCCCCAATTGGTGATTGGCTTGTGCGGCACATTTCTTCAATATGGCAAAGGCGTGAATGATTTCCAGCGGCATGCTGGCTTCGGGTCCAATGCGGAAATTGTTGCGGCTGCGTTCGGTTTGGGCTCCCCAATAGGCGTTAGCGGGTACTTCTACCACACCCATGGTGTCGTGTTCAATGCGGAATTGGCTCATGGTTCCGCAAAAATACACCGAAATGGGGAGCCCTAAAACCTAAGGTTTGGCGTTTTGTGCTTGATGACTCACTACTACTAAGGTGCTGAAGCTGCCCAATTTGGTACGGGCTCTTAAGCTGTATACCCCTGCTGCCAAATTCCTTACGTTCAATTGGCATTCTCCTTGTTTAGGTTCGGCTTTTAAGACTTCAGCCCCTGACATGTTCATCAAGGCGACATCCAACAGTGAATCAACGCTCTTGACCGTTAAGTAATCTGCACATGGGTTTGGGTAAGCTTGAATGTTGCACTGTTGATTGCCAAACCACTCGATTCGGGGCTCAACAGGGTTTTCAATCCTCGATTGACAGGCCTTGGTTTGGGTGTACTCACGAATAATGGCCAAGAGTTGATTGTTCAACAAATCGCTGTTGTTTTCCACTCCGGTAGGCTTGAGGTGCCCGTTGCCTACGCCCGAATCATCGGTGATATACACGTATTCTCCAGCCGTCATGGCCGCGATGTACTTCATGAGGAACTCCGTGCTTTGATCGATACCGCTGGCCACGACGGGAATCAATCGAATGCCTTTTTGAGCTGCCAATGCAGTGGCTTTGCGAACTCGTTCGGCATCATTTCCATCATGGGCGGGGGCATCTAGCACTAAGAAAGCCAACCGAGCCAAAGCATTCGGGCTCCATTCCAATTCAC
>Ga0222714_10005943_pt1 | contig 11474 bp, 8 predicted proteins | sample C33_3DmetaG_FD_165048 | JGI IMG/M metagenome (GOLD analysis project Ga0222714, IMG submission 165048) | Estuarine water microbial communities from San Francisco Bay, California, United States - C33_3D | ecosystem: Environmental > Aquatic > Marine > Unclassified | place: USA: California... | reverse complement strand
GGCGTTGCCGTGCGTGGAAACGTCGGTCGCATTACGGGCGTTGAGGGAAGAAATCGACTCTGGGTGGGCCACGCATGAAGTGCTAGGCTGTGGACACAGCTCGCAATGGCCGGAGATATTCAAAGCTGCCGAAGCGTTGATTCGCGACGAATTTCCAAGTTTTGGCGAGCGGTGCGAAATCTTGCCTGGCACGAATTGGCTTGAAGACGAAACGCAGGCGATTGATTGGGTGATTCGACGACCGGAAAAGCATATCATTGCGAGCAAGATTCACTTTGCCACGCGATTACATCGCGATCCCGATAGTTGGACGAATCCCGCGACGACGCAGCGCCCGCGAGACAACTGGCCCGAACTTTCAATGCCAGAAAGAAATCGCTATCAATACCGATTCATCAACGTCTGGCTCGCCACGAGTGCGCTTGATCCTACGGGCAACGCGTGGCAAAGTCCGTTGGTGGTGATGTTGCCGCGTGAAGGTGGCAGAAAGGAGTGGATGTTTGAAAAGCGCAAGTTGAGTATGACATCAGAAGGAGCCAAGGATGAAAACGTATTGTCGGACAAGTTCAATCCGTTCGATCCCACAACGTGGGTACGCAGCGGCAATCGTCTTACGCGCGGCGCGTACACGAGCAAGAAGAGCATGGAGGAAGCATCCGCGGCGGCTGAAGAGGAGGTGCGAGGCGAAGACGGCATGACGGATGCCGAGCGCGCGTTTGAGTTTCCCGAAGTCGTGCACCAAGACGAGCAGCAATTCGTCACCAATGGTGCGTTACTATTTGACTCTTTTGATTGTTGGCACGGCGCCGCGAAGTGGACAGAGGATAAAACATTCAAGAAGAAGCTCACTGATCTCGACTCAAAAGGTCGACAACCGTTTCATCAAGCGCGGTGTTCGATTGAGATGCGATTTCGCGTGAAAATCGATATGGAAGACGCGACGACGCGAGTGAAATGGGGACCGTTCACATCCGCCGTGCGCGATGGCAAGTTTCTCACGTCGCCGTTGCGCGATTCCGAGGCAGTGTATGATTTAGACGCCGGTCGTATTGTCACATAGAAGAAAATCAATTGTAATAAATATTTCGCCGCCGCTCGCCGCATTCTACTACGCGTCTCTACATTGTCATCTCGCTACTCCAGGCGGCGTTCGATGCTCATCGTGAACAACAACGCGTCACCAGGTCGGATGAATTGACCCGACCCTCGGCCACCGTACGCGAGCTCGCTCGGTAAGAAGAGTTCCCACTCGTCGCCTTCGCGCATCATCCGCATCGCCTCTTGCCAACCAGAGATGACTTGCTTGGGCGCAAACGTCAACGGCTTGCCGCGTTTGTAACTCGAATCAAACTCTTTACCAGAAATCAACGTCCCAGAGTAATGACACTCGCACGGGGTGTTAGGACCGATCCCACCAGGCCCCGTGCCCGTCTTTTTCACGCGATATTGCAACCCGCTCGGCGTCGTCGTCACCCCCTCCTTCAACGAGTTCGCCTCCAACCACGCCCGGTCGCCCGGATTCGTGGCGTTCACGGATGACATGAATCGCTTAAACGTCAACTGTATGCTATCCCCTGGGGCGTTCACGAGCGCATCCAGGATGTCATCAAACGCGTACCCTCGCGTATCCGCGCCGTTTACGCTCGTCAACACGTCGCGCGCTTCGATGCCAGACTTTTCCTTGGCTGCGTTCCCATCGCCATGCACGCTCGCCACGAACGCCCCGACGTCCGCGGTGCCACTTTCCAAGGTCAACCCTAACGGTTTCGTCACCTCACACGTGAGCGTCATGTAATTCGTCCCCGGGACTTCCTCCAACGTCGACGCCGACGCCGACGCCGACGTCGTCCCCCTCATCATCATCGCCCGGCGCGTGCGTTGTCCCGGGACGTGTCGTCGTCCCGCGCGTGCACGCGTCAGCCGTGTCGTCGGCCGTGTCGTCATCGCTCGCATCGTCGTCGTCGTCGTCGTCATCATATCCATCGTCCGTCCGTCCGTCCGTCGGCGTCGTCGTCCCTCGTCCTCGGCCTCCTTCGTGTCGAGTGCGCCAAGGACTGTCGGCCCGTGTGTGCTCGAGCATCGATGCGCATGATTGAGCTCGTGATGGTATGTCTATGGAACCTCCATAGTATACGTGGGCGTACCACCATCATCGTCGTCGTCGATGGATGATTGTATATCCCTCAACGCCGCGCACACATAGCGCGCGTCACCGCGCGAGTACGTTGACGACGGGATTTACGCCCACATCGCCGACGATGCTGCCCCCCCCGCGGCGCGGCGACGCTTCGCGCCGGGCGTGGTCCAACGACCGACGACCGACGACCGAAGCGACGCTCGACGCGGTCACACGCGGACACGACATCGCGCGTCATCGTCGCGACGACGCGACGCGCGCGCGGCACATGGTGTTCACCGTGAGCGTGGTCTTCTTCTCGCGGACGGCGCGATTGGTGACCGCGGCGAACGTCATCGCCGAGGGCGCGCGCGCGGTGGAGGGATGCGAGTGCAACGTGTTTCGCGTGCGAGACGTCATACGAGACGAAGACGACGCGCGAACGTACGATCGAGGGATATTAGACTGTCCAGTGGTGACGTTGGATGACATCGCGCGGAGCGATGCGATCGTGTTCGGCGCACCCACGAGGTATGGACGACTGGCGCCCGAATTGTCGGCGTTTTTTGACAAGCTGTCGACGTTTCACGACGAGGGATGCGCGCTGAAGGGGAAGATTGGGAGCGCGTTCACCGAAGTTGGTGGTCCAGGGCAAGGGTATGGAGGTCATGAAGCGGCGTTGGTGACCATACACGCGTTATTTTTGCAACACGGCATGGTCACCGTGGGCGCGCCGCCGCTCCCGACGCTCGAGGCGACGCCAAATGCGAGCGTGTTCGGCACGGCGCTGCGGTCGACGGCGAAATCTAGAGCGGCGGGCGCGGCGTCGGACTTGGAGTCAAATCCACTCACTTCTCGCGTGCGAGAGCTCAACGAGGCGGAAGTGAAGATTGCGTACGCGCAGGGCGAGTGGGTGAGCCTCATCGCCAAGCAACTCCACGACGACGGCGAGGTTGCGTAGCGCATCCACCATTTGTTTCGTGCCACGCCGTTCACGCTGAACGCGTCGGCATGCATTCTTCTAGACGTCATTTTGTACATGTAATCCACGCCGCACAATATATCGTAAGAAATAAATTCATGTCGACCGCCGTGTCGCGCGCGCGCTAAAAAGTCAGTCGTCGAAAAACTGGTTTCGCTTTATTAAAAACACATGGATTTTTCGTTTATCAAGGCTAAAAACTGAAGCTGCCGCGCGACCGCGAGCGCGCTTCATTTATCGCATACGCACAACGCCAAAGTCGACGACGAGAACACTCAGCGACTGTTGGTTGCTTATTGCGAGAAGACGTTGACGACGCCCGGGTTGGCGATGTGCTGCTTCAACGCCTCCACGGGACCGACGCCGGGGAGGAGAACGGTCTGAGCACACACACCAAGGAATGCGACCATAGCCAATCTGCCGTTCTTGATCTCCTTGAGCTTGAGCTCAGCGAGAGTCTTCTCATCCTTGGCGTAGTTCATCTTGTCGAAGAGACCCTTCGGGTAGCCGACGTCGGTGTTGGTGTCACCCTTGTTGTACCCAAAGAGCGGATCTTCGTTGACGCTCCCCGGGTTCTTCATGTCTTGCCATCTGCGAACTTCAGCCCAGTTCATCATGGCCATTTGGATGAAGAAGAGCGTCGACGCCGGCGCCCAGTAGGTGTACGTACCAGCTTCAAGCCAGTTCGGGCGGCCGATGGCTTCCGGAATGGCAATGCCGGCGACGCCGAGCATGGCCCAGCGCGCGTGTTGGAGTTCGGCTTGCACCATCCACTTGCGCATCTCCGGATCGGCGCTCAAGCTGAGCGGGTCAAAGCCATAGTCACCCGGGAGGGAGCCATCTAAGTGCGCAGCCGGGGCCTTACCCGGGTACCACACCGGTCTGTCCGCCGCAGACGCGGAGACGACGACCGAGGCGCGGGACGCCTTGGCGGTGACGGTGGCGCGAGCCTTGAGCCTGTGTCGGAGGCGATCGCGAAAAGCGCGAAAAGCGTTAGTATCACACACACACACACATAACACACACACGGTGATTGCCCCAATCGCGAGGCGCCTCGTTGAGCAATCTCCCTCCAATCCCTCGCCCTCGCGTCCTCCCTCGCGTTCGCGTTCAAACCGCCGCGTCGAGGGTTCGGCGCCTGGGCGAGATAATCGCGCGTCGCCGCGCGCTCTCGCCCCATCGTCACCACCGCTCGCTCGCGTCGACCGCGCGACACGGCTGGTACGCCCTGGACGACGAACCCCCGTCCACGCGCGCGTCGCCCTCACGCGTGACGCACGCGCGACGCACGCACGCATCCCTCAGACGCGATACTCGCGCGCGCAGATACGATCGGGCACAGAGATACGCCCTCGATCGCGACGACGAATCATCATCGTCATCGCGATGACGACGACGACGACCCGTCGTCGCGTGCGCGCGCGAGTGATGTCTTGCGTCATCATCACGCCGTGCATGACGACGACGACGCATACGCATCACGACGACGACGTACCCTTGCACGGAAGCGATGGATGATTGCGTCGTCGAGAAAGCCATGTCGTCGAGCTCGAGTGCGTGAATGGCGCCTCACGCTCTTCAACGCAGTCGGGGCGTGGATCCATGGATGGATGGATGCATGCATAAAAAAATCGGACATTCGGCGTTGGTCCGTGTTTGACACCATATGGTGTGATCACATACATACACGGGTGACCACGATCCATAATATCCATCGAAATCCATCCATCCATCGAAATCCATCGATCGCCCGCATCAGCTATCGGCAGCTGTCGGCGGTGACGGTTGACGTGACTGCAGGGCGCGACGAGGACGACGGAGGAGGACGACGACGATGATGCGAGAAGGAGGAGGACGAGGACGCCGCCGACGACGTGTGATTGATGGATTTGAGTTGTATGATGCGTGCGATGGGGGCGAGAGAGCGGTGTCGTGGGACACCGCCGTCGCGGCGCGCGCGATGACGACGACGATGGGCGAGGTGTGGGATGGGCGTGGTGGGCTCGGGACGACGCGACCGCGCGTGCGCGTGCGCGTGCGAGGCCGCGTGGTGGTGGTGCGTGAGAGTGATGGTGATGATGACGATGACGATGTCACCGCGAGTGATGGCGTGATTGATGAGGATGTGGTATCGTGCTCCCTCGTCGTCGGCGTCGAGAGCGATGAAGACGACCAAAAAGTGTGCAAAGAGTCGCGTGGATTTTTTGTCAACGTGAGTGACGGGCCGTGCGAGCTCGGGACGCCGAGCGAGAGGTATCGCGCCATGTATGCGAAACGTTTTACGCGCGCGTATGATTTGGCATGTAGGTTGGTGCGCGCGCTGAACCGTAACTCGCGCGTGAGGTATGGCGCGATTGTTCGGGAAATTCTCACCCCTCGAGCGTTGACGTTTGATTCCATGACGCAACAACGGCGTTCGAACGGTCGAGCGACGGTGTGCGAGACGTTTACGACGTACACCGAACACGACGTGTACGCGACGGCCGCGACGTTGTGCGACGCATTGTGTACGAGGGTGCCATGTTCTACGTTTTCGCGCCGGCGCGCCACGTTCCGAGCCGAGTGTCTCAATGCGAGGTCGAGTGCAAAAGCACATTTTAATAGTTTTCGCGAGAAATTTGAAGAACGCGTGCTTGGGACTTTTAGCGCCGAAGACGACGATGACGACGTACACGTTGATGATGTGTTTTATCTGGCGCGTAATTACTCCGCGGCGCTTTGTATTCCGCACGAGTTCTCCCTCGAAGACCTACAGCGCGCCGTGACATCGCCGCACGTAACCGTGCGTTCGTGGCACGTGTTGACCGATGTGCACTATGCGTTCCTCGCTGTGATTAATGATTTACCACCAGCAACAAAGGGTGCAGCATTTTCGGATCTTCGCGTACATTCGTGGCCCGAAGCGGCACGCGCGACAATTTTCCAGCACACGAAAGCGAGACACACCCATGACGTTTCATGCGCTGCGTACCGCGCGTGCGTATCGCTCGGTGATGGCGTTGAATATTTTCAACTGAAGGGAGTCGAGCGTGCGGCGTTATTGCGAACGCTCGCGCTAATATCGCTCGAGCGCGACGTGGTGCGCCGAAACATTGCCGAAAAGCGCCGTGACGGCACTGATATGTGCACGATCGACCACACAACATCGAATACCCATTACAACCGTCTGTCAGACGAGCATTGTGTGGAGCACCCAACGCTTGTCGCGATTCGCGCCGACTTGGCTCGCATGCTTTGGTACACTGAGTTCTTTCAATTTGAAAGTTTGCGCAAGCAGTATTCATTGCTCATGCGGCACCTCTCGGCCGCCGTCTCTCGAGTATCCTTTGACGCTTTGCGTGTCGCCGCGTGGCGCGTGGAGGTGTGCATATATAATCTGAAATGTATCAATACCAGAAAGTTTCGTCGAGACGATTGGCGCGCGTGCCTTATAGCTTCGAGAACGCCGGCGCAATTGGCGTCGTGTGTGGCGCTGTTACGCACGCACATTTTGTCAAAGTGAGTGTAACTGGAATGAATGTGTATATAAAACAAAACGCGCGCGTTGATGGTGCTAAGAGCTAGTTTTTAATTTAAGAATGAATGAATAATTACGGTGAACAGTACTGCGATGAAGACCAGTTCGACGATGTCGAACCGGACTCAAAGGTCCCCCGTGTGTCCATTGGGCGCTGGCATGTCATCGTCACGGTTGACCCTGATACTTTCGGCGCCGGGATACTAACCGTGCGTTACGCCACCGCCGCGTCATACGGCGAAGGATAACGAATGGCGACTCTGAGTCGTTCACCGCGAGAGTCGTTTTCTAAATTGAACATCCCGCCGGCATTCTCAACGAGCCGGCGAGCGATGACAAAACTCGGCGAGTTCACTTTGGCGAAAACTACGCCATCGGACTCACTCGCGTCGACGACAACATCAATAGCCACACCGTCACCTCGCCTGTACGGACGCTCTACGACGACATCGAGAATAGCCGAGCGCGGTGCGGCGACGAGCGCGGCGTCGATGACTTGTGCCAGCGCGCTACGAACATCTTTCGGATTTGCGTGAACCACGGCGCGAGAGTCGTTAGAGCTATCATCTTCCGGGAAATTCACGCGTACAGTGACGCCAGCGCTCGTGGCGACGACGTCGCTGCTCGCGAGCAATGTGACGACGACAGGCACGACGTCGCACAACTCCTTTGGGTTCACCGCGTTCGCAACACCACGAAAGTCCACCGACTCTCCATCATCCGTCAGCACCGACCCTGACGCCGCAGCGGACGAGTCTGAAATACGTAGTCTGTTCGATGAATTTCCTCCGTTACCGAAAGCGTCAGCCTTTTGTTGCATAGAACCTCCATAGAGCGCGCCCCTGTACTCGGCTTGTAAATTGGGATACAACGCCGACTCCAAGCGTTGCGAGAGCTCGGCTAAAACGTCCCCTTGCTGCACCAACGCCTCAGCCATGTCTCCTGCGGGATCATCAGGCTTCAAATACGTTTTCAACATCCCTCCTAGTGTGCGAAGTGCGGTGAGCGGCTGACGCGATTCATACACGTACGCCCCCACTGTTTGCTCTGACCTGTACGCGGCGGCGACGGCGACTACGTTGTTCCTATGTATCGCCCACGCCGCGACGAACGCGCGCGCGGACGCCTCCAAGGACAGTTTTTGCTTCTTTGTAAAACCTTCACCTCGCGTCGATCCACGCTCGCAAACAATCAATCCAATGAGCGAATCCTCGTAGCACAAGCACGCGACGACGGCGTTGCTCGATGGAAGCTCAAACGTCTTTTGCGATGCCAACGTTTCCTCGGGAGCATCCCAATCGATCGCGCTCGCACCGTACGCGTCATCAACATCGTCATCGAGCGCGTCAAAATCCCCAGAAAAACTAATTCCATCGTTCACGCCGTCCATCGACGATGACGACGACGACGACGACGCTCGAGCCGCGGGCCACGCCGCCACGCGCGCCAAGCGCATCCGCCCCGCCTCGCTCGAACCTCGTAAATAAATCATACACCTCGCATCTCGAACGACGTGCTGTGCGCTCGCATCACCATGCGCATTATTATTTTCATCGTCTTCACCATCACCACAGTCGTCGTCGTCGTCGTCGTTAATTTCCTCGTTTGATAACGTTCGAGCGACGTGTTCGGCGTGCGCCTCGCAAAACCTGGCAAACAAATCAACCTCCCCAGTCGCGGGTTGCTGCTTGGTCAACGCCGATGACGACGTGCGTGTGTACGACGTGCGAGCCAAGGACAGCGACGTCGCAGTCGTCGTCTTCGACGACGTCGTCGTTCTCACGTCACCGTCTTCGTCGTCGTCATTTTCCACAACCATGGGCGTTGCGGCAGCAGCCGTGGTGGTGGTTGTCCTCGTCGTCGTCCACGTCGTCGTCGTCGTCGTCGTCGTCGTCGTCGCGCGTCGACGACGTGGACGATGACCTGAACGACGCGCGCACGCACGCCACGGCGCTGACGCCGCGGTGGCGCTGACGCGCGCCCGCGTGGCGAGCATCGAACGTCGCGTCACCGAGTGCCGACGAGGACGTGGCTGCGCCCGCGGTGGTGCATGCCATTGCGAGGCGCGTTCGTTGTGTGTGTGTGTGCATGTATACGCACGCACGAGTTCACGTGCCGAGATTGATACGATCGTCATTGAGCGCCGCAGCGAATACGCGCGTAGGGCAGCGAACGAGCGCACGCACGACGACGACGAGGACGATGGCGCAACCACACGACGAGGTACTCGCGGCACAAGAGGCGCATCTGAATGGGCTTGCGGATTCCGAGGAACGCACGATATTCGATAAGATTGTGTCAAAAGATATCCCAGCCACAATCATTTACGAAGATTCCTTGGCGTTGGCGTTTCGTGACATTAACCCGCAAGCAAAGACGCACTTTTTGGTCATTCCAAAGATTCGCGCCGGGTTGACGCGCTTGTCCAAGGCGACGGAGGAGCACAAGATGTTATTGGGACATTTAATGTACACCGCCCAACTCGTCGCCAAGCAAGAGAAACTCGATGCTGGGTTTCGCGTCGTCGTCAATGACGGCGTTGAAGGGTGCCAATCGGTGTATCATTTGCATTTACACGTTTTAGGCGGAGAACAGCTCACGTGGCCACCCGGTTGTCCGCCGCAGTGAATGTAGTATCATCTCCTATATAAAACAAATCATCGTCGTTGTCGTTGTCGTTGTCGTTATCTAGTATTTATTGTGGTGCAGGTTTCTTTAGCGAAAATTTGAGCTTTGGCAGCGTCTTGGGCGCTGCAGCGGGCGGCGTCGGCGCTGCAGCGGGCGCTTCGACGGGCGCCGCGGATCCCGATCCGGGTCCAGGGTGCGCGACGACCAAATGCTCGTGAGTAAAGTCAGAGTAATTCACTTGAATGTCTCGTTCGTAGCGTTTCGTCGTCTCCGCGCACCAATTCAGCAAATCAGCTGCCATGCCAGGCACCCAGTCTAAACGTAACGCCACTGGGGCTTCATTCATGTGGTACGTCTTTGCGTTCTTAGCGATGAGCGTCATGTCTCGCGCCCAATCGTGCGGGGAGTCGTACAGCCCTTCACGCAAGCGGTTCATGATGGCAGACAAGTCCATGGGTTTTTGCACAAACTGTGAGTAATCATCGAGCGTGACTGGCGTGGAAAACACTGCACCATACGTCGCGTGTTTCATCGCCGCTTCAGTGATGCGCATCAACGCCTTGTCCCACGGGATTTTACGCGCCGAAGATTTCTTCGCGGGCGTCGTCGCCGCATCTTCGCCTTCACCACCGGTGCTGCCCAGCACGCGTTGCATAACTTTCTTGCTTTGGTTACCGAGCTTAATTTTCAATCCACCAGCTGGAGGCGCACCAGTCACAGGCGCACGAATGGTGAGCTTTGGCGTTGGCGCAACCTTGCTCGGATCTGCGCCTTCATCCGTCACGCCCAACGCTTGAAGACGCTTGATCTTTTCACCCGCGCGACGCACGCGCTCCTTGGCGCGCTTACGTTGACGTAACATTTCATACCTCGCTTTAGCTTCGGGAGTAATGCCGGTCTCTTCAGGGTCGAGTTCCTTCTTCTCCAAAGCCTCCTTGGGAGGCGGCGGTGGTTTGTCCATGCCGCACTCGAGTAAGGCTTGCGTCGTCGCCGCATCCGCGGCCTCGACGCCCTGCGCGCGCGCACCCAACCAAGCGTGGCCGGCATACTCGGTGATATCATCCTCAACCTTGGCTGAACGCCCATCGGGGAAGATGTGCGTCGTGACACGCGTCAACTTGAGCCTTTTGCCAGGAACCAAGATGCCTTGCGCGAGCGCCTTCATCGGATCGATTGAAGGTTCGATGGATGCGCCATCCTTGAGCGCCGAACGCAACGCTTCGAGTTCCGCGCGCTCATCTTCCTCGGTTGGTCCAGCATCTGGGTCTTTTACCGAGGTAAGTTGCGCTTCCAACTCATTTGCCAAAGAGTCGCTCTCGCTATCGCTCGATGATTCGTCCTCCTCGTCATCGTCGTCGTCGTCGTCAGTTTCACCACCGCTCGAAGAGTCTTCGTGTCGAATGCGTCTTTGCGCGTATTGCTTGAATTGACGCTTGAACAACAGATTTGAATTCTCTCGTACCTCTACGAGCTGCTGGGCTTCGGACACGCGCAAACGGCGCGCGAAACGAGCCATACCCGCGTGCTGTTGTTGACCATCCGCGGTCGCCGCTCCAGACAACTCACGAATCAAACCGATGCGCTTCCAACGTTCGAGACGGAGAATCACCTCGCGCTCGACGCCAAAGTTTTCAAGAATGCGTTGTGATTGTGGCATCGTAAGTTTGCGAAGATCGGCATTGGTACCGGTCACTGTACCAGGTTCACGTCTTGGTCGTCGATCTTCAGGTGGATCGGGTTTCGTCATACGCCGAATGTAGTTGTAAAACTTACCCGTCAAACGCTGGAGTCGCCGAGACGTTTCGAGATGGAGGATACCCTTGTTGCCTTGCGCGGCTTGACCGAACTCGTACGTTTGTGCCCACGGTTGAATCTGCAACCACAATTCAAGGTTCTCCAACGCACGTTTGCGCTTACCCTCTGAATGTCTCACTAACACTGTTACAGCGTTGGTGAGTTGTTGCAACGTTAAAGATGACAAACGCAAAATGCGCTGCTTTTCCTCCGCCGTGCGGTCGCGACAGAGCACCGCGACGGCGTTGCGATAGGATTCATACGCGCAGATTTCCTCGGGAGTCGCCATGCGCTGCACTTCCTTTTCGTGTTCAAAGCGATACGACGGATTCAAAATGAATTCATCCTCGTTGGCGTTGACGCCGCGTCTGGGCGCGCAAATCTTCGGACGAATCTTCTTGCGAACGTCGCGCACAGACATGACGTGCGCGAGCGTC
>Ga0222714_10005941_pt1 | contig 11474 bp, 17 predicted proteins | sample C33_3DmetaG_FD_165048 | JGI IMG/M metagenome (GOLD analysis project Ga0222714, IMG submission 165048) | Estuarine water microbial communities from San Francisco Bay, California, United States - C33_3D | ecosystem: Environmental > Aquatic > Marine > Unclassified | place: USA: California... | reverse complement strand
AAAGCTATACTAGATGATCTCCGCCTAGCTCAGAATATGTACAAACGGGCGCTGATTGATACGTTTAGAGACTTTGATATTCGCCCCTAATTAACGCGCCATACCCTAACGCCCAGATTGCCGTCTTTCTGTGTCGTATAGGATACTACTTTTACCTTAGCTCTTTTTGCGCCATTAGTAACCGCCGATATCATCTGGTCAGGACGAAGGGTAGGAATAAAGAAGCTATCCCCAACCTCCATCCCTTCAAACGGGAAGAGCCATTCAGGTTCCCGTGTGTCCAAGCTCATCTATAACCTCTTCCGGAATCGCCTTGAAAGCATAAACAGATACGGCGGGGGTGTGCATACCCGCTTTCCACCCTGTAGATAGGCGAGCCTTATCTGAAAACATAAACCCATCTTTCTCTAAATGATGTTCAAACTCCCTTGCGCTTACCTGCTTCTGAGACAAGAACCGCTTCATGGGAGCCTTGTGAACATAGGTAATACCGTTCTCTATATTTACCCGTGCCACTAACGGTGAAGAGTTTCTTGGTTCGCTGATCAACTTATTGCCGTTCAATATAAGTATTCCGGCATGATTATTAATAATAAATTCCGAGAATAATTCCTTATAGTCTATGTTATTGAGCTGAATGTTTTTACCCTTACTGTGAATTAGATCGTTTACTACCGCGCTATAAATTCGCTCAATATCAAGATCCATGATGCCGTGTTCTACGGCAATCTTTCCCCCACCGAAAATAGCGCCTATCCAAGCGTCATAGAATCTATAGGCTGTATCATGCCCGAACTCTCTTCTAAATCTATTAACCCAAGAGGTAGTCCTGTCTATAATCTCAGAGTCCCCGATTTCATATAACCTCTTAATGTAGTCAACCCCGGCCCAGCCATAATTACGCTGTATGGGGTTAAATATCGCGGGGCCGAGATTAGGATCATCTTCAAAAGGCTTCGGCTTCTGTATATTGAACTCTATAAGCCTAGCTACTTCCCCTTCAGGTGACCCTTTGAAACTCCCCAATTTATCATACAGATTCTGATTTGAGGTCATAGTAAGGATGAGTGCGGCTGAACGCTCTAGTTCCCGTTCGGCATTTACGGACCCCTGCATCCTTATCTTAGCTGCACCACTAGACACCCTATGGACAAGCTTAGATACATCTTCGCCCTTATAGTTGGACACCTCGTCTAGTCCGAAAAGAATACTGTGCAAGGCAAGATACCGGCCTATCAAACCGTTTTCGGTGTGTTCAAGTACAGTACCCTCTTTGGGGTCCATGAATAAGCTCGTTCCGGAGTAGAGTGAGCCGGTTTTTCCGCAGCCGGGGCCACCTGTTAGACATACGGATACCCCCTTCACATCCATAAAGCGCATTAATGGGGACCCAAATCCATTTAATAGTCCTACACATAAAAGTTCTAGGCCGGGGGTATTCAATTTATTTATGCTGTTCTTCCATACGTCATAGCTGCCTTCCTGCTTAATAAGCTTGGCTAGCTTCTTTACGTAGGGGGAGGCGGCTGTTACTGCTATGCTTCCGTCCTTGCGGATTTCTTTGTAGCCGCATACAAAAGCATTATTGTCTTCCGTCCAGCCCATCTGTGTCCGCATTATCTCTGCTTCGTTACTATTAACCAAATACATACCCCACCTCTCAAAATATCTCATGCAGTGGTTTAGTGCACTAGACGGAAACACCGCTCCGTTAGCCACTATTATTTTGGTGAATTCATCCTTCTTGTATATTGTACTCATTGGCAGTATGAATTCCCGCTCGGGGTCCTTGGGCATTACGAGCCTCACAACAAGACATTCCCCGTCAAATACACTATACATGCGCTTGACTGGATAGATATCGTGCTGAAATATCAATATCGGGTCTTCTTGTATGACCTTTCCATCTTTAGTAGGTTTGGGAGGCGGTAGGTAGTATATGCCCCCGTTCACTCCCCTTTGGAATTGCTGCAGGTATTCCGGTAGCTCGAAAACATCTTTGGTATGCGCTTCGGCCCGAACTGCGTCCTCTTCAACGGCTTCTTTGGGGGGAGGCAGGTCTGCTGTTTTGAGCTCTTTTCCGAGCTGGATAGGTGAACTAATTGAGTGGGGGCATCCCTCACACCCTTTTGAATTCTCTCTTTTAAACCACGCACAGGTGTGCACCCCACCAAAAGATTTTGCTTTTTGTATAGTAGTTTCATAGTTAAAGTCAGGGTGATCCTCTGACATGGAGATTACAGATTCTTCCCAGTCTACGCATTTAGATGCTATAGATAGACCAGCAGTCCACAGGTCGTACCCCAGAGTTTTGGAGTTAACCAATATATTTTTTATCTGGTTACAGCCGCCTTCGTCGTTTAAGCTTTTTCTAGCTAAAGTACTGAACGAATACTGAAAGTTATCCAGCTTCAATAACTTAATCGTATCCTCGTCCAGCCCCTTTGGCACCATAGCTAGGATGCTATCGGTACTTATTGGTACATCAATTAATTTTATGAACTCATCAAAATCATATATGACCAGTTCATTAAGCAGCTTGACCTCTAGCAGGGGGGTGGTTTTCTGGTTATGTGAGCCTACCATCCGCATCAATCGCGCAGCGTCGGCGGTAACTGTAGGGTCAATTTTGAGGGAATCCCTCAGTAATAGTTTAAAAGCTTCCGCTGCAGCCTTCCATTCTTGCGTGGGAATATCTCTATTGAAAACCCAATACGCATGGATGCCAGTTCCTGAATCTATATAGACCGGCGTGGGGAGCTTCTTATCTGCTACAAAGGAATATAGCGCGTCTAACGCTTCCTCCTTACTAGGATAGTATTTATGCTGGTCTTCCTCCTTCACCTTGCTGAAATCCCGCACGTCTAGATCGACGAACAGTGATCTCATATAGACGCTGCCTTTAGCTATACGTCTGTAGCCCTCAAAAGTGCCGGGAGTTACAAATACATTTAGATTGCGCTCCCGAAACTTGTCGGTTATGTTGGTTAATTCATCAAGCGTTTCTGCATATTTGGTGACTATCTTGCCGTCATTGTTGATACCGGATGCACAGTAAACGCCCTGCGTAGGCAATACTTTCTCGTAGAATTGTTTGTTCATGTCCGCAGAGATAAAAAATGCGGGGTAGCAGTGTCATGAGAACCACACTGCCCCCGTTAAACTAAATAGAAGTACCAATCATTGAGCCTATATATTCTTTAGAAGCTTTAAGAGACTTAGCCGGTAATACGCCAGCCTCCATATCTTCCTTGACTAATCGTATAAAAGTCTCGATTAATGGTAGTTTTTTATTACGGATTTTGCCGCCACGACTCCAAGAGTAGACAGTCATACGTGATACCTCTAAAGCTACTGCGACATATTTAAGATGCAGGTTCGCGTCCATACAGACTTTAGCTAGCCTCATACCTACACTACTATCATCTTTTACATCTTGTAGCTTGTTCACAAACTCACTACTCAAGGGCCGTGGCATAGCGTTTCCTTATTTCTTTTTAGCCCATTTCTTAACCGTATCCGATATATCTACCGGCGCTTGGGGCTTATCACCACCCTGCACCTTCGGATACTCCTGCGTAACTTCTGGAGCTGCCTCTTCAGACTCTTCTTCAGATTGAACCACGGTCAGCTTCACTGCATCCTCCGCAGCCTTGCTCTTACCTTGCTGCACTACAGTCGGGATATCTTCAGTCGGCACGACCCCAGCCGGAGACAAAAGCAGCTTAGGTGCTGTAGCCTTTGTATCAAACTGAAGCTTGGTGATAACGCGGTTCGCGCTGATGTTGTTATTGCCCAGCATATTTATATAGGGCTTAAACGGACGCCGACCATTGTCTTCCTCACCCCAAGTCGAAGTAGCGGGGAACACAAGCTGGAGTACATCGCCGCCGACGTTATTCGGAAGAACAACTGCCGTACGCCAGTGCAGCCTGCAAGCTGTACCCTTACCGCCACCACCCGAACCTTTTACGCTATGCGGACATGAATTGCATGAGCTGGCTACCGGGTTTTTAACATCCGGATGCGGCGTCTTCGCATCTTGTGACCAACAGACCGGGGATACTTTAGCCCCCTCTTTAAAGGTGTCTTTATAGTACATCCGCGATGGGTCATGCGCCATCTTGACGATGATTACGTTCATGTGCCTATCTTCTATAGAGGCAATTTCTTTACCATTAGCGATAAGCCGGAACACCCCACCCTTGATAGAAATTCGCTTGTTACCCCCCTTAGCACTACCGCCAGCTACTGCCAGCGTATCCTCATCGAGCCCCGTTTCGATAAGACTCGGATTGTTTTGCATCAGGACTGCGAGTTCATTACTCATTACTATATCTCCTAACTAGATTTAACTTTTGGTAGGTCTACGAACTGTGATTGCGTATTCCCGCATCACGTTTACACCGGGCGGTAGACCGTCACCCGAGTGCTCCCCCATATACTCTTTGAAATTGGACTGGTTAATCGTTTTTGCAAGAAGATCAACTAATCCATTTTCTACTACGAAACCTTTGAAGTTATCCCAATCAGAGCAGATATAACGCTCTTTGAGACTGCGTATGATGGTGCCTGCCGGGGTCTTGATACTATCCGCCCCAGTCGTGGAACATAGGTCCATCAATACAGTGTTGAGGTCTTCTATGTCTTTCTTTAGCTTTGCATCTTCCTCCTCGTACTTCTTTAGTAAAGCTGATCTTGCATCGCGTATTGCTACGTATGCAGATGCTATTGCTTCGGCGTCCACGTTAAGCTCCTATCTCCTGTTTATAAAGGTCAACCAACTTGATATGTGCATCAACTTTACCCTGTAGCATCGCGTAAATCTTATGCTCTACTTCAGAGCCCTGCAAATGAACCACTGTCATTTTGTTACGTTGCCCAACACGATCAATACGTCCAATACATTGTATGTATGTCTCCACACTCATAACCGGTGACCAGAAAACAATAGTATCTGCGGCAGTGAGTGTTACTCCATGCGAAGCTGATTGCGGTTGAATTATTAAAAGCTTGGGGTCTTGTTGCTGCTGAAACTTATCTATTATTGCTGCTCGTTCACGGGCACTTACAGAACCATTGATACAGTCATAAGTGTAGCCGTTACTTTTTACAAAATCTCCTACAACACCTATCGTGTGCAGATAGGGCACAAATATTATTACTTTGTTGCTGGTCTCGTCAAGCACTTCTTTAAGTGCTTTTAGTCGGGGGGATACATCAAACTCAACTACAGACTTGTCATCAGTATATACCGCTCCCCCAGATATCTGCAATAGTTTGTTAAGGTTCGCCGCTGCATTAACTGCGCTTATGCTTTGACCAGCAGCTTCTATTAACATTTGAGCTTTTAGTTTTTTATAGTAAGCCGCTACGCTAGGCACCAAAGGTACATCCCTAGTCTGGTACATAACATCAGGTAGATCTAAGCACTCTTTCTTCGTAAATCTTATAGCTGGCTGCAAGGCTCTATGAACTAAATTCTCTGACCTCGGTCTGGGCACCCATCTAAATCTACCTGCCGGTGCCATCACCATATCGCGCCATGCGGTGTAGAACTTCGGCACCCCGCCGGGGTTTATAAATTTTGCTAATCCAAAAGCGTCAAGCGGGGATTGAGAAGCCGGGGTACCTGTTAACATCCATAGACGTGTTGATGGTAGTAGAGTTTTAGCTAGGGCTTTCCATCGTTTAGTAGAAGCGGTCTTATATGCGTTTGCCTCATCCACTACTATCAGATCAAATTTATCCAGTAAATCTTCGCGTACTATGTCTACTCCATCATAATTAATAATCACAAAATCGTAGCTACCATTTATAATTTTCTTACGTCTATCTACATTTCCGTGCGCCACCCCAGCAGTCCTGTGCATCGCCGTATTAAATATATCAGCCTGCCAAGCGGAATACATAATTGATAGCGGGCATATTATCAGTACTCGTTTAACGAGCCCGAGCTCCATCAGGTAATCCGCAGCCCATATCACCGAGGAAGTTTTACCTGTACCCGCTTCATTAAAACAGAACGCCCTACGTCGTAGGCTTAGGAATGATGCTGTTGTTTTCTGGTGGTCAAATGGTTTATATAGCCCCGGCCAACTGTAGTCCCGCAACATCGGGGAGGGTAGATTCTTATTGGTTAAGCTAGTAAGAAAAGATGTTTCATTATGCCCCCAATAGACTAGGATATCCTTCTTATCCCCTTTATTTTGTATTAGCTCACTGTTTTCTAATACATCAAAAACCCGGTCTGCGATTGAGTTATCTACTGTTAATTTGATGGCGGTATCTTCAATAATTTCCATTATTAGACTCATGTAAATGAACTACCCCTTACGGGGGTGAGTCGCCTAAACCCTAGTTGGAGGAGCCTCACGGAGGTAGAACCATGTTTAGGTGACGCGGTTTATAGGGCATGGAATACCCTGATGGTCTCCACTCACGCCTTACGAGATTTCCAGCAAAGAACTATTTCATCGCCCCGCTAGACTTCCTAGCAAACGAACGATTTTTGTGGGGGGATTCCAGTCTCACTCCATCTTTATTGGTACCGCCTTTAGATAATGCTTTGACATGAGCGACATCTTTACCCTTGCGACTAACGCCTTTCTTATCCAGCTTACGTCTGGCACGTTGCCGCTCCATACGGTTCTCATGCTCGCCCCGTTCTACCTGCTGCTTGTATTCTTTCTTATACGGTCTTGATTTATTTACGTAAGGCATTCTATCTCTCCTTATGAAATTCACATGTTCTTACCGGGCACCAACCACATAACGGAGTAGGGTTAGCTGGCCAGCTATTATTTTCAAATGACAACTTCAATCTCGTAGTCTTATATATAAATGGTTCCCACAGTTTATCTATGTCTTCTACTTCGTAGTCTTCTGTTATGAAACTATCGTGCATCACGAACAGAAGCCCTGCCTTAACATGAGTTACATCCTCAAAATTAGCGAATGTAAGAAGGGCCATTAATTTTAGCTGGTCTAAGTCGGGGTATCTATTACTCCCTGTCTTATAGTCAACAACGTATGCAGTAGCCCCATCAACGACTAACAGATCAGCAATACCTCTTACCCAGTAATCCTGCGCTCCAAACGTGCACGGCTTCCTTTCTTCGGTTACTGCCATCCTATGTTCGGGATACCTCTGGCCCGGTATCTCAAGTAACGTATCAAGTACAGGCTTAAATCTTTGATAGTTCTTTTGTAATTCTTTCCCGTCAGCTACATAGTCTTCTAATGCTTTATGGACTTCGGTGCCATACAGCATCTGCGGAGTAACACTCTTCGTAAAATTCTTTTTGACTTTAACTTCTTCATACTGTTTGGGACAATTTAAATACTCTTTTAGACTTGAGAACGACCATTTAACTGTCATGACGGGTGAACCTCGTAAAGAACAATACTACATAAGTTTAACACCCGCCGTAATTATTTGCAAACTTAGCTTCGCAAGCCACTGGTAAATCAGGGCACCAACTTCTTGGTTTAGACATTACTTTAGTAATGTAGTCCATAGCTTCATCGGCTTCGTCTTCTGCCGCCACGCAAACCGCAGCGTCATGCACTGTCAACACGGGTCTATACGTATCACTCATCTCCAGCATCTGTTCCCCCACTACAATCCTTGCCAGAGCCTGAACGATGTTCTCTACTATGGCCCCGCCCCAGAGCGACACTACCCCCTTACGGGAGTCATAGACAAACTTACCGTCTTCTCTCCGTAGATTCTTATATCTTATGTATAACCCATTCGGTAATCTGAGTCCTATCGGAGTTACTCGGACCGCTTCGGTCTTCCCCAGATAATACTCCCCATGTTCTTCAGGCCATGCTATCAGGTGCCGTAGGCAGTTCTCAGCCTCGTTCCATAGGTTCACTATCTTATCGTTGGTAGTTCTATAGATATCTACTATCTCCTTACACCTATCTATATCTAGCACTGCTCCGGGCGGCTGCGTCTTTAACGTATGCTGTAGCTTAGCTGCCCCCGTGCCGTAGCCTAGCCCCAAGATGCAGGTCTTGCCTACAAACCTCTCCACTGGATCAGCCTTGGTAATCTCCCGCGCATACACCTTAGTGGCAAACTCGCAATAAACGTCTCGCTTCTTGGCGAATGCTTCTACTACATCATCCTGCCCAGCCAGCCACGCCAGCACCCTAGCCTCTATCTGGGAAGAGTCGCAGTTAATTATCACGTACCCCTCGGGGGCCACAACTGCATTCTTCAACGTCTTCTTTTTCTTGTCCCTGCTAGGCAAGTTCTGGAAGTTAACCTTATCCGACCCCGCCCACCTGCCAGTGTGCGCCCCGTAATACTTGAGGGGTATGGGTAACATGCCACGGTTACGCTCCCCCGTCTTTATAAATCTTTCTATCCTAGACTCTTCGATGGTTGACTTAGTACCCAGACGCACCGCGCATAGATGCTGTATAAAGCTATCCTCATGTTCTGTCAGGGCAATAAATCCTTCATCGTTCTTGGCTAGTGCGTAGGTCTCCCTGCCCGTAGTCGGGCTAGTCTTAGTGGGCGGCTCTACACCAAAAGACCTCAGTAGTTCGGCAAACTGTTTATTACTAGAGAGCTTCTTGCGTACAGCTTCTTCCGGGTCCTCTTCCTCGCCGCAGCCTAGCCTATCTACCAGAGTGCCCAGTAAATTCTTCTTCTCTTCCCGCAACTCTATCAGCCGCTGTTCCAGAAGATCGCCATCCACATACAAACGCGGCTGAATAAACATACGAAGAGTAATGTCTATTAGCTGGGCTTCTTCTGGCGGAAATTCCGCAGATAGGATATTGAATAGTTTATAGGTCAGCTCTACGTCGTTCTTACAGTATTCGCCATACTGGGCTAAGTCTTCCGGAGTGAAGTCCGCACGGCGTTTACCCTTAGCAGCTACTACTTCGGTGCCCTTCTGCCCGAGCTTATAGTGTTCACTTAACGCGGCTAGTGACCCGCCAGCATCTACGCCGTGTATCGCCCTTGCCATACAGAGAGTATCAAGATACATCACTGGGGATATATTAAAGAACCAGCGCAGTATCGCCCCATCAAACATGGTGTTATGACAGAGGAGCGCGGAGTTAGCCCAGTCATGCCCCAGTAAGTATCTACGAAGTTCCTCCTGTGTCCCCGTATACCACTCGACAGGCGCATCGTTGACCTTTATTCCCACTCCAATAACTTCAAACCGAGGATCACGTATGTATTCCTCAGTAGATAGATTACTAAGAGAGAAGCCTTGAGCGTAGTAGGTCTCTAAGTCTAGAGTAATAATGTCCATCTAAGCGGCTCTTACTCGTCCCTCACGGATACCACGCTCATACAAAGCGGCAGCACTCCATACCACCTCACGGTGCATACCTTTAGCCCTAACGCTAACGATCCCTTCGCCGTCTATCGTAATAATCAGATTGCGAGTGCCCTTGTCCATTACTGTAGCGCCGACTTCCCGACTGAGTTTCTTGGCTGAATCTAACTTGGTGGTCACTGTTTACTCCTTATCAGTTGCACTGCGGGTTCTTCCAATACATCTTTGCGATACTGTTCGACGGTCTTAGCTATATCAGTTTGCGCGGCGTTAGTCGGTTTAAACTTACACTTAGGATCGACTATGTATTTCTTACGCTCCCTCAAATACTTAATGGCTGCTTCCCGTTTAGCTTCAAGTGATGGCATGTCAACCTCCCGTAAAGAATTTATGATCCCATCCGTGCAAGCGGCATACTAGCTTAGCACGTTTCCTAAAGTCCTGATTGTGCTGCGCAGGTGTGCTGGTCTTCTGTATCGTCTGCACCAAATGCAGCATCTCATGCGCCAACGTCTGTACAACATTAAACGTATGGTCATGCACTGCCGCGCTAATTTTTATCTTGTGGGGCTTGGTAGCGTCAGTGCTTTCAAGAAACTCCCCCATAACATCCTTGCGGTGGGGTAATTCAAAGACTACCCACTCGCTGCTTGGCAGGTTCCACTTATCAAATGGAGGTAGCTGCCGTAGGCAGTCGTACATAGCCGCAAGGTGTTTGGGTTCGTATTTCAAAATGGTGCTACCTCACAAGATGATGGGTCTATTTTTTCTCTTGGGCCTCTTCGTGCTTTTGGCTTTACGCTTTTTGGTCCAGTACTTGCTGGTCTTATTGTAAGCTCTTTTGGCTCGGGCGGCTGGTTGGTCTTTATTAAACTCTTCGGAAATGGCCACGACGTGGGGACTGAAATCATATTTTGAAATACTCTCATTGGGTTCAAGTTTGTAAGGTGCTTCCTCGGCATCTCGTAGACGCTTGCCTTCTTCAGCCGTCTTAAACAGCCCATACAGAAACCACAACCCTGCAGGGGCAACAACCGCCAGAATAAAAATCTCAACCAAACTCACTTGTCTTCTCCTTCAATGTTTATACGATCAATTAACGCCAAGTAACCTATGGCGTCTACTAGGTTGTCCTGCTTTAACTCGTGCATCTGCCTACTCATTTTCAACAACACCATCATCCAGCATATGTCCTCCTCTGTTAGCGGGGTTTTAATACCGTACTTCTGGTTAATGTAACTTCTCCACATACCTGCAATACGCCGCAGGTTAACTGCAGGATGCCCGTAAGTCTTCTCCCTATCGCCAAAGATGATGTCTCGGGCCTCATCTATTGCGTGTTTGGTTGTCATCGTGATCTCCAGATGTAATCACCCTTAGCTGTAACCTCAGTCTTATTACCGCACACATCACACTTGTCATGCTTCCAATTACCCCTAGCCCAGTTGGTAGGCTTGCCGCCCATCTTCCCGGCACAGGTCATGCACAAGCGTGCGTATTCCTTTTCGTCGTCCATCTCGTGCACTTCTTTTTCGTAGTACGACTTCATAAAGAGTTTCATTTCATTTTTCCTTTACTCCGTAATACCTGAGTATGGTTTCAAAAGCGTCGATCATGGCTTTTATTTGTTCTACATCTTCTTTCTTATTAGTGCTAAATACAGCGCACCACTTACCGTCCTTATGTTTCTGAAGGTCAGAACGTAGCCCCGCAAGCATAGAAGACAAGTCTTGCCGCACAACATGCCCCACCGCTTCATCCGGAATTTCTATTTTCATTTCCACCTCCAGCATTTGAGTTTCCCGTCCTCCAGCACAAACACAGTCATTGCCCCATCTCTGTCCGGCAACTTACATGCTTGCGCCATCTTGCGCTGCTGGCTATCTAAGTTATCTGGGATGTTGTAGTAGGCGTGAACCCCAACAGAAGCCATACTCACACCGCCCACGAAACCTATTAGCGCAGACAACCACATCCAGCCACGGATGACCGGCCACTCCCGTACGCACACTTTATTCATTTCTTTTCCTTCGCCAATTGTTTCTGCAGTTTGGCCCTCTCTTTCCTAGCCTCCCGGATATTGGCGCGGCAAACACCACATACCCACCTACTGACAGCACCTGTCTTACGCAACCGCATGTCTGATATAGGCCGCATGTG
>Ga0222714_10005939_pt1 | contig 11476 bp, 9 predicted proteins | sample C33_3DmetaG_FD_165048 | JGI IMG/M metagenome (GOLD analysis project Ga0222714, IMG submission 165048) | Estuarine water microbial communities from San Francisco Bay, California, United States - C33_3D | ecosystem: Environmental > Aquatic > Marine > Unclassified | place: USA: California... | reverse complement strand
GAGTCGATCGATGATAATATCCAAATGCAATTCTCCCATTCCAGAGATTACGGTTTGTCCTGAAGCCTCGTCGGTTTTCACTTGGAAGGTAGGATCTTCTTCTGCGAGTTTGGCCAAAGACATTCCGAGTTTATCAACATCGGCTTTGGTTTTGGGCTCAACAGCAATCCCAATTACGGGATCGGGGAAGTCCATACTTTCAAGTATGATAGGGGATTTCTCGGCAGAGAGGGTGTCCCCGGTTTTGATGTCTTTAAAACCTACGGCTGCTCCAATATCCCCTGCCTCAATAAAATCGATGGCATTTTGTTTGTTGGAGTGCATTTGATAGATTCGTGAAATACGCTCTTTTTTGGCCGTACGGTTGTTCAACACATAGGATCCTGCATCCAGTCTTCCCGAATAAGCTCTAAAGAAAGCCAGACGACCTACATAAGGATCGGTAGCAATCTTAAAAGCCAAAGCCGAAAAGGGCTCTTTAACATCAGGTTTTCTTGCAATTTCCTTCCCCGAATCAGGGTCGGTACCTATGATGGCTTGTTTGTCTTCTGGAGAAGGCAAATAGCGACAAACGGCATCCAGTAAAAACTGAACTCCTTTATTTTTGAATGAAGAACCACAAATCATAGGGATGATACTCGTCTTCTGAAATAGAATCGGGATCTTCGAAGTATTTTTCTAAAAGATTCTCGTCGTATTCAGCCACGGCTTCTATGAGCTGTCCTCGGAGTTTCTCCGACTCCTCTTTTAAGTCTTCGGGTATGTCGATAACATCGAAAGTAGATCCAAAGTTGTCGTCATGCCATACGATGGCTCTGTTTTTGACCAAGTCCACGATTCCTTTAAAATCTTCTTCATCTCCAATGTTTAACACAATTGGAACGGCGTTGGATTTGAGCATGTCTTTTACTTGTTGGCAGACGTTGAGGAAGTTTGATCCTTGTCTGTCCATCTTGTTGACAAATCCAATACGAGGGACTTTATAGTTGTCGGCCAAACGCCAGTTGGTTTCCGACTGAGGTTCTACCCCATCTACTGCAGAAAACAAAAAGACCAATCCATCGAGTACTCTGAGTGATCGGTTTACCTCTACCGTAAAATCGACGTGACCGGGGGTATCAATAATATTGAAGTGGTATCCATTGGCATCTTCAGTGGGATTGCCTTGTTCGGTGGGAAATTGCCATGTACAGGTTGTAGCAGCAGAAGTAATGGTAATTCCTCTTTCTTGCTCTTGCTCCATCCAGTCCATTGTGGCAGCACCGTCGTGTACCTCACCAATTTTGTGGCTCACTCCAGTATAGAATAATATTCTTTCTGTAGTGGTTGTTTTTCCTGCATCGATGTGAGCAGCGATACCAATGTTACGGGTGTATTTTAGATCTCTTGACATTTTTGATTAAAATCTGAAGTGTGAGAACGCTTTGTTGGCCTCAGCCATTTTGTGGGTATCCATTCTTTTCTTCACAGCAGCACCTTCTTCTTTGGCAGCCGCCAATACCTCTTGGGCAAGACGTAAAGCCATTGATTTTTCATTGCGCTTTCGTGCAGCTGTAATCAACCATTTCATGGCCAAAGAGACTTTTCTGTCGGGACGGATTTGCATCGGAATTTGGAAAGTGGCTCCTCCTACCCTTCTGCTTCTTACCTCAACATGAGGCATTACATTGGATAAAGCATCTTTCCACAATTCTAAAGGTGTTTTTTCCTCGTTTTGATTGCGTTGTTCAACAATTTCCATGGCATCATAGAAAATATTGAATGCCGTAGATTTTTTGCCATCCCACATCAACATATTCACAAAGCGTGTGACCAATTGGTCATTAAATTTTGGATCAGGAAGGAGCGGGCGTTTTTTAGCTTGTCTTTTTCTCATAATTAGTTATTAAGGAATTAAGGCTATTTTTTGGGTCGTTTGGCACCGTATTTAGAACGGCGTTGTAAGCGACCTTGTACACCTGCAGTGTCGAGTGCGCCTCTAACAATGTGATATCGGACTCCAGGCAAGTCCTTAACTCTTCCGCCACGGACCAATACTATCGAGTGCTCTTGGAGGTTGTGTCCTTCTCCCGGAATGTAAGCATTGACCTCTTTTCCATTGGTCAAACGAACCCGAGCGACTTTACGCATCGCCGAATTCGGCTTTTTAGGCGTGGTGGTGTACACACGGGTACAAACCCCACGTCTTTGAGGACACGAATCCAAAGCAGCCGATTTACTCTTCTTGGTAATGGTGACTCTTCCTTTTCGTACTAATTGTGCTATCGTTGGCATAAACTTTTATAAAACCCCATTTTTATGGGCGTGCAAATGTAGAAATTATTTTTTTCTATTCAAACCCTTAACCCCCAAATTTTGTAGTTTTTTTAAAAAAAACAGCATCCGAAAAAATGATCCCATCGAATATCCCTTTTTTAAATCTAAGGGATCCTTTTGATATTCTAAAATTATTTCCGGTTGTATCGGTGTATTGGCATGAAAAACGCAGTGATTTTTTTTTATTTTTTGATTGGAATTCAGCACTACTCATAGAAGATGAGCAAAGAAAAAGACCCGCAATAATTTTACATAATGATAAAAATGACCAAAAGAAAACCTAAACTTTAAAACAACTGTAGATCATTTATAAATGAGTATTCTAATTGTTGCAGGTGTCACTTGAGCCTACCATTCCATTGAAAAATAGGATTATACCGTTTATTTGAATAATTTCGCTCAAATTTTGTTGATACATGTTGTATTGAAGTTGTGTTGAAGTTTAAAATTTAATTATTCACTTTATTTATAAATGAAATATATACTCTACTCCTCCGTATTCTTCTTCCTTTTTCCCTTTTTGATTTTTGCTCAACAGAACATCACTGTCAGTGGAGTTGTCTCAGATGAGATGGGGATGCCTTTACCGGGCGCAACTGTACTTGAAAAGGGAACCCTCAATGGTGTTTCAACAGATTTTGATGGCCATTATACCATAGAAGTACTGGAGGGAGCCCGTTTGGATTTCAGCTATGTAGGCTACCAAGCTCAATCGGTTGTGGTTTCTTCCGAAAGCCCTATAAATATTTCTCTAATGCCCGATAATGAATTGGAAGAAGTGGTGGTTGTAGCCTATGGAGTCCAATCCAAACAATCCATTGTAGGGTCTGTGGCGGTCATCTCAGAAAGTGAAATTCAATCCCAACCGGCGACCACCATCACCCAAGCCCTTCAAGGAAGTGTGCCCGGAATCAATGTCATCAATTCTGGAGGGATACCGGGAACCAATCCCACCATAAGAATCAGAGGGATAGGCTCGATTAATGCTTCGGCATCACCTCTGATCATTGTCGATGGCGCCCCTTTCAATGGCAATCTAAACAGTATTGCCCAAGAACAAGTCGCCTCTATTTCGGTTCTTAAAGACGCTTCTTCAACCGCATTGTACGGGTCTCGAGGTGCCAACGGTGTTATTATTGTAACCACTAAATCTGGAACCCGATCAACACCGACAAAAATTTCTCTTTCAACCGTTTACGGTAATTCCACTATGGCGACTCCCATGCACGATTTAATAGGCATTGACGATTATACCCAATTTTTTTGGGAAGCCTACCGCAATAATGAACTGTATGAAAACAAGCTTTCTCCTGAAGCGGCGGCTGCCGCTGCTTCTTCCAACTTAGTCTCTGCAATGGGCTACAATCCTTATGGAATTCCCGAGCCTGTGGACAATCAAGGAAATTTATTGGGGGATGCTTTATGGGATACCGACTGGAAAAAAACAATCCTTAATCCCAATGCGTATAAAAGACAACACGGCTTGTCTGTCAATGGGGGCAGTGAAAAAACCTCTTTTTATTTTGGTTCGAACTATCTCAAAGAAGAAGGGCAAGTCAAAACCACTTATTTTGAACGATTTGCCACCCGACTCAGTATCGATTCGCAGGTCAATGATTATATCCAATCGGGTCTCAATTTATCATACACTACCTCAAAACAAAATTCACCCAACCAATCGGGAAGTAGTTATGCCAATTCTATTCAATGGATTTATACTGTACCGGGTTATTATCCATTATACAGAAGAAACAGTGAGGGTACTCTAATCAATGATAGTAGCGGTTCTCCAGTTCTAGATTACGGAAATAACAACAGTCAAATTGTAAATGGGGTGAGGCCTGCCCTGTCAAATGAAAATGGACTGGGTGCCATCATCAACAACGAAATTCTGAAAAGCAGAACCTATGTTTCGATGAATGGGTATATGAAGGTGGATTTGCTTCCGGAACTGAATTTCAAATCGAATATTTTCTATGAAAGAGCCACAATCGACGATTTCCAATACACCCATAATAAGTTTGGTGCTGCCTCAAGTGTTCAAGGAAGAGTAGCACAAGACCGTAATTTTTTCACCACGCTAAACGCCATTCAAACCCTTAATTACACCAAAAGTTTGGGGTTGCATCAGATCACTGCAGCGGCTATATTTGAATCTTATCAATTTGAAGAAAATCTATTACAGGCGCAAGGAACGGGTTATTTACCGGGGGTGAAAGTACTCAATGGGAGTACTGTTCCGGAAGGGGTTGGAGGTGCCGTCAATGAAGAAAGAATATTGAGTGCCATCAGTCGTTTAAGTTACCACTACAACAACAAATATTTTGCGGAATTTTCATTCAGACGGGATGGGTCCACTCGGTTTTCAAAAGATACCCGATGGGGGAATTTTTATTCTTTGGGTGGCTCTTGGATTGCATCCAATGAATCCTTTTTTGAAAATATCGACTGGCTCCATTACTTGAAATTTAAATTCTCCTATGGAGAATTGGGTAATAATAGAGATATCGGGTATTTCCCCTACCTACAAGTCTTTGAATCGGGTTACAATCAATTGGACAATACAGGAGTAATTTCCTCAGAGTTTGTCGATCCACATTTATCATGGGAAAAAACAGCCCTTTACAACATAGGAACAGAATTCGCTCTTTTTGACGGTAAACTAGAGGGAATGATTGAATATTACAGCAAAGAATCTATTGATTTGATTTACGATAAGCCTCTGGCCCTTTCCACAGGTAACGAATCGATCAAAACCAATGTTGGAGCCATAAAAAATTATGGCTTAGAATTTTCCCTCAGCTCTATGATCCTAAAACAAGAGGACCTTAGCGTTAAGTTGGGACTCAATTTTTCATTCGACAAAAATAAAATTACCGATCTAACACAAGAGGAATTCATCAATGGCACCAAAAAATGGCAAGTTGGAAAATCCCTCTATGAGTTTTTCATAAGAGAATCTGCTGGGGTTGATCCCCAAGACGGCTACCAGATGTGGTACAAGGATGTAGAAACCGAAGATGGAGAAAAGACAGGAGAAAGAATAACCACCAAAGAATATGGTGAAGCCACCCGATACTATTTAGATAAATCTTCTCTTCCGGAAGTCATAGGAGGGTTGAGTACGAATGTGGCATACAAAAATTTTGAACTGAGTGCTTTAATCAATTTCAGTTTCGGATCCTATGTATATGACAGCGTTTACGCAAGTCTGATGAGTGGTTTTGAGTCTTCAGGAAGAACGGGACACCCTGATCTTGCTAAGAGATGGCAAGCACCGGGAGACGTGACCGATGTTCCGCTGTTACTGAACGGACAAAATGACTTCAACTCTTCTTCTTCACGTTTTTTATTTAAAAACGATTATGTACGCTTGAGAGGGCTCAATCTCGGTTATACTTTCGAAGAACGCTGGATCGAAAAATATCAGATTCAAAGTTTGAGGGTGTATTTCCAAGGTGATAATATATTTACCTATCAATCGCATAAGGGAATTGATCCTGAGCAAGCACTATCTGGAATGACCAACTCCAGATCGCATCAAATGAAAACCTTTTCTATAGGGGTGAATCTCCAATTGTAAAATCTTTTAATAATGAAAAAACAATACTGTACACTTTTGGTTTTGAGCAATTTACTGCTGTTGGGTTGTGAGAAAGATTATTTGGATCAACCCAAACCTACAGAAACTGTAAATGCATCCGTAATTTTTGAATCTGTTGACGGAGTAGAGGCTTTCATGTCTGGAATCCTCAGGCTGAGTCGCTCTCAATTTGAGCGAACCGACTCAGGAGGGCTGTATTCAATGTATTTTGCAAGAGTCGTAAAAGGAAATGATCTTGTACTGGGCTACCAATGGTACCTTTATGATTACGAAAATGACAACAGGGAGTCCACCTACGTTCGTACCACTTTCAGTTGGGAATTCCCCTACTCCATGATCAATCAATTGAACCTTTTGATTGATGGAGTGAAAAAAAGTAGTAAGCTCTCCGAACCCGAAAAAGATGCCTTTTTAGGGCAAGGATATGCCCTGCGCGCTTTTTATTATTTCCAATTAGCCATGGAATTTCAACATACTTATTCCTACGACACCTCACTCCCTGCCCCTCCGATATACAAGGAACCGGCACTGGAAGGAAAAGCCATGTCCACTTTGGGTGAACTTTACGATTTTATTCTTTCGGATCTCAATACTGCTGTTGAAATTGTTCCCGAAACCAGAGTCAACAAATCATACATCAACCGAAATGTTGCCTACGCTATTTTAGCCAGAGTTCATCAAGTAATGGGCAATTGGCAAGAAGCAGCCAATGCCGCTGCTATTGCCCGACAAGGCTTTGAACTCTCTCCAAGTGAATACCGTTTGGGTTTCGACGACATCAATGCCCGTGAATGGATATGGGGAATGCCCCAGCGTGCGGATCAATCCAACTATTTTTACATCGCCCCCCATGCCTTTACAGACAATGTAAATGATGGATATGGATTGGCTTTTTGGAATAAAGAATTTGTATCCCTCTTCACGCCAACGGATGTAAGAAATACATTTGTAGATCTTTATAAGGTTGGTAATGGGAATCAGTATTATGCAAGAGCTTCCTCAAAATTTACTTTTGATTTCAGCTCCGACATTCCCATCATCAGGTCCCCCGAGATGCTGTTGATCGAAATAGAGGCGAAGGCCCGTTTGGGAAATGAAAGTGAAGCTTCCAGCTTATTGTTGAGTTTACAAAAAAATAGAGATCCCAACGCGAGTGCCAGTGGTAATAGCGGAAACGCTTTAATTGAAGAAATTTTGGTGGAAAGGAGAAAAGAACTTTATGGAGAAATGGGAGTAGAATGGTTTGATGCCAAAAGACTTCGTAGAGGCATTACACGCACAGGAAATCACCGCGTAGGAAGCTCAGCCAATCTTCTTCCCGACGATAAAAAGTTTTTTCTGAAAATTCCTCAAAAAGAGATCGACACCAATAGCTTTATCGACGAGTCCATCAATAGCAATCGTTAAACCATTCCGACTGCTTTTTGCCATTACCGATCGATTCGGAAAAATAAATCGAGATTTCTACTGGGTAATTTCTAAATTGCAGTAATGAAAGAAGCTCAAGAAATTTATGGAATCCGTGCCATCATGGAAGCCATTATTCAGGATAAAACCATAGACAAAATATGGTTACTCAAGGGACAACAGGGACATTTGTTCAAGCAGTTGGAACAAAAAATCCACGAAAAAGGAATTTCCTTTAGCTATGTTCCTGTGGAACGACTGGAAAGGTTTTCACATCAAAATCATCAAGGTGCGGTAGCCCGAATTGCTCCAGTCAACTTTGTTGCATTGGAAGAGCTGATAGAAAATAATTTAACCCAAAAAAGCGTTTACCTCCTTTTAGACGGCATCACCGATGCGCGAAATTTAGGCGCTATCATCAGAACGGCTGCAGCAGTAGGTGTCAAGGGAATCGTTTTGCCACAGACGGGTTCTGCTCCAGTGAATGCCGATACGGTAAAAACTTCTGCTGGAGGTATTTTTTCTGTTCCATTGGTAAAAGTAAACCATTTGAAAGACGCTCTGTTTTTGTTTCAAGCCCATGACATCAAAACAGTAGCCGTGAGCGAAAAAGCCGAAAAAACTGCTTATGAATACCCTTTTGAAGGATCATTGGCATTCATTCTGGGGGCGGAGGATAAAGGAATTCAAAAAGGACTTCTCAACATGGCTGATGATTCGGTAAAACTCCCCATGAACGATCAAATGGATTCACTCAATGTAAGCGTTGCCTGTGGTATTATGCTGTACGAAGTAAAACGACAACAGTTTTATCGTTAAATTTTATGTGACATGAACACCCCTTTGGCTGAAAGAATGCGTCCTAAGAATTTGGAAGAATACGTAGGGCAAGAACATCTGATGGGTCCCAAAGGAGGCTTGACCCCTATCCTCAAAAGCGGAAATCTTCCTTCAATGATTTTATGGGGTCCTACAGGAACGGGCAAAACCACCTTGGCTCGATTGCTTGCTCTTCAAAAAGAAAGACCTTTTTATCAACTCTCCGCCATCAATTCGGGGGTAAAAGAAATCAGAGATATTCTTCAAAAGGCAGAACACAACGGCGGTTTGTTTTCCGGCAAAAGCCCCCTTTTGTTTATTGATGAAATTCACCGATTCAGCAAATCTCAGCAGGATTCGTTATTGGGAGCTGTTGAAAAAGGAAGTATTACGCTTATTGGAGCCACAACAGAAAACCCCAGTTTTGAAGTCATCAACGCTTTATTGTCTCGATGTCAGGTTTATGTTCTCAATCCACTCAACAAAAGTCAATTGCAGCAACTGATCTCAAATGCTCTGCATCACGATATTGAAATAAAAAATAAAAAGGTTGAAATACTCGAAGACGATGCATTATTGAAAATCTCTGGGGGAGACGCCCGAAAACTGCTTTCAGCCCTTGAACTGGTGATCAACAGCTCCCCCGAACCCATAAAAATTGACAATGCCTTGGTACTGGAAAAGGTGCAAACTCAGATGGCCATGTTTGATAAAAATGGTGATTTACATTACGATATCATTTCTGCCTTTATTAAATCCATACGCGGCAGTGATCCCAACGGTGCTGTTTATTGGTTGGCCAGAATGATTGAAGGCGGCGAAGATGTAAAATTCATTGCCAGAAGGATGCTGATTCTCGCCTCCGAAGACATTGGCAATGCCAATCCCAATGCATTGGTTTTGGCCAACAGCACTTTTCAAGCCGTCCATGTATTGGGTTTTCCAGAAGCGAGGATTCCACTCAGCCAATGTGCCCTTTACCTCGCCAGTTCAGAAAAAAGCAATGCCTCCTATACTGCGATCAATAAGGCACAGCAGATGGTAAAAGAAACTGGTGACCTTGGAGTCCCTTTACCTCTTCGCAATGCCCCCACTCAATTGATGAAAGAATTGAATCATGGAAAAGGCTATCAATATGCCCATGATCACGACAATAATTTTTCTGATATGGAATTTTTACCGAATGAAATTGAAGGATTTCGGTTTTATGAACCCGGAGAAAATGCTAAAGAAAATCAAATTCGAAAATTCCTGAAATTGAGGTGGAAAGACAAATACGGATATTAATTTTTCCTCCAGAAAAATGGAGTAAATAAAATCAATACTGTAAACAATTCCAACCTACCTATCAACATCAAAAAAGAGGACCAATATTTACCCAACCAAGGCAATTGACTGTAATTGTTTGCAGGACCAAAATCCCCAATGGCTGGACCTACATTTCCAAGGGAAGAGGCTGCTACTCCTATTGCATTTTCAAAATCCAAGCCGATCAAACCAAAGACCAAACTTCCTACAATAAATGAGATCATATATAGAATGAAAAAGCCTAAAATATTTCCAATGATTTCTTTACTCACTACCTTTCCGTTGTATCGGGATTGAATAATGGCATTGGGATGCAAAGCTCTTTTGAATTCCAAAAATCCACTTTTAATCATCAGCAAGTGTCTCACCACCTTAATGCCCCCCGAGGTACTTCCAGCTGAGCCCCCTAAAAACATCAAACCAAAAAAGAAAATGGTCATAAAGGGCGTCCAAGCAGTGTAATCCGCTGTTACAAATCCCGTCGTGGTTACTATGGCTAAAACCTGAAATAAAGAGTGCCTCAAGCTGCTTTCAATTTTTCCCCAAACCTCAGGATGATCAAAGGAATCGTTGGTCAAATCTACTTGTGTAATCAATACGATGAAGACAATGATGGAAAAGACAAAAATAAACTTGGCAAAGGTCAAGAATTCATTGTCTTGAAAAATCTTCAAGAATTTGCCCTTAAAAGCAAAATAACTCAAGACGAAATTTGAGGCAGCGAGAAACATAAAAACAATAATGATGTACTGAACCCAAGGCAGATGATTCCAATGGGCTAAACTGTCATTTTTAGTAGAAAATCCACCCGTTGACATAGTACACATAGCGTGATTGACGGCATCAAAAAGAGACATTCCCGCTACATACAAAAGCAAGGTTTCTGCCACGGTATAAGAAACATAAATCAACCATAATCTTTTGGCAGTATCCGTAATTCTGGGATGTAATTTGTCACTGTTGGGTCCTGGAGCTTCGGCGGTAAACAGCTGCATCCCTCCTATACCCAATAGCGGTAAAATTGCAATAGCCAAAACAATGATTCCCATACCTCCAATCCAATGGGTCATGCTACGCCAAAATAGAATTCCGGCAGGCAAGGATTCAATATCATTCAGGATGGTGGATCCCGTTGTGGTATACCCCGACATTGTTTCGAAAAAAACGGAGGGTAAATCCTCAATGGAGTCGGTCAATAAAAAAGGAGTCATTCCCGTAACCGTCATCAACACCCATCCCAAGGTTACGATGAGGTATCCTTCTCTTTTTTGGATTTGAGCTAAGTGGTTTCTGGAAACCAACATCATAAATCCCCCTAAAGTCATGACCAAAAAAGCGGAAAGTGTCATCTCAAAAGTCACCCCATCTTTCATCAACCAACTGGTCAAGGCGGCCAAAAGCATCAATCCTCCATTAAAAAGCAATAAAACGCCTATAATGTGGAGTATCACTTTAAAGTTGAATTTGGACATTTTAGAAATTATAAAAACAAACTTTCAACACGTTTTATGGCACGAGGCATGGCACAAACGACCACTCGGTCCCCTGGCATTATGATATAATCTCCAAGGGCTATAACCCCCTCACCCTCGCGAATTACCCCTCCTATGGTTGCCAGTCTGGGAAAATCTAAGTCTTTAATTTTGAAATGAGCCACTTTAGAATCCGGATTGACCACAAACTCTAAAATTTCAACATTGAGATTGTTCAAGGTAGTCATGTCTACAACTTCTCCCCTTCTGATGTACCTAAAAATGGTATTGGCAGTGAGTAGTTTTTTATTGATCAAAGTATCGATTCCAATGGCTTGAGACAGATGAAAATAATCCATATTTTCAACCAAAGCAATGGTTTTTTCAACCCCCTTTGAGCTGGCCATCAAACAAGACATAATATTGGTCTCTGAGTTTTCGGTAACCGAAATAAAAGCATCCATTGATTCTATCGACTCTTCTTCCAACAATTCAGAACTTCTTCCATCCCCATGAATCACCATCAAATCGGGTAATTCTTCAGAAATTT
>Ga0222714_10005937_pt1 | contig 11478 bp, 11 predicted proteins | sample C33_3DmetaG_FD_165048 | JGI IMG/M metagenome (GOLD analysis project Ga0222714, IMG submission 165048) | Estuarine water microbial communities from San Francisco Bay, California, United States - C33_3D | ecosystem: Environmental > Aquatic > Marine > Unclassified | place: USA: California... | reverse complement strand
ATTATTCAATAATCTTTGATAGCGATATTATTTTTGAAAAAGATATTGTGAATCAATATCTATCTAAAATAGATTTAGAAACTGTAATGTATACTCCCTATGTTTCTCAGGATATTAAATGTAAGGTGTGTGGATGCGGAAAAGATTCATATTATGATATAGCTGCTTTATATGATAAATGGAACCATCGTGGAATAATATGGTCATGTAACCCTTTCATGAACATATTCGATAGACAATCATTAATGAACAATCAACCGATAGAAGTAAACTCTTCTTTTGGAGGATTTGTATTTTTAAAAAGCTTTCCATTAAATTTTTGTAACTGGAGAACCAATGGTGACTGTGAACATATTTTATTCTGCGAAGAAATTCGAAAACATGGAAAAATAAAATTATACCCAGATATAAAAGTTAAAGTAAAATTAGATAAAGAACTCATAGAAAAATATGGATAAAAAAGTACTTCTCATTTCAGACGAAGAATATAGCATTAAAAACAACGGAGGAGCCGAGTGTAATAATCATGAAATTATTAAACTTTTAAACTCTTCTGGAATAAGATGCGATTTTTTAACAACACATGATTTTAATAACAAAGTGGGATTTATAGAGGATTATGATTTATATATAATATCTAACTTTTATTTCATTTCTGAAAATGCAAAAACTTTCCTTTATGGAAAAAAATATATAATTACAGAACACGACTATAAATTCGTTCGTGAAAGAAATCCTTGTTTTTTTCCCAACTTAACAGTTCCTCCAGATAGAATTATACATGCAGATTTATACAAAAATGCAAAAATTGTTTTAGTTCAAAGTGGGTTTCAAAAAGAAGTTTTTAATAAAAGCATAAAGCTTGATAATATTATTAATTTTTCTGGTAATTTATGGTCAGAAGAAACTCTTGCTTTGATTTTATCTTTATCTAAAACGCCTAAAAATGGCAAAGCCGCAATCTTGGGAGAAGATGATTATGGAATAAAAGGAAGAGATGTTTCAATAGAATTTTGTAAAAAGGTTCATTTAAAATATGAACTTTTGCCAAAAACAGATCATCATTCTTTTTTAAATAATCTTGCTAGATACTCTACCTATGTCTTTTTTCCAAGGAGTCCAGAGACGCTTTCTAGAGTGTGTATAGAAGCTAGATTGATGGGTTTGTCGGTAATAACTACCGATTACACCGCCGCAGTACACGAAGCTTTTTTTAATTATGAATCAGACAAAATGATTGAATATATAAAAAGCAAACCAAAACAAATCTTAAGAATTATTCAAGAACTCATACAATGAGAATTTTTTTACAAAAAAATGAACAGCAGGCATGGAAATGGATAACCAATGGTTATCAAAAAGCATTTGATTTTTTTGGATATGAAACTATTTTAATCAACAATTTAAACGAAGTAGATTCTTCAAAAGATTATTCTATATTTTTTAGAGAAGATGGAGTTAATGACTCAACTATAGATATTTTAAAGAAAAGTAAAGCATCTTATTTATATGTTCAGCCTAATTACTTTCCTTATCATTGGGGTCAGCATCCATCATGGCAATGTTGCGTTTCAAAAGAAAACATAAATAAATTAAATTCTTTTGAAAACGTAAAGAAGTGGACATTTTGCAACGACACATCTTTTTTTAATTTATGGAAAGATGTACATGTGATGCCATTAGCGTATGATAATTTAAGTTATAATACAGAAACTGTACAAAATTATAAATATGATATTTGTTTTATAGGAGGTTTTGCGGATAATGGATTCAACGAAAAAATAAAAAATATGAAAGAAATGCTTGAAGCCTTTGCAAAATCAGATTTGAAATGTGGATTCTCTGTTAATGGAAACGTTTCTCATGAAACTGAAAACTTTGTTTTAAATAATTCTAAAATAGCATTAAATATTCATGATCTATATCAAAGGGTTGTTGGCTTAGATTCTAATGAACGCACTTTTAAAAGTTTAGGGTGCAACGGTATATTATTGTGCGACGAAGTAGAACAGGTAAAAAACCTTTTTCCAGACACATATTGTAGCAACGATCCACAAAAACTTATCTCAAAAGCCAAAGAAATTTGCTCTCTTGAAATAAATGATTTAAATTCAATGAAAGAAAAAAACAAAACAATTATAAAAAGCAATCACACGTATCTAAAAAGAGTTGAAAAATTTATTTCTTTAAAATGAAAATAACTTTAATAATTCCTAATTATAATAAAGAAAAATTTGTCTTGCAATGTCTTCAAAGCTGCATCAATCAAACTTATAAAAACATCCAAATAATTTTTATAGACAATGAAAGCGCTGATAATAGTTTAGAAATCGTTAAAGATTTCAAAGAACAAAATAAATTTAATTTTATAATAGATACGGCTAAAAATATATATCCCATGTGTTGGGACGAATGCATTGAAAAAGCGCAGCAATATATTGATGGGGATTATTATACAATAATTGGATCTGACGATTTAATAAAAGAAGATTACATAGAAAATTGTGTTAATTTTATTAATTTAAAGAAGCCTTTATGTTTTCAATCTGATTTATTATGGTTTTCAGATCAAAATATATTAAGAATGACCACTCATAGATATTCTGATTTGCAAGAATTTAAAGAACAACTTCTAACAAGATGTTGCGTTCATACTCCAACGGTTTTTTACAAAACTGATTTATTAGAGAAATTTAATTTAAAAACAAATCCTCTTGAATTTTCTGGTGCAAATGACTATGATTTATATTGTCAAATGGCCGATTTGGGCGTGATTGTTGAAAATGCTGAAAAATGGTTAGGGTATTTATATCGAGAAAATGAATACCAATGCACATGGCAAATGCACAGACAACCAGTTAAATATGATTATCTAATACAATCTAAATGGAGGTTAAAATGGAAACTCACAACATGATCAGAACAACTGATTTTAAAAATATAAAAATTTTGATTTCGCAATAACTATTTATGAATTATCTTGTAATAGAAAATAGAAATGAAGGTTTCTTCTCAAATTTCAATTTAATTGTTGGAAGCTTGAGTTCGTTGCATGATTCTGAAATAAAAAATTTCTACTTTCAATGGAACAATCATTTATATCAAGACGACAAAGAAAATTTATTCGATAAATATTTTTATAAACAAAATATAGAAGCCGTTGCTGTTAAATGTCCAAATTCTAATAAATTTAAATTTGACAAAACATGCACCACAGTTGAATTAGCTGTTCATCTCTTTAGTTTTGTTACACCTATTGAGGTATTTAAAAAAATGAATTCTGTATTGAGAATTTATAATTATTTTGATAATGAAATATACAAAAACTGCAACAAGATTTCAGCAAAAAGACCTAAAACTTTAGGCGTTCATGTAAGAGGTACAGATCATGGTAAACATGGAAAACTACTAACACTAGATGATTATTTTTCTAAAATAGACGAAAAATTAAATTATAACTACAATAATTTATTTCTAGCAACAGATGAAACCAAAACAGTAAAAGCATTTACAGATAGATATGGTAGTCTCGTTTTCACTAACTCAGAAATAAAAAGAAGTGAAACTGCACAAGGTATTCATTTTAGTAATTTTACACACAAAGAAAAACTAGCAACAGATGTAATTACAGACGCAATATCATTGGCAAATTGCGAAGAACTTATATTTACAGCTAGCAATGTAGCAGGACATGTATTAATGCTGAATCCAGACATAAAACATGAGCAAATTGATAAACATATTGAGTTCATATAAGGAATTTTCATTAAAATTAGTTTAAACTGCTTTATTGTTTATTTTTTTTCAAACAACACATTAAAAAAATCTTGATGTTTGGAAAAAAGTCTATACAATCAATAAGCAATGAATAGTGATGAGCAATTAGAGAAAATTCTCAACAGTATTTCTTCATATATAAATAATAAAGAAATTCAGAAAAAATGGACCGCTGGAAAAGACTGGGTTCAATATGCTGGACCTTATTTTAATTCTGAAGAATATACAGCTTCGATTAAATCTCTTTTAAATGGATGGCTAGTACTTGGTCAAGATGCTATTACTTTTGAAACTAAATTTCCTCAACATCTTGGAAAAGAATATGGAATACTTACTAATAGTGGAAGTAGCTCTAATTTAATTATGATGTCAGCTTTGACATCAAAAAGATTGAATGGTTTTTCAAAAGGCACAAAAGTTATTACTCCAATTGCTGGATTTCCAACGACTATTAATCCTATATTTCAAGTAGGATTTGAACCATTATTCGTAGATATTGATCTTGATACTTTAAATCTTAATTTAAATCAAGTAGAAGACGCTGCAAAAAAAGGAGCAAGAATAATTACCTTTGCCCATGTTCTTGGAAATCCTCCAAATATGAATCGTTTGATGGAAATTGTAAATCAATATAATCTTGTATTGCTTGAAGATTGCTGTGATGCACTTGGTTCAACTTATGATGGAAAACCGCTTGGAAGCTTTGGAGAACTTGCTAGTTGTAGTTTTTATCCTGCTCACCACATGACCATGGGTGAAGGTGGTTTTGTAGCCTGTAAAACCCAGCTGCAAGAAATCGTCACTAGAAGTTTTAGAGAATGGGGTCGCGGATGTTACTGTGTTGGCAAAAAAGCAAATCTATTAAAAAATGGTTCATGCGGCAAACGGTTTTCTAACTGGCTTCCAGAACTTCCAGATGAAGAGTTTGATCATAAATATGTTTATGATGAAATTGGATATAATTTAAAACCCATGGAACTGCAAGCATCAATGGGTCTTGCTCAGATAACGAAACTTCCTGAAATACACAGACTGAGAAAACGAAATCACGCTTTGCTTTGTAAAGCTTTTAATAAATATGAAGAGTTTTTTATTATTCCAAAAGCTACAGAACTCTCCGATCCAAGCTGGTTCGCTTTTGCCATAACTATTAAAGACAAATCACCTTTTAAACGTAAACATATAGTTCAACATTTTGAAAATTCAAAGATACAAACAAGACCTTATTTTGCTGGAAATATAATGTTACAACCAGCGTATTCAGGAATAATGTCGTCTAAAGATGTTATTGAAAAATTTCCAATTGCCAGAAAAATAACTACAGACACTTTTTTTCTTGGTACAAGCCCAGTAATAACTGTAGAACAAATAGCATACATAGAAGAGAAACTAGATTTATTTTTTAATGAAAACTTTAATTTTAACAGGAAGTGATAATAAAATGTTTGATGTTTTAGATTTGACTTTAAAATCTAAAATTGAATATTGCACGAAACACGGATATGATTTGATGGTTAAAAAACAATGGTCAGATATTACTGAATTAAATTTCAATGCTGAAAAAAATATTGGATTTATTAGAGTTTTTACCGCGTTTCAAATGTTGTCGATTTATGATCTTGTGATGTGGATAGATGCAGACGCTTTTATAACAAACTTTAATTATAAAATAGAAGATATAGCTAATTCAGATCATTGTTTTTTTGTTTCTCGCGACTGGGTATTCGACAAAGACGATATGAACGGAACATTTAACAGTGGAAATTTTATCTTAAAAAAGACTTCACAAACTGAATCTCTTTTTCAATCTTTTGCTCAGGTAAGCCAATCATACTTGAACCATGTAATGCAAGATCAACACGTTTTGAACTATTTATATTTTTCTGGAATACAATTTAAAAATATGAAAATAGTTGACAAAAAGTATTTAAATTCAGTTCCAGAGTTGATGTTTGAAACTGAAACTTGGAAAGGAAGAAAACCGATTGCAAATCCTTGGACAAAAGATTGTTTTATAGCTCATTTAACTGGAGCTTTAAACGAAGAAAGAATTAAAGTTTTCAACAAGATGCAATTAATTTAAATGAAAAATCAAAAAAATTGTGATCTTATAGCAGAATTTTTAAAATCCAAAGGTATAGAACACGCCTTTGGAGTAATAGGTTCTGCTAACTCGTATATTTTTGACTCTATAAATAAATTAAAATATACAAAAATAATTTACGTGCATCATGAGCAAACCGCCGTTATGGCTATGGGGGCTTATTTTAGAGCTTCTGGAAAAATGTCTGTAGCTTTAGTTACTGCTGGTGCAGGATCTTCAAATGCTTTGACTGGCGTTATTAGTAATTGGGCCGACTCTATTCCTGGTTTAATTATTTCTGGACAAGAGCAAGAAAAATTTTTAAAGAGTCATAATAAACTTAGGATGTATGGTATTCAAGGATACGATTCTCCCGATTCTGTAAAAAAAATAACTAAATTTGCTAAAACGATAAATTTAAAAGATGACCTTTATGAAGAGCTTGAAAACGCTTTTTCAATAAGTTCAAGTGGAAGATGCGGACCAGTTTGGCTAGACATTCCATTTGATGTTCAATCCAAACAATATGAAAAAAAAGATTTTTCTTTGCTAGAACAAGGATACAAAAATAAGATTTCTAATGAAGAAATCAATGTTTCTTGTAAATATATTTATGAAAAACTTAAAAATTCACACAGACCAGTTATTATTGCTGGGCATGGCGTAAGAATTTCTGGTGCAAAAAATAAGTTTAAACAACTAGTAGATAAACTAAATATTCCTGTTTTATTAACTTGGTCTGGAATTGATCTTTTACCTGAAAATAATAAACATAACTTTGGTAGATCAGGCATTCAAGGTCAAAGATCTTCAAATTTTATCGTTCAAAACAGCGACTTAGTGATAGTTTTAGGAAGTAGACTTTCTTTACTGCAAACAGGATACGACACAAAAGATTTTGCGCCAAAAGCTGAACTTATAATAAATGACATTGATCTGGATGAAGCTTTAAAAAATAAACGCGAAAAATGCGCTCTGATTACTTTAAATACCAAAGATTTAATTGAAGCTCTTTTAGAACATAATGTTCAAATTGACAACAAATTAGAATGGTTGAATTATTGTCAAAAAATGAAGCTTAAATATCCCAAGTTAATGCCTGAACATAAATCTGACAAATATATTAATTCTTATGAATTCATAGATAAATTAAGTGATGAACTTAATAACAACGACATAATCGTCACAGACATGGGGACTGCTTTATTAAGCGGTCACTATGGAATCAAACTTAAAGAAAACCAAATCATGTTTACCTCTTTAGGTTTAGGCGAAATGGGTTACGCTTTACCAGGAGCTATTGGAGCTTCTTTTACAGATCTAAATAAAAATGTAATTTGTTTAAATTGCGATGGTGGCATAATGATGAATCTTCAAGAGCTTCAAACCATAAAACATCATAAACTACCAATAAAAATAATTATTTTTAATAACGATGGTTATTTAATGATTAAACATACACAAAAAATGCTTTTCAATGGCGTTTACAACGGTGTCAATGCAGATACCGGACTTTCACTTCCTGAATTTGAAAAGATAGCAAATGCTTTTGATTTTTCGTATTTCAGCATAAAAAATTGGGAAGACTACAATAAAAATATTCAATTATTTTTAAACAGTAAAGGGCCAAGTATTTGCGAAGTATATATGGACCCAGAACAAGAATTTATTCCTAAAGTAAAAGGCATAAAAAAACAAGATAATACTATTTTTGCCCCACCCATAGAAGAAATGTCGCCGCTTCTTTCCTATAAGGAAATTGAAGAAAATATGATTTCTGGAGTAAGCGAGAAATCTAAACTAATACTCAGATGAAATTAAGAGCAGGAATAATAGGATCTGGAAACATAGGTACTGATTTATTAATCAAGACTTTAAGATCCACATTTATTACTCCAGTTATTTTTGTCGGTAGACGCTCAGATTCAGAGGGTATAAAGATTGCTAAAAATTTAGGAGTAGAAACCTCTATTGAGGGAATTGATTTTTTTAAAAAAAATAATAATTATTGCGATGTTGTTTTTGATTGTACCGATGCTTTTTCTGCAATACTTAATTACGAAGTTTTTAATAAACAAAAAATTAAAGTAATAGATTTAACTCCCGCTAAAATAGGTGAACTATGCGTACCGCTTATCAATGATGATGCGATATTAAATTCAAATAATGTTAACATGATAACTTGCGGAGGACAAGCATCGATACCATTATTATATTTAATATCTAAATATTGTGAAGATTTAGAATACATTGAAATAGTTTCTCAAGTAGCTTCTAAAAGCGCAGGAATGGCAACAAGAATAAATATAGATGAATACATACATACAACTGAAAAAGCTATAAAAAAATTTACAAGCGTTAAAGAATGCAAAGCTATTATTAACTTAAATCCAGCAGAACCATGCGTAAACATGCAAACAACTATTTTTCTAAAATGTAAAAACATCAAAACTGAAAATTTGCTTTCAGAAATAAATGCTAAAATGAATGAAATTAAAACTTATACTCCAAATTACGAATTAACGTCTTTACCTATAATAAACGATGATATATTCGTTTTGAATATTAAAGTTAAAGGGGCTGGAGATTATTTACCTGAATATGCTGGTAATTTAGATATTATAAATTGTGCTGCATTAAAGATCGCGCAAAAGCTGACATGAAAAACATTATCTTAAGTGATCATACACTTAGAGACGGCAATCACGCCGTATCTCATAAAATTTCTTTATTTCAAATTGAAAAGTATTGTCAATTTGCTGAATCCGCTAATATTCCCATTATAGAAGTAGGACACGGAAATGGTATTGGAGCTTCATCTTTATTAATAGGAAAATCAAACCACACAGATGAAGAAATGATAATTACTGCAAAAAAACATTTAAAAAATACAAAACTATGCGTTCATAGTATACCTGGAATATCTACTATTGAAAAGAATATAAATCCAGCAATAGATCTTGGAGTTGACATTTTTAGAATAGCTTCTCATTGCACAGAAGCTTCCATAACTAAAACTCATATAGAATATTTAAGAAATAAAGGCAAAACAGTTTTTGGAGTTTTAATGATGACTGCGTTAGCAGATGTTTCTACATTAGTTAATGAAGCTAAAAAAATGCAAGATTATGGCGCTGAATGTATTATTATAATGGATTCTACAGGAACGTATACCCCAGAAGAAGTAAGCGAAAGAATAACCGCACTAAAAGATAATCTAAATTTACAAATAGGTTTTCATGGGCATAACAATTTAAGTTTAGCAGTCATTAATTCTATCTTTGCTGTTAAATCTGGAGCTACTATTATAGATGTTTGTATTCGTGGATTTGGCGCTGGCGCTGGAAATACTCAGTTAGAAATAATAATTCCGATTCTATCTAAATATGGATACACAACAGGAATAGATTTTAATAAAGTTATTTTGCATGCAGATAATGTTTTAGACTATTTAATAAAAAATATTCCATCTATCGCTCCTATAAACATTTTAACGGGCATCAATAAAATTTTTTCTGGCTTTGAAAAACCTATAATTAAAGCTTCAAAATTAAACGGAATAGAATACAGCTCTTTAATTTTTGAACTAGGAAATAGAAAGTTGGTAGCTGGTCAAGAAGATTTAATATTACAGATAGCTCAGACTTTAAATAAAAAAGAATAATATGAAAATCGTATATATAACTGGATGTTTAGGTTTTATTGGATCTTATGTTACTAGGCAATGCCTACAAAAAGGTTGGTATGTAAAAGGTATAGATAAAATTACATATGCTGCCAATGAACGATTATTAAATGAATTTAATCAATACAAAAATTTTAATTTTGAAAAATTAGATATTTGTAATTTAGATCGGTTAGTGGAATGCGACTATTTTATTAATATTGCAGCCGAATCACATGTTGATAATTCTATTAGAAAAAGCGAAGACTTTGTTCATTCAAATATAAATGGAGTATTTAATATACTTGAATTACTTAAACTTTATAAAAGACAAGGAATTATAACTCCTGTATTTTTACATTTTAGCACGGATGAAGTATATGGAGATATAGCTGATGGCGAACACTTGGAAACTGATATATTAAATCCTAGTAATCCATATTCCGCTACTAAAGCTGCTGCTGATCAACTCATATTAGCTTGGTCTAGAACATATCAAATTCCTTATGTAATAGTTAGACCAACTAATAATTATGGAATTGGTCAATATGTTGAAAAATTAATACCAAAATCTTGCAAAGCTTTATCTTTAGGCAAAAAAATTCCTCTTCATAATAATGGTACTCCATTTAGAAATTGGCTTCATGCTGCCGATACAGCAAGAGGGGTTATTAAAATAATTGAAAGCGGATCAAAAAATGAAATTTTTAATATAGCTGGAAATTTTGAACAATCGAATATAGTAACGGTTGAAAAAATAATAAAAGAATATTTTGGATATTTACCTGCTGATTACAAAGAGAAGCATCTTGATTTATCCATTAATAGACCTGGACAAGATATTAGATACGCTTTGAACGACGACAAATTAAAAAAATTAGGATGGTATCCACAGTGTGATTTTGATATGGAAGTGAAAGAAATTGTTAAATTTTATAAAGAAAATTTTGTTTGGTAATGAATGTCCTAATTACAGGAACAGATGGCTTCATTGGGAAAAATCTTTTTAATATATTAAAAAGTAATAAAATAAATGTTTTTAAAGAAACTAGAGAAAAGTTAGATTTACATTCATTTGAAAATATAAATTCTTATATCGTTAACAACAAGATAACACATGTAATACATTGTGCTATAAAAGGAGGAAAAAGACTAAATAAGGACGAACCATCTATAGTATATGAAAATATATTAATGTATGAAAATTTAATACAAGCTTGCAAAAATATAAATTCTTTAATTAACATAGCCTCTGGCGCAGAATTTGATAGAAGATTCAATATATTTAACGCTAACGAACATGAAATATATGACAGAATTCCTATTGATTATTATGGTCTTTCTAAAAATATTATAGCGAAAAGAACTTTAGAATGCTCTAATGGAATAAATCTTAGATTATTTGGATGTTTTTATCACAATGAAAGCAATGAAAGATTTTTTAAAAACAACATAACGAGAGCTTTAAAAAAACTTCCATTAATCATACATAACGATATATACATGGACTTTGTTTACATTGAAGATCTTGCACAAAGTATAATTCAAAAAATATTAAATAATGAAATAAAAGATAAAGACATTAATATTTGCTATGAGAAAAAATATAAACTTTCAGAATTAGCTGAAATTATAAATTCAAACTGCAACAATAAAGAAATAATAATTGAAAACAAAAGTTTAAATTTCAACTATACAGGAAATGCATCTAAATTCAAAAAATTAAATTTGATAAGCAATTCAATGAATGATAATATAAAAAATTGCATAGAATCTATAAAAAAGGAAATTAAATGAATATTGTTTTAACAGGAGCTAATGGATTCATAGGTTCTAATTTGATCTGTAAATTCAAAGAAAAAAAATGCAATGTTATGAATCTTTCTTATAGAGAAGATTTTGATATAAATATAAATAAAATTATTGATTTCGAACCCACGATTCTAATTCACTG
>Ga0222714_10005935_pt1 | contig 11485 bp, 22 predicted proteins | sample C33_3DmetaG_FD_165048 | JGI IMG/M metagenome (GOLD analysis project Ga0222714, IMG submission 165048) | Estuarine water microbial communities from San Francisco Bay, California, United States - C33_3D | ecosystem: Environmental > Aquatic > Marine > Unclassified | place: USA: California... | reverse complement strand
CCTCTTTGATGGCAGGGTGAGTCTCAATCTTCTTGTTTACAGCAGCGTCTGGATCTGCAAAGTAATCAATCTCGTCTTCTTTTGTGGCTACCTCTTCCTTCTTAGGTTCGAGTTGTCGCTTGATCAGTTCATCTGCAAGTTTACGAACTTCACCAACCTCTTGGGCTTGCCTACCAATTAGCTTCTCAGCCTCTTGGTGCATGCGAATAATCTCTTTGAGATCTTTGCCCCTATACTTACTAGGTAGTTCCTCTTCAGGTTCTGCCTGTACAGTTGGTTCTGGTTCTGCTACAGCTTCAAGAGTTTGCTCTTCTTGAGTATCTTGAATCTGATCTACTTGCTCGTCATCCTGCTCTTGCGCTTCGATAAAGTTTGCCACATTATCCTCCTGTCCACAATGGATTCTAGGAAATTAAAAATGTCACCTGAAGATCAATCACCATGTTCGGCTTGTCTTTTGTAGGCAACTCTTGTTGCTTCTTCGTGTTTTCTAGCCCATGCATCAGCGGCTGTCGGGAACGATCCTGAGACCCCTTCGAGCTTAATTCTGGGTGACGAGATAATACGAGAAGCGTCATTTCGACAATGAGGACAGGTTATAACTCTTTCCTCTTCATCGATGTACTGCTCTGTTATGTGTCCTTTAGCACACAAAAACTCATAGTATCTATACATTCAATTGCTCCCATGCGGTTTCAGACTCACGCTTGAGATTGACAATCCAGTACAGAATATCTAGTTGCCCTTTACGCTTGAAGAGTTCCTCAGCATCTTTAATGTCGAGCACCTTCTCATAATTGGCAATTATACTTTCAACATCTTCAATGAAATCCAACCAACCTTGGGAGGACATCATCTCAAACCTTGCTTCATAATATTCTTGTAGGGCTTTATCCATGCGGAGTCCTTTGTTAAGATACTTATATTATACCATAAAATATAATGTTTGTCAAGTCCTAGATCAATTAGTCATCTGTTTGTCAACTATTTTCTCACGAACTTGGATATCTTTTTCTTTCAGCATCAGGTCAGCAACCTTAGCCCTGCGGTTAAATTCCTTCTCTCCCTCGTCTGGAAGGTCTCTGGCAATGCTCGATAGCACTTGAGCACGCATCTGCTCAGGTAGAAGCTGGGCTTCCACAATAAGCTTCTGTGCTCTGGCTTGTGCTTCTTGAGCGTCAGCCTGAGATTCCAGTGCCTGACCTTGAAGCTGAGCGATCTGAGCTTGGATAAGTGCCATCTGCTGTTGCATCTGAGCTTGTTGAATCTGCTGTTGTTGGGGGTCTGGCTGGGTCATTTGGGTCAGAGCAGCAGACAACTCTTCTCGGTTCGATAAACTTGACGATTCGACAATTCCCTTGAGTACCAAAGGCACTACAGGAGACTCAGGTCCAAGGGTCTGGAGAAGCCCAATGAATTGCTGTTGCTCGTACTCCCTAGCTACCATACCAATAGAAGCTACAGGGATGAACTTAAAGTCACGAGAAGGGTAACGCTCTGGGTCAAACTGCATGTAGCGGTAGGCAACCTTCTTGACCAGAGGGATCATTACATCTTCTTGGAAGTTTGTAAGCTGCTGCTTGTTCTTCTTGACGATGGCAGACATAGCAATCGACATTCCCATGCCACCACCTTGGTTAGAAGCTGCAGCACGAGTCAGTTCTGCTGAGTCCATCGTACCAGTAGCCTGAAGAAGCATAGCTTCGAAGCCCTTGGCAGTCTCATAGTTGGCAGCGTCTAGCGTACCAAACTTAAATGGCTGCAGGATCTCGTTGGGATTACCATTGGTCAGGATAGTTTTACCCGGACGAACCTCAAACTTCACACCTCGAGGTAGGCGAGTAGCGTCAACACCCATCATAGGTACAGTGGTCAGAGCCAAAGAGTCTAGATGGCTACGCATCTGAGCGTCAATAGCCTTTTGCATGTTATAACCCTTCTGAACTGTACCAACACCCCAGAACATTCCGGGTACAGTCTCAGGTCTGTAAGCTACAACTGGACGATCCTTCATCATGTATGGGTTTTCTTCAGCCTTAAGTAGCTTTGACCCATTGGCAATAATGATAACAGCCTCAACAAGGTCAGAAACATTACCCATTACACTGTTTTCTTCGAAGAGATCTACTACTTCGGTCCCCTCTGTGTCCAAGTTCTTGAGGTATTCACGAGGAACCAGACCATAGTAACGCATAATGCGTACCTTATCGTCCTGATAGATAGAATCTTGCTGCGTAGGCTCAAGATCAGTGTCATCATAGTAAGGTTCTACCTCTACTTTCCTGTAGATTCCATCCTCAATACCCTTAACAATCTTGTGAAGAGACACATACTCCTCAATTGCTACACCCATAGCCTCTTCAATCTCTTCAGCATTGGGGTCAATCAGGAAGTTACGGGGGTGGACAGCTTTAAGAGTGACAGAAGTCCTATCAACTTCCTCAACTCCTACCGCTGCAGTCATAGATCCGGGGATTGGACGCATAGCAGGGCGAGTTTCTAGTACACTCTTGATCTTAATCTCAGCAATACCAGTACCAAAGATCTCGCCAGTCTTAACCATGCGGTTAATTTCTTTGTTGTACTTGTCTTTCTTCATGTCTTCATGAAGCTGAGTCTTAGTCATCTCTACATCCATAGAGTTTTGCTGGTCTTGAGCGTCATCTTCGATGTCAAAGAACTTACCATTGGCTGATAGACCCTCGATAGTCTCAGCAACTTTGTTATCTACAGCTTGTCTGATAGCAGGAGTAACAATTCTAGCACGCTCAGTCTCTCGAGTCTTGTCCTCATCAGCCCAGATACCATAGTAAAGACGCTCGTACTCGTCCCACTTAATCATGTAGTTGGTGTCTCGCCACTCTCTCCAGCGATCAGTATGGTCTACAACAAAGGCTACTAGCTCTTTGTCTGCTTCAGTGACGGTGTCTTCTTTAAAATCAGCCATTACGGTCTCCTAAAAGGATCAATGTAAGATAGTTCATCAGGGGCTACCTCTCTTTGAAAGAAGTCTGTTGTCACATCGTCTTTCCCTAATGTCTCTAAAAAGTTTCTATTATCGACTTTGCTTCGAAATGGTAGCTCTTCTTTTGCTGCCATCTTCTTAAACAAAGGATCTTCGAATCGTAACTGAACATTTCTAGCTTCAGCTTCGCCATACTCTTTAAGATACTTAGCCTGAGCGTCCCTAGCCTCTGCTTCAGTGTAATTCTTTTTATCTTTAAGATAGCTTTTCCAGTTACCGCCTTTAAGAAAGTTTTCTATTTCTTGAACATTGTGCTGTGCTTCATGCAAAGTAGTAGAGATAGAGTTAATTGGGTTCTTAAAATCTTTATGTGCAGTGTTTAGTTCAATCACACCTGAGTCATAATAGTAAGCACCACGAGCAGTGCTCTTAGGTTTATTAACCAAACGAATGGTAGTATCTTTTAACTGAGGATAAAAATCATAGATCAAAGGATGAGACAACAAATCCCCTGCCTTCATCTCAGTGTTATTTGGTAGTTTAAGAATATCTTCCTTTAAGAAAGCACCAGTGTCTGGTATTTCAAACCTAAGTTTATTATCTTTACCAAACCAGAACCCAGTCTGCTTTAATTGCTCTGTATCGCTAACGCCTTTGTCTTTAAGTTCTTTGGCTTTACGAATACTACCTTCAATAATATCTATCTGCTCGTCTGTTGCTTTAGTAGTGATGTAGTTCTTTAGTGCGGTGTTGCCACCAACCATCATCATAATGTTCTCAGGTTCCTTTGCTGCTTCCTTAGTAACCCTACCAAACATACCGCTAACCTCTGGAGCATATTTAGCCAAGCTAGGAACAAAAGGTAATAGTCCTGCAGCAGCAAGAACAGAGTCGGTATACCTTCCCTTACTAGCGTAGTCTACTGCTTCAACACCAGCTTTGATATCTCCAACAATAGGAGTAAGATCCAAAGCTAGATTGGCTCCAGTTGGTAAGGATTCGAATAGACCTTTTGGTTCCATATTAATATCCTGTGATAGCGTCTAAGGGTTCGTACTCATCATAATACTCGTCTAACTCAAATGGTGTGGTAGAGATATGAGTAATCAAACTCAGTGAGTCTACCATGTCATCATGCACGCCTCTGGTTGGAAAGTTAAGCAACTCATCCTTGAAGTCTTTGTTCCAGTCAGCTTCCCTTAGAACAATTCCTTTATGCTCGAACCTTCCCTGCAATGCACCAATAACTTTATCCACCTTACTCTTGTTACCAAGAATCACTTCTTCAATCCTTGGAAACACACCAGTACTTCTCATCATCTCTTGCATGTAGGGAGTGATAGCTCTCTTAAGAGTACCCTTCTCAATTCCTACGATGCTAACATTGTAGATCTGACAAAGCTTCAGAATCCTCTCAGAGGTTTCCTTGATATCCCATCTACCAGCTTCAATCTTATCTACCCACCATCCACCTTGATGGACTCTAACCACAGAGATAGCAGTTCTATCCAGATACTTCTTCTTATTCTCTTGTGATAGGGCTACACTCTCAAAACCAGCAAGGTCAACACCAATAAAGTAAGTACCGTCACTAGGCTCTTCATCTTTATCCTTAACTACTATCCACTCTTCTTTGAACAGCTCTGACTGCGGAGCTTCAAAGCTAGCCATAAACTCTTGCCTGAAAGCAAAGGAAGACATCGATGCTTTGGCAATCTCAATCTCTTCTGGATCTAAGAGGGGATTGTCAAGACTGGTAAAATGCCACGCCTTCCAATCGCCCTCTCCCTTCTGACCCATCTTGTACAGATCGTAGAAATGATTACGACCTTTAGGTGTTCCAATAAATATTGCTTTACCTTTTAAGTCTGCAAGCGCAGGTCTTAGAATCTGCTCGAATACTTGTGGCTTGATGTCAGCGTACTCATCCAACACCAAGAACTTCAGTGCTACACCTCGCATGGTCTCTGGTCTGTCTGCACCTTTTAAACTAATCGTAGAACCATTAACCAACTTAATCTGCATGTTGTTTACATGACTACCAGAGATTACTGGATGCGCTAACTCCAACAACTGCTGCCACATAATATCTCTGGCTTGCTGCTGAGTTGGAGCTACATACCAGACATGACCCTTATCTGCTTGCAGTGCTTCAACTATCAATGCCCATGCTGCCATCCTAGACTTACCAGTCCTTCGACCAGCAGCGATAACCTTAAACCTTACAGGATCTGACCAGACCTCTTGCTGCCAAGGTAGTAGCTGTATCTTAAGATCCACTACCGTTGCTCCTCGTAATCTACATCCTCATAGTCTTCGCTCGTACCTTCTGACTCGATCACTGTGGACCCACCAATGCCAGAAATAGAGATGTTGATTGCGCCTCGACCTGATCCCTTTTCCTTTTCAAAATAACTGATAGGTAACAATCTATCGACACACATCTTAAGACATGCTACCTGATCCTTGTCCTCATCATTCAAAGCTTTCCTAATAATCGTTTCGATTACTTTGTCACCAGTAGTAGCTAACAATCTGGCATGGAACTCTTTGATCCTCCCAGCCTCACCGGGAGGTCTGCCACGAGTTTCCCTCTTCTTCTTGGCAGCGATAGCCGACTTCTTGGGTCTGCCACCCTTGCCCTTGGGTTTAACTACAGAGACAGCACTCTCTGTAGGAGCTTCACTTCGTGAAGAGGACAAAACATCCTTGATTACTTCTTCTTTTATATTTATGGACACTTAAGTGTTTCTCCATCTTTAGAGTATCTTCTAAGTATCTATGCAGACTGTAAGTAGAAGTATATTATTTATGATTATTATATTTATGAGTACTTAGTCCCTGCATAGTATCTTTAACATGCATTTATTATAGCATATTTTTACTAAAAAGTCAAGTCTTTTGACTATAAAGATCCTACTTCGTAGTGCACAGACTCTTCAGAGGTTGCACTGTTTCTGTGCAGATCCTGCTTCGCAGTGCTCGGAGTCCTCTTCATTGATCTTATTATACTTTTTTATATATTGATCATTTATTGACCAGTGCTATTTAGCTCTTTTTTGTAGCTGCTAAGCAGGATACAAATACAGACTCAAGAGTCTAGCCCACCCCCTATGCAAGATCTATGCCAAGTTTCTAGAGACACTACAGAGTCTAGGGGAATGAGGGTGTAGTGCACCACTTTAGAGCATCAGAGACTATGCACTACTATGGTGCAGTGTTAGGGTTTCTACCTAGAAATGTTGGCATGTTTTTTGCTATCTATTATTAAATATATTTATATTTTTACAAACCACTGTATTTTTATACATTAGGGTTTCTACCTATTGATTATTGCATTGCAACATAGGCACAATGGGAACCATAGCAAGACAGTAGTACGAAGTAGATAGTTATCTAGGTTTTTCCCTAGTAGACAGTAGGTAGAAGTGTGTTATTCTGTAATTGTAGTCTTCACTAACTTTATAGGGAGTATTGCATCATGACATTCGATTTTGCACTCAAGGCAGACAATCTAGCAGAGATGGAAGTAGCATGCAATTATCAGGCAGTAGGTATCATTAAGGATTGTCTTAGGTCTTTGACTAGTGACAATCAGATGGAAGAGTTTTTAGATAGTTATCTACTCGCTCTGATGTCTTATGGAGAGACTGAGAAGGAAGCGAAGAATTATCGTTCTCGAGTTAAGGCTATTCTCAAGACTTGGAAGGATGATGACAAGCGAAACTCTGTCCTTAACCAGCAGACTAAATCAGTCCAGTTACTGGCGAAGCATGCTAGGGGTCTAGACAAGCCTAGTGAGTCCAGTAGTGGGTCTGCTGAGTCTGATACCAAGACAGAGAAACTTCTGAGTCTAGGGGATATCTCTGCAGAGTTAGACAGACTGGCGCAACATCTCCAAGCGCATGGTCTAGCAGAGCAAGCGCAGAGAGTGCTAGTTATCTCTAACGAGATCCTCGAGCCTGAGATGGAACCAGCCACAATCTAACCATACTGATGAGTCCTAGTGGACGAAACCCTCAAAACATCGAGGGTCTATGGTAAAACCCTACACTTTGTAGGTTATCATTGACAAACCTAGTTTCTGTGGTATGCTGTACTCGTAGTCTGAAGTTAGAAGTAAATAGATAGTTATCTAAACTTTTAAAAGGATTATCATCATGCGTATTATCAAAGTCTCTATTAAATTCGATCGTATTCTCTCGAATCGTGGCGGTAGGTTTCTTACTGTCTACAATGGCAAGGGAGAAAAGATCAACGGAAAAGTCTTGACAACCCGATTGTTTTGGGCTAAGGTACAGCATGCTCGGACTGGCAAGACTGAGTGGGTTAAAAATTACAAACTAGACTTGGTTGTTGCAGATCATTCGGTACACTTCTAAATAGATAGTTATCTAGGTCACGAAGTGACCCCATTATAGAATAAGACTTCTCTATAGTGGGGTTCTTCGAACCTAGATCCAACCTAGGGAGATTGTCATGTCTAAGTATAACGGGTACAAGAATTGGAATCATTGGAATGTTAGTCTATGGTTACATAACGAAGAGGTATTGTATCGTGACATGCTAGAGGTATTGTCTAAGCATAAGAACAAAACTAATGCTGCTCGTGAATTGTTGACAAACTTTAGAGACTATGGTATAACAAGCACACCTGATGGTGCACCATACTCTGTGTCTAGTATTCGTACTGCTATGATTGGATTGGAATAGATATGTTATCTAAGACTTCTAAACTAGGTTGTTTGTCTTGGTCACTCCAAGCATTCGAGACTTGTCCCGGATCTGTGTCTGATGGGGAGGTTGTAGATGCCTGTAAGTTTTGCTATGCTAGGACTGGGCTATACAATATGCCTGATGTTAAGTCTCTTCGTGCTCGTAATAAAGAGGATTGGCAAGAGGAAGATTGGGTCTCTCGTATGGTAGATAGACTATCTAAACAGACTCACTTTAGATGGTTCGATAGTGGAGACATGTATTCATTGTCCCTTGCAGAGAAGATTCTAGATGTTATGAGACAGACTCCTCATGTTAAGCATTGGTTACCTACTCGAATGTATAAGTTTGAGAAGTTTAAACCTGTGTTATTTGATATGATGAATCTAAAGAATGTCTGTGTTAGATTCTCCAGCGACTCAGTCTCAGGGGAAACCATAACTGCACCAAATAGTAGCACGATCACGCCAAGGGCTGGCATGGGTATAGGGTACGAGTGTCCAGCATATAAGCAGGGAGGCAAGTGTTTGTCCTGTCGTGCATGCTGGGATAAGGCAGTGCCTGTGGTATCCTATCCTTACCATGGTAGGTCACTGGCTAAGGTTATTAAGATTGCTAGCAGTAGATAATTATCTAAGGATTAATTATGTTGACAGAAGAAGACTACAAAGAAGACATGCTGGCGTTTACTTACTTTGACATCATAGACTGGGTGCTTATACATGCAGACTCTAAAGACAATGGCGAGGTAGTATTTAAATCAATGAAGAATGTAGAACAATTCTCTAGTGACTTGATGAAGTCTTATGATATGAAATTTAAGGGAGACTATTACTAATGTTTACACCACAAGAATTGTATGCTCTGCTTGACAATGCAGGGGTAGAGTACGAGGTAGTCGAGATGTTCGAAGGTATTCGTGTGTTCAGGATTGAGGTAGAAGAAAAGGTAGAAGAACATGAAGACTGAATATACAGTAGAAGTCTGGAAGAAAGATGGACGATATAAGTCTGGTTGTGTTTTGTTTGGTAAGTTTGACTTCGTCCTGCAGGATAGAGATGAGCTAGATAGAATGGTGCACTCTATGTATGGTGAGGATTCTAAGTTTACTTGGAAAATCTTCGAGACCTTTGTAACTAGAAAGCACCTACTTACTGGTGAAGAGTTTCGGGAACGATATGACACACCATATTATTGCAGTCCCAGCAGTGAAACCTTTTGGAGTTCATGATGAAAACTATTATTCATGTTAACCAGCATGTCATTAAGAAGAACAGGTCTACTGGTTCCAATGATCCTGTCTTGACAGTGAAGACATACAAGAGTAATATGTACGCACACAAGGTAAAGATTCATGGTGACTCAGAGATTGTTTACAGTCCTGAGAAACCTCTGTCTTGTGGTGCACATGTATGGATTCAGACTGACTCAGAGGTGGAGGTAATCGCATGATCGAAGTAAAGTACACACCAGTAGCAGATAAGTTTATTAATAATAATGTACTGGACTATTTAATTAACAAGCATGGCTTGACAGATGATTTCGGGTATGTTACATTCCATGAAGTAGATGACCTACTATGTTTCGTTGAAGATGTTATGAAATCAATTGGAGATAAAGATGAAGACTAATGATCTAAAGCGTGGCTCTCGTGTTATGCTGGCTAATGGCTGGGCAGCAGATATCATGGACAACATGAAAGGTAACACACGACTGGCTAAGGTGTATGGTTTCGAGACTGAGATTGGTTCTGTCTACTCTCATGACATCGTATATGTTATGATTGGTGGTGAGCCTATCCCTATCGAGCACACCAAGGAACAACTTAAACTCAAGGATCAGATCGAGAGGATCTTTAATTAGATAACTATCTATGACTACACTTACATATGAGCAGTACGATGAACTATTCGAGCGACTCGACAGAGTTAAACAAGTAGCAAAGGATGTATATTCTGAAAGGGTATTCTGTGCACATGAAATCTCTAGACTACTACAGAACATGGATGATGACGGGTGTCTGTGGTTATCTCCAAAGGATGTTAAGGATCTTGTTTCCCTAACCAAGGTAGACTACATAGACTGGGAGTCAATGTAATGGCATGGTGGTTAATCTTATTTGTTATGTGTATCTACGCAACTATAGCAGTGATGGAGTTCACCAATGGTAATATTCCTATGGCTATTACTTTTGCTGGCTATAGTTTTTCTAATGTGGGATTAGCATGGCTGTCACTGAAAGGAATATCATGAGTAAAACTAGGTTTGATCTTGAGCAAGACCTGCTCTCCCTTAATAGTACTACTGACGATCTAGATAACTTTCTTCAGATGTACTATGATGCACCAACCAAGATGACTGAAGATGATATCTATAATTATGTATTCGGTATTCGTAATGTACTGAAGCTTCGCTTCGAGAAGGCATGGGATACTTATCTTCAGCACTTCGAGTTAGATGCATACGCTAAGAATAATATTGCTGGTTATGCACCAGTGATTCGTCCTTACGATACCAATGCAGCATTAGATAGTCTAGCTATTAAGAAGGAAGTAGCATGACTGACCTACGCAAAGCAGCAGAGCAAGCGTTGAAGGCTTTAGAGATGACAAAAGTAATATTTGAAGCAGAAGGGAAAAATTTTGGATTGTCACGAGTAGTTAAAGCCGCAGAAGCACTACGCCAAGCACTAGCGCAACCTGTTGATGCAGCCATAGTCGCTGAGGTTGGGATATGGGGCGAAGAACTAGCAGTCAAGTCTTACTGCGGGGACAAGCCTAACTACTGCACACCTGAACAAGAGCCTGTTGGTTGGGGATCTTTCTTCTTCTCGGATGACAGCAATCCTCACGATCATGTGGATACAGTTACTAATAGCACCAACACAGTGCAGAATCCTCACAAGCATAAGGAAAACAAATGACTGATAATGTACGAATTGTTTGGCACACTGTTGACATGGAAGACAGGGTTGCATACATGGCACGAGTGTCTAACCCTGAGAACCAAGACAACTCTAGCTGGGTGAAGCTGATCAAGTATCTCATCAAGCATAAGCATTGGTCTCCATTTGAGATGGTCAATGTCTGCTTTGAAGTTGAGTGTACTCGAGACATAGCACGACAGATCCTGCGTCATCGTAGCTTTACATTCCAAGAGTTTAGTCAACGCTATGCTGATCCCTACGACTTCGAATACTTTGATCCTCGATTCCAAGATCCTACTAACAGGCAGAGCAGTCTACCCTGTGAGGACAAAGAGTTGATTAAGATCTGGCATGAGAAGCAGAACGCTGTGATCCAGTTCACCAACACTGTCTATGAGTGGGGTAAGAACATGGGCATTGCCAAAGAACTACGAAGGAAAGTATTGCCTGAAGGATTGACAATCAGTAAACTGTACATCAATGGTACACTGCGTAGCTGGATTCACTATGTGCAACTACGCTGTGGTGTAGAGACACAGCAAGAACACAGAGAGATTGCACTTGCAATTCGTGATAAACTTGTTACACTATGTCCTAATGTAATGGAGGCGTTGTATGATTAATCGACATGGATCTGCTCAGGATCGTGGTAGTGCTGATGCTTACTATGGCAGAGCACCTGACCCACACTACTATCTTGGTGACACCTACACCACCAAGCGTATAGGCAAGGAGGACATGACAAAAGAAGAGATAGATAGTTATCTATTGGGTTACAATACAGAGACTGATCGTAAGGATTGGGGTAACTGGAACGATGACCTGCTCTTCGATCAAGTAGAATATGAACGACAAGATTGAGTCACCCTGTAGTTTAA
>Ga0222714_10005934_pt1 | contig 11485 bp, 7 predicted proteins | sample C33_3DmetaG_FD_165048 | JGI IMG/M metagenome (GOLD analysis project Ga0222714, IMG submission 165048) | Estuarine water microbial communities from San Francisco Bay, California, United States - C33_3D | ecosystem: Environmental > Aquatic > Marine > Unclassified | place: USA: California... | reverse complement strand
GATGCCGATGCCGCCGACGATGCCGCCGACGATGCGCGACGACCACCCGCGCGCGCGCGACGGCGCGACGCGGCGCGTTCGGGCGCCCATCGAATCCGCGCGCTCGACGACGCCGACGCGCCGGTCGCGACCCGAGCGCTCATGGAGGACGCACCAAAAAGTGGATAACGTCGGCGTCGATCGCGCCCGACGTTGGCGGTTCGCGGCGCGGTGTGCGCGCGCACGGCGCGCGCGTACGGCGCGCGCGCGTGACGCGGCGGCGATCGGCGCCGGGCGCGCGCGACGTCGGCGGCGGTCGCGGCGTCGGCGCGCGTTGGAGCTCGCGCGGTGCGACTGGGTGCGCTTTTTGGGCGACGACCTGTGTGTGCGCGCGGACGACGACGACGACGGCGTCGACGGTGGGTGGCGTGGTGAGTGCGCGCACGGAGAGGCGATGGCGCGTCGGTGTGCGCGTCGGTGTGCGCGTCGGTGGCGCGAGGCGGCGGCGCGGCGCGAGAGGCGCGAGAAGCGCTGGGTGACGAGGACGATGCGCGCGAGCGCGGCGATGCTGGGCGCCTCGGTGCGCGCGTACCTCGCGGTGCGAACGCGCGAACGGTGCGATGCGCGCGGGTTCGATGTAGTGCGATGCGCGCGTCCGCGAGTGTCGCCGTCGCGCGCGGCGCAGGCGACGCCAAAACGCGAATGCGATGCGCGCGAAAAGGAGAGAAAAAAAAAGTTCCGCCGAAAAAGTTCCGCCATTCGTCGACGCACCGCCGCCGCCGCCGCCGCCACCACCGCCGCGCCATCTCGTTCGTCGCGCATTCGTGTTCGCCATCGTTCGTCATGTCTCGCACGCTCGCCCTGTTCGACGTCGACGGCACGCTCACCGTCCCGCGCAAGGAGGCGGACGACGTCATGAAGGCGTTCATGCGCGCGTTGAAAACCAAAGTCACCGTGGGTATCGTGGGCGGATCTGATTTAGTCAAGATCAGCGAACAGCTCGGCGAGGGCGCGGAGAAGGAGTACGACTATTTGTTTGCCGAGAATGGGCTCGTGGCGTTCAAGCACGGGGAGTTGTTGGCGAAGCAGAGCTTGAAGGCGTTTCTGGGCGAGGACAAGTTGAAGACGTTCTTAAACTTTGTGTTGCATTACGTTGCGGATTTAGATATTCCCATCAAGCGAGGGACGTTTATTGAGTTTCGTGCGGGTATGCTGAACGTGTCGCCGATTGGACGTAATTGCAGTCAAGAGGAACGGGATGAGTTTGAGCGTTTCGACAAGGAGGCGGGCGTGCGGGCGAAGATGGTTGAAGTGTTGCGCGAAAAGTTTGCCGATTATGGCTTGACGTACTCCATCGGTGGGCAAATTTCGTTCGATGTGTTCCCACAAGGTTGGGATAAGACGTACTGCTTGCAATTCGTCGAGAAAGATTTCGATGTCATTCACTTTTTTGGCGACAAGACGTACAAGGGTGGCAACGACCACGAAATTTTCGAGAGCGAAAAAACCATCGGTCACACGGTGACGTCGCCGGAAGACACCAGAAAGCAAGTCACCGAACACATTCTCGATAAGCTCTAATTCCTGCGCTACGTGTTGAAGATTTTGTTAATATACAACAAGACTTGTGTATTCATTCGCTATCGCTATGGCTACGCGCTTTTTTCCGAGGCGCGTCTCGACCGCTACCAAAAGTCTAACCCACCGGCGTCTTCCCATCACCATCGCGCGTGGATGATAAATACGCATCGATTTCACCACTCTTCATGAGCTTCATCGCCTTGAACGCGACTTCGCGCTCTTTGAAACTCGCCGCTAAGATATCCGCGCCGCTCGAGCCAAACGTCCCGCTCGAAGGCGTCGCTCCGAGCGAACGCGCGCTCACTGGAATCACCGGCATCGACAGCGCCGCCGACGCCGACGCTTCTTGACGCGCGCGCACATGTGACACATCATTCCCTAATGTCTGCCGTGACCCGTTTGTCGTCGTCGTCGTCGTCGTCGCCGTCGTCGCGCGTCCTTCGCGCCCGAGCGTCCCCGACGCCGCGCGCAACGGATTCAACCCTTCCTCAATCTCCGTCGCCACGCCCCTAAGCTCGCGCATCGACGCTCGAATATCCGCACGTATCGTTCCCACGTCCGCATCCGCCGCGGCGCGCTCAAACGCGCGAGACGCGTGCGTGACGTGCGATACCGCGCGACCGGCGATTCGACCAAGAAATCGCGCCACGAGCGGCACGTCTTTCGGCCCGAGCGCGAGCGCGCCCGCGCCCAGAACCACCACCAACGTCGTCGTGCTCACGCCAAACACCATCGTCGTCGTCGTCCGCGATTCGCCGCGCGCGCACCGAGCGTCGACTGACCGCGGCGCGTCGGCGAATGCCGCACTCCAGAGCGCGTCATCGTCATCATCACCATGCGCCGCGCGGCGCGCCTCGGCGTCGCCGCGCGCGCGCTTCTCGCGCTGCTCGCGATCGCATCGAGCGCGGTATCGCCCGCGCGCGCGGCGAGCGACGCGATAGACGTCGCGCTCACCGCGCACTGGCGCTCGACGTCGCGCGCGCTCGAGGCGCTCGAAGCGGTGGCGGATGCGACGCGCGGGGCGGGGTTCTGGCCGCTCGTGCGCGCGCTCGACGCAGACGCAGACGCGGACATCGATGCGGACGCGTGCGAGGCGTACGTGCGCGCGCGGGCGAGGGCGTTCGTGCCGTCGGCGGCGGCGGCGCGGGTGATGGAGTTGGCGTTGGGCGCGCGCGCGTACAGTCCGCGGCTCGAGGCGTTTCGCGCCATGGGTGACGCCGCGACGCGCGATGGCACGGATGGTGACGGCGCGCGCGTGGCGTGTTGTCGCGTTCAAGTGGGTGATGACGTGTTTACCGAAGTTGAGGCGTTGGTGGCGGCGATGGATGGATTGATTACGCGGGCGCGAGGCGAGCCGTTTGCGCGGACGGAGCGGGACCACGCGTACGCGACGTTCGACGACGCGTTACCGACTGCGGTGTTGTATGCGTCGCCTGGGACGGCGTGCTTTAGTGCGATGCATGATGCGTTAGCAAAGGCGAGCGATTCGAGGGTGTTGAATTACGTACTACGCCCGGTGTTATTCGACGCGTCGTGCGCGAGAGCGAATTCGTGCGCGGCGTCGGGCGTCGACGGGAAGCTTCTACGGCTTTCTGGGTTTGGGATCGAGCTCGCGGTGAAAAATATGGAGTACAAGGCGATCGACGATTCCAAGATTAAGAGCGAGGGCGACGAACAAGAAGATGAAGAACACGAAGACGAAGACGCCAGAGCGAGTAAAGACGTCTTCGCGGACGAACCCGTCGCCGGTTTCAATTTTGCCACCCTCGCCGCGCGTTACCCAGAATCAACCGACGCTCTCAAGTTATTTCGTGATGACATGAAAACAAAACTCTCCCTTGCATCAGACGCGCCGCTCAAGGTGTGGGACATCAAAGATTTGGGCATACAAGCGGCGCAACGCGTAGCGCTCTCGAGCGACCCCATCGGCGCGTTGGTAGACGTGTCCCAAAACTTCCCATCCCTCGCCGACAGCTTGTCGCGCATGCCGATCGATAAGACGTTCGCCAAGGAAGTGCGTCGAAATCATCGAAAGATGCAACCTGGTGGATTGGTCATGTCGCTAAATGGCGAGCAGCTCGAGCTCGACACCGTCGACGTGTACGCGCTCGTGGAGAGCATCGCCAAGGAGGTAGGAGTGTACGAAGAGCTCGTGCATTTAGGACTCCCGAGCGCGATAGCGAAAACCTTACTGCGCATACCAAAGAAGGAGAATCAGATGAAAATTAATACTGACAATTGCGAGTCGATTGTGTTTTATAACGACGTGGAAAAAGATCCCAAGTTTGAGCGATGGTCAAAGGATGTCAAACACCTCGCATCGCCGAGCCCGGGTGGATTCCCGCGTGTTCGACGCAATTTGTACACAGTTGTAGCAATTCTCGATCCCACCGATCACGGTACGTGGGACATGATCGATATGATGGATCAGATGGTCGAAGCGCAGATGCCTATTCGCATGGCGCAGGTGGTCGTGACGGGTGCGCGCGACGACACAGTGTCGATTCGGATCGACCCTTCCGACGCGAAATTCGGCGAGCGCGTCGCTTTAGCGGCAAGTTATTTAATGCGCGCACATGGCGCCGAAGCTCAGCGCGATTTCCTCAGTGCGATTTCTATGAATCGCCAGATGCTGTCTGAGCCGAGTTACTTTGCGCCCGCCACGTACGCTCCGCCGACGTGGGCGCTCGCGAGACAAGTACTCGTCACAATACTGAGCCAACTCGGCGGCGTCGACGGAGACGTCGAAGCGTTCATCGCGTCTGCTATCGAATCTACCACGCGCAACGACGCCTCGCGCGAGCTCGAGCACGTTCGGAGAGACATGTCCAGAAAAGGCTTGAACGCTCCCTCGGTGTTGCTCAACGGTGAGTACGTGCGGGACGTCGTGGCACGGGCGCACGGCGCGACGCTCGCGACAATGCTCAATCACCACTTGCGCCTTGAGATGTCACGCGTGAAGACGATGTTCACGCAAGGTGAGTTTGATGGCGTCGATGACGTCAGCGCCGTCGTCACGCGCGGCGCAAGCGAAAAATATGTCCCATGGATTTTAGACGAAGCCGAGAATCCGCCTGTGTACTCCGCGCCCGTGCCGTATGACGTTGAGCGCGTTTTAGACTCGACGTTCGCATCAGCGGGCGACGCGGAGGAAATCAAGCCCATGTCAATAGTGGTCATCGCCAACGCCGATACGAAGAGCGGCGCGCGGTTGATTGCGGAAGTCTCAAAGTACGCATTGAGCGACGCGGGCTCGGCGGCGCGGTTCACCGTCGCGCATCCAGGTGGTTCGGCGCCGCTCGCTGGCGAACGCGCGAGGGCGGTGCAAGCCGCACTGCGTTTGCCTTCACGGCGTGCAAAGATTCCATTGTTTTTTAGCGAAATTTGCGGCAACGGGGTCGACGCGGATGACGCGGCGACATCTGTTGGATTGAACGCGGCCGATTTTAAGCGCTTGATGGACGACGACGACGGCGCGGACGAGATTTCTCAAGCGCACGCGCGCCTAGTGGCGCATTATGGTATCAAGAGTAAGTGCGCAGTCATCGCGAATGGCCGCGTGCTCGACTTGACATTTCGTCAATGCGAGATGGACGCCGACGATTTCGCGGTATTCGTGGCGGTTGAGATGGAGCAGCGTTCGAGTGAGATTTACGCTCTTGTGATGAAAAAGGTACACGCGGGTGAGTTAGACGCGGAATTGGGCGCGGTTTCAAGAATCGTCTCTCGCGCCTCAGCCATTGTCGCGGTCAAGCAAGCGAGCTCTCCACGAAAGCGAAGCATAATGAGTCTCGAAAACATGGCTAAAGACGCCAAGCGAACGGCATTCAAGTCCGGCACGGGCGCTGCGGTGGAGATTGAAGCCATCCTTGATCCGCTGAGTAAAGAGGCACAGCGCGTGGCGCCCGTGCTGGCGCTTCTCCGCGACAGGTTGTCAGAGGACGTGTGCATTCGAGTCATTCTAAATCCTCGCGTAAATCTCGCGGATTTGCCGTTGAAGTCGTACTATCGTTACGTCGCCCCTCCCGAGTCGTTCAGCGAGTCCCCAGGGGCGCACATAACGGATGTCCCGACACACAAAACGTTGACGATGCATGTCGATTTCCCAGAATCATGGATGGTCACCACACACAAGGCGACGTACGATTTGGACAACCTCATTCTGAAGGACGCCAAAGATCGCGTCATTCACGCAGAGTATAGGTTAGAATCAATACTCGTCACGGGGCACGCGAGCGACGAACGTCACCAGCCCGCACGCGGGACGCAGATGATCCTCGAGGATGACAATACGCGCGCCACGCCAGGAACAATCGTCATGGCGAATCTTGGATACTTTCAGCTTCCCGCGGCGCCTGGAATGCACAAGTTGTCGCTACGCGCTGGGCGGTCGGCTGACATTTTCAAGTTTGAAGCCGTAAATGACTTGACGGATACAGCGGCGTTTGACCGACGCATTTCTGCAAACGCAACATCAGTCGATGTATTTGTGGATTCTTTCCGTGGTCGTGTGCTCGAAGTCAACCTCAAGAGACGACCTGGTAGAGAGAAAGCGGATGTGTTGTTGGTTGCGAAAACCGGACCGGCGAGCTGGATATCAAATATGTTCAAAAAGAGTGACAATCGCATCCATATTTTCAGCGTCGCTTCTGGGCACTTGTACGAGCGTTTCTTGAAAATCATGATGGCGTCGGTGAAGCGTTCAACGAAAGAACCAGTCAAGTTTTGGTTTATAAAAAATTGGCTCTCGCCGAGCTTTAAAGACTATCTGCCGTACATGGCGAAGGAGTACGACTTCGAGTTTGAGCTTATCAGTTACAAGTGGCCGACGTGGTTGAATAAGCAGACAGAAAAACAACGCATCATTTGGGCGTACAAGATTCTATTTCTCGATGTGCTGTTCCCACTGGAGCTCAAGAAGGTCATTTTTGTCGATGCCGATCAAATCGTGCGCGCTGACATGGCGGAGCTGTGGAACATGGACTTGAAGGGAGCGCCGTACGGGTACACGCCCATGTGCGATAACAACAAAGAGATGGAAGGCTTTAGATTCTGGAAACAGGGGTTCTGGGCGAACCATCTACGAGGGAAACCGTACCATATCAGTGCGCTGTATGTCGTCGATCTCGACCGCTTTAGAGAAATCGCGGCTGGCGACCGATTACGCGGCATGTACGACCAGCTGTCTCGAGATCCAGGCTCTCTTGCCAATTTGGACCAAGATTTGCCAAATTTCGCGCAGCACGAGGTACCGATATTCTCCTTGCCGCAGCCGTGGTTGTGGTGCGAGTCTTGGTGCGGGAACGAAACAAAAGCCGCGGCAAAGACGATCGATTTGTGCAACAATCCGCTGACGAAGGAACCAAAATTAGAAGGCGCGAGGCGCATCGTCGCCGAGTGGCCTGAATTAGACGATGAGGTGCGCGCATTCACCGCAAGGGTTGAGCGAGGAGAAATATTAAACCCAAGTGCGATACCAGTAGCTAAAGACGAGCTTTGAGTGTGTTATTAATACGAAAAGCCAAAACAGCAAAACAACAAATAGTATTACATAGAGCGACGCGGTGTCACGCCTCCCCGCGCGCTGCCTTTTCTCTCTTCATGTCAGCAATCGTCTCCTCTACCGAGCGTAAATCGCGCTTTACAGTCCCAACCGTGGTGAGTTCAATGGAGTCTCCTGCAAACGTCGGAGCTATATCGCTCAATCCTTCTCCTTTCTTCGTCGCCCGCGCGGCGCGCTCTCTCGCCGCCACTTCATTCTTCAGACTTTCCACATCCTTCTCCACCTCGCCCGCCTTCTTGTGGACAATCACAAACTTCTCCCCGCTCTCTAACTCTACACTTTCGCTGTGTAATTTCATATCCGCCGCGATCTCGTGCACCACGTTTCTCCACTGTTTTTCCATCGTCTCGAATTCACAAAACGCATCCAACGAAGGATTCTCCACCACCTCCTTCGTAATCCTCGCCGTAATATCCCGCTCAAACTTCTTTCGCGCCTCGAGCGCTTTCGCCTCTCGACTCATCGTGTCTTCACGCGTGATCGTCTTCGCGCCCGTCGTCGCCGGACGCGCGCCGTTCGACTTTTTCATGTCCCCGATGATGCTCGCGAGCAAGTTTCCACCGCTCGGTTTCGCGCGTTTCGCGCCGACGCCACCGCCCTGCGCGCTCGTGGGTTTCGACGACGACGCATTCGCGGCGATGCCCGGGCGTTTCATCGCTCACGGCGGCGCGCGGCGCGCGATGGCGTCGGGTTTCGGTCGCCGTCGTCGCGCGAGCGCCGCACCCAGGCACATAAATGCCCCACACACAGACACGACACATGCTCCAGTACGAGTACGCCATCGCATCACATATAATCAAATGAACACGTCTACATTTTCCCGAACTCGCGCCCCTGACACGTTGATCATTGTCTGTGTTGGCGGTATGCATATGCACAAATGGTATGCATATGCATATGCACGTGCATATGCAGGATGCACGCCCCGGGGGCGTGCATACGGCCATAGAAAAACGACTTTTATGTGGGACGTGATTTTTATAAATACATTGATAGTCTAATAATTACATAAATAATGGACGAAATGACTGGTCATTTTAACGTACGCGACCAGGGTTCAGAAATAAGGGTTTACCCGGCGCATGTTTACACGATCGGTGCTCAAAACACTCGTACTTAAAACCATATGCACGGTATGTATCACTCAAGCGGTATATTTCATAGGGGTAGTATGTGTTAAGTACGGTATGCACGCGTATGCAGGCCCGGCCTGCATATGCAGGATGCACGCCCCTAGTATGCTGATTCGGCCTTCACAGTGGGTGTGATGGGCGTGATGGGCGTTCGGTGGGGTTGAGTATGGGATTGGGGTCGGGTGCGGGGGTGGTGATGGCACGAGGCGGAGCATAGTATGGGGCGCGGGTGTGTGACGCCACCAGGTGTATCAATGTCGTGGCACCCTCGGGCGCTGGCGGCGGTGCGCGTGGCGGCGGGAGAGTTGCGCGCGCGACGACGACGACGTCTGACGCCTGACGCGGTGGTGGTGGTCGCGATATGGGTGGGGGGAAACAGAAACGCGTGAGTTCAACGGGGAAGGTGATTCCCAAGTCGGTGTTGAAGCAAAAGAAGGGCACGAGTAAGAGCGCGGCGTCGAGGTATGTGACGAGGAACCAGGCGTTGAATCGATTGCAGCTCAAGCTCGGGGATTTCCGTCGGTTGTGCATATTGAAAGGGATACATCCGCGAGAACCGAAGAAGAAGTCGCAAGGGCAAGGGAAGACGTATTATCACGTCAAGGATATCGCGTTTTTGCACCATGAACCGTTGTTGGAGAAGTTTAGGGAGTTGCGGGCGTACGCGCGCAAGTTGAAGCGGGCCAAGGCCAAGTCGAATTACGTCGCGCTTGATCGATTGAGAGAGAATACACCAAAGTATGAGTTATCACACTTGGTTTTGGAGCGTTATCCGACGTTTAATGATGCGTTGCAAGATTTGGATGATCCCATGACGTTGACGTCTCTCTTCGCCGTGTTGCCGAGCGTGAACCGTCACAACATCGCGCCAGAAATCGTCGCCAGATCTGAAAAACTTGCGCGAGAGTTCAAGTCGTATTGCGTGCGAACGCATGCGTTGCGCAAGGTGTTCATTTCCGTGAAAGGGATTTATTATGAAGCTGAGATTGAGGGCGAGAAGATTACATGGTTGGAACCGCACGCGTTGTCGCAGACGGTTCCCGAAGACGTCGACTATCGCGTTATGTTGACGTTTCTCGAGTTCTACCAAGATTTGCTTTCGTTCGTCAACTTTAAATTATACAAAGAGGCTGGATTACAGTATCCGCCAATGTTGAATGAAGAAATGGAAGACGCCGCCGCCGGGTTGGCCGCCGTCGTGCACAAGTTGGCGCGACAGGCTGATTCCGCCGCACACGCTAAGGCGTTGCCCGCTGGATCGTCTGAAGCCGCCGCCGTTGAGGCACGTGCAAAGTCGCTGAAGGCCAAGCTCGCGTCGATCGCCGCAAACCAGGATGAGGAGGATGAGGATGAAGAAGCGACGGCGGCGATGGACGCTGACGACGTCGACGACAGTGAGATGACGTCAGAACAGCGTGAATGCTCCAAGCTATTCGACGGTTTGGTGTTCTTTATCAATCGCGAAGTCCCCCGCAATATGATGATTTTCATCATCAAGTCATTCGGTGGTGAAGTGTGCTGGGATGGCGAAGGCTCGCCGTACGACGCGGATGACTCGGCTATCACGCACGTCGTCATCGATCGACCGACGACAAACATGAAGCTTAATCCAAAGGTAGTTTACATTCAACCGCAATGGGTGTGCGATTGTGCGAATTGGCGAGTTTTAATTCCGCCTGAAGGATATGCGCCGGATAAGGAGGCGCCACCGCACTTGAGCCCATTCATTGGCGCCGACGACGACGGGTACACGCCAGAGTACGCCAAGACGCTGTTGAAGCTTCAAGAAGAAGCGCGCGCAATCAGAAACGGCGTACCGCTCATCAGGGCGACCGACGAAGACACCGTTGTTATCGACGACGCCACCCAAGCGGCGATGGATGAAAAGAGATACAGAAAGGAATTAGAAGCTGAAATGAAGGGTGTGTCGTACTCAAAATCGCTAGACGCGGCCGCCGAGAGCGAGGACGACGAGGACGCGAGTGACGACGATGACGATGACGACGATGATGACGACGATGACGACGACGATGACGACGACGACGATGCCGCCGACGACAGCGATGCCGACTCTGATGATTCTCAACGCGAGCCAAAGAGTCGTCTGACGGTGGATATGGCGTTGAGCGAAAAGGACAAAATCATGCGCGACCAACTCGCCAAGGGTAGCGAAGAAGAGCAAATGAAGAAGATGTCGTACATGCTCTTGCCGCGTAAAAAGAGAGAACTTTACAAAGCAATGCAAATCGGCATCGCCAAGAAGGAAAAACGCGCCGCCGAGCTCACTAAGCTCGCCGAAGAACACAAGCAAGCGAAGAAGCGCGCCGCCGGGGAGAAGGACGCCAGCGCGCCAAAGCGGGCGAAAAAGGCGTCGACGTCGTCGAAGAAAAAGTAAGACGCGCGCGAGTAGCACGCGTTTTAGTCCACACACACGTACACACTAGGCTCGAGGAGAACGACAGGCGCGAGACGCGCGTATTTGTTTGAATCTGTTTTAATTATAGACACATCACAATCTATCCATCTGCGAATCCCTTGGTACTAAAAAATAACGAAAGCGTTGCAATTGCGCGCGAACTTACACGAGACGGATGACACCCATCGTCGCGTTGTCCCCACGGCGAGACAACGTGCGCACGATGCGCGTGTAACCACCGTTGCGGTCCGCATAGCGCGTCGGCGCTTGCTCAAAGAGCGCGTTGACCACTTCCTTGTCGTAGATGAACGACTCCGCCATGCGTCGCTTGTAGTCGTCGCCATCCTTGGCTAATTGAATCATGTTTTCCACCGGCTTACGGATCGCCTTGGCGCGAGCCATGGTCGTCGTAACCGTACCGTGACGAAGCAACTCAGTGGTTAAGCCACGGATGAGCGCCTTGCGTTGGTCAGCCGGTCTGTTCAACTTTGGGTTCTTCTTCCCGTGGCGAATCATCGTCCACTTGCCTTGCTCTTGTTCGACACCGAACGTGAGCGACACGCCTACACAACACAAAACGCACACACGCACATCGTCAGTATACGCGAACGCCACGCAACACTAACACCCCAACACGCGCAGCGCGCTCGATATCCTCCCCCCGCGACCCGACGCCCGCGCGCGCGCCAAGACCTAAAACCCTCAACCCTCTGCACCCATCCACGGCCGCCGCGACGCGCGCGCGCCCATCGCACGCGTCCACGCACGCGCGCATCCCACGCGCAATATATCCCCCCACCATTCCCCCAACCG
>Ga0222714_10005932_pt1 | contig 11487 bp, 12 predicted proteins | sample C33_3DmetaG_FD_165048 | JGI IMG/M metagenome (GOLD analysis project Ga0222714, IMG submission 165048) | Estuarine water microbial communities from San Francisco Bay, California, United States - C33_3D | ecosystem: Environmental > Aquatic > Marine > Unclassified | place: USA: California... | reverse complement strand
TACAAATTACCAAGATGCTATTAGACTTAAATCACCATTTCCTTACCCTGTAGTGAAATTGTAATAAAGATTAAAATTATAATCAAGTAGATTTACAACAATTATTATATTTATTAGGTATGAGATACATGTTAAACATTTCTGACGAAGAAAAACAAGCCTTGTTAAATCAACATAGCAAGCCATATGATGGTTATCAAACATTAAGATTTCCTGAACCTGATAACAGACTTCGTACTTATGACCCAGCTGGTGATAAGGGTGGAATTACTGTTAATAACAGAGGTGAAGTTAAATCATACACTAATGTTGGTATTAATGAATCAATGGGTGAAAAATGTGAATGTGGTGGTAACATGTATGAAGGTGAATGTATGGAATGTGGATATAAGGCAGGTGGACCTGTTGCTGAACCACATTACGGAGCGTTTGATTACGTTGAAAATGAAATGTGTGAATGTGGTGGAATGTATAACGAAGGTGTTTGTAATGAGTGTGGTGGAAGTTATATGAATGAAGATATTACAGAACCTTATTCTGAAATTGATTTTTCTAATTATGATTTTGATTCAAAAGGACCTGAGCAATTTGAAGATGATGATGTTTATTCATTAGATGATAAAAATGACATGTCATTAGATTTATCAGCTGACGGTGATGAAATGTATCCTGAAGAAAAACCTGCGTATGAATTTGATTCACCAGGTCCTTATGGTTCTACAAATACTTTTGAAGGAATTGAAAACCCTGACAAAGTAAAAGAATCAATTAAAGAATCTTTGAATTGGTTCAAAAGATTCTCAAACTTTAACTAATTTTGTTTCTTCAAGTTTTTTAGCAACCAACTTCATCAAATGTTGATGAGTTTTAAAATCTTTATTTTTTGCATAATAAAGATTTACATAGTTCATTGCGTTTTTTAACTGTGGATATGTCCTACAAGATTCAATAACAACACAGGCTTTACGGAATTCAATCAAATTTGGTTCAGGTTTAGTTTTTTTAAATAACATATTTTTTTGGGTTTAATGTGTCTTTTCTAAATTATTAAGATATTTTGATAAGCAAAGATAAATATTTTTTGCAACAAAACAAAATGGAAATAGTAGAAATTATTTCCTACCACCAATCTGAAAACATTACTGAAGTTACCTTTAGATTAATGAATGATGAAGAAGACATGGTTAGGACAGATGTAATCGAAAACAACTTCTTTGAGGAATTTGGATACGATTACTTAGCACCAGTTACTGACTGGTTATTTGAAGAAGATTCATTAGAAATTAATAACGAGTTCCCTGAATATTTGGACGAGGACGAACTTATGTTGTTTTTGAATGAATTTTATATTGTTTATCCTGATAAAATTCCACCAGCAGAATACGAATAATATACAATACTGTTGTATTTATTGGTAATGCTTAACGAGGAATTGAAAAGAATTAAACAACTTATGATGGTAGAAGACGAAGAACCTGCTGCTGAACCAGCGGCAGCTCCTGAACCATCTACACCCTCATCATCAAGTTCATCATCAAGTTCATCAAGTGGTGCTGAAAGTGGAAAGGCATATCCATCGGTAACAAAATGGGAATCAGGAGTATCAAGAGGTAGAGCAAATCCTGTTGGAAATACAAAATGGGAATCAGGTTTAACAAGAGGTAAAGCCAATCAAGTTGGTGTTACTAAATGGGAATCAGGAACTAAAAGAGGAAAAGGTAATACGTTACTATAATGAAAGAAAATAACCCACAAGATATATTAAAAGATATTTTACTTAAAATGAATTACGATTTAAGTAAAACATTGTCAGAACAATCAATAAAAGTACCTGACAGACAAGGAATGCCTAGTGATTATTTAGGTTCGGGAGGTAGGTTTCAGGCACAATTTCCAGAATATGACCCAAAACAACAAGAAATATTATCTAAAACCGTGAGAGTATCACCCTCAGAGTATACAAAAAAATTAACTGAGGAACAATATCAAGAATTTTTTAAAGAAAGAAATAGAATCGTAAAATTGCCACCATCATTTAAAGCAACAGAATATAATAAAAAATATAGCGAAGCATTATCTGAGTTTCAAAACTACGATAAAAAATATGATGATTACTATTCGGCAGAAAAAACATATTTAAATCAATTAGAATATATTACTGCATTATATTATCCCGAAAAATGGACATCAAATTTAAAAACACCATTTAATGCACATGATGGTTTATTATTAGTTGCGGTTGGTATATTTGCAATACCGTTATTGTTAGCCGCTGCTGGTGCTTCAACGGTTGTTGTTAGTGGTGCGTTTCTTGGTGCTCAGATTGTTTCAACATCTGCCGATATTGCGGACGCTCTTTTATATCTAAACGAAGGGAAATTAGAAATGGCAGGACTTTCTGCCATATTTGCAGTATTACCATTTGTACCAAATTTATCCAGATATTCAAAAGAATTGATTGAATCAGCAGTAAAAAAATATTCAAAAGGTATCGCGACGAATAAAGTGGAAAGTGATATTGTTACACAATTAACTAAAACAGAAACTAAAGAGCAAATAACCAAAGCCGCAGAACAAGTAGCATCAAAAAAATTAACACCCGAAATTAGTAAATCAGTTTCACAGGGTATTGCGAAAGTTAAAAATATGGTATCAAAAGGTGCAAACATAACTATAAAAGCCATGAATACTACTATTGGTGGTGTTGCAACAACATTGGTTGGATTTTATGTGGTGGGACAAACGTATCAGAATGCGGTAGCATCATATAAAAAATCTCAATTATCACCATTTCAAATTTACGAAAAGTTACTTAGTCAAAAAAAAATATCATTATCTTGGAATGATTTAAAATGGGTCTTTGGCAGTGATGGTAGTGTTTTGGATAATCAAAAATTAGGTGCCGCATTACTATCAGGATATAATGGTGAAAATTCAAATGAGTGGTTGTATAAAAACGCAGATTTTAGAACTAAAACTTGGAATAACAAATGGTTACCTATCTACCAAGAAGAATTAAATAAACAAAAATATCAAACAGATGTTTTAACTTCTTTATCAAAAAATAACTCTTTGGAAAACAGACAAAAGGTAAAACAACTTCAAAAAGAAAAAATATTGACTGATGAAAATGGTGTAAAACGCACTGAGGATGATTTTAAAAAAATTGCTGATGAAATATTGTCAGACAAAAATTTGTTTGACGTAAGCAAACCTTTTAAACAAAATTAATATTTATCAATATGAAAAAAAATATGTTAACCGAAATTAATAATATTCGCAGAATTATGGGTCTGCATTTAATAATGGAGGATACTAAAACTGAAATTTATAATTTATTAAAAAAACTGAGTAGCGAATCTACTTCTGAGGTAGAAAAAAATGAAATTAAGGCAATTTTAAGACGTGCAAATGTTACTGACGAAGAAATACAAAGATTATTAAGAGGTGGTGAACAAACATTAACTCAGTTGACCCGAAAAATTGAAGGTAATTTAACAGTAGAATTGAGTGATGATTTAGAAAAAATTTTAATTAAGAGTGGTGTTGCGTCTGAAGCGTTCAGAGAATTAGGTGAAGGTTCAGGTGCAAGATTAATAGATAGTGTTGAAAGTTTATACACGGCGATGAAAAACGGTCAAATAACAATGGAAGATTATTTGGCAAGAAAAGATGCTATTTTAAATAGATTTGACGAAGTTTTTAATCGAGAAGAAATGGAAAGAGCGACTAAATCTATGGAAAAAAATGTTGATACTAAAATTGAAAATGCTCGTAGAGCAGGTGAGGATATTGTTTCAGATATTGAAGTTGATATCCCAATCGAAGATATTAGGGTTAATAACCCATCACTTGAGTCTTTGGAAATACCTACAGGTTCAATTGAAAATCCGGATGATATTTTACTACAGGTATTTTCACCGAACGCTGTAAAAAAAGTTAAAAAGGAATTTAAAAGTTACACTCAAAAGGAAATTAGAGACCAATTTGATAGATGGAAATCTGATAAAAACCTATCAAAAACCCAAATAGAAAAATGGGACAAGCTTATGGAAAACATAGATAAAAATTGGTGGGAGAAATTATCATTCAGAACAAAAGTATTCTATATTGCTGCCGTACTATATGGTCCAAATGTTATCTATATGATGTTAAAGATGGGTTTGCCAGAAGATGCATTAATTTTAGTTCCGGTTGTGGGTCCTTTATTAAAACCATCTGAAGAAGAAAAACAAGAAAAGGAAAAAACTCAAGAAATTACAGATTATTTAACAAGATTAGAAAATTATAGAGTTTTGTCAATTGACGGTAAAAAATTATCAGATATGGACGATTTCTATTTAAGTAAATTAATTGAAGATTTTGGAACAACACAAAACCAGTTAAAAAATAAAATACGTGATAAGATTAAGAGCTTGGTTGATTCCAAAAAAGGAACGTTAGATGTTTACGGTATGTATCAATTTGGTGAAGAGGTTTCTAACGAAATTAACAAAATTTTATTAACTGTGCCTGAAACAAAGAATTTTAAAGTTGAATTAATTAAAGAGACCGATGATGATTATTTGAAACCAGGTATTAAAACCGCATTAAAAGGTTTTAAAAATTTTTTAATAACACCCGAGCTAGATAAAAGACAAAAAACTAGTTACGAACAACCAAAACCTAATTACCCGACCAATTTTTAATTATGAAAAAAGTATTAGTTGAACAACAAGATAAGGTTCAAAAAACCAAAGATTTCCAAGATTGGATGGATACTAATCACCCAAATTGGGTTGGTTGTACAGATAACGCTTGTACAAATGGTAAAAATTTAAATAAAGGAAACGGTTATGGTAATTTTGGAAAATCAACAACCAAAGCTTGGAATTTATATGGTAATGATTTTAACGCACAACATAAAAAAAAATCAGATGATGGTGACGCAGCAAAACAAACAGAAACCGTAGATAAAGAAAAACAAATATTTGATAAATTTAATGATTCAGTATTTTTTTATTCAGTTAATAATGAAAGAATGAATATTGAATATACACAACAAATTGGTAAATGGATTAAGTATTATACTGGTTATAAATTCAATGAAGAATCTTCATATCTTGGTTCAGTTTTATCGGCATATGGTAATATGATTTCAAAATATAAAACTGATGAAACTATTCAGAGTGAGATTGATTCACAATTACCAACCTTACAAACATATTTAAAAACTTTATTTGAAGGAATTCAAATAAAAAGAAGTGTTGGTTTATCACAAATTTTAGAACAAATTGCTAATTTAGTAACAGTTAATGTTGTTAACCGTATACCACAAAAACAAACTGAATCTGACCAATATAAAGACGCATCAAATAAAACAATTAAATCAATTATTGGTGGTGGTTCAGAATTAATAAAAGGTGAAAAAAGCGATACTATTGTTAGAATTAAATCAGCAATAGGTTATACAAAAGATTCAACTCCTTATTTTACCGAAGATTTTAACACGTTTGTTATTAATTACAAAGGTACTAAAGGTATGGATAATACCAATGGTAATATCAGTCAAGAATTGATATGTAGTATTGAGCAATATAAAAAGTTGTGTTCAACATCATCATCACAAAAAACAACCGCACCACCAACAAATACTACAACATCAACATCAATTGAATTAAAGTATTTAAATGATTACGCAAATGCAGTTGGTGATGGTGTTCCTCAATATGGTACTTGTAAATCATTGTTTGATTATTATTCTGAACAGGCATTAAATTACAGAAGATTAAAAAAGGTAAACAAGGCACCACAAATAACACCTGAACAATTAAAACCAATTAAAGACAAAATATTGTATTGTCAGAAATCTTCTGATTTAAAAGATAGAGCTAAGTTAGATACATTAATTTCGCAAAGATTTAGAATCCAACAAGATAAAGATAGTCCATATTATTTGGATATTTAATTACAACCATATATTTATAGTTATGAATCTTAGAAATAAATTGCGTGGGGCTTTATTAGAAGAAAAACAGAACAAAAATTCTTTGGTGATTGAGAGTAAAATACTTGATGGTCATTTTGGAACTTTAAAAAATTGTTCTGATATGGATTCTCTAATTGAAACTACCATACATAAAGTTAATATATTCCAAAATAAAAACTTCTCAAACAAACTAATTAACGAATCTTTGTTCAATATGTTACAAGGTTTGTTTGGTGATTTTGATAGTGAGTTTTTTGCAACAGTTAAATCAAGATTGGCTGACTGGATTTCAGACAAAATGGAATTTGATGGTTGGGTAAGAAATGCAGTAAAAGCTGAAATTGAAAATGTAAGTGATGAAGATGTTCCAAAACTTTTTTCTGATTGTAGATTTCTAACAGACAAGGTGTCTAAAGGAATGATACAAGGTTTTGGTGATAATATCTTGGCAACAGGAATTGATACCGAATTAGGGTCAAAAACAGGTCAGGTATTTAAATCTTCAGTTCAAACAATCATGGGTGATGACAACTTCCACAGAGATTTACAAGATAAAATGATGGGAGAAATTTGTTCAGAGCTCAAAAAGGTGTCCGATAAAATGGATGCTAAAGCCGAAGAGATTCGGAATTCCATATAGGATAAACATTTAACTGAAAGGAGGGGTCCTTAATCTAAGAAAAGGTGTCGTGAGACACCTTTTTCTTTTACTTAATATTTTTACCTCTAAAAGTTTCAGTTTGAGAGTGACAATTAGGACACAATAATCTTAAATTTAATAAACTATGATTATATTTGTTACCATCAATATGGTCTAATTCCATATTTAATTTTTTCCCATTCCAATCTGTTATACCACAAATTAAACATTTATTTTCAAATAAACCATTTCTTAATAATTTATTTTTTAATTTGTAGGTTTGAAATTGAGGATGAAGACCATTTAAAATTTCATCCAATGGAACTTTCTCAATTGATTTTTTATTTGTTCCTTTTCCTGATTGATTAGGAATATAACATTCTAATTTAGTTGCAATTCTTTTGAAAGTGTTAAAGTGTAGTTGTAATTTTGAAGCCGCCTCAGCCATAGATTTTGACTGATTACAAACACTTATAAAATATTCATCGTCTATTTTAATCATACTTATAAATATCAGACACTTAGGAAAAACCACACTTAGTGTCTGATATTTATTTTGTACTCGGGACGGGAATTGAACCCGTAAGGACAAATGTCCACTGGTGTTTAAGACCAGCGCGTCTACCTATTCCGCCACCCGAGCAATTCTTTCTTATACAAAGATAAGAAATTAATTTGAAAAACCAAATAAATCTTGTTGGAATTCTTCCCAAATATGTGCGGCACGACCCGCAACCAATTCAGAAAAAACGGAGGGTCTATAGGGACGAACCCTAAATTTAAGACCAGCTTCTTCAGGTGTCTTACTTCCCTTCCTTGAGTTACAATCAAAACAACAAGTGACCATGTTTTCCCAAGTATTATCACCACCACGAGATTTTGGTATGACATGGTCAATCGTTAATTTTTTTACTCCTCCACAATATACACAAGCGTGACCGTCCCTTTGATAAACTCTTGAACGAGAAATCTTGATGTCTTTGGCATTTTTCTTAATTCTGATATAACTGAGTAATCTAATGATGATGGGTCTTACAAAATTACCAATAGTGGTAACAATCGGATTTTCATCTTTTTTCAATACCTCAGCTTTACCCTTATCAACCAATACAAATCCTCTACGCATTGTTGTTACGTTCAAAGGTGTGTAATCGCTGTTTAATACTAATACTTTTTCCATATACTCTGTGTAATGATAAGTATTTGATACCGAAGTATCAAACACTTATCAGTTTTTGTTCATTAGAATTTCAACAACATTGATGAAACTCCGTTCCACACTTTGATTTGACGACGAGGAACCCAAAATTCCATTTCACCAATCTCTTCAATTCTTGCCAAGACATCTTTGTTGAAACGCTCAACTTCAGACTTGTCTTTGATGTACTCCACTTTCAAGTGTTTGGCACATGTCTTACCGTATCCTGTTAGACGAGAGAACTCATCGGTCAAGGTACGACCACATGATTTACACACACCACAGTTTTTGGTTGTCAATTTACCTTTGAATTTAACCGCTTTTGCGGTCAAGGTCATAACCTCAGTGATATCTAACAACAAGGGGTTGAACTCCAAACCCTTTTGTTTTTTCAAGTCTTCACCTGTGTTACGACCCACCACGATTGTCTCACCGATTACGTCAATGTTCACGTCCATTCGGTTTTTGGCGTCTTCTTCTTTTTGGATTTGTTTGTTTGCAGCGGTTACTTGTGCGTCTGACAAGGTACCGTATTTGAGGAATTTACCTTTTACATCTAACACAAAGGTGTTTTCACCTGCGTAGTCGGCGATTCTTCTCATATTGTCAGGAAGAAAACGAGTTTCAACCTTTGTTGGTTCTGACAAGGCTTTTTCAGCAGCTTGGGCTTGTTTTTCAGTTAGACCTCCGTATTGGAATACGACTTGTTTCATTTTGCGAACGAAGTCATTTTGACCGTTGTAGTTTCTGATTTTGGCGTTGAGTTTAGTGGTTGTGTTTGTCATAGTGGTAGTGATTAACAATACAAAGATACGACAATTTTTTTAATTTACAAAAAAAAGTGGTCAAATTAGACCACTTTAATTTGCTTAGTGGAGATGGAGGGTATCGAACCCTCGTCCAGTCTACCTTGACAGATAGATACTACACGTTTAGGTCAACATTTGCTAATGTTCCGAAATTCACAATTCCCTTATTTTATAGTGGTTCGGTTTACTGAGAACTAATCCTCCACTTGTTTCTTTTAAGATAGAAACCACACCTTTCAAGACTTCTGTTCCTAGGTTATATGTCCCCCGACCTGAGTTGTACTAACAATTAAGCCAATACAGAAGCATCTTCACGGATTAAACCGATAGCTGCCATTTTGTTCAAAACGTTGCCGTTTAATTTTTTAAATCAGTTTTTAATGAGTTAACTTAGCTCATACGTGCATCCATCAATCAACAATACCTGTCGATTCCATTCATCCCCATAATTTCAAAGAACATTAAAATCACTTTTGATACCTGTGATTTGTTATACAAAGATATAAATATTATTTCAAAGTGCCAAATCAAAGTATTTATTTATAATGGAACAAATAAGTTATTTCGGACAACCAGCATCATATTTTTCTTATATTACAAAAATACAAGAGATTTTGGGAAAATTTGATTTTCCAACACAAAAAATTACTTGTACATATGATGAAAATTCTAATGTCGGAACTGAACAATATATTATTGAGGGTGACGGATTAACATTTACATTAACTATAACACCTGAGGGTGGAATTTACTGTGAGTATAATGGTAAAAGTGAATATCTTGGTAGTGTTGAGGACAAACCTGAAGAAACGTCACATTATATTGACGTGATACTTAACGGTCCTGCAGAAGACCTTAGAACACTTTTTGAAGGGTTAATTAAAGAAGACAAACAATCTGATTTGTTTGATGAATTTAAAAAATTGGATATTGATTGGGAAAAAGATTCTAATAATGAAGATTTAAAAAAAGAAATCTTTGATTCACTTTGGGCACGTGACGCCAGTCCAACAAAAAAATATTTGCCATGGGTATTATCACAAGGTAAAAAATGGGAAAAACTTGATTGGATTAATTTTTTGAATTCAATGTCTCAGGTTAGTGATATGATGAGTTTTATTGATAGAAGAGTTTCTAAAAAAGACACCGAAGAATTGGCTAATAGATTGAAGAGAGGTGATTTAGAAAATTTTGCTTTGTCATACGATAAAATCGTTAAAGCACCAAAAGACATCAATTCATATCCTGACGTAAATGCGATGAGAGAGTTTTTTGGTCAAATCAAAAAAAGAACATATACAAGAGATGAAGTTAAAAAAGCCAAGAACGAATCAAAAAAATTATACGAAGACGAAAAATATCTGATTGTTCAACCGATGACTCACCAAGCGTCTTGTGTTTATGGTGCGGAAACAAAATGGTGTGTTGCATCAAGAGATAGCTCAAGATACTTTGACGATTATACCAGAAATTCAAAATTTGTTTATGTTATCAATAAAAAAGGAACCAACATTAGAAATTCAAAATTTGCCATTAGAATACCTGAAAGTGGAAAACCTGAAGTATGGGACCAACAAGACAGTCGTTCAAATTTTGATGTGTTATACGTTGCAATGCCAGGGATGGATGAAATACTAAGTAATATTCTAAACATAGGTGGTACTGACTACCAAGCGTTAATTAATTATAAAAACGGTAAAACAGACACATCATTTAATATTACAAGTGATGAAGAAACTTTTGAAATTGTTGATGGAAATGTTATCTTACTTTTCGACCCTGAAGATTATTTTAAATTGTTTAAACACCAACTATACGAATACACAATATCACAGTTAGAATCATTTGCCGGTAATAGTTATGGTAGACAAACTGAATGGGTTGATTCATATACTGCCGAGGAAGATTGGAAGGAAGGTTATGTTTTAACATCTTTAAATCAAGAAAATAAAGAAAAATTAGATAATATTATCAGTATTGTTTCACCACAATTATTCCAACAAAAAGATGAATTGATGAAAAATTATACGGGTAATTATTATTCTAAATGTGCGGAAGTTTTAAACGCACACAATTGGTTTAAAGAAAAAATGACGGATGAATATCAATATGCTACCGATGATGCGTATACAGTTGGAATCGAAGCTGCGGTTAATGATGAATATTGTGATGCTTTAGAACCAATTGGTATTGAATTCAAAGTTTGTTTTCGTAAATATTATACATCGGTTGACAATATGTTATCACTTTATGAAAACTATGGTTCACCACAAAAATCAATTAGAGCCGTTATCACCGCAGCGATTGATGATGAAATCTCGGTAAGTGATATTTTTGATAATTATTATGAATACAAAGATGATGATACTTTTTACGCAAGGTTTAATTCTGAATCCGAAAAATTGTTAGATGAATTATATGAAAACTTGTTTGATGAAGAAGATGGTGCATTTGATGATATCCAAGAATATCAAAAAATTGTATCATACATTGTTGATAAGATTGGTTTTAATGTTAAAAAAGACATACCAACTTTAAAAGATACGCAGATTATAATTGTTGGTGTGGAACCTGATAATTCAATAACTGTAAAAATACAAAAAAATATTGGGTTCTCAGCAAAGGTTAAAAAATACACATTAACTTTTGAACAATTAGTTTCTTTATTAAAAAATTATCAACTTTTTGAAATTTAAAATATTTGTTGTATCTTTGTAGTCAAATGACTCCAGAAAAAATTCAACACCTAAAAGAAGTCCTTTCTATTCCGACTAAAACTTATCAAGAAACTCTTATGATTGAGTATCTTGACAAGTATTTTACTGAAAAAGGATACAACCACACAATTGACCAATACGGTAACGTTTACGTG